>Ga0070741_10000087_pt1 | contig 341375 bp, 283 predicted proteins | sample Coa_R1_4_FD_66440 | JGI IMG/M metagenome (GOLD analysis project Ga0070741, IMG submission 66440) | Surface soil microbial communities from Centralia Pennsylvania, which are recovering from an underground coalmine fire - Coalmine... | ecosystem: Environmental > Terrestrial > Soil >...
AGCCGAACGGGGCCCCACTCCCCGCGGGCTCGCTTCGCTCGCGTCTTCGGTCATGCCCTTAGCTGCGGCCGGCGGTCCGCTCCACAGCCGCCTTCATGTCCGCCAGTCCCTGCTCGAAGCGATCGCCGATCATCTTGTCCATGTCGAGGAAGAGCCCGACCTCGTTCCGTTGTCGATCGGAGGTGGGCTGCATCGACAGTCCAGGCGAGCCGCCGGTAGGATGGCGAAATGGCCGAGCCGGTCGAAGCGACCGACCCGTTCGTCGCGTGCTTCCGAGTGCCCGCCACCGGCCGCGGACCGCTGGACGGCTCGACCTTCGTCGCCAAGGACCTGATCGACGTCGCCGGCCACGTGACCGGCTGCGGGAACCCGCGCTGGCGCGAGACCCACCCGAAGGCGGCCGCCCACGCGGTCGTCGTGGACCTGCTCCTCGCGTCGGGTGCGACCCTCGTCGGAAAGGCGATCACCGACGAGCTTGCATTCAGCATCGTCGGCGAGAACGCACACTACGGGACCCCGCTCAACCCGCGGGCCCCGGACCGGGTGCCGGGAGGCTCGTCGAGCGGATCGGCCTCGGCGGTCGCCTCGGGCTTCTGCGATTTCGCGATCGGCACCGACACGACCGGCTCGGTCCGCGTCCCGGCCGCGAACTGCGGGGTCTTCGCGATGCGGCCCTCGCACGGACGCGTGTCGCTCGCCGGCGTGATGCCGTTCGCGCCGTCGTTCGACACGGTCGGGGTCCTGGCGCGCGACGTCGGAACGCTTGCCCGCGCGATGTCGGTCGTCGCGGGCTTCGAGACCGTTTCGCCTCGCGCGGCCGGCGGCAGACCTTTCCGCCTCGCCGAAGCATGGGACCGGACCGATCCGGCGGTCGCGACCGCGTGCCGGGAATGGCTCGCGGCGCGCGGCGTCGACGGCCCGCCCGTCTCGCTCGCGGAGATCGCGGGAGCCGAGGGCGCGAGCCCGGACACGTGGCTCGAGACGCATTGCCAGCTCCAGTGGGCGGAGATCGACGCGTCGCTCGGCACGTGGATCGCGGAGGCCCGGCCCGCCTTCGGCGCGCTCATCGCCGCGAACTTCGCGCTCCTGCAGTCCGTCGACCGCGCCCGGCTTCCGGAGCGCGTGCGGCTCCGCGAGCTCCTGGCGGCGCGGCTCGGAGAACGGCTCGCCGCGGGAGCCGTCCTCTGCTTCCCGACGACGTCCGCTCCCGCACCCCGGAAGGGCCATGTCTTCGGCGATCGCCGCGACGATCCGTACATGGCGAGGACGCTCGCTCTGCAGACGTTCGCGAGCATCGCGCGCCTGCCGCAGGTCACCGTTCCCGTGGGCCACGTGGGCGGAGCGCCCGTCGGGATCTCGTTCCTCGGCGCGCGCGGCGCGGACGCCGAGCTGCTCGCGCGCGTCACGGCGCTGGGGGCCTGACGGCCCCACCGCAAGCTCGGGAAAGACGGCCGGACGGACGCGCGCTAGAAGCGTCTCGTGGGCGCGGCGCCGCGGACGAACGATACGCTCGAGCGCATCGGACGCGCGCTCGCGTTCATCGAGAACACCCTCTTCGAGCGGCCCTCGCTCGCCGCCATCGCCGCGGAGAGCGGCATGTCGCCCTGGCACTTCCACCGGGTCTTCGCCTCGCTCACCGGCGAGACGCCGGCGAGCTACGCCTGGAAGCGCCAGCTCGCGGAGATCTGTCGCCGCCTCGTCGCGACGCGCCAGCCGCTCGTCCAGCTCGCGCTCGACGCGGGCTTCGAGTCGCAGGCGTCGTTCACGCGCGCCTTCACGCGCCACGTCGGCGTTTCGCCCGCGCGTTACCGGCGCAGCGGCGTCGTGTCGCCGACCTATCGCTACGCGCCGCTCGACCTCGCGGCGCTCGTCGCGCGCCAGCGCTGGAGGGAGAGCATGGAGCCACGCATCGTCCGCCGCCCGGCGTTCCACGCCGTCGGCATGGCCGGGCACTTCACGCCGAGCACGACGTCGCGCATTCCGGAGCTCTGGGAGGGGTTCGTGCGCGGCCCGATCGCCGACGTCCCGCATCGCCGCGGAACGCACACGCTCGGCGTCTGCGTCGACGCGGCCGCCATGTCCGGCGAGGACTGCGGCTTCACGTACGTCGCGGGCGTCGAGGTGGATCGCATCGACGAGGTGCCGACCGGCCTGGTCGCGCTCACCGTGCCGGCGAGCACGTACGCCGTCTTCACGCACTCGGGGCACATCTCGCGCTTCCCCGATACCGTCAAGCAGGTGTTCGGGCACTGGTTGCCGGCTTCGCCCTACACCCACGTGCCGACGCCGGACTTTGAGCTCTACGACGAGCGCTGGGACCCGGCGACCGGGAACGGCGACATCGACGTCTGGGTTCCGATCGCGGACCCGGCTGCGCTCGCGGAGAGGGCATCGTGATCGCCTCGCTCGACGACTATCGGACGCAGAGCGAGTGGACCGATCCCGGCCCGTTCGCGGACCGCGTGCGCGAGATCCCGCCCGATCCCGTCGCGGTCGTGCGCGCGGTCTCGGGATTCCTGATGCACCCGATGCTCGCGCCGATGCGGGGGGTCGCCGTCCCCGAGCGCGCGATCGGCGACCGGCTCGTGCGCTCCACCGAGGGGATCCTCGCGCGCGTGCTCGCGCGCGACGGCCGTCCGCTGACGCAAGAGCGCCCGCCGGAAGCGCGCGCGTTCCCGGTGTGCGCGGGGTTCGCGCGCGTCGCGACCGCGGTCTTCCGCGCGCACGGCGTCCCGGCGCGCTGCCGCGTCGGCTTCGCCGCGTACTTCGACCCGGGCCACTTCGAGGACCACTGGGTCGCCGAGGTGTGGAGGGGCTCGGCGTGGCAGCTCCTCGACGCCCAGCTCGATCGCGAGACCACGGCTTCGCTCGCGGCCGCGTTCCGGCCGCACGACGTGCCGCGCGGCCAGTTCCTCGACGCGTCGACCGCATGGCGGCGCATGCGCGCGGGCGACATCGATCCGGGGCGACTCGGCCTCTCTCCGCTCGGCCTCACCGGCGCATGGTTCGCCGCCGGCAACGTGATGCTGGACGCCGCCGCGCTCAACAAGGAGGAGATGCTGCCGTGGGAGAAGTGGTCGATCGGGCGCGAGCTCGTGCGCGGCTCGGAGGTTCCGGAGCCGTGGGCCGAGCGCTTCGACGGCGTCGCGGCGCAGCTCGCGGGCGCGCCGGATGCGGCGACCGCCGCCCGGGTCTACCGCGAGAGCGACTGGCTCCGCGTCACCCCGACCGTCCTCAGCTTCGGCGACGGCGAGCCCGTCGAGCTGCCGATCCACGAGCCGAGCGCGGCCCGCGCGACGTGAATCAGGCGGTCGCCGCCGGCGAAGCGGTCGGCTCGTACTGCAGGACCTCGACCAGCAGGACTCGGCGGCGAGCGGCACCGACCGTGCGGCGATAGCAGACGAGCCGGCCGGTCGCGGGCTCGAACTCCGCTCGGAGGTCCACTGCCGGCACGTCGCCGATGGCGGGCACGTCCGCCAGGCGGAGGTCCTGCTGCAGCATGCCGAAGAGTCCCGCGACCGAGTAGTCGTAGCGGTGCGCGTCCCCCGGCGGAACGGCGGCGCCGTTCCGTTCGATCGCGACGAGCTTTCCGCCGCTCACCACGAGGTCGTACACGGCCGGCTCGAAGCGCGGAGCTCTCACCCGCACGACCAGGTGGTACGAGTCGGAGCCGCGCGCGTCCCAGCGCCGCTCTGCGGCCTCGAGCGTCGTCGCGCTCAAGGGCTCCATCGGCGGCGGTCCCAGCAGCGAGCAACCCGAGAGGACGAGGAGCGCCGCAGCGAGCGCGGCCCGGAATCCGGGGTTTCGCCCGCTCGCGGCGTTCCGTCCCCCCTCGCCCTTCGCGATCACGTCGACGCTCCGCTTCGCCGCGCCCTGCGTCGCTACCGCAGCGCGTGCAGGATCTCGTCCTCGTGAGCCGCCCAGTCCTTCTCGTAGACCGTCCACTCGCCCTCCTCGATCTCGATCTCGTGGACGAGAACGCGTCCGCGCGACAGGATGAACCACACCAGCGGGAGGACGCCGCCGAAGAGGAAGACGACGCCCCCGATCGTCCGTAGCCAGGTGAGTGTCGCGAAGACGGGACCGGTCACGAACTCGTTCGTGCGGCCGTACCAGAACCCGTGGTTCACGACGGCGGCGAGCTGGTACAGCCCGACCGGGAACAGGTCGAGCGTCATCATCAGGACGAGCCCGGCCTGCAGCGACCAGAAGCTGCGCTTGATGAGCTTCTCGTTCCACGCGGCGCGCGGGAAGAGATGCTGACAGCAGAACAGCACGCCGGCCAGCGCGACGTTGCCCTTCACCCCGAACATGGCGGCGTGCGCGTGATTCCCGGTCAGGTAGGTGCCGTGCTCGAAGTAGTTCACGATCGGCAGGTTGATCAGCGATCCGAACACGCCTGCGCCGACGATGTTCCAGAAGTTCACGGCGAGGACGAACAGCCACACGCCCTCCATGACGAACTTCTGCCTGCCCTGCGCGAGGTGCTCGCCGGCACGAATCTTCTCGTTACGCATGCGCCACGCGTCGAGCGTCATCAGCAGCAACGGGAGCACCTGGAGCGTCGAGAACACGCTCCCGAGGGCGATGATGCCCGTCGGCTTCGCGATCCAGTAGAAGTTGTGAGAGATCCCAACGACCGCGGTCACCAGGAACATCATCACGGCGAGGAAGATCACCCGCTCGGCCATCGCGCGGTTCAAGAGGCCCATCTGGACGAGCATGTAGGCGACGATGCACGTCGTGAAGACCTCGAACGTGACCTCCACCCACATGTGGACCGTCATCCAGCGCCAGTAGTCGGCGATCGCGAAGTTCCCGCTCGGCGTCGCACCCAGCCCGAAGAAGAGGAACAGGACCATGATCCCGCTGCCGTAGAACAGCCACGCCGGGACGGACCAGAGGTTCTGCTTCGTGATCCACGGCCGCACGCCGCGGAAGATGATCGCGATCCAGAGGACGAACGCCCCCAGCATCAGCACGTGCCAGAGCCGGCCGAACTCCATGAACTCCCAGCCCTGGCTCCCCAGCCAGTACGCGGCTTTGTCGGTCAGGTAGCCCATCTGCCCGAAGTAGATGCCGAGCAGGGTCCCCGCGCCGACGACGACGCACAGCGTGAACAGCAGGTGGATCAGGAAGCGCTGGCCACGCGGCACGCGCGCGAGCCTCGGCAGGAAGAAGATCGTGTAGCCGACCCAGCACATGAAGAACCAGTAGATCTGGAGGATCGTGTGCCAGGCCCGGACGACGGTGAAGGGCAACCGGATCCCGAGAACGTGCACCATCGCCATCCCGGGTCCGCCGTTCACGAAGCTCTCGGCCGACAGGATGCCGGCGAGGACCTGCACGACGAAGAGCACGACCGCGAAGGCGAAGAAGCGGTAGGTCGCCCGCTGCGTCGGCCGGACGAACTCGTAGCCCTTCTCGAGCTCGACCGTCGTCAGCGTGCCGCCCTTCGCGCCGTTGAACGGGTCGCCGGGCAGCTCCTTCATCTGGCCGTAGACGTAGAGCACGAGCATCGCGCCGGCGAAGAGGACGAGGATGGAGAGGAAGCTCCAGAGCACCGTCGGCATCGTCGGCGTGTTGCCGGCGTCGGGATCGTACGGCCAGTTGTGGGTGTAGCTGAAGGCCTCGCCGGGCCGCGTCGCCCCGGAGACCCATCCGCCCCAGAAGAAGTACGCGCTCAGCGCGCGGATGTCGTCCGGGTCGGTGATGTAGCCGCTCAGCGTGAACCTCGCGGGATACGTCGGGTCGGTGAAGACCCGCGTGTAGTGCTCCCGGAGATCCTGGAGCGCGCGCACCTGTGCGTCGTTCACGCGGATCACGCCGGCAACCTCGTCGTAGCCGTTGGCCTTGATCTCGCGCTGGACCCGCACGGTGATCGCGTCGCGGTCGGACTGGGTGACCGGGCGACTCTTCGCGATCTCCTCCTCGTAAAAGGACCGCATAGCGACGACCGTTCGGTGCAGCGCCTCCGCCGTGAAGTCCGGCCCGCGCTCCGCCCCGTCGCCCCAGAACGAGCCCCAGGACATCAGGCCCCGGATGTGGAACACCTCCTGCCCGCGGAGGATGTCCTCGACCGGAACGATCACCTTGCCCGTGCTCGACGACACGAATGCCACGCGCGGCGGTGCGCTCGTGTACGTCCAGGTGCCGAGGGCGACCAGGCCGAGGATGCTGATCCCGGCCACGATGCCGAATTGAGCCCACCAATTCGGCTTCGCGAGGAGCCATTTGCCGAGGTTCCGGCGGGCCCGTGCGCTCCGGCTGCGTGCCATCACGTCTGCGCGCATGTGAGGGGTCTCCTCATGCGATCGGCGAGCGCACGCGAGCTAGCGCGCGTACGCCGTCGGAACGTCGGCGGCTCCGGCGAAGAAGCGCTGGAGCGTCTGGTTGTAGCGATAGAACGCATCGACCTCGAGCTGGTCGGGGCCGGAGACCTGCATCGGATCGTCGGGGAACGTCAAGTAGTTCAGGGTGTGCGCGAGATCGGGGCCTGCGTTCGCGCGGATGTTGTCGATCATCTCGCGCCACGTTGCGAGCGATGCCGACAGCACGAAGTGTCCGGGCGCGGCGTCCTCGAGGCGACCCAGCCGCCGCACCGATCGCACCTTGAGGCCTCGGAAGACGAGCTCGTACAGGTCGGCGCGCTCCGGCGTCTCGACGCGAACGACCATCGTGCACTCGATCGAGCCGAGCGCGCGGTACGCCGCCTCGTCCTGCTCCATGCGGCGCGCGAGCGCCTGGAACCACTCCGTCGACGGAAAGATCGTTTCGCTCATGGCGGTCTCCTGCGCCGCTACGCGGCGAGATCCTCGAACGGAATCTCCTTCGGGATCGTCAGGCGGGACTCGCGATCGAGGCCGGCGATCTGCAGCCGGCGCAGGTACTCGCGAACCTGCTTGGAGTAGATGAAGGCCATGCGCGCCATGCCGACGTCGATGTTCGCGAGCCCGCCACCGGCCAGGATCGCCCGCGGCTCCGACGTCTGGGGCTCGAGCGTGAGCGCGAAGATCGCCTGCTCGCCGAGGTCGAGGATCGCGTGGATCTGCTCCGCGCGGTCGGGATGGCGCTCGAGGAAGTACTTGAGGTGCTTGACGCCGTACGCGACGTGACGCGCTTCGTCCTGCATGCAGAGCCGGAAGATCTCCTTCTCGACCTCGGTGGGGGCCAGGAACTCCCCCTGCCGGAAGAGCGTCAGCACGAAGCCCTCCCCGAAGATGTGCATGAGCGCGCTCGCGGTCGTGTAGTCGGGTGCTTCCAGGATCGTCGCGAGCAGCTTCTCCTGGCCCGGCGACGCCATCAGCAGACCGCCCCCGTTGGCGAGAGCGCGCTTGCGGAAGACGTCGAGGTGCCGCGCCTCGTCCATGATCTGGGTCGCGAGGAACAGCTTCACCTCGTGGAAGTCGTGGTTGATGCGACACAGCCACTTCGCGGGCATGTCGCCGGCGACGAACTCGACCTCGGTGAGGCCGGTGCACATCTGGCAGACGGCGCGCTCGATGTCGTCCGGTAGCTCGCGGAGCTTGTGCCACGGCACGTCGGTGACGGAGTTCCACTGCCGGACGACCGCCTCGTCGTAGAGGTGCGCCGCGTTCTCGGACCACACCTCCGACAGCTCGTTCAGCGTGTACATCCCGAGGGAGGTGGTCTCGGCGGGCACCTCGCATCCGCGCGGCGCCATGCTGCCGTGGGGGGAGCCGTGCTCGGGAATCGCCGCGTAGTGTCCCGTCTCGACGTCTTCGAGCCGGATGCCGAGCGGCCCCGGCTCGGCCTTGTGGCCCCATCCCGCGGGATTCGCGGACATCCACCTGAGGTCGTAGTTTCCGCGCGCCATCTCGCGCATCCGGTCGAGCCCGATCTCGACGTTCGGCGTGTACTTGCTCATCGCGCCCTCCGTGCTCCGTGCTTTCCGAGCGACCGATCGTTGCCGGCGTCCTACCGGTTGGTCGGTCGCCGGCGAATGACATCCGTCATCGAGCGACATGATCCGCGCGTGCTGCGGACGCGGGGACAGCCGAGCGCCGACGGAGCGAGCGCGTGCGCTGCTCTACGGCGGGCGCCGTCTACGCCGCGACGGCGAGCGCGCTCCGGAGCTCCTCGAGCGCGTCCTGCATACCGTCGCCGACCTCGTGCGGGTCCGGCAGGAGATCGGGGCAGGCGAGAATGCCGACGTTCAGCCGATCGACGTAGCTCCACGCCGTCACGTTGACGCCGACGCCCTCGACGAGCGGGCCGACGGAGTAGAGCGCGTGCAGGCTTCCCTCGCTCCAGTGGAGGCGCTGCCTCGGTCCCGGCACCGACGAGACGATCGCGTTGATCGGGGGGCGCAGGAGATCGGCGAGGCGCCAGCGCGCGTAGCTGCGCACCACCCACGCGTAGACCGGCCCCGGGGTGTGCTCCGTCCACTCGGCGAAGAGCTCCGGCCCGAGGAGCCCGTTCGCCGCCTTGCCCGCGACCATGGTCTCGTGGATGCGGTGCACGCGCGCGATCGGATCCGCGACGTCGGTGTGGAGGAACGTGAAGATGTTCGCGACCCGGTTTCCCGAGATGCGAGGTCCGTCTTCCGGGGCGTCCGTCGAGACCGGGACCTCCGCGACCAGCGACCGCGGCGGCAAGGCGCGGCGCGCCTCCAGGTAGCGCCGCAGCGATGCCGCCACGAGCGCGAGCACGACGTCGTTCAGCGTGACGCCGAGCGCGTTCTTGACGGCTTTCACCTCGGTGAGGGAGAGCGCCGCCGTCGCGAAGCGGCGCTCCGCGCTCAGAGCGCCGTTGAACGGCGCTCTCGGCACGTCGAGCATCGGGCGCGGAAGGGCGGCCCCGCGGTCGCGCTGCCGCCGCAGGCGCCAGAGGTTGCGCGCCGTCTTCGCGAGCAGGCGCGGAAGGCCGCACGCGGCTCGCGCGCGGTCGAGCAAGGCGCCGCGCGCGAGCGCGGTCGCGCTCGGAGCGGCCTGCCCCTCCCAGGGAGCCGCGGGCGGCAGCGCGCCGGGCGGCTCGGGCGCCATCACGTTGGCGAGGAGGCCGGCGATCGCCACGCCGTCCGCCACCGCGTGGTGGATCTTGGCGACGGCCGCGATCCGGCCGTCGCGGAGGCCGACCACGAGCCAGAGCTCCCACAGCGGACGGTCGCGCGCGAGCGGCGCGCTCGCGATCTCGGAGACGAGCGCGTCGAGCTCGCGCGCGCCGCCGGGGGACGGCACGGCGGCGCGACGCAGGTGACGCTCGAGGCGGAAGTCGGGGTCCTCGATCCAGACCGGGTGATGCATGCCGAAAGGCACCGGGACCGGCCGGCGTCGGAGCGGAGGGAGGAGGTGCATCCGCTCGGCCATCGCGCGCGTCAGCGACTCGAGCGAGCTGTCCCATCCCGGGCTCGGCTGCAGCACCGCGACCTTGATCGTGTGCATGTGGAGCGTCGGAGCCTCCATGTAGAGGAAGCCGGCGTCGATCCCTCGCATGCGCTCCATCACGAAACCTCCGGCTCCGGCCGTCGATCGCTCGCGCGCCAGCTCGGAAGCAGGCTCCGGAGGCGCGTCAGCACCGGATAGGGATGCGCCGCGGCCAAGTCTCCGAGCGCGTCCTGCATGCGTTCGGTGATCTCGCGATGGCACGCGGTCACCACGCTCCGATCGTCGGCCGCCGTCCGCGGCAGCGAGCGCCATTTCATCGCCGGAAGGACGCGGATCGTGATCTTCGCCGGGAGCGGCCACGCGGGAAGCCCGACCGGCGACACGCCCCACGGGATCTGGAGCGCGAGCGGGAAGCTCGGCGTGCGGATGCGCTCGAGCCCGAGCCACCGCCCGAGCCATTCGCCGCGCGTCAGGATGATCGTCGAGTCGTGTCCGCCGTGGCTCACCACCGGCACGACCGGCACGCGCTCGCGAAGCGCGAGCTCGACGAAGCCCGTGCGGCCGCCGAAGTCGATCCGGTTGCGATCGCGCCACGGGCGGAAGACCTCGTGATCGCCGCCCGGGTAGACGAGCACGGGGTGCCCCGCGCGCAGAGCTCGGCGCGCGTTCTCGCGATTCGCCGGCACCTCGCCGATCTTCCGCATCAACGTGCGGAAGCCGGGCACGCCGAAGGCGGCATCGAACGCGAGCGCCACGAGCGGGCGTTCAAGCCCGAAGCGGCGATACCAGGCGGTGAAGAACACGGACGTGTCGGGCGTCAAGATGCCGCCGGAATGGTTTCCGACGAGCAGCACCGGTCCGCGCGCCGGGACGTGCCCGAGGCCCTCGACCGTCGCATCGAAGTAGCGCGCGAGGACCTCCATCCACGGGAGCAGGCGGGCGAGGAACGCGGGATCGCGCTGGAACGGGTCGGCGTGGACCTCGCGCTCGGTGGCTTCGGCCCACGTGCCGACCACGTCGAACGCGCGCAGGCCCTGCGCGACGATCCTTCCGGGAGCTCCGACGACGTCAGCCACGGCGTCCTCCGATCTCGGGCGTCCAGACGCCCGGGGGTCGCGGCTCCGCGGCCGCGGCCGAGACGCAAGCGCGCGTCCCGAGCTCGGCCGCGCCGATCCGGATGCGCGCCTCGCCGGCGGGCGCACGAGCGGCCCGCGCACGTCCGGGAGCCGTGTCTCCTCGCTCGCGCCGATCGAGCTCGGCGATCACGTGCGCGGTCGCGGCGGCGAGGCAGCGATGATGCGGGCCATTCAGCCAGTGGCCGGCGCACGGCACGAGGAGCTGGAGGGCGTCGGAGCGCGCGAGCGCGACGTGGTGAGCGTACCGCTTCGAGATCAGACGGTCGCGCTCGCCCCAGACGAAGCCGGCGGGAAGGGACAGATCCGGAAGCCGAGACCAGAAGCCGACCGGCCCGTGCGGCGGGTCGAGAGCGAGCTCGCGCGCCGTGGCGATGAAGCTCGCGCGCGTCGCCGGACACGAGAAGTGGTAGACGAGCCGCGCTCCCGACTGCGCGAGCTCGTCGTCGCGCAGGAAGGGCATGGACGCGAGCAGCCCGGCGAGCCAGCGCAGAACCGGCCAGGCGCGCTCGAGCGGAAGCCAGCCGGCGATCTCGGGCGCGAGCAGGTACGCGCCGGGAAGGAGCGCCCGAAAGCGGAGCCACGGCAGCGCCGGCGCGATGGCGATCACCGAGCGGAACGCCGCGGGCGCGACCAGGCCCGCCTCGAGCGCGACCCGCCCGCCGAGCGACACGCCGAGCAGCACCGGCGGCTCGGGAAGCCGGCGTGCGATCTCGATCACCGGCGCCGCCAGGCAGGCGGGCGTCGGGCGCGCGGTGCCGGCCGGGGTGCGCCCGAACCCCGGCAGGTCGAGCGCGATCGTCCGGAAGCCGCGTGCGGCGAGCGCGCTCCCGAAGCCGGCGAAGGCCGACGAGTCGAGCCCGAGCGGGTGGAGCGCGAGGACCGGTCTGCCTTCGCCCCATTCGCGCCGGAAGAGAGCCATCGCGGGACCCAGCGCGCTCGGCTCCACGTCGCGCGGCGCGGCGCGCTCAACCCGCCGGCGTCGCGGCCGCGCGGTTCAGGGTGCCGGCCGCCGCCAGGCGGACTGCGCGCGAGCGCTGCCGCGGCGCCGCGAGCGCGCGCTGGACCATCTCGCGCACGTGCCGCTTCACGCGGCTCACCGCGGCGGGCGAGCTCGGATGCGCGACCAGGCCGGGGAACAGGACCGGCGCCCCGGTGAAGAAGAACGCCACCGTCGCGACGACCGAGAGCACGAGGTCGACCGCGTCGACGTCGCCGTCTCCGGCGCCGCCCTGAGCGCGACGGACGAGGTCGGCGACGGCTCGCACGAGCGCGTCCATCCCGGCGCCGTCCGGCGACGGCGGCGCGTCGCCGAACCCGTGACGCATCAGGATGCGAAGGCGGTCGGGGTTGCGAGCGGCCTTGTCGACGTAAGCCTCGAGGAGCGCGGCGACGCGCGCGCGCGGCGGGAGCGGCATCGCGAGCACCCGCCGGAGATCGTCTTCCGTGCTCTCGCGGCTCCGCTCGACCACCGCGCGGTAGAGCGCTTCCTTGTTCGCGAAGTAGTGGAAGAGCGACGCCTTCTTGATCCCCGACCGCTCCGCGATCTGGTGCAGGCGCGCGCCGTGGTAGCCGGTCTCTCCCAGGACGTGCTCGGCGACGTTCAGGATCCGAAGCCGCATCGCGGTGCCGTCCGAGTCCGTCACGGCCCGGCACTCTACCGAACGGTCGGAAGACCGGGATGACATGGATCAGCTTCTTGCCTGATCGGCGACACCTCTACGCCTCCACCTCGTCGTGACGCGCGATGCGGGCGAGCCGCTCCGCGTCGAGGATCGCGACGGCGTGGCGCTCGATCGCGATCGCGCCGCGCTCGCGCAAGCGCGCGAGCAGCCGGATCGCGGTCTCCGTCGAGACGCCGATCATCTCCGCGATCTCGCGGCGCGAGAACGGGATGCCGACGCGCTGCACGGGGAGGCCGCCGTTCGCGGGACGCGCTCCCCCGGCCGCAGCCGCAGCGACCGCGTTCGCCGAGCTCGCGCCGTCGGCCAGCTCGAGCAGCCACGCGGCGAGGCGGCTCTCGGCGCCCTTGAGCGCGAGGTCGCGCACGTGGCGGCGGGCGCGCGCGAGCTCTCCACTGAGCGCGGCCACCAGCCGGATCGCGACCGACGGCGCCTTCTCGAGGTAGCGAACCAGGCGGTCGCGCGGCAGGAAGCAGAGCTGCGATTCGACGACCGCTTCGGCGGAGACCGCGTGCACCACCTCGCCGTCGAGCGACAGCTCGCCGAGTACGGCACCCGGCCCGGCGACGCTCAGCACGTGCTCGTGCCCGAAGCGATCGGAGCAGAAGAGCTTCACCCGGCCGTGGCACACGAGGTGGAGGCCTTCCGAGGGTCCGCCGGCGGCGAACACCACCTGTCGCGGCCGATAGATCGCGCTCGCCCCGACCGCGGTGAACTCGCCGAGGGTGCCGGGTGCGAGGTCGCAGAGGATCGAGTGGGCGCGCGTCGGACAGGACTCGCAGAGGATCTTCCGCATGCGCTCGGCCTCAGGCAGTCGGCCGAGGCGTCTCCGCTGCGCCGTCGACCATCATCTCCTCGACGATCTTCGGCACCTCGTCGCCGAAGACGTCGCTCAGGCCGTACTGCTCCTGCAGCCATCGGAGCTCCTCTCGGCGGTACGGGCGGGGCGCGGCCGGCTGCAGCATCTTCGCGCGCTCGAGCTCCAGGACGACCTCCTGCGATCGCGGGAAGGCCGATCCCCAGCGGTTCAGGCAGAAGCGCTCGTCGAACGGCAGCCGAGGGCGCTGGCCGCCGGCGTCGGCATCCTCCGCGGGATACCCGACCGTCTGCAGGACGAGGATCTTGACGGTGTCCGGGATCGCGAGCGCGCGCCGCAGCTTCCGCTCCTGCGGGATCCCGACGAGGCAGGTCCCGAGCCCTTCCTCGTACGCGACGAGCGTCGCCTGCGCGATCCCCTGGCCGCAGTCGAGCTCCGTCAAGCCGTTGTTGCGGATGCTCTCGGTCGCGGCCTGGAAGAACGGGATGAGCGTCGACTCGAGGTAGGCGTGCGTCTTCTCGGCGTTGACGCCGACCGCGCCCGCATCGGCGAGCTCGTGCAGCCGCTTCCCCTGCTGCGCGACCTTTTGCCAGTCGAGCGTCCAGACGATCACGGTGGGCGCCATGCGGAGCTGGAACCCTCCGATCGCGGTGCCGGAAGGTAGGGCGGCGATCACGTCGGCCGGCGCGGTCGCGCGCTCGATCACGACGGCGCCGAGCGCCTGCACGTTCCCCCAGAACGATGCGAGGCGAGCCGCCTCGAGCATCTTCTGGATCTTCTCGCGCTCGACCACGCGATACGGGCGGAGGTACCGCATCGACCGTCGGCGACCGATCACTTCCTTGAGCTCCATGACTCCCTCCTGCGAGCGCGCTCGCGGGCGGCGCGCCTACGCGACCAGGACGTGAACGGCGATCGCGGCCGGCTCGGCGCGCACCGCCCCGCCCGCGTTCTCCGCGAGCGCGACGCGCGCCCCCGCGACCTGGCGTCGCCCAGCGCGCCCGCGCAGCTGATCGACGAGCTCCACGACCTGGGCGAGCCCGGTCGCGCCGACCGGATGACCCTTGGCGATGAGGCCTCCCGAGACGTTGACCGGTCGCCGGCCGCCGAGCCGCGTCTCTCCCGACTCGACGAGCCGCTTGCCCTCTCCCTCGGCGCAGAGCCCGAGCTCCTCGTAGAGCATGAGCTCGGCGGGCGCCGTCGCATCGTGCATCTCGGCGACGTCGACGTCTTCCGGCCCGATGCCGGCGACCTCGTAGGCCTCGCGCGCGACCTCCGTCACGATGCTCGGCTCGCCCGCCGCGCGATCGCGTCCCGAGCCGAGGACCGAAGCCGCGATTCGCACCGGCGGCGGCAGCGCGACCCCGCGTCGTCGAAGCGCGGCCAGGCGGTCGCTCGAGACGACGATCGCCGCCGCGGCGCCGTCGCCGATCGGCGAGCACATGAGGCGCGTGAGCGGCGCGGCGATGACGGGCGACGCGAGCACCTCCTCGACCGTCCGCGCCTGCTGGTACTGCGCCCGCGGGTTGAGGCTTCCGTGGAACGAGTTCTTCGCCGCGATCGCCGCGAAGTGCTCCGCGCGCGTGCCGTACACCTGCATGTGGTGCCGGGCCGCGGCGGCGTAGACGTCCATGAAGAGCGAGCGCGGTCCCCCGCCGTTCGCCCCGGCCGGCCCGCCCTCGTCGCCCGACGCCGCCTTCGACGGCCGCGCGGCGAGCATCGCCTTGAGCGCCTCGAGCAGCTCGACGTCGACGGCGCCCGTGAAGGCCGCGAAGCTCCTGGCCTTGTCGGGATGAAAGAGCTTCTCCATCCCGACCGCGAGCGCGCAGTCGCGAAAGCCGCCCGCCACCGACTGCCAGGCGAGGTGAAGCGCGGTCGACGCCGACGCACACGCGTTCTCGACGTTGATGACCGGGATGCGGCCGATGCCGCACTCCCGGAGGACCACCTGCCCGCGAACGCACTCCTGGCCGCTGATCAGCCCCTGCACGGCGTTGCCGACGAACGCCGCCTCGAGGTCGTCGCGCGGCACGCCCGCGTCTTCCAGGGCCGCGGTGATCGCTTCCGCGGCGAGCGACTTCATCGAGCGCTCGAGGTGCTTCCCGAAGCGCGTCATCCCGACTCCCAGAACGTAGGCGTCGCGCATGACGACTCCCCGGCGCCGACGTGTCGCCGGCGCCCTCCGGCCGTGATCTTCGCGAGCCGCGCTCCGACGCGCGGGCTCGACGTGTCCCACGGAAGCAGTTTTCGCACCGGAGGCCGCGCGCTCCCGCCGCGCGCGCGCCGGCGGCGGATCGCGCGCGCCGGCGTGGCCGCGTCGGCGCGCGGACGGCGACCGCACGCCCCGCACGCGCCATGGCGCGCGGCTCGGCTCCCAGCTTTCGGAATCCGGGCGCACCGACCTTCCCGCGGCTGGAGATGCCGCCACGGCGCGCGGCGTCGCCATCTCGCCGCGCGCCTTGGCTCGCGCCTTGAAGGCGCGAGCGACGTGCCGATCGCGCGTTCCCCGTCGTCGAGCGACCCGCACCGTCCGACCCGACCGACCGCCGCCCGCGTCGCGACGACCGGCGGGCGCGTCCGGAGCGGACACCGTCGCGGACGACTCCTCGGCTTCCCGACCGCGAACCTGACCCGCCCGCGCCGCGACCTTCCGGACGGCGTCTACGCGGCGTGGGTCGGCATCGACGGCGAGCTTCCGGCGCGGCCCGCGCTCGCGAGCCTCGGGCCGAGCCCGACGTTCGGCGTGCGCACGCGCCGCCTGGAGATCCACCTGATCGACTTCGACGGCGACCTCTACGGACGGCGGCTGCGCGTCGCCTTCCGCGCGCGGCTTGCGGGCCAGCGGCGCTGCGCGTCGGCGACCGAGCTCGCGCTCCGCATCGCGACGCTCGTCGAGCGCGCGCGGCGCACCCTCGCTTCCGAGCGTGTCGCGGCGCGGGGTTCGCGATGAGCCCGTCGCTCGCGTCGGCGCGGTCGGCGACGGCCGCCCCGCCGACGGCTGCGCGCCTGCGCTCTGCGAAGGGTCGCGCGCCGATCGCGCTCCGCCTGCCGCTGCTGGCGGCGGCGATGGCGAGCCTCGTCCTCGGGCTCGTCGGCGGGCTCGTGCGGCTCGACGTCGCGCTCCCGGAGCCTGCGGCGAACCTCGCGCTGGTGCACGGGCCTCTCATGATCGTCGGCTTCCTCGGCACGGTCGTCTCGCTCGAGCGCGCGGTCGCGCTCGGCGGGTCGGCGTTCGCGGCGCCGCTCCTCGCCGCTGCCGCTGTCGCGGCACTGCTCGCCGGGGCGAGCACCACGCTGGCGCCGATGCTGGCGGTGGCCGCGAGCGTCGCGCTCGCCGCCGTGCTCGCACGCCTTCTCGCCCGCGACCCGGCCCTGCACGCGGCGGTGCTGGTCGCGTCCGCGCTGTCGTGGACGGTCGGGAACGCGCTCTGGGCGGCGGGCTGGCCGGTCTTTCGCGTCGTCCCGTGGTGGGTCGCTTTTCTGGTCTTGATGATCGCGGGCGAGCGGCTCGAGCTCACCCGCCTGCAGCGCCGGCGGCCGGGGCAGCACGCGACCTTCGCCGCCGCGGCCGGAGTCCTGCTCGCGGGTCTCGCGACGAGCCTCTTCGCCGCCGACGCGGGGCCCAGGCTCGCGGGCGCCGGCATGGTGCTGCTCGCCGCCTGGCTCGCGCGCCACGACGTCGCGCTCCGGACGGTCCGCGAGCGCGGCCTCGCGCGCTTCATGGCCGTGTGCCTGCTCGCGGGGTACGCCTGGCTCGCCGTGGCGGGCGTGCTGTGGGCGGCGCTCGGCGCGCCCGCCTCCGGCATGCTGCGCGACGCCGCGCTGCACGCGGTCTTCCTCGGCTTCGTCTTCGGGATGATCTTCGCGCACGCGCCCGTCATTTTCCCCTCCGTGCTCGGCACGCGGATGGTGTACTCGCCCGCGTTCTACGGCCACGTGATCGCGCTGCAGGCGACGCTCACCGCGCGCGTCGCGGGCGATCTCCTCCTGTGGCGAGCCGCGCAGGAGTGGAGCGGGCTCGGGAACGCGCTCGCGATTCTGCTCTTCGTCGCGGCGACGGCGACGGCCGTGGTCCGCGGGCGGATCGGCGACGCCGGCCGCCGAAACACGTGACGTTTCGCGCCGGGCGGTACGGCGGCGAACGGCTCTTCTCATCGCCGGGAAGCGGGTTCCCGGGAGTCGGAATTTTTCGTCTTCCGCGACCGCGGCTGCGGGTCCCGCGCTGGCAGGGATGCTGCTTGCCCGATCGGAGTCCCATGGTCGTCGTCGGCGTCTCGGCGTTCGCACAGCCATCGCTCCAGCGCGTGGTTTTCGATGCCTCGCAGCCTTGGTTCCTGGCCTTCGGAGCCGTCGTCGTCGCCATGCTGCTCTGGCTCCTGCTCGGCTCGCTGCACCGAAGCTTCGGGCTCCATCGCATCGCGTGCCCGCGCGCGGGAGAACACGCGTTCGTGGTCGTGCGGAAGCGAGCTCGAAGCGGCGCCGCGACGGTGATCGAGGCGTGCAGCCTGTCGCACGGACGGCGGTTGACGTGCGGGACGCCCTGCGCGAAGCAGATCGCGCGCGCGTAGCGGCCGCCCGCCCCGTCGGGCCGCCGGGACGCACTCGCGTCGCGATCGTGGGCGCCGGGATCACCGGCCTCGCGACCGCCTACTTCCTCGAGCGTCGCGCCGAGGAAGCGGGGCTCGCCGTCGAATGCATCGTGCTGGAGCGCGCGCCGCGCGCCGGCGGCAAGGTCGCGACCGAGCGCGAGGCAGGATTCGTCCTCGAGGCGGGACCCGACAGCATCTTCACCGCGAAGCCCGCCGCTCTCGATCTCTGCCGCGAGCTGGGCCTCGGAGACGCTCTTCTCCCGGCGACGATCGAGAACCGGCGGACGCTCGTGGTGCGCTCGCGCGAGCTCGTCCCGCTGCCGGACGGGCTCGACGCGATGGTGCCGACGCGCTTCGCGCCGTTCGCCGTCTCGCCGCTCTTCTCCCCGCTCGGGAAGCTCCGGCTCGCGATGGAGCCTTTCGTCCGGCCGCGGTCCGGAGGCGGCGACGAGAGCATCGCGGCGTTCGTGACCCGGCGCCTCGGCCGCGAGGCGCTCGACCGGATGGCGGCACCGCTCCTCTCCGGCATTCACTCGTCGGATCCGGCGCGGCAGAGCCTGCTCGCCACCTTCCCCGCGCTCCGCCGCGCCGAGCTCGAGCATGGAAGCCTCTTCGCCGCGGCGCGCGCACGCCGACGGTCGGAGGGGGCGGCTCTCGCTGGAGCGAGCCCGTTCGCGACCCTGCGCGGCGGCATGGGCGACCTCGTGAGCGCCCTCCTCGCGCGGCTTCGCGCGACGCGCGTCCTGGTCGACGTCACGGTCAGCGGCATCGATCGCGACCTGCGAAGCCCCGAGCATCGGGGCGCCGGCGAGCCGCGCGCAGCCGGCCAGCCGCCGCGGGCCGCGTTCCGCGTGCGGCTCGCGGGGGGAGCGAGCTTGCCCGCGGACGCGGTCGTCCTCGCGGTCCCCGCACGCATGGCGGCGGTGATGCTCGCGGACGCGGCGCCGGAGCTCGCGCGGCGCCTCGGCGCGCTCCGCACCGCGTCGACCGCGACCGTGTCCCTGGGATTCCGGGAGCGCGACGTCCCGCACCCGATGCGCGGCTTCGGGTTCGTCGTGCCGCATCGCGAGCGGCGCGCGCTCTCCGCGTGCACGTGGACGTCGAGCAAGTTCCGCGACCGGGCACCCGCCGGCACGCGCCTCGTGCGCGCGTTCTTCGGCGGCAGCGCGTGCGAGGCGAGCGCGTACGCCGACGAGCGCGAGCTCGTCGCGATGGCGCGCCGGGAGCTCGCCGAGCTCATGGGCATCTCCGCTGCCCCGATCGTCGCGCGGGCGCAGCGCTGGCCGGGGGGCGCGCCGCAGTACGACGTCGGCCACGTCGAGCGCGCGCGCGCGATCGACGCGCTGGCCGCCGCGGTGCCCGGGCTGTTGCTCGCCGGCAGCGCGCTCCACGGGGTCGGCCTGTCCGATTGCGTCGACGACGCGCGGCGCTGCGCGACCGCCGTCGCCAACCTCGCCGCCGCTCATGCGGCGGCCGGCGTGTACCCGGGCGGCTGATAGGCGCAGGCGGGATCGGCGGCGAGCGGATTCCCCGTCGCCGCGAAGGCGCGCGCGCGCGAGCCGCCACAGATCGCGTTGTAGCGGCACGCGCCGCACTTGCCCTCGAGCCGGGTGCGATCGCGCAGCGCCCGGAACAGCGGGTGGTCGCGATAGATCTCGGCGAGGCGGCGCTCGCGCACGTTGCCGGCGCGGATCGGAAGGAACCCGCTCGGCTGCACTTCGCCCTCGTGCGACACGAACACGAATCCCCGGCCGTCGGTCACCGGCGGCGGAAGCCGGAGCTTCGCGAGCCCGGCCGCGCGCCCGCGGGCGGCCTCCGCGAGCACCCGGCGGTAGGCGGGTGCTGCGGTCGTCTTGACGGCGATCCCGGTGCGCTCGCCGAACTCGCGCAGGAAGTGGAACGCCTCCTCGCAGGTCTCCGCGGCGGGCTCGTCCGCGGCGCGAGCGCGCCCGACCGCGACCACGAAGAAGACGCTCCACAACTCCGGCGCGATCCGCCGCACGAGCCCGCCCAGCTCCTCGAGCCGCGGCGCGCTCGCGCGCGTCAGGCTCGTGTTGATCTGAAGCGAGAGCCCGGCCGAGCGGACGGCCGCCGTCGCCGCGAGCGTGCGCGCGAACGACCCCGGCGTGCCGCGGAAGGAGTCGTGCCCGACGGCATCGGGAGCGTCGATGCTGAGCGCGATCCGGACCGCGCCCGCCGCCGCGAGCCGCGCGATCGCGTCCGCGGTGAGGAGCGGGGTCACGCTCGGCGCGACCGCGACCCGGAGGCCCCTGCTCGCGGCACGCGCCACGATCTCGAAGATGTCGTCGCGCTTCAGCGGATCGCCGCCCGTCAAGACGAGGACTCCGGGCGCCAGCTCGGCGACCTGCTCGATCAGGTCGAACGCCTCGGCGCCGGTGAGCTCGCGCGGGCTCCGCTCGACGACGGCGCAGGCCCGGCAGTGGCGGCAGGCGAGGTCGCAGGCGCGCGTCACCTCCCAGATCGCGACGACCGGCGAGCGCTCGATGTCGATCGCCGTCATGCCGCCCGCGCCGAGGCGCGCGTCTGCCGGCGAAGCCGAGCGGTCGATCCGAGGCACGTCGAGAGCCATCGCGCGCGCGCTCAGCGAGCGGGCGGCTGCGCGGCGGGTCCGCCCGTCCGGCTCGCGCCGCGCAGCTCGCGCTCCGGCGAACGCGCCGCGACGTTCGGCGCATCGGGAGCGAACGTCGCGAGCAGAACGTGCTCCTTGGGCTTCTCGGAAGCGGTCTTGGGGATCTCGTCGACGATCTGCAGGTAGCTCGGGACGAAGTTCGGCTCGAGCCCCGCGCGGCACGCCGCGAACACGGAGTCGGGGTCGATGCGCGCTCCCGGAGCGGGGACGATCGCCGCGACCACGTCCTTCTCGCCGGGGGCGCCCGAGGCGGCCGGCACGCCGTACACGAAGACGTCGGAGATGTCGGCGTGCTCGGCGATCACCTTCTCGACGAAGCCGGTGTGGACGAAGTCGCCGTTGTGGCGGATGCCGCCACCCTTCCGGTGGTCGAAGAACAGCCAACCCTCGGCGTCGCGGTGGCCCATGTCGCCGCTCCGGAGCCAGCCGCCCTCGGTCTTCGCGCGCGACGCCGCGGGATTCCGGAAGTACTCGACCGTCGCCGGCTCGCCGCCCGCCGAGCGGCTCACGATCTCGCCCACGACGCCGGGCGGGCACTCGACGCCCGCCTCGTCGACGACCTTCATCTCGAGACCCGGAGCCGGGCGCCCGAAGCTCCCGATCGGACCCTCGCCGATCGGCTTGTAGGCGAGCCCGCCCTCGATCGCGCCGTACCACTCGAAGATCCGGACGCCGAAGCGCTCCTCGAACGGCCGCCAGAGGGCGGCGGGCATGCCGGCGTCGACCACCATGCGCACGCTGTGGCGCGCATCGTCGGGCGACGGCGGCTCGCTGTAGATCGCGGTCGCCATGCCGCCGAGCATCGAGAAGGTGGTGCAGCCGTGCGCGCGGCACACGTCCCACAGACGGGACTTCGTGAAGCGCCGGCTGAAGACCGCGCGCAGGCCCATGTGGAGCGACGGTCCGAGCGTCACCGCCTGCGCGTTTCCGTGCGTGAGCGAAAGGCCGGTGTACGGGCGGTCGTCCGGGCGATAGCCGAGAAGCCCGCCGAGGAGCGCGAAGAGCCCGAAGCGCTCGTTCGGGAAGACGACGCCCTTCGGGTCGCCGGTCGTGCCCGAGGTGTAGATGATCTGCAGGGGATCGCGCCCGCTCGCGAGGCGCACGTCGACGGTCGGGGCCGGTCGGGCGAGCACGTCGGCGAGCGGCTCCGCGGGAAGCCGTCCGCGCTCGTCGCCGTCGGAGCCCGCCTCGCCGGTCGCGAGCACCAGCAGCGACTCGAGCGACGGGACCGACGCGGCCGCGCGCGTCGCCTCGCCGACGACGTCGTCGCTCAGGACGAGCGCGCGACAGCCGGCGTCGCGCAGGGTGAAAGCGAGCTTCTCGCCGCGCGTCCGCGGGTCGATCGGCACCGCGACGCATCCCGTGATCGACGCCGCCACCAGCGCCATCACGAATTCCGGGTGGTTCCGCATCATCAGCCCGAAGCGGTCGCCGCGGTCGAGCCCGCGCGCGACGAGCGCGTGCGCGATCCGGTTCGCGCCCTGCTGCAGGGCGGCGTACGTCAGGACCTCGTCGGGCCGTCCGTCGCCCAGGCTCAGGTGCTCGAACGTCAGCACATCGAGGTCCGGATTCACCTCGGCGCGGAGCGCGACGAGATCGGCGAGGATCATCTCGCTTCGTTGGCGCATCACGGTCCTCTCCCGCGCGGCCGTGTCGATCGCGATCACAGCCGGGCCGCGCCGATCAGGCTCAGCGCCTCGTTGCAGCCGTCCTCGATCATCGAGGCGCGCGCGTCGCGCAGAAGCTTCTCGATCGGGTACTCGCGCGACAGCCCGTTGCCGCCGAAGATCTGCAGTGCCGCGTTCGCGGCCTCGAAGGCGGCGTTGGTGCAGAAGACCTTCGAGGCGATCGAGTACTGGACGAGCGGCGTTCCGCCCGCGTTCTGGAGCATCACCCGCCATGCGAGCGAGCGCGCCGCCTCGACCTGCATGAAGATCCGGAAGAGCCTGCCCTTGACGCTCTGGTGCTCGAAGATCGGCCGCCCGCCCTGGACGCGCTCCTTCGCATAGGCGACGGCATGCTCGAGCGCGGCGCGCGCGAGCCCGACGAAGATGGCGCCCATGCTCGCGTTGGCGAGCGTCAGGACGGCCTCGACGACGCTCGCGTATGCCTCGGGACCGACCACGACGTACTCCGCGGGAATGCGCACGTCCTCGAAGAAGATCTCGCCCTGGTTGAGCGCGCGCTGGCCGAGCTTGTCGAGGGGCCTGCCCCGCGACACGCCGGGAAGATCGAGGGGCACCACGGCGACGCAGCCGGCGCCCATGCCGTGGCTGGGATCGACCGTGCAGAAGAGCGCGGCCGCCGTCGCGATCGTGCCGTTCGAGACCCAGGCCGACTTCTGGCCGTTGATCACGTAGTGGCTTCCGTCGCGGCGGGCGACGCAGTTCGGGCGGAGCCTTCCGTCGGAGAAGTGCGGCTCCGTCACCATCAGCGAGTCGCTCCCGTGGTCGGGCTCGGTGATCGCCCAGCAGCCGATGTCGGCGGCGCCGGGCGCCGCGAAGCGCTCGACGAGCGCCGGGACGCCCGACAGGAGCGCGAACATCCGGGGGAAGCTCGAGACGCCGAGGCTGATCGCGAGGCCCGCGTCTCCCCAACCGAGCTCCTCCGACACCAGGAAGCGGAGCCGCGCGCTCTCGAGCAGCGACGAGCGATCGCTGCCGTCGCCGCTTCCGAGCGCGGCGCCCTCCAGAACGTCGAGGCCGAGCGCGCGATAGCGCTCGAAGGCGTCCCAGAGGGGCGAGCCCGCGGCGATCACCTCCTCGGGGTCGGACAGCCGGTCGAGGTGCGCGCCGATGGGGCGCAGAACGTCGCGCGCGAAGCGATGCGCGGTCTCGGACGCCTCCTCCTCGACGCGGTCGAGCGCGGGTTCAATCGCTGCGAGACCCATGGTCGTCCTCCCGGCCGGTGGCGCGCGTCGCGGGGCGCGATCGCGCCGGCACCGGATCTACCGACCGGTCGGCAGAGCGGGGATGACGTCGGTCAGCGTCCGCGCTGATCCCCGTCATGATCGCCTCGCACGAGGACGGCATCTCGCTCGTCTTCGCTCGCCACGACCCGTGTCGCCGTGCCGCGCACACGATCGGTTCCTCGCCACCTCGCCGAGCAACCGACGTGCCGGGCGGTCGCACCCGGGGAGTCGAACGCCGCCCGATGCGGTCCGGCGTTTGCAACCGAGAGCGGACCGCGCGGAGCGACACGCGAATCGGCGATGCCGTGTCCCGGATCGCGCGCGATGCGGCGATCGCCGTTCCGAAGATGGGAAAGCTGCGGGCGCCGCAATCGCGTCCGTGCGAGGTGCCCGACGATGATGACAGTCCGGCTGACCGGTCACTACCGCGCCGGCCGCCGCTACCCCGCGGCGATCGTGAACGTCACCAATCGCTGCAACCTGGCCTGCGCGCACTGCTTCGTCTTTCGCGACGGCAACCCGAACGCCGCTCCGGCCTCGGTCCGGGACGAGCCGAGCGACGACGAGATCCTCGCGACGCTCGCCGCGCTCCGCGATCGCCACGGCATCGCGTCGATGCTGTGGATGGGCGGGGAGCCGCTCCTGCGTCGGCGTCTGGTCGAGCGCGGGCTCTCGCTCTTCGCGCGCAACACGGTCACGACCAACGGCACCGTACCGCTTCCCGACTTCGGACCCGACGTCCTGTTCGTCGTGAGCCTGGACGGGCCGGAAGATCTGAACGACGCGCTGCGGGGTGCGGGGACGTATCGGCGCGTGATGCGCACGCTCGATCGGCTACCCGTGGACTTCTCCTCGCCCGTGCAGGTGCAGTGCGTGGTCACGCGGCGCAACGAGCGCCGCCTCGGGGAGCTCGTGGAGGCCGTGCGCGCGACGCGCGTCGGCTGGATCACGTTCTCGTTCTACGTGCCCCGCGCCGGCGAGCGTGGCGTCGACGCGTGGGCGACGAACGCGGAGCGCGCGGCCGCCGTCCACGCGGTCATGCGGCTCAAGCGGCTCCATCCCGGCTTCGTCCGCAACTCGACGCGGAGCCTCGAGCTCATGCTGCCGCCGCTCGCCGAGCGCGTCACCGCGGCCTGCCCCGCGCGCGACGCCGTCCTGCCGCTCTACCTCGAGGGCGCGGAGTTCGTCACGCCCTTCTGCTGCTACGGCAACGACGTCGACTGCGAGCGCTGCGGGGCGTGGGTCGTGTTCGACCTCTCGGCCCGCGCCGGCCGTGCGTAGAGGCCCGCGTGGCGGGCGACGATCAGGTACTTCTGAAACACGCGACCGGTCTCGTCCTCGTGCTCGCTCCGTGTCGCGGGCGTCGCCGGATCGAAGAAGCAGGTGGGGTCCTCGCCGAGGAGGTTGCCGTCGTGGAAGTACGCCATCGCGCGGCAGCCGCCGCAGGTGTACTGGTAGCGGCACCGACCGCAGCGGCCCTCGAGATTCCCGCGATCGAGCACCTTCGCGAAGAGCTGGCTCTCGTTCACCAGGCGATCGAGCGGCTTGTCGCGCACGTTGCCCGCGGAAAGAGCGTCGAGCAGCACGGGACAGAGGGAGACCTCGCCCTCGGCGTTGATCGCGATCCACGTCCCGACCCAGCATCCGATCGGCGGGTTCTGCGGCACCGTTCCGTTGCGCGCTCCCCCGGAGACCTGCGCATGCAGCTCCGGAGAGAGGAAGAACGGCGTGTAGCTCACGTACCCGTTCACGTGCCTGCGGAGAGCGGGATGGAAGCTGTGCTCGAGGTCCCGGCGATCGAAGCCCAGCTCGCCGAAGCGCTCGGCGCCCGAGCCGCGCGCGACCAGCGGCGAGCGGTTGTACGAGATCCGCCGGCGGACGAGGTAGTCGACCGTCCGCTCGAAGCTCTCCGTGTTGTGCTTGCCGATCGTGATGACGACGTGCCGGTCGATGCCGAGCTCGTCGCACAGGTCGAGCACGGCGAGCGTGCGGTCCGGCGCAGCGTCGCGGCTCCACTCGTTGCCCTCGTCGATCGCGTTCAGTCCGACCGCGATCGTGACGCGACCTCCCGTCGCGTCACGGATCGCCGTCAAGCGCTCGCGATCGAGCGCCTCCGCGTTGCTGCAGACCTTGCACTGGTATCCCAGGCGAACGGTGAGGTGCAGCAGGTCGAGCGCGTCCTCGCGCAGCAGGAACTCGCCGCCGCTCCACCCGACCGCGATCACGCCGAGGCGACGCGCGGGCTCGAGGACGTGCACGCGGATCTCGCCGTAGGTGAGCTGGCGGCCGCGACTGGCGCGCACGACGTCGGGCCGGTTGCTGCCCGTCATGCACATCGGGCAACGCAGGTTGCAGACGCGCGTCGCCTCGAAGTAGATCGCGGGAAACGTGCGCGCCACGGCCGGGCTCGTGCCACACGAGCCGCCGGCGCGCGATGACGGCTCGCAGCTCGCAAGCTGACGAAGGTCAGGTCGCCGTCCCCGCGAAGAGCCCACGGCGTGCGCCCGGCGGCGACGACTATCGCGCCGCGATATTCCGGCGGTCCCGCCGCGCGGCCGGCACCGTGCGCGGGCGGATCGAGAGCCCCGGCGCGCGCTCGACGCACGGCGTGATCGTCGGGCGATTCCGAAATGGGCGTCCCTTCGGTCGGACGGTTCTCACCGGTGGGAATGGCCGGCGTCCGGATGTCGCGCCGCTGCTCCTCACCGCGCCGCACGGGCACGCGGGTTCGAACCCGGGCGGACGGTACGCCGGTTGCTCTCCACGCTGCCGCATCGGCGCCGCAGGCGACGTCGACCGGAGGGAGCATGACCACAAGAGCAGGCTTTGCCGCGGGCGCCGTCCTCGCCATCTCCGCCGTCCTGGGGTTCCAGTCTCTCGGCAACAAGCCCGAGATGGTCGCGACCAGCGAAGCCGCGCTATCCGCGCCGACGTCGTCCTTCGATCAGATCATCCAGGAGCGAGGGCTCTCGCCCGACGAGGCGGAGGCCGCTCTCAAGACCTTCGTCCCACCCGGCAAGTACGACGAGTTCGTGATGTTCACCTCGGGCGGCCACGAGGGGAACATCATGCTGTACGGCATCCCGTCGATGCGCCTCCTCAAGGTGATCCCGGTGTACGCGGCGGACGCCTGGCAGGGATGGGGACAGGGCGACGAGGCCGCGGCCGAGACGCTCGCGAAGGGCAGCTTCGCGCCCGGGCTGCCGACGCAGACGTGGGGCGACCTGCACCATCCCCAGATCTCGCTCACCAACGGCAAGTACGACGGCGAGTGGGTGATCGGCACCGACAAGAGCGCCGGACGCGTCGCGATCGCGTCGCTGCGCGACTTCAAGGTGAAGAGCATCTTCAAGATCCCCAACGTCGATTCCGACCACCACGGGCTCTTCACGGACAACAGCGAGTACATCATCGTCAGCAGCTTCTTCCCGGAGCCGTTCTACGAGCCGAACGGCTACGCGCCGATCGAGGACTACAAGGCGAAGTACCGGGGCATGGTGAGCTTCCTCAAGTTCGACCACGAAGCCGGGAAGATCGTCCCGGGCGAGTCCTTCCAGATCGAGCTGCCGCCGTACTTCCAGGACCTGTCGATCGCCGGACGTGGGCCCTCGGACGGCCTCTTCTTCATCAACTCGATGAACGTCGAGATGGCGACCGGCGGCAACCTCGAGGGCAAGCCGGCGATGGAGATCGGCGCCTCGCAGCGCGAGATGGACTACCTCCACGTCATCGACTGGAAGAAGGCCGCGGACCTCGCGAAGGATCCCTCCAAGGTCAAGACCGTGAACGGCATCAGGGTGCTGCCGCTCGCGACCGCCGTCGCGGAGAAGGTGATCTACTTCGTCCCGGAGTCGAAGAGCCCGCACGGCGTCGATCTCGTCCCCGGCGGCGAGTACGTCGTCGTCTCGGGCAAGCTCGATCCGCACGTGAGCGTCTACTCGGTCGAGAAGATCAAGAAGGCGATCGCCGACCAGAAGTTCGAGGGCAAGGACGACTTCGGCGTCCCCATCCTCGAGTACGACGACGTGATCGAGGCCCACATCCAGACCGGCCTCGGGCCGCTGCACAGCGTCTTCGACGACAAGGGCAACGGCTACACCTCGCACTTCCTCGACTCGACCGTCGTCAAGTGGACGCTCGGACCGCCGTACAACCCGCCCGAGAAGGCGTGGAAGGTCGTCGACAAGGTGCCGGTGCAGTACAACATCGGCCACCTCCAGGCGCCCGGCTCGAACACGAAGAAGCCGTGGGGCCGCTACATCGTCGCCCTCAACAAGTGGTCGGTGGACCGCTTCCCGGCGCTCGGACCGCTGCACCCGCAGAACCTGCAGCTCATCGACATCAGCGGCGACAAGATGAAGGTCCTCTCGGACACGCCGACGATCGGCGAGCCGCACAACTCGATGATGATCCCGGTCGAGATGCTGCAGGCCTGGACCGTCTACCCGGAGGTCGGCTTCGACCCACTCACCATGAAGAAGTCCGAGTTCGCCACCGAGCAGGGCAAGGAGTCGATCAAGCGCGACGGCAACACCGTCACGGTGAACGGCACCCTCGTCCGCTCGCACTACACGCCCGACATCGTCCGCGTGAAGCAGGGCGACAAGGTCGTGTTCAACTGGACCAACATCGAGACCGCGCGCGACGCGACGCACGGCTTCGGCCTGCACGGGTACAACGTCAACCTGTCGATCGATCCGGGCGCGACCGAGCGCACCGAGATCGTCGCCAGCAGGCCCGGCGTCTACCCCTACTACTGCACCGAGTTCTGCTCGGCGCTTCACATGGAGTTCACCGGCTGGCTGCTGGTCGAGCCCAAGAAGTAGCCGGCTTCACGGAACGATGGCGGACGACGATATGAATGCTCTTGCCCCGACCCGGACTCCGCGGCCGGACTGGGCGGCGACCGTGACGATCACGCTCGTCGTCGTCGCCGCGCTCCTCACGGCATGGACGCTGCCGTGGTGGGTGATGAAGTCGCAGGCGCCGCAGTACGGCCAGCGCACGCTGGTGATCGAGATCGGGCCTCGTACCGTCGAGGGCGACGTGCGCGAGGTCGACCTGCTCGGCCACTACGTCGGCATCCGGCCGATGGGGGCGCTCGCGCGCCTCGAGCGCACGCTGGCGCCGTTCGGGCTCGCGGCGGCGGTCGCCGGCGTGCTCGTCGCTCCGTGGCTGCGGCAGCGCTGGCTCCGGCTCCTCGCGGTCGCGCCGGTGCTCGTGATGCCGATCGTCCTGCCGATCGACCTGAAGCTCTGGATGAGCCGCGCGGTCAACCAGCGCGATCCGGAGGCCGCGCTCAACCTCACCGTCACGAACATCACCCCGAAGCTCTTCGGATCGTACGAGGTCGGCCAGTTCAAGGTCGCGACCGATCTCGGCGCGGGCTTCTACATCGACCTGATGGCGGCTGCGCTCTCGCTCGGCCTCGTGTTCGCGACCCCTCTGCCAGTTCCCGCTCGACTTCGCCGGCAACGCCTGATCGCGGCGTTCACCGCTGCCGGCCTGGTCGCACTGATTCTCCCCGCCCCGCGCGCTCGCGCCTCGGAGAGCGCCGGGGCGGCGGAGGCGCCGCCGTCGCTCGCGGCTGCCATCGCGGCCGCGCGCGACGGCGACACGGTCATCGTGCCGCACGGCGTCCATCGCGAGCGGCTGGTGATCGACAAGGCGGTGCGGCTCGTGGGGGAGCCGGACGCGGTGATCGACGGCGGCGGTGAGGGGACGGTGCTCAGGATCACCGCGTCCGGCGCCGAGATCCGCGGGCTCACCGTCCGCGGCACCGGGACGCGCTACGACTCCGAGGACGCCGCCATCCGCATCGATCACGCCGCGGACGTGCGGATCGTCGACTCGCACGTCGAGGACGCGCTCTTCGGGATCTTCGTCGTGCAGGGCGACCGCTGCGCGATCGAAGGATCGACCGTCGTCGGCAAGGACCTGCCGCACGTCCGGCGCGGCGACGGGATCCGGCTCTGGTACTCGTCGGCGTGCCGGCTGCTCGGCAACCGCGTGGACCGGAGCCGCGACGTGATCATCTGGTACTCGTCGGGCACCGTCGTCGAGGACAACCTCGTGCAGCGGAGCCGCTACGGGCTCCACTACATGTACTCGAACGACAACGCGTTCCGGCGCAACCGCTTCGAGGACAACCAGGTCGGCGCCGCGATCATGTACAGCCGCGGCATCGAGCTCACCGAGAACTCGTTTTCGTTCTCCGACGGCCCCGCGGCGTTCGGCATCCTCGTGAAGGACGCGGACGACGTCTTCATCGTCGGGAACCGCCTCGTCCACAACGCCACGGGCCTGTTCTTCGACAACGCGCCGCAGTCGCGCGACGGCCGGGTCGACGTGCGCGGCAACCTGATCGCGCGCGGCGACGTCGGCATCGCCCTCCAGCCGGCGTCGCGGCGGATCCGCTTCTGGGAGAACGCGCTCGTCGGCAACCGCATCGACGTCCAGGTGCAGGGCGGCGGCAACGCGCAAGGGAACGAATGGTCGGTCGCGGGCCGCGGCAACTACTGGAGCGATGCCGTCCCGTACGACGCCGACGGAGACGGCATCTCCGAGATCCCGTTCCGGATCGACAGCACCTACGAGGCGCTGGCGGACCGCTACCCCGCGCTGTCGTTCTACGACGCAACGCCGGGCGCGGAGGCGATCGACCTGGGCGCGCGGCTCTTCCCCGTGTTCGCGCCGCGGCCCCGGCTCGCCGACCCGCACCCGCTCGTCCGCCCGCCGCTCACCGCGTGGACCGAGAGCCGAGACGCCGGGCGCAGCCCGGCGGGGCTCGCGGCCGCCGGCGCCGGCCTGCTGATGCTCGCCGGCGGTGCGCTCGCCGCCGCGCACCGGGTGCTCGCGTGATCCGCGCCGAAAGGCTCGGCCTCGAGCTCGGCGGGCGGCGCATCCTCGACGAGGTGTCGTTCGAGGTCGAGCGCGGCGAGTCGGTCGCCCTGGTCGGGCCGAACGGCTCCGGCAAGACGAGCGCGCTCCGCTGCCTCCTCGGCCTCGTCCCCTTCACCGGCCGCGCGACGATCGGGGACCACGACGTCGTGAAGTCGCCGATCGCGGCGCGCTCGCTCGTCGGCTACGTGCCGCAGAAGGTCGCGTTCGGCGATGCCCGCGCGCGCGAGGTCGTCGCCTTCGTCGGCCGCCTGCGCGGCGTCTCGCGGGACGGGATCGCCGCAGCTCTCGCGTCGGTCGGTCTCGAACGCCACGCCGACGCGCGCGTGCGCACGTTCTCGGGCGGCATGCAGCAGCGCCTCGCGATCGCGGTCGCGTTGCTCGGGTCGCCGCCGGTCCTTCTCCTCGACGAGCCGAGTGCCAGCCTCGACGAGGCCGGCCGGCGCGACTTCTTCGACCTCGTGCAGCGCCTCCGGCGTACGGGCCGCACGCTCGTGCTGGCGTCGCATCGCCGCGAGGAGGTCGATCGACTGACGGATCGCGCGATCCGGCTCGACGAGGGCCGGGTGATCGCGACGGCACCGGCGGGACGCGCGCGGATCGCGCGCGTCGTGCGGCTCTCGGTCGCGGGCGAGATCGCATGAGGCCCCGTGCGATCACGCTGGTCGCGGCGCGCGAGCTCCGCGAGGCGGTCCGGAGCCGCTGGTTCGTCCTGGCGGCGGCGTGCTTTCTGGTCCTCTCCCTGGCGCTCTCGCTCCTGGGTCTCGCGGGCGCGCAGCGCTCGGGCCTCGCGGGCTTCGACCGCACGACCGCGAGCCTCCTCAACCTCGCCCTCGTGTTCGTGCCTCTCGTCACGTTGACGCTCGGCGGCCTCTCGATCGCCGGCGAGCTGGAAGACGAGTCGCTGGCTCTGCTGCTCGCCCAGCCGGTGACGCGCCTCGAGGTCTTCGCCGGGAAGTACGCCGGCCTGCTCGCCGCCGTCGCGGCCGCGATCGCGATCGGCTTCGGCACGACCGGGCTTCTCGTCGCCACGACCGCCGGTGGCGGCGACGCGCGCGCGTTCCTCGCGCTCACGGCGCTCACGCTGCTCCTCGCCGCAGCCACGCTCGCCGTCGGGACGCTGCTCTCGGTCGCGATGCGATCGCGGGCGCGCGTCGTCGGCGCCGCATTCTCCGCGTGGCTCCTCCTCGTCTACGTCTCGGACCTCGGCACGATCGGCCTCACGGTCGCGCGCAACCTCGCGCCCGGGCAGGTCTTCGTGCTCGCGCTCCTGAACCCCGTGCAGCAGGCGCGCGTGCTCGGCACCCTCGCGCTGTCGGACCGGGTCGACGTGCTCGGGCCCGTCGGCCTGTTCGGGATCGACTGCTTCGGCGCGACCGGCCTCGTCCGGGTCCTGGTCGGCGCGTTGATCGCGACCGCGCTCGCGAGCCTCGCCGCCGGGTACTCGGTCTTCCGGAAGGCGGCCCTTTCGTGAGGACCCTCGCCGTCAGGGCCGCGTCGGCGGTCGCCGCGGTCGTCCTCGCGGTCGTCTTCCTCTGGCCGAGCGGGCAGTCCGATCCTGAGCCGATCGCCCACGGGCGCGACTCGTGCGCCCGCTGCCGGATGATCATCAGCCAGCCCGGGTTCGGCGGCGAGCTGCGCGACCGGAAGGGCGCGCTCACGAAGTACGACGACCTCGGCTGCATGCTGGACGCGATGCTCGCGGAGCGCGGCGAGATGCCGGCGGCGTGGGTGGAGGACCATCGCGACGGCACCCTCGTTCCGCTGCTGACCGCGAGCCTCGTGCGCACGGCCGCTGGCAGCACGCCGATGGGCCACGGCATCGTCGCCTTCGCCGACGCCGCCGCGGCCGGCTCGTTCGTCGCCGAGCACGGCGGAGAGGCCGTCGCGCTCGAGGAGGTCGTCCGCTCGCGGGAGCGGCTCGCGCTCCGAACGTCCCAGGACGAGGCCGGGAGAGAACCGTGAACAGCTCAGCCGCACTTCGGATGCTCGCCTGCTCGTTCGCCGCCGCGACGCTGTTCGCGACGCGAGCGAGCGCCGACCCGCGACCCGTGACCGTCGCCGACGCCAACGCCGGAAAGGCGCTCTACCTCCAGGAGTGCGCGGGCTGCCACGGCGAGCGCGGCGACGGCCAGGGGCCGGCCGCCGAGCACGTCGAGCCGAAGCCGCGCCAGTTCACCGCCGAGCCGTTCAAGCTCAGGACGACCGCGACCGGGCAGCCGCCCGCGACGGCGGACATCCTGCGAACGATCGAGCGCGGGATTCCGGGGACTGCGATGCCGTCGTTCCGCTTCCTCTCGCCGGACGACCGGAAGAAGATCGCGGCGTACGTCCTCAAGCTCGCGGACGTGCTCGACGAGCCGGAGCCGGAAGCCGTGCAGGTGGATGCGAAGAGCGCTCCGCCGGCGACACCGCAGACGATCGCGCACGGCAAGGAGCTGTTCGAGGACGCCGGGTGCGCCAAGTGCCACGGGCCGACGGGCAAGGGCGACGGCCCGACCGCGAACGAGATGAAGGACAGCAAGGGCCGGCCGGTGAGGCCGCGCGACTTCACCGACGGCAGGTTCCGCGGCGGCGGAGATCGCGCCGACCTCTACACCCGCCTCGCGACCGGCATGGACGGCACCCCGATGCCGGCCTACGCCGACGTCCTCGAGCCCGCCGATCGCTGGGCGGTGGTCGACTTCGTCTTGACGCTGCAGGCGCCGCCCGCACCGAAGCCGCTGCCCGCGGACGCGATCGCCGCCGGTCGCGAGGTCGCGAAGAAGTACAGCTGCGGCGGCTGCCACGTGCTCGACGACGGTCAGGGCGGGAGCGTCGGACCCGACTTCCGGGTCTCCGGGCAGAAGCTCGACAGCGCCTGGGTGAAGCGCTTCCTCCTCGACCCGCGCGCCGTCGGCAAGATCTATCCCTGGCGGCCGTACCGCATGCCGGCGCTCGGCCTGTCGCCCGAGGAGGCCGACGTCATGGCGCGCTACATCGCCAAGATCGGGAATCGCCCGGACGGTCCGCTCGTGAAGCCGGATCCCGCGACCTTCCCCGCGGAGAAGGTCTCCGCCGGGCAGCTGACGTTCGTCGTCACCTGCGCGCAGTGCCACGCGCTCGGCAAGGTGATCGAGACGCCAGTCGCGGCCCAGCAGGGCCCGGACCTGATCCGCGTCGGCGACCGTGTCGACTTCGAGTGGGCGAAGCGCTGGATCACCGACCCGAAGAAGATCGATCCCAAGACCCGGATGACGATCCCGCAGCTTCAGCCCTCGCAGATCGACGAGGTGCGGATGTTCGTGTGGAAGTCGTCGCTCGGCGCCGCCTCGGATACCCGGAGCGGTGCATCGTCCTCGTCGACGTCGGACGCCGTCGCGAGCCGGTGAGCGGAGGTGGCGGCCCGGCCGGAATCGACAACCGGGCGACGACGTTGACTCAGCGGCATTCGCCGTCCCACGATGGCCTCGGATGGAGGCGCGGCGCGACGAGCCGGTCGCCTACGACCCGCGCACCGCGCTCGTGGTCGTCGACGTGCAGAACGACTTCGCCGACCCGAAGGGAAGCCTCTACGTCGCGGGGGGCGAGGAGGTCGTCCCGGTCGCGAATCGCGAGATCGAGCGCGCGCGCTCCGGCGGCGGGCTCGTCGTCTACACGCAGGACTGGCATCCGCCGAGCACACCGCACTTCGCGAAGGACGGCGGCACGTGGCCCGTCCACTGCGTGCGCGGCACGTGGGGTGCCGAGCTCGCGCCCGGCCTCCGGCGCGCCGACGGGTTGACCGTCCGGACCGGCGCGGAGCGCGGCGACGGCTACTCCGCGTTCGGCGAGCGCGACCCGGTGAGCGGCGCCGAGCGCTCGACCGGCCTCGCGCGCGACCTCCGCGCGCGCGGCATCGAGCGCCTCGTCGTGCTCGGCCTCGCGACCGACTACTGCGTCAAGGACACGGCGATCGACGGCGCGCGCGAGGGCTTCGCGACCACCGTTCTCGCCGACGGAGTCCGCGCGGTCGAGCGCACGCCCGGCGACGGTGCGCGCGCGCTCGCCGCGATGCGGGCAGCCGGAGTGAAGATCGTGGGCGCTGGAAGGACGTGAACGATGGCGAAGATGCGTGCGGTGCAGGTGTCGCGTCCGAAGGGTCCGCTCGAGCTCGTCGAGCGCGACGTGCCGGAGCCGCGCCGCGGCGAGGTCCGCATCCGCGTGCAGGCGTGCGGCGTCTGTCACAGCGACGTGGTGACGAAGGATGGCCTGCTGCCCGGCATCGCGTATCCGCGCATCCCGGGACACGAGATCGTGGGCGTCGTGGAAGCGCTCGGCGCCGACGTGGCGAGGTGGCAGCCCGGACAACGGGTCGGCGTCGGGTGGAACGGCGGGTACTGCGGGCGGTGCGACGCCTGTCGCCGCGGCGACTTCTTCGCGTGCCAGACGGCGACGTTCGTGACCGGCGTGACCAGCGACGGCGGCTACGCCGACTACGTCGTCGCGCGCTCGGAGGCGGTCGCGCGCGTGCCGGACGAGCTCGCTTCCACCGACGCGGCGCCGCTCCTCTGCGCCGGCGTGACGACGTTCAACGCGCTCCGGAACAGCGGCGCACGACCGGGCGACGTCGTGGCCGTGCTCGGCATCGGCGGGCTCGGCCACCTCGGCGTCCAGTACGCCGCCAAGATGGGCTTCCGGACGGTCGCGATCGCGCGCGGCGCGGACAAGGAGCCGCTCGCGCGTGAGCTCGGCGCCTGGCGCTACGTCGACAACGCCGCCGAGGACCCCGCGGCAGCGCTCCAGCGCCTCGGCGGCGCGCGCATCGTCCTCGCGACGGTGACGAGCGGCGATGCCATGACCGCCGTCCTCGGCGGCCTCGCCCCGCGTGGAACGCTCATGGTGCTCGGCGCCCCCGAGTCGCTCGAGGCCGGCGCGTTCATCCTCATCGCCGGAATGCGATCCATCCAGGGCTGGTACTCGGGCACGTCGATCGACTCCGAGGACACCCTCGGCTTCAGCGTCTTCCAGGGCGTGCGGTCGATGAACGAGGTGTTCCCGCTCGAGCGCGCCGAGGAGGCGTTCGATCGCATGATGAGCGGCCGCGCGCGCTTCCGCGCGGTGCTGGCGATGGACCGGTAGCCCCCACGACGGCGACCTTGCGGCCGCATCGCCGCGCTGGCACCCGGGCGCCCGCACGCCTAAGGATGCCTTCGGCGGCGGCATATCGGTCGCGCGCCGCGTCCCCGCAAGCGAGGTACTCCATGGCGAGCAAGGCAGAGAAGGCGGTCGAGAGCTTCAAGCGGCTGGTGGGAAAGCCCGAGCAGCCGGGCGAATGGCTCCAGATCACGCAGGAGCGGATCAACCAGTTCGCCGACTGCACGATGGACCACCAGTTCATCCACGTCGACCCGGAGAAGTCGGCGCAGCTGTCGCCCTACAAGGTGACGATCGCCCACGGCTTCCTCACGCTGTCGATGCTCACGCACCTCACGACCACCGTGAAGGCGGAGGCGACCGACGCGTACGACGGGGTCGTCATGGGCGTCAACTACGGATTCGACAAGGTGCGCTTCGTGAATGCGGTGAAGGTGAACTCCCGCATCCGCGTGCACCGGAAGCTCGTCGACGTGCAGCTCAAAGGGACGAACAACGTGCAACTCACCCACGAGTGCACGATCGAGATCGAGGGCGAGGCGAAGCCGGCCTGCATCGCGAACTGGCTGACGATGCTCGTCTACGGGTGACGATGCCGGGCCGCGAGATCGGCGAGCGGTGACGGGCGAGGCGACCTACGCCCTCACCCGCTCGGCGATCCTGCGCCTGCTCGGGGTCGTCTACCTGGTCGCGTTCCTGATCGTCGTCCGGCAGGGCGACCCGCTGATCGGTCACGACGGGCTCCTGCCCGCGGACCGCTTCCTCGCGGCGATCGCCGCCGAAACGGGCTCGCGCGCGTCCGCGTTTGCCGCGCTTCCGACGCTCTTCTGGCTCGACGCCTCCGATCGCGCGCTGCACGCCGTCGGGTGGACGGGACTCGTGCTTTCGGCCGCGGTCGTGCTGGGCGCGACGAACGCTCTCCTCCAGCTCGCGCTCTGGGCGCTCTACCTCTCCGTCGTCCAGGTCGGACAGATCTTCTACGGCTACGGCTGGGAGGTGCAGCTCCTGGAGACCGGATTCCTCGCGGTCTTCCTCTGTCCGGTCCGCAGCGTGCGCCCTTCGGCGGCGCCGTCGCCACCGGTCGTGGTGATCTGGCTCTTTCGCTGGCTGATCGTCCGCATCATGTGGGGCGCCGGGCTCATCAAGCTGCGCGGCGACCCGTGCTGGCGCGACCTCACCTGCCTCGCCTGGCACTACGAGACGCAGCCGATCCCGAACCCGCTCTCGTGGTGGCTGCACGCGCGACCGCTCTGGTTCCATCGCGCAGGGGCGGCGTTCAACCACTTCGTCGAGCTGCTCGCGCCGTTCTTCGTCGTCGGGCCGCGCCGGCTTCGCTCGACTGCGGGCATCCTCTTCGTCGCCTTCCAGGTGACCCTCATCCTGAGCGGCAACCTGTCGTTCTTGAACTGGCTCACGATCGTCCCGGCGCTCGCGTGCTTCGACGACGCTTCGCTCGCGTGGCTCCTTCCGCGAGCTCTGCGCGAGCGCGCCCTTTCACGAGCGGCCGCGATCGGGCCGCCGTCGGCGCTCCACCGGGGGGCGGCGTGGACCTTCGCGGCGGTCGTCGCGTTGCTCAGCATCGCGCCGGTTCTGAACCTGCTGTCGCCGCACCAGGCGATGAACCGGTCGTTCGACCCGCTCCACCTCGTCAACACGTACGGCGCGTTCGGCTCGGTCGGCCGCGAGCGCGACGAGGTGATCCTGGAAGGGACGAGCGACGACGCGATCGGCCCCGACACGGAGTGGCGCGAGTACGAGCTTCCCTGCAAGCCGGGCGACGTCGCGCGCGCCCCCTGCGTGATCTCGCCGTACCACCTGCGCCTCGACTGGCAGATGTGGTTCGCCGCGATGGCGAGCGCGGGAAGCGAGCCATGGCTCCTCCACCTCGCGGCGAAGCTGCTCGCGGGCGACCCGGGCGTGAAGGCGCTCCTCGCGCGCGATCCCTTCCCCGATCGCCCGCCGCGCTACGTCCGCGCCGAGCTCTATCGCTACGAGTTCACGCGGCCCGGCGACGGAAGCCCCGACTGGTGGCGGCGCACGTACGTCCGCAGCTATCTCCGGCCGCTGTCGCTCGACGATCCCGAGCTGCGGCGCTACCTCGAGCGCTTCGACCTCGCCGGCAATGAAAAAGGGGCCGGCAAGTCGCCGGCCCCTTTTCCGCGCCTCGATCGGCGGGGCGCCCGCTAGAAGTTGTAGCGCGCGCCCCAGCCGAGGTTGAACGTGTAGAGGTCCCTCACCTCGTCGACGGGCATCGTGTAGGAGGTGTCGGCGTAGAGCGAGATCTTCTCGGTCGCGAAGAAGTCGATGCCTCCGCCGACGCGGCCGGCGAAGCTCGTGCCGCTGTTGCTGGCACGCCGTCCTTCGATCCGGACGTCGCCGTTCGCGTTCAGGAAGCCGACGCCCCCCTCGAGGTAGGGCTGGAAGCGCTGGAGCGGCAGGATGAGCTTCCCGTTCAGCGTGAACGTGTTGGTCTGGATGTCGGCGTTCGCGAAGCGATCGCCGGCGCCGAAGTCGTCGACGTACTCGTAGATGCCCTCGGCCGCGAAGAACTCGTTCAAGCGATAGCCGCCGCGGGCGTTGAACCCGAGGCTGTCGCCGAAGTCGGCGCGGCCGGTCGCGCCCTGGAAGCCCGGGACGGCGTAGTTCATCCCGAGGCCGACGAACGGCCCGGGGCGATTGAACTCGTCCTCGGCCCGTGCGGTGGTCGCGGCGAGCGCGATCGCCAGCCCGACTCCCATTGCCCCAAACTTCGAGAACCTGTGCTTCACCTGTTCCTCCTGAAGTGTTTTCGCCGCGCCGCGGGCGCCGTCCGGAACGCCCACCAGGCGATACGCCGACGCGACGTGTCGATCCTATCGACGGGCCGATCGACTCGTAACGACTTCCACACGCAATTCGGCTAATCCGTAAAATTCGGACGGACATTCGTCTGAAACAAAGTAGAATCGCGGCCTTGCGTCAGCCATTCGGTGACCGAATGAAGCAACGACGCAAGAACGTGCTTGCGCAAATGCGAGGTTCCGGCGAACGTCGGCACGGCACCGGAAAATCCATTGGACGTCGAGACGGTGACCACCTACGTTCGGCGCGCGCCCACGACGGTCGCGCGCGCTCGACATCATCCGAGGGAGGGAAAGATGCGATTCGGTGGCACGAGGTACGACCGCCGCGCGCTCGCGCTCGCGGCGCTCGCGGCGTGCGCGCTCGTCGCGACCCAGGCGGCGGCGCAGCCCGCGGTTCGATTCGAGCGGCTTCCGGGCTTCGAGTCGCCCGGGACCCCGGCCGAGCTCAACACGGTCGGCGTGCTGGAGATCGGCTCCCCGACGGCCCGGCGAATCCTGATCTTGAATCCCGGGACGTCGGCGAGCGCCTCGTATTTCGCGCCGCTCGCGAAGACGATCGTCTCACGGGTGAGCGGCTGGCAGGTCTGGTCGGTCGAGCGCCGCGAGAACCAGCTCGAGGACCATTCGGTGCTCGATCGCGCGAAGAAGCACACCGCGACGCCGCGCGAGGTCTTCGACTACTACCTCGGCTGGCTCGCCGACCCGAGCGTCACGGACCACTTCCGCCTGATTCCCGACTCCGAGGTGACCTACGCGCGCGAGTGGGGTATGCGGGTCGAGATCGAGGACCTGCGCCGCGTCGTGGAGCACGCGAAGGCGCGCGCCGACACGATCGTCCTCGGCGGCCATTCGCTCGGCGGCTCGATCACGACGGCGTATGCCACCTGGGACTTCGACGGCGAGCCGGGCGCGGCCGACCTCGCGGGACTCGTCTTCATCGACGGCGGCAGCAGCCCGACCCCGGTGTCGGCCGCGGACGCGCAGCAGGCGCTCGACGAGCTGAACGCCGGGTCGCCCTGGCTCGCCTTCGGCGGCATCCAGGCGCCGTTCGCGGGCGTCTTCAACGCGACCGGCTCGCTCGGCGTGCTGCTCGATCCGGACTCGCCGTCCCTCGGCCAGGCGTTCCCGCTCCTTCCCGCGGAGCTCAAGCCGCCGATCCCGGTCACGAACATCGGGCAATACGGCTACGCGCTCGACACCGAGACGTCGCCGCCGAGCCTGCGCGCCGCGCAGGCGCACCTCGGGCATCTCGCCGCGAGCGGCGACCCGCGCGGCTGGGACCAGGCCGGCGAGATCACCCCGATCCGCCGCTTCGCCGAGATGTTCTCGGGCTTCGGCCTCCAGGGTCTCGACGGGACGGCGTGGTACCACCCGATGCGCCTCACGATCGACTCGGGCGCCGTCGCGGCCGGCAACGCGAACCCGGCGCAGGCGATCCTCGACGTCCGCGCGACGCACGGCAGCGACCTCCCGCGGAACCTCCAGATCTACGCCTTCGGAGCGGCGCTCGGCGGGCAGCGCGTCCTCGACGCCGCGACCATCCTCGCCCAGCAGTCGGACATCCCGGAGCGGAACCTCATCCTGATCGACCGGCACGAGACCTACGCCCACAACGATCCGAACTCGGCCTACCCGCGGAACGACTTTCTCGACGGGCTCGTCCGCTTCCTCACGCGCTTCGGCGTGGGCGGCCCGGCGCGCCGCCTGCCGCTGCTCGCGAGATAGCCGCGTCGCGCGCGGCGCCGCAGGATGCGGCGCCGCGCGACCGCCGCGGCCGGCGCTCAAGCTCGACCGTCTCTCCGGACGATGGTCCTCTCGAACCCGGGAGGACGACGATGAAGCTTCTCAAGCCGAGCCCCGAGGAAGCCGAAGCCGGCCTGCGCGCGATGGCGATGGTGGCGCGCGCGCCGGGCGCGATCGCCGAGCCGGCGCGCGCACTCATCGGCGCGGCGCAGAAGATCTTGCTGGGCAGCGATCGCGACCTCGACCGGCTCGACGGCATCTCGCCGGCCGAACTCGCGCGCGCGCTTCCGCGCCCCGAGATCCGGCGCCAGCTCGTCGAGGGCATGGTCGTCGTCAGCCTGTCGGCCGGCGAGCCGCCGGTCGCGCAGTCGGACCTCGTCGAGCGCTTCGCGGACGCGCTCGCGATCGAGATGCCGGCGCTGCGCGCGCTCCGCCGGATCGCCCACCGCGAGATCCTGCTCTACGAGCTCTGCGTCGTCCGGAACGGGCACCTGCCCGACATGGTGAAGAACGTGTACGCGCACGAAGGGCTCGTGGGCGTCGCGAAGGCCGTCCTCGGCGTCAAGGGCCTCGCGCAAGAGCCGGAGGTCGCGGCGCGCTACCACGCCCTCGAGAAGCTCCCCGAGGACCGCGTCGGGAAACGGCTCTGGCACCACTATCGCGACAACGGCTTCAAGTTCCCCGGCGAGAAGGGCGGGTTCCCCGAGGCCGGCGTCTACCACGACGTGTCGCACGTGCTCGCCGGCTACAACACGACGCCGGAGGGCGAGACGCTGGTCGGCGCGTTCACCGCGGGCTACCGCCAGAGCCGCGCCGACCACGGCTTCTTCACGGCGCTCTTCGTGGTCAGCATCTTCAGCACCGGCGTCGACGTGACACCGATCGACGTCGGCGCGCGTACCGGGACGATCGGCAAGGTGGCGGAGGAGTTCTTCGAGGCGATCGATCGCGGCTCCGAGGTGCCGGTCGACCTCTCCGGCGACTGGGACTTCTGGCCGACCCTCGAGCTGACGCTCGAGGAGGCGCGCCGGCGCCTCCGGATCCGCCCGAAGCAGGGCGGACATCCCTGGGACTACGAATGAGCTCGCGTCACGGTCCGACGTGCTTCGCGCGCGCGACGAAGAGCGCGTTCGAACTGAAGTCGGCGGGCGCGTATCGGCTTTCCCAGCACACGCCGCCGCCGGACAGGAGCTGAACGACGACGTCGGGGTTCGCGGCGAAGCGCGTGGTCGGCGTCGCCGGCGCCGGAATCTGGAGCGCCGCCCCCTTCGCCTTGACGCTCACCATCGCCTTCCCGGCGACGCCGGTCTTGACGCGTACCTGCGCGATGCCGTCCGACGTCGCGCGCGAGTCGGAGTAGCGGAACCCGCGCGTGCCCGTCGCCGCCCAGCGCGCGCCCGCGGGCACGTCGGCGGCCGCAACCAGGCTCGGCACGCCGGCGCGACCGTCCCAGACGCAGAAGGCGTACGACGTGGTCGCGCGCGGGTCGCCAAGCTCCTGCAGCGTCGTCAGGTCGCCGTTCGACCACGTCCACGTCAGCTTGTCGCGGGCGTCGGCGGGGCTGTCGCCGACGAGGAGCACCGACCGCCCGCTCGGCGTCGCCTTGCACCCCGCGACCGGCGCGTTCGGGCACGGCGGCGGCGGCGCGACCTCGTCGCTGCAGGTGTAGACCCGCACGTCGTCGACGTACCAGCCGGTGTTGCCGTTGCAGCCGTCCATGCCGAGCTCGAAGCGGAAGCGGACCGTGTCGCCGGGGCTCGCGATTCCCGAGAGGTCGACCTGCGACTGCCCCCAGCTTCCGTCGAGCGAGCCCGAGTTCGTGCCGCTCCACGCGGACTCGCCGGCGAGCGGCGAGGTGTTGCCGCTCACCGTGAGCGCCCCGTTGTACGCGTTGAACGAGAAGCGCGCCGGCGCGACCACCAGGAACGGCCCGCCGTTCACGCTCACCTTCAGGTTGCCGCCGTCGTATCCCGGCTCGGTCGCGATCCAGTGGTCGAACGCGAGCCGGAGGATCGGTCGGTCCGCGGGCGCGCCGATCGGCGGGCTCTCCAGGAACGAGACCCCGCTCTCGTCGTCCGCGATGCAGTCTCCGAGAATCGGGTCGGCGGCGAACGCGGCCGATCCCGGGCGACCGTCCGGCAGCGCGCCGACGCGCGCCCACGTGCCGCCGTCGTACGTCGCCGGGTTCGCGATCGCGCGCGTGCCGGCGGTCCACGGCGCCAGCGTCGACTCGAAGTCGGAGAACGAGACGGTCTCGACGGCGCCCGCGCCGCTGCACAGGGCGGGGGCGTTCGGCTCGAGGATGCGGCCTTCCGGGCACGGAGCATCGGCGCGCAGCTCGACCGCCGCGACCGCCTCGGCCACCGCCGCACAATCTGCGGGCGCGATCACCTCGCTCGAGGTCGCCCACGTGCCGGGGCCGGTCGTCACCGCGTGGCCGAGCGGGACGCCGACGAGGTCGGCGCAGCTCTGCTCGACCGCGTCGGCGTGGTCGGCGAAGTCGCTCACCGGCGTCTCGTAGACGCTGATCGCGCGCCACACGATGCTCGCCGCCTTGTCGATGCCGAGCGCGGCGACCGAGTGCCCGTTGTAGATGCCGCCGTCGACGAGCAGGGCGTAGAGGTGGTTCGGCACGCCCGAGTTCGTGTGGACGCCGCCGCCGTCGCCCGAGTCGCACCAGTAGCGCGACGAGCCGACGCGGCCGGGATCGGACCGGCACTCGGGGTGCCACATGTCGCGGATCGGCGTTCCGAAAGCGCTCGAGTCCTCGCCCATGAGCCAGCGGTAGCTCGCGTCGGTCGCCGGGAAGCTGCCGTCGAAGGAGCCGAAGGTCGAGCACGTCGAGCCGTCGGCCGCACGCGCGGGCGCCGGAGAGTCGGTGCCGCGGGCGTTCAGGAGGTCGGCGGTCTCGCCCCACACGTCGGAGTGCGACTCGTTCAGCGCGCCGGCCTGCCAGGCGTAGACCAGCCCGCTCGTGCGCTCCGTGTAGGCATGCCCCCACTCGTGAGCGACCACGTCGTCCGACGTGACGTTCTGGCAGAAGTTCGTCGTGTAGCCGTTCCAGTTCGCGTTCGGACAGGAGATGCCGGTCGCGTCGTGGATCGAGCCCATCACGGCGTCGGCGCCGTCGTACGAGAGGCGCGTGCCGAAGGTGAGGCTCGCGATGAGGTCGTACGCGTCGCGCGCGCCATCGATCTCGTCCTGCCAGCCCGCGATGCGCGCGACCGTACCGCCCGCCCAGCCCGCGGGGATCGGGTCGGGGTTTCCCTCCGACCAGACCAGGTTTCCGGCGCTGGTCTGCGAGACGCGGCGCGAAAGCGCATCGGGCGTCAAACGGATGCGGTCCAACACGCGGCCGTCGAGCGCGTCGACGAACACGAGGTCGCGGTCGCCGGACGCATCGTCCGAGACCTCGACCGCGTGCGCGAGCCGCGCCTCGCCTTCCACGCCGCGGAGGAGCCCGGTCGCGTACACCGCGAGCCGCGAGCCGACCGCCGACCCGGCGCCGCGGGCGGCGGCGAGCGCGATGCGCTCGGCGTCCGCAGCGGCAATCGCCGGCGTCGTGGCGAGCCCGGCCGGGATCGGGACCGTCGCCCCGTTGATCGAGCGAAGCGCTCCGGCCGGGTCGACGTGCGCCCGCAGGACGGCGCCGAACACCTCGACGCCGGCGTACACCTGGTCCCAGGTCGGATGCGTCCAGCCGTGGTGGTCGCGGGCACCCGCGCGCGGTCGCAGCTCGGTCGCGGCGTCGCGAAGGCCGAAGAGGTCGGGGTGGCGCGCGACGAAGTCCGCCGCCTTGGCGCCGGCGGCCCGGCGTCCTCCTCCCGGGAGGAGATCGCCGCCGTCGGCGCGCCGGACGAAGCTCGCGGCTTCGCTCCCGCGCTTCACGGTCCAGCGAAGGGGCGCTCCGGTCGCCGTCGCGACGCGCTCCGCCGCCGCGCGCACGCGGTCACCCGGCGCCGCCTCGGCGCGCCGCGCGACGCAGGTCGCGAGGAGCAGAGCAGCCGCCGCCGTCGCGATCGGCAAGCGGACGGCAGAGCGATGGAAAACGCGCGGCACCAGGACTCACGTCGCGCGCAGACGCCATTCCCCGCGTCCGCAAGCGCTGAAGAGGTCTTCCTACAGCGGCGGCCAGGGACCGGTCCATCGAAAACCCGTCCAATTGCGGCCCGCCCCGGTGCGCCGGCGCGTCGGGGACCCGAGGGCGTGGCCCCGACGCGCCGACCTCCGGTCCGCGTCCCGATCCGGTCGGTCCGCGGCCCCCGACGCCTCACCCCATGGGCGTGACATCGCGGCATCACGATCGTGACGCCCCCGCCGGGAACGATCGTGACGCCCGCCTCGGCGGGCGGGCGCCGGGCCGCCGGCGCAAGATCGATCGGATTCGGCGCGCAATTCGCCCGCATCTCGACGCGACGGCGCGGCGACCGCGCTCAGTCGTCGTCGGCTTCCGCGGCGGCTGCCTCCGGCGAGACGGCACCTTCTCGGACGTCGCTCACCGCGCCCCCGGCACGCAGCTCGCCGTGCCGGATGGCGCCCCCCAGGTGGGCGGTCCGCGCCAGCGCACCGGTCGCGGCGACCGAGGCCGCCAGCGCGAGCATGAACGCCGGCCGCGCGAGAGACGGCCGCCCGCGTCCCATCGCGAGCCACGCCGCGGCTGCGAGCGCGCCCGCGACCAGGGTGATCGCGAGGGCGGCCTGGGCGGCCGCCTCGTGGCGCTCGATCGCCGACTCCATGACGCCGGGCTGGTGCTCGACGGCCTCCTCGGCGGGCTCGCCCGTCAGATAGACGGGCACCGCCGCGACGGCCGCGAGCACCGCGAGCGCGAGCCCGAACCGTCGAAGCGAGCCGCTTCCGGCGAGCGCACCCGCCAGGAGGGTGAGGGTCGCGATCAGCACGCCGACCACGGGCAGGTGGTTCAGCGCGAGGTGAAGCTGCGGACCGGTGAAGATTGTCGACATGAGCAGTACTCCTTTCGCCGCGAAGGATCGGCCGCGCGCGGGGCAGGCGCCATCCGTCGGATGACGGAAGCGCCGAAACCGCCGCGACAGCGTGGCTTTTCCGGGGAAAGGGGTGACGCATGACGGACGACGCCTGGCTCGAGACGAGCGAGCGAGCCACCTTGACCGCGCTGCTCGCGGCGATCTTCGGCCTCATCGTCGCCGACGCCGCGAGCGACTGGGCGGCCGGCGGAACCGCGCGCCACCTCGCGATCGAGACCGTCGTCGCAGGGGCGGCCGCCGTCGCGATCGCGATCCTGTGGATCCGGCACCTCCGCGTCCGCGCCCGCCTCCGGGACGCACGCCGGTCGCTCGATCGCGTCGCGGAGGAGGCGCGACGCTGGCGCGAGGAGAACGCGCGCCTCGTCCGCGGGCTCTCCGACGCGATCGAGGCGCAGCTCGCCGCGTGGCACCTGACGCCGGCCGAGAAGGAGGTGGCATTCCTCCTCCTGAAGGGACTGAGCCTGAAGGAAGCCGCCGCCGTTCGCGGCGCGAGCGAGCGCACCGTCCGCCAGCAGGCGCTCGCGATCTACGCGAAGTCCGGGGTCGCCGGCCGGGCGGAGCTCGCCGCATTCTTCCTGGAGGACCTCCTGGTACCGGCGTCGCGCCTCGCGCCGCGCGCGCCCGCTCCCGGCGCTCGATGATCGGGCGTCGCGCTCGCATTCCGGCGTGGCGCCGGCGCCTTCCGTCCGCTCGGCGCGCCGGCTACGGCACGCTCATGGACATCCTGCAACGGTTCATGGCGTACGCGAACGACTTCGAGCGGACTCTCCGCGACGACGACTGGTCGCGGCTCGCGCAGTACTTCGCCGAAGACGCGGTCTACGAGGTGAAGGCGGACCGCTTCGGCTGCCGGCTCGTCGGCCGGCGCGCGATCTTCGCCGGGATCAAGAAGTCGCTCGACGGCTTCGATCGGAAGTTCACGGGCCGGGGCATCGAGCTGACGAGCGGCCCGGAGGTCACCGGCGACGAGATCCGGATGAGCTGGAAGGTGACCTATACGAAGGACGGCACCCCGCCTTTCGTCCTTCGCGGGTCGTCGATCGCGCGCTACGCGGGGGGCGAGATCGCGTATCTCTCGGACGCCTACGACCCGAGCGTCGGCCAGGAGCTGGGCGCTTGGACGGAGCGGACCGGGGTCGCCGTGGATCCCGCGTACACCTGAGCGGTCACGCGGCGTAGCGGCGGAGCACGTCGTCGAACGATTCCGCGACCCCGTCGGCCAGCGCCGCGATCCCGTCATCGTCGATCCCGAGCCGTTCGGCCGCGCCCGCGTCGACCTCGAGCGCATCGCGACCGCGCCCGGCGCCGATGCGCTTCGCGATCACGTCGGCGAGGTGCACGGCGTCGGCCACCGGTCCGTCGTCCTCGGTCGGCGCGTGGTGGGCGGCGATCGGCCGCGCGATCGCGTCGGGGAGCCCCCAGTGCTGCACGACCAGCTCCCCGAGCTCGGCGTGGTCGACGCCCAGGATCTCGCGCTCCGCCTCGAGCGCCGCGACGTGGCCCTCCGAGCGCGCGCGCTCGAGGAGCTCCTGCAGGTCGCGCGACAGGAACCGCACCAGCACGAGCTTCCCGACGTCGTGCAGCAGCGCCGCCGTGAACGCTTCCGGCGGGATCCCGGCGCGGCAGACCGAACCGGCGCGCTCGGTCGCGAGCGCGGCCGCCACCGAGTGCCGCCACAGCTCGCCCTCGGCGAGGTCGTAGGCCGGCAGCGCGGCCGACATCTGCCCGCGCACCCGCTGCCCGACCGCGAGGCTCAGGAGCGTTCCGCCCCCGACGCGGAGCACGGCGTCGCGGACCAGCGAGATCTGGCGACCGGTCGCGCTCGCGGCGGAATTCGCGAGCCGGAGCACGGAGCCGGTGAGCCCCTGGTCGAGCGAGACCAGCTCGACGATCTGCCGGAGGTCCGCGTCCCGCGACTCGACGATGCGCGCGAGCCGCATGATGCTCGCCGGCAGGGGCTGGAGCTCGTACGCAGCCGAGACCAAGGCGTCTTGATCGAGCATGTTCCTCCTCGCGTTTCAGGGCGCGAGCGCGTTCACGACCGCGAGCACGATCTCGTCTCGATCGAGGATCGCCGCCACGTCGTCCGGGGCGAGCCCGAGGCGCGCGCACGCGGGATGGACCTTCAGCGCTTCCGCGTCGCCGCCGCCCGCGAGCAGGCGCCGCCCGCACGCGATCGCGAGCCCGGCGACGACCACCTCCGGACGGTCGTCGCCGTGCGCCTGGCCGGCGAGTGCCGCGAGCGTCGCGGCGACCGGCTCGGGCAACGACCAGGCGCGCCCGATCGCGTGCCCGGCGCGCGCGTGAAGCTCGTCCATCAGGACCAGCGCCTCGCCCGCCGGGATGTCGCGCCCGCTCTCCGGGGCCATCCGGACCGCCGCCTGCAGCACGACCGGCTTTCCGATGGCGTGGAGGAAGCCGCACAGGAAGGCGCTCTCCGCGCTCCGGCCGGTCCGGCGCGCGATCTCGCGCGCGAAGACGCCGGCCGCCGCGCCCTCGCGCCAGATCCCGCGCAGCGTCTCCTCGTGGCCGGGCACGTGGAAGACCCCGGAGCGCAGCGTCGCGGCGAGCGCGATCTCGCCGAGCGTCGTCATGCCGAGGCGCGTGACCGCCGCCTGGAGGCTCGTCACGGCCGTCCTTCCGAGGTAGGCCGGCGAGTTGGCGATCCGGAGCACATGGCCGGCGAGCGCGATGTCGCGGTGGAGGAGCGAGACCAGGCGGCGGCCGTCGACCTCGGCCTCGGTCGTCAAAGATAGGATCTCGGACGCGACGCCGGGGAGGAGCGGCAGCTCGAGGCGGTCGTTCGAGATCGCGCTCTCGAGCATGCGGCGCAGCTCGGACGTGTCCGAGGGAGCCCAGGGGGCCCGCTCGTACGCCGTGCTGCGTCGGTCGGTGTGCATCGCCTTCTCGCGAGGCCCGTCGCGCGTCCGGCGCCATCTCGCTTGCAGCGGCGCTCGCCATGGCGCCGCCGTGCCGACACGGCCTCCTCTTGTTTATCGGCGTCTGCCGAAAAAGTGAGAGGCCTCGGCGCGATGTTTCAGCCGCCCGCGACGCAGTGGTTCACGAGCTTCCCGATGCCCTCGATCGTCGTCGTGATGGTCTCACCGGCGGCGAGATAGCGCCGGGGCTGGCGGGTCGAGCCGACGCCGGACGGCGTGCCCGTGAAGATCAGGTCCCCGGGCTCGAGCGTGCAGAGCGACGACAGGAACGCGATCAGCTCGGGGACCGCGAAGATCATGTCGTTCGTGCGGGCGTCCTGGACCCGCCAGTCGTCGACGTCGCACGAGATGGCGAGGTCGTTCGGGTCGCGGAAGGCGTCGAGCGAGACGATCGCGGGCCCGATCGGCCCGAAGGTGTCGATCGACTTTCCCATGGAGAACTGCGCGGGCGTGTCGCTGAACTGGAGCTTCCGGTCGGAGACGTCCTGCCCGGCGCAGTAGCCGGCGACGTGGTCGAGCGCCCGCTCGGCCGCGATGCGTCGCCCGCCGCGTCCGATCACGACGACCAGCTCGGCCTCCCAGTCGACGTAGCCGGACGACAGCACCACGTCGGCGCGCGGGCCGACGAGGCAGCTCGGGAACTTCGTGAAGACCATCGGCTGCTTCGGAAGCGGCATCTTCGCTTCGTCGGCGTGCGCGCGATAGTTGACGCCGATCCCGAACACCTTCGACGGGCGCGGCACCGGCGGGCCGAGGCGCGACTCTTCGAGCGCGTCGCCGTCGCCGGCGCGGACGCCGGCCGCCCAGTCGCGCAGGCGATCCCACTCGGCGACGGCCCGCATCGGGTCCGCGGGGAGCCGGCCGCCGGATGCGCGCTCGACGTCCAGCAGACGGCTTTCGACGACCAGCTGCGCGCGCCCGCCCAGGTTCGCAAGGGAGATCGACATGCCGGCGATCTAACGTGGGCACCCGCGAGACACCAGCGGCGCTTCGGTCCCGTGGGATCAGCGCGAAGGCCGCCGGCGGCGGGGCCGACGCTACGGTGCGTCCCCGAGCACGCCGGCCCGGCGCGCGCGCTCGAGGACGCGGCGCTCGAGCGCGACGACCGGCGCATCGACCATCCGCCCGTCGAGCTCGAAGACGCCGCGTCCCGCCGCTGCGGCGCGTTCTGCGGCCTGCACGACGCGGAGCGCGCGCTCGATCGCGTCGCGGGCGGGCGTGTAGACCTCGTTCGCGATCTCGGCCTGGCGCGGGTGGATGCAGAGCTTGCCGTCGAAGCCGAGGTCGCGCCCGCGCTCGGCGTCGGCGCGGAAGCCGGTCTCGTCCTTGACGGCGAGGTGGACGCAATCGATCGCCGCCACGCCCGCCGCGCGCGCCGCGATCGCGAGGGCGCAGCGCGCGTGGAACGCGACGCCGCTCGCCGCGTCCGCGACGCGGAGGCCCATCTCGAGGCAGAAGTCGGCATGGCCGAAGCAGAGCGCGTCGACCTCCGGCGCCGCGCGCGCGAGGGCGAGCGCGCTCGCGATCCCGAGCGGGGTCTCGACGAGGAGGAGCAGGCGGAAGCCTTCCGGCGGCGCGAGACCCGGGAGACCGCGTAGGCGCGCTGCAACCGCGGCGACGCCTTCCGCCGTCTCCGCCTTCGGAAGGAGAATCGTCCGGCCGCCCGTCGCGGCGACGGCCGCGACGTCGTCCTCGAACCACGGCGAGCCCGGGGCGTTCACGCGGACCGCGACCTCCGTCGCGCCGAAGGCGCGCGCGCGGAGCGCCTCCGCGACCGTCCGGCGAGCGCCGTCCTTCGTGTCCGGCGCGACCGCGTCCTCGAGGTCGAGAAGCACGGTGTCCGCGCTCGCGGCCCGCGCGCGCTCCACCTTCCGCTCGTCCGACGCCGGGACGAACAGCAGCGAGCGCCGCAGGATGGCCGGGCGCGCGGTCATCCGCCCTCCCCGACTTGGGGGAGCGCGATCGCATTGGTATCTACTCGGGTTCGCACCGTCCCATCCCGCGATCGTTCCCGTTGTCCGTTTGCCCCTTCGACCAGGAGCCGTGAATGCGTAGCGCCAAGGACTTCTTCAAGCCGCTCGCGATCGGAGCACCCGAGCCGGTGCGCGAGATCCCCTTCCGCCCGTCGCGCATGATCCACTTCTTCGATCCGAGCAACCCGAAGATGGCATCGAAGGTCGGGGACATCGCTCGCAAGTGCGACGTCCTGCTGGGGAACCTCGAGGACGCGATCGCCTCCGACAAGAAGATCGAGGCGCGCGAGGGGCTCGTCAAGATCGCACGCGAGACCGACTTCGGAAGCTGCCAGCTCTGGACGCGCGTCAACAGCCTCGACTCGCCCTGGGTCCTGGACGACCTCACCCGGCTCGTCACCGAGATCGGCGACAAGCTCGAGGTCATCATGATCCCGAAGGTCGAGGGGCCGTGGGACATCCATTACGTCGATCGCCTCGTCGCCCAGCTCGAGGCAAAGGCGAAGCTGAAGCGGCCGCTCCTCCTGCACGCGATCCTCGAGACGTCGACCGGAGTCGTGAACGTCGAGGAGATCTGCGGCGCGAGCCCGCGCATGCAGGGCCTGTCGTTCGGCCCGGCCGACCTCGCCGCCTTCCGGCGCATGAAGACGACGCGGGTCGGCGGCGGCCATCCCGGCTACGTCGTGCGCACGGACCCGGACCCCGAGCGTCCCGACGCGCCGCGCCCGAGCGCGCAGCAGGACCTGTGGCATTACACGCTCGCCCGCATGGTGGACGCCTGCACGATGCACGGCATCCTCCCGTACTACGGCCCGTTCGGCGACATCCAGGACACGGTCGCGTGCGAGGACCAGTTCCGGAACGCGTTCCTCCTCGGCTGCGTCGGCGCATGGAGCCTCCACCCGGTGCAGATCGACATCGCGAAGAAGGTCTTCACGCCGCCAGCGGACGAGGTCCGCTGGGCGCGCCGCGTGATGGACGCGATGGGCGACGGGTCGGGCGTCGTCATGATGGACGGGAAGATGCAGGACGACGCGACCTTCAAGCAGTGCCGCGTCATGGTCGAGCTGGCGCGCCGCCTCGCGAAGGACGATCCGGAGCTCGCGAAGCTCTACGGCTTCGACGCCAAGTAGCCGGGGCCCCGTAGCGCCGCGCCCGCCGGGCGGCCCGACGGCCCGCTCATTTTCCATTGCCGCTCGCGGTGCGCGCGCGTAGCACGGACGTCGGAGCGCTTCGCATCGTGCCGCGCCGGCCCCCGTCCCGCTCGCGCCTCGCCGCCGCCGCGCTCGCGGCGTCGCTCGCGCTCGGCCTCGCGGCGGCGACCGCGACCCCGGACTCCGGGCCGCTCTCCGTCGACGTCGTGCGCGACGCGTTCGGCGTGCCGCACCTCTACGTCGACGCCGACGGGCTCCCGGCGCGCGCCGCGCTCGCGTACGCGAGCGGCTGGGCGCAGGCCGAGGACCGCCTCTTCGAGATGGACCTCTTCCGCCGCGCCGCGACCGGACGCCTCGCCGAGCTGCCGGCGCTCGGCGCCGACTTCCTGGCGATGGATCTCGACGCCCGCCGCGACGGCACTCCCCGCGAACGCCTCGCGCGCGAGCTCGCCGCGCTCTCCGACGCCGACCGCCGCGTGCTCGACGCGTACGTCGCCGGCGTGAACCGCTTCATCGCGGAGCTCTCCAGCGACCGCTCGCGGCTGCCCTTCGAGTACCTCGGCCAGCTCCCGGCGCCGTGGAGCGCCGCCGACACGATCGCGATCGGGGAGCTCCAGGTCGGCATGTTCGGCGTCGGCGGCGGGCAGGAGCTCGAGAACGCTCGCCTGCTGAGCTCGCTCCGGCAACGCTTCGGGGAGTCCGAGGCGCGCGGGATCTTCGACGACCTCGTCTGGATCGACGACCCGAGCGCGCCCGTCACGATCTCGCCCGACGACCAGACGTTCCCGCCGGACGCCGATCGCGTCCAGCGCTTCGCCCCCGCGCAGATGGCGCTTCTCGATCGCATGGCCGCGCCGGTCGCCGCCGCCGCTCGCGCGGTAGCGAGCGAGAAGGCCGCCGTCGCGGCGCTCTCCGCGCGCACTGCCATCCCCGCGGCGACGGGCCACGCGAGCAACGCGATCGCCGTGTCGGGCCGCTTGACGGCGAGCGGGCAGCCCATCCTCCTCGGCGGCCCCCAGACCGGCCTGACCATCCCGAGCTTCTTCTGGGAGGTCGGCCTGCACGCGCGCGACGCCGACCTGCACGGCGTCGCGGTTCCCGGCGCTCCCGGCATCGCGATGGGCCGCACGCGTCACTTCGCGTACACGATCACGTCGAGCGCTGACGACGACAGCGACGTCTACGCCGAGATCCTCGATCCCGCGGATCACGGCCGCTACCTCCACCGCGGCCGCTCGCTTCCGTTCGAGCGGCGCTTCGAGACGTTCGTCGTCGCCGGCCAGCCGCCCGTCACGCAGGAGTTCCGGCGGAGCGTGCACGGGCCGGTCATCTTCACGGACGAGCAGGCCGGGATCGCGTTCACGCGCCGGCGCGCGCTCGACGGCCGCCTCGCGCGCGCCGGCAACGACCTCCTGAAGCTCGCCTTCGCGAGCTCGCTCGAGGCGTTCCTTCGGGTCGCTCGCCGCGTCGAGGCCGGCTTCAACCTCCACTACGCGGACGACGGGGGAAACATCGCGTACCTCCACGCCGGCCGGCGGCCGCGCCGCCCGCCGAACACCGATCCGCGACTCCCTCTCCTGGGCACGGGCGCGCAGGAGTGGCACGGCTTCTTCGACAAGCGGCCGACCGTCGTCAATCCGAGATCGGGCTGGATCGCCAACTGGAACAACAAGCCGGCGCGCGGGTGGCCGTCGGGCGACCAGCGCGAGTTCTGGGGGCCGATCGATCGCGTGCAGGGGCTCGCCGACGAGCTGGCCGCGATCGCCGCCGGCGGCAAGCGGTTCACGGTGGGACGCGTGAGCTCGGTCATGCGGCACGCCGCGACGCGCGACGTCTTCGCCCGCCGGATCGCGCCGTTCCTGTCGGCCGCGGTGTCGGGCCTTCCCGACGACGTCGCCGACCGGGCGCGGCTGGCGGAGGCGTCGGGCCTGATCGACGCGTGGGTCGCGGCCGGCGCACCGCTCGTCGCGCGCGACGGCGCGCTCCCGTACCCGGGCGCCGCGCTCTACCGCGCGTTCCGCACGGTCGCGCAGCGCGCGGTCTTCGCCGACGAGCTCGGCGGCGACGTCCACGAGATGTTCTATCCGCTCGTGAACGAGGGGAACCAGGAAGACGACCACGGCTCGTACGGGACGCCGGACGCGCTCTTCTACCGCGCGCTGCAGGGCGCGTCTGCGGCGGTCCCGCTCTCGCGCGACTACTTCCGGAACGTCGCGACCGGCGCGTCGCCGGGACGCGACGAAGCGCTCGTCGCGGCGCTGCGCGACGCGATCGCCGAGCTCGCCGCGCGCTTCGGCAGCGACGACATGCAGACGTGGCACGAGCCGGCCCTGGTCGAGACCTACATGAACCTGGGCGGGATCGACGTGCTCTTCGGCGCGACGTCGATGCCGCGCGAGAACCGGGGCTCGTTCAACCTGCTGATCGAGCTCGGGCCGTCGTTCGCCGGGCGCATCATCGTGCCGCCCGGAGAGAGCGGGGCGCTGCCCGCGGGCGGGATCGCGTCCGAGCCGCCGCACCTCCGCGACCAGCTCCCGCTCTACCAGTCGTTCGCCTATCGCCGGATCCCGGCGAGCCGCGCCGCGATCGCGGCGCCTTCCGTGACGCGAACGCTCGTCGTGCCCGCCGACCTCTGACGCGGCGGTCCGGCGCGAGTTTCGCTCGTCTGGACGCTTCCGCTTCGCTACGCTGGCACGATGCCCCGTCGACTCGCGATCGCCGTCGCCGCGTTCGTCGTGATCGCGTTCGGCGCCGGGCACTGGGTGCGAACGGGCCTCGGCCTCGAGGTGTCTGCCGCCGGCCTCCAGCAGGCGGTGTCGGCGATGGGATGGCGCGCACCCGCCCTCTTTCTCGGCCTCGTGACGTTCCGGCAGTTCCTCTTCCTGCCGGCGATCGTGCTCCTGCCGGTCGGCGGGATCTGCTTCGGCGCGGCGCTCGGGACGCTCCTGGGCGCGTCGGGGATCGTCCTCTCCGCGCTCATGACCTTCGGCCTCGCGCGCGGCCTCGGCTGGCAGCCGACGCTTCTCTTGGCGCGGCACGCCTGGATCGCGAGCGGCATCGACCGGCTCGGACCGGCGATCGTCGGATTCGGCACCGCGCACCCGACCGGCCCGATGTCGGCGCTCTTCTGGGGCGCCGGCTTCTCGTCGATGGCGCTCCTGCCGTTCACCGTCGCCGTCGTCCTGGGCGGCTCGGTGCGCGCGCTCGCATACTCGTTCCTCGGCTCGACGCTCCCGGCCGCCGGCACGCCGCGCTTCTACGTCGCGTGCGCGACGATCGCGCTCGCGACCGTCGCGCCGCTCGCCCATCCGGGGGTCCGGCGGCGGCTCGCCGGCCTCCGCGCGCGCGCCCGTGCGCGGCGTTCGGCGGACGCGTCCTCGCGCTGACGCGACGCCCTACGGCACGCCGCGCACGACCGAGTACGCGACGTTGTAGACGTCGAACGCGAGCGAGACGACGAGCGTCGCGAGCGCCGCGTCGAGCCACCGCGCGTACACGCGATCGGACGTCCGCTCGACCGGGAGATGCGGCCGTCGGCGCGCGAGGAAGACGGCGAGCGGCGTCCAGAGGACGACGAACGCGATGCTCGGAAAGCGGCCGACGCCGGTCGCCATCGCGACCAGGTCGTACGCGACGATCGAGACCACCATCGTGAGCGCGACCCAGCGCGCCTCGCGCCGGCGCAGGACGAACACGATCGCCGCCGCGAAGACGAGGAACATCCAGGCACGCCAGACGTTCACCCAGAGGGGAAGGCCGGCGACGTACGCGTCGATCCGATCCGACGTCTCGCGGTAGCGCTCGAGGAAATTCGATGCCGTCATGCGCCGCCCCTAGCGCGACGAAGCGCGTTGACCCAAATCGAACGAAGCTGGTAGTCCTGATCCGCTTCACCGCCTCGCACATGCACCGCCGCTTCCAGAGCCTGCTCGCCGCCGCAGCCGTCGCGCTCGCCTGCATCGCGGTGCGGCCGTCGCAGGCGTCGCTCCTCGCCGACTCGATCAGCGTCACCGGCGACAGCATCTCTCGCGGCTTCGACGCGAACGAGTCGTCCTGCAACTACGGCGACAACGTCTCGCGGGTGTGGGCGACGGGCGACGATCACGGGAGCGCCTTCTGCAACGCGGGAGGCAACGGCACCTTCAGCCACGCCGAGCGCCTCGAGTGCCAGAAGGGCGGCAACGTCACGATCTTCAACGACGCCGCGAGCGGCGCCGACATGCTCGACGACTTCCATGCCCAGGCGACCGCCGCGAAGCTGAACCTCTCGTCCGCGCCGGCGCCGCGCTACGTCGTGGTCTTCATGGGCCACAACGACGCCTGCACGAGCACCACGTCGCGCACCGGCAACGCGTGCGGCGGCGACCACGACCCGAACAACTATTGCCGCACGACCGATGCCGCGTTCGAGCGCGAGTTCCGGAAGGGGCTCGACCAGCTGATCCAGATCCCGACCGTCCGCATCCTCGTGCTCGCGACCGCGCGCGCGTCCGAGCTCTGCAACTTCGAGTCGATGGACGGCTGCGGCGTGACGCTCGGGCTCCCGTGCTCGACCGTCTGGGGTCAGCCGTTCGTCGACATCTGCCGCTCGCTCACCGACGACTGCTCGTCGCAGCGGCGGATCGACATGTACGAGACGCTCGTGCGCTACAACGCGATCCTCGACTCCGTCACGGAGGAGTACGCGGGAATCCCGATCGGCGGCTCGTCGGCGACGGGCGCGGTGAAGGCGCCCGGAGTCGAGATGCGCTTCAGCCTCGGACCGTTCCAGTACAAGTTCCAGGCTGCCGACGTCTCGTGCTGCGACTGCTTCCACCCGAGCGACCACGGGCAGGCGATCCTCGCGGAAGCTGGGTGGAACGGGTACGCCTGCTCGGCCGCGACGCCGTGCTGCGCCGAGAGCGGCGACGTGCTGAAGGACGCGCGCTGCGACGTCGAGGACCATTCCAGCGTCTTTCCGGGCGGGTTCTGGCCGGGTAACGAGCACTGCGGCAACGGCATCATCGATCCCGGCGAGCAGTGCGACGACGGGAATACCGTCGGCGGCGACTGCTGCTCCGCGACCTGCACGAACGAGCCCGCCGGCAGCGGCTGCCCGGACGACGGCAACGTCTGCACCGACGAGGTGTGCGACGGGAGCGGCGCGTGCACGCACCCGCCGAACGGCTTCCTCTGCGACGACGGCCAGTTCTGCACGGTCGGCGACGTCTGCTCGGGCGGAAGCTGCCACGGCACGCCGCGCGACTGCTCGAGCGCCGCCAACCAGTGCAACTTCGGCGTCTGCGACGAGAACGCGAACGCGTGCGTGCCGAGCCCGCGCCCGAACGGCACGCCGTGCAACGACGGAAGCGCGTGCACGTCGCCCGACACCTGCACGGCCGGGACCTGCGGCGGCGCGAGCCTGTGCGGCGACGGCGTCGTGCAGGCGGGCTGCGAGGTCTGCGACGACGGCACCGGCAACGGGAACGACGCCTGCTGCTCGGCGACCTGCACGCGCGTCGACTCCGACGGCGACGGTGCCTGCAATCGCGACGACCCGTGCACCGGCGGCCCGCTCATGGTGGGCGCGAAGCTCACGTTCTCCGGCCTCGCGGCGCCCGCCGGCGACGAGAAGCTCGTCCTGCGCGGCGACACGCCGCTTCCGGTGCCGTTCTCGCCGCCGCTCGCGCCCCAGACGCGCGGCGTTCGGCTGCTGCTCGCGGGAAGCGTCGGCGTCCTCGTCGACGCCACCGTTCCGGGGGGCTTCTATGACGGGCAGGAGGGCTGGCTCGTCCGCGGGACGCGGTTCGTCTACCGCAATCGCACTGCCTCTCCGCCCGGCGGCATCTCGAGCCTCACGATCGAGGACCGGTCGGCGAAGTCGCCGGCGGTCGTCCGCGCGCAGCTGAAGACCGTGAAGCGATCCCTCACGGTCGGGCCGACCGATCTTCCGATCCGCTGGACGCTGGTGCTCGACCCGCCGGCCGCGACGACAGGCGATTGCGGCGAGGTCGCGTTCGACGCCGCGTCGCCCGCGCCGGTGTGCGCCTTCTCCGCGAACGGCGCGCGCCTCGTCTGCCGCTAGCTGCGCAGCCCGGCGGACGGCGCGCTCACCCCGGCTGGGCCGCGGCGAGCGCGCACGCGGTGTCGAAGAACTCGCGGAACTCGGCGGCCTTGCCGCCCCGGAACCGCCAGAAGTGCGCGAACGGCGATTTCGCGTCCTTGCCGGTGCCGCGGTGCTTCCAGCCGCAGCGCCCGAGCACGACGACGCGGTCGCCGTCGCAGACGAACTCGTCGGCCTCGATGAAGCTCATCTCCCAGTCGCGGGCGATGTCGGCGAAGTAGCGGGTCGCCTCCTCGCGCCCGCGGCGCGGCATCGAGAACTCGATGCCGGGGACGCCGTCGCCGACCGACTTCACCACGATGTCGTCGCCGAAGAGCGCCATCCAGGCCGACGGATCCGACGCCTTCGAGTCGTGCCACGCCCGGTACGCGGACCGAAGCTTCTCCTCGACCTCGCTCATGGAGCCCTCCTCGAAGGCTTCCGGCCGACCTCGTCGAGGAACGGCCCGGAGTAGAGCACCCGCCCCGTGCACGTGTTCGGATCGCACGTCGCGAGCACGAGCACGGCCTCGGCGAGCCACTCGACCGGCTCGACCAGCTCGGGGTGCTCGTCCATCAGCTTTCCGACGAGCGCGTCCGCGCCCGGCGTCCGCACCGCCGCGACCGGCGCTACCGAGTTGACCGCGATGCCGTCGGCTCGAACTTCGGCGGCGAGACCGACCGTCAAGCGCTCGAGCGCCGCCTTGCTCGCGCCGTAGGCGGTGATCGTCGTCTCGGTCCGCTCGAGGTCGCGCCCTTCCGGGATCCGCGAGCTCGCGCTCGAGAGGTTCACGATCCAGCCGCGCCGGCGAGCCCGCATCTCCGGCAGCACCGCCTGCGCCAGGTCGATCGTCGCGTGGACGTTGACCTCGAAGATCACCTGTCGCCGCCGGAGCGGGATCTCGGCGATCGGGGCGTAGATCGCGGCCGCTGCGTTGTGGACCAGGACGTCGATCGGCCCGAGGGCGCGCCGCGCCTCGGGCACGATCCGGGCGCGATCCTCGGGATCCGCCAGGTTGGCGACGATCGGGACCGCGCGCCCACCGGCCGCCGCGATCGCTTCCGCGGTCTCGGCGAGCGAGCCCGGGAGGCGCGCTCCCGGCTGGCTGTGCAGCGTGCGCGCGACGAGCGCGACCGCGGCGCCCTCCTCCGCGAGCCGGCGCGCGATCGCGACCCCGATGCCGCGGCTCGCGCCGGTGACGAGCGCGACCTTGCCCGCGAGGCTTCCGGCGGGTCGAGCGGCGGTCATGCGGCCGCGCTCTCCGGCGTGAAGCGGACCTGCATCTCCTTCACGCCGTTGATGAAGTTGGAGCGCAGGCGGCGCGGCGGCGCGACGATCGCGAGGTCGCGCAGGCGGTGCACGAGCCCGGAGAAGATCATCTGCAGCTCGAGCCGCGCGAGGCTCGCGCCCAGGCAGAAGTGCTCGCCGATCCCGAACGCGAGGTGCTCGTTCGGATCGCGTCGCGCGTCGAAGCGGTCGGGCTCGGCGAAGACCTCCTCGTCGCGGTTCGCTGAGCCGTACCAGAGGAGGAGCTTGTCGTTCGCGCGGATCCGGACCCCGCGGATCTCCGTGTCCTCGGTGGCCGTGCGCCGGAAGTGGTGCACGGGCGGAGCCCAGCGCAGCATCTCCTCGACCGCGGTGTCGATGAGCGACGGATCGCGCCGCAGGGCCGCGAGCTGCTCCGGGTGCTCGAGGAGCGCGATCGTCCCGTTGGTGGTGACGGTGCGCGTCGTCTCGTTGCCCGCGATCGCGAGCAGGAGGAAGAAAGAGTTGAACTCCAGGTCCGAGAGGCGCTCGCCGTCGACCTCGGCGGCGAGCAGCGCCGTCGCGAGATCGTCGCCGGGATGGCGCCTCGCCCTTTCGGCGAGCTTGGCGCCGTAGGCGAACATCTCCGCGGAGGCCAGGTTGTAGTCGATGACGCCGTCGGGCGGGGTCTCCTGGCGGAGCTCCGGGTCGTCGAAGCCGATGAGCCGGTTCGAGAGCTGGTAGATCGCGGCGCGGTCCTCGTCGGGCACGCCCATCATCTCGCAGATGACCGCCATCGGCAGCGGCGCGGCGACGTGCTCGACGAAGTCGCACTCGCCGCTCGCGCCGAGCCGGTCGAAGATGTCGTCGACGATCGCCGCGATGCGGGGGCGCAGGCGCTCGACCATGCGCGGCGTGAAGACCTTGTTCACGAGGTTCCGGTACTGGCGGTGCCGGGGCGGGTCCATGCTGATCATGATCGCCTGGATCGCGGGCAGCTCGTGGGGCGCCGGGTCGCGGAACATGACGCCCTTCCGCTCGGAGGAGAAGAGCTCGGGATTCCGCGACACGTGCTTGACGTCGGCGTGCTTCGTGATCGCCCAGAAGCCGCTCTCGCGGCCATCGCCCTCGTGCCAGTAGACCGGCGCGTCGCGCCGCAACACGCGAAACATCTCGTGCGGGACGCCCGGCACGAACACGTCCGGATCGATCAGGTTCACGTCGCGAAGCTGCATCGCGTGCTCCTCGCGGCGAGCGCGCCCGCCGGACGCGCCGCGACAGTGCGGGATGGCCCCGCTCTTATCGCAGGCGGGCCGGCGCCGCGAGCCGGTCCTACCGGCCGGAGCCGCTCAGCCGAGCCACCGCACCGACGAGCGGGACAACACGCGCCAGATCCGACGGCATCGGCAGGTAGAGCTGGAGGGCGGCGTCGAGCGCGTTCCAGTCGCGCTCGGGTCCGCTCGGAGGCGTCAGCGCGACGACCGGCAGGCGACCGCTGAAGCGCTCCTCGAGCTGGCGCGCGAGTCCGAAGAAGGACTCGCTGCGGGCCGCGTCGGCCGCGACGATGAGCGCGTCCGGCGGGTCCTCCGCCGCCCGCTCGAGCGCGTCTGCTTCCGAACCCGTCCTGACGACCTGCGCGCCCGCGCGCGCGAGCGTCTCGCAGATGCGGCCACAACGCTCGCCCGGCAGCCCCGCCACGAGGACGAGCAACCCGTCGAGCGCGCCCGCGCGCGGAGCTTCCGCCTGCGGCGGCGCCCCCGCGACCGTGCCGGCCGCATCGGCCGCGGGTTGCGCCAGCTCGCCGAGCGCGAGCGGCAGCCGCACCGTGAAGGTGGCGCCGTGTCCCTCCCCGGCGCTTTCGGCCCACACGTCGCCACCATGCGCCGCGACGATGTCGCGCACGACCGACAGCCCGAGGCCGACGCCTTCGTTCAGCCGCTCCGGCGCGGGCTCGCCCTGACGGAAGCGATCGAAGACGTGCGGCAGCAGATCGGCCGGGATCCCGATGCCGTCGTCTCGGACGCGGATCTCGAGCGCGCGTCCGACCCGTCGCACCTCGACGTCGATCGTGCCGCCCTCGGGCGAGAACTTCGCGGCGTTGGACAGGAGATTGACGAACGACTGCCGGAGCCGCTCCGCGTCGGCGACGACCGATCCCGCGTCGCTCAGGATCGCTCGCAGGTGGATGTCGCGCGCCGCCGCGGACGGCCACACCATGTCGATCGCCTCGGTCAGGATGCGGTGGAGCTCGCAGGGGCTCATGTCGAGCGCGCCGTCGATGCGTCGCTCCCGCGAGACGCTCAGGAGGTCGTCCACGAGCTGGTTCAGCTGCTTCGCGTTGCGCTCGATGCTGCCGAGCGCGAGGTCCGAGCTTTCCGCGTCCAGCCCTTCGTTCCGCAGCATCTCGGTCCAGCCGAGGATCACGTTGAGCGGCGTGCGGAGCTCGTGCGAGAGCGTGGCGAGGAAGTCGTCGCGCGCCTCGGTTGCGGCCTGCTCCTGCAGCTCGTACTCGCGACGGCGAATCTCGTCCTCCGCGGCGCGCAGCTCGTCGAGCGCGTTCTTCACCGCGGCGACGAGCCGTCGCCTCTCTTCTTCGGTTCCGCCGCGCTCGTCCGACGCATCGCCGACCAGGCGCTCGATGCGGCGGCGCACGGAATCGACCGATGCGAACCGTCCTCGATCCATGAGTCCGTCCGTTCGCACCACCACATCGACCGACCCCTCCCCGACCTTCCCGGAGGTGGAGCTTCTCCCAAGACTAAGGGAAGCGGCACCTGCACGGAACCACTCCGTGCGAGATTCTCGGCGCGCGCGGGCTTCGAGCACTCCTCGGACGCGTACAACTACGCGCGTGGCGGAGGGCGCGCCGGCGACTCTACTCGCCCGGCGCCGCCTTCGACATCTCGCGCGCCGGCGTCGCGACCGCCGCCACCGGCGAGCGCGGCGCGCGCGCGAGCGGGCGGTCGCGGAGGTCGAGCCCGTCGAGGTCGCGAAAGAAGCTCGCGGTCGGCGAGTCGCCGCCGAGCGCGTCGGCGGCGAGCAGGACGGTCGCCGCAGTCCACGCGGTGCGCTCGCCCTCCGGGTACACCTCGCCGTCGGGATGCGTCGCGCCCGTCCAGTACGCGCCCGACCCGTCGCGCAGCGACACCACCCAGCCGAGCACCTGCTTCGCGCGCGCGTGCATGCCGGCCGCGTCGAGCGCGACCGCGAACTCGCAGGTCTCCGCGACCGTGTACCAGGGCCGCTCGCGTACGCAGCGGCATCCGACGCCTTCCTCGAGGAACGTCGCGGCGAAGCCCGCGTCGAGGAGGCGCGCGCGCGCCGGCGCCCCGCGCCACGCGCCGCCGAGGATCGGGTAGTACCAGTCCATCGAGTGGCGGCCGGGCGGCTCGGGGAGATCGGCATGATCGAAGCGAGCGATGTCCTCGCAGAGCGCGAGCGCGAGGCGCTGGCGCGCGACGCGCCACGCGGGGCGGTCCCGGTCGAGGCGCTCCGCGATCCGGATCGCGCAGACGAGGCTGCCGTGCACCGAAGAAGATCCGGTCAGGAGCGGAGTCCGCCAGGGACGGCCCTCGGGATCGACGGCCCACGCGATCGCGCCCCACGGCTCCTGCAGCCGCACGACGAAGTCGATCGCGCGCTCGAGCGTCGGCCACATCTCGGCCAGGAAGTCGGGATCGGGCTTGACGCAGTAGAGGTGCCAGAGGCCGGTCGCGAGATACGCGGCGTGGTTGGAGTCTCGGCTGGAGTTCAGGACGCGACCGGACTGGCGCTCGAAGGCGAAGCCGCCGTCGGGGTACTGCGTCGCGGCGAGGAAGCGGTACGCCGCGCACGCCTCCTCGCGCCGCCCGGCGACCGCGAGCCCCATCGCGGCGTGGATGTGGTCCCACGGATCCGACCGGCCGCCGGGATACCACGGGATCTCGCCGTCGGGGCGCTGGACCGACGCGATCCAGTCGGCGGTCGCCGCGCGCTCGGCCGGGCTCGGCCCGACGCCGCGCCGCTGGTGCGGCCGTCGCGAGCGCGGCGCGTTCATGGCTTGACGGCGTAGAGCACGAAGCTCTTCCCGAGGAAGGGATTCAGCGCGACCTCGAGGGCGCGCGTCGAGCGCGGGCGCCGCATGAGATCCCACACGAGGAACCGGTGATAGACGCGCACCGGCCAGGCGCGATCGTTGTCCAGGCCGAGCGCGCACTTGAGCCACCAGAACGGCGAGTGAAGGGCGTGCGCGAAGTGTCGCCCGACGACGCGATACCCGCGCGACTCGACCAGCCGGCGGACCTGCGAGCGCCGATAGATGCGAACATGGCCGCCCGGCGAGTTGCGGTAGCGGTGCGACAGCGCCCAGCACACGGCCTCGGGCCCGGTGCGCGGAACCGAGACCGCGAGAACTCCGCCCGGCCGGAGCACGCGCGTCGCCTCGTCGACGGCGGCGTCGTCGTCGTTCAGGTGCTCGAGCACCTCGGAGACGATGACGCAGTCGAACGAGCCGTCGGCGAACGGGAGCGCGTACCCGCTCCCGCGGACGACGCCCCATCCGCCGGCGCCCGCGACGGTGCCGCCCTGCGCCTCCGGCAAGCCGTCGATCTCCCGCAGCGACTTCGCGGTCGCGCGCACCTCGTCGCGGCCGAGGTCGAGCGCGAAGCCGGCGACGCCCGGCATGCGGCGCGTCGCGCGCACGTGGCGACCTTGCCCGCAGCCGACGTCGAGGACGCGCATCCCGGGCGCGAGCCCGAGCCGCTCGGGCTCGACCGTCAGCACCCCGCCTCCGCCCCGGCCGAGACGCGCGCCGCGACGCCGTCGGCCGCGATGGGACGGACGACCGCGGGCCGGCGGCCGGCGTTCTCGCGCCGCGCGCGCGCGACGCCGGGCCCGGAAGCGCGCTCGGCGATCGCCTCGCGGTAGACGTCGACCGTCCGCTCCGCCGCGCGCTGCCACGTGAAGAGGGCCTCGACGCGCGCGCGCCCCGCCTCGCCCATCGCACGCCGGCGCTCCGGCGCGCCGAGGAGCTCGTCGACCGCGCGCGCGAGCGCGGGCCCGCTCCCCGGCTCCACCAAGACGCCCGCCTCGCCTTCCGGACCGACGACCTCCGGCAGCGCGCCCGCCCGCGTCGACACGACCGGCACGCCGCACGCCATCGCCTCGCCGGCCGGAAAGCCGAAGCCTTCGTAGAGAGACGGCACGACCGCGACCGTCGCCTCCGCGTAGTGGCGCGCGATGTCCTCGGCGTCGACGCGGCCGGTGAAGCGCACGATGCCGTCGAGACCGTGGCGGCGGACCGCCTCGACGCTCGGCGAGCGCTTGTGCGGAACGCCGATCACGCGCAGCTCGAGACTCGGCCGGCGCGCGCGCAGCGTCTTGTACGCCTCGAGGAGGAACGCGAATCCCTTGAGCGGCGAGTCGTTCGAGAGCGTCGTCAAGATCAGATCGTCGCGCCGGGCGACGCCCGGCAGCCGGCGGAAGACCGACAAGTCGATGCCGTTCCCGACCATCCGCATGCGCTCGTGCGGCAGGCGGTACTCGCGCGCGAGGTCGCGCGTCGACGCCTCGGAGATCGTCACGATGCGATCGAGTCGGCGCGACACGCGGAGCTGCGAGCCGAGGAACGTGTACCAGCGGATCAGCCCGGCGCGCTTCTTGAAGCCGCGCGCCGCGCGGATCGCGATCCGGCGGTCGACGGTGACCGGGTGGTGGATCGTCGCGACGACGGGCATCCGCTTCTGGATGTCGAGCAGCCCGGGGCCGAGCGACTGGTTGTCGTGGACGACGTCGTAGCGGGCGGATGCGCCGCGCGCGAAGTCGCGCGCCACTCGCCGGCAGAAGGTGAGAGGCTCGGGGAAGCCGCCGGTGACCGTACGCGTCCACTCGGACACGTTGATCGGGTCGGCGAGCTCGCGCAGCGTCGGGAAGCGGAAGAACGCCGCCTCGTTCCAGAGATCGAGGCTCGGAACCTCGACGAAGCCGACGCCGGGCAGGAGCTCGGGATACGGCGGCCCGCTCCACACGTCGACGCGGTGTCCGAGCTCGACGAGCGCGCGCGACAGGAGGCGGATGTAGATGCCCTGCCCGCCCGACCGCGGGTTTCCGCGGTACGTCAGAAGGCAAATTCGTAGCGGCTCGCTCGACACGGAGCTCCCCCGGAAAAGACCAGACTCGTCGCTTGCGCCGAGCGGCCGGGGATCCGCGCGAGCGGGGCGCGCTGCGCCCGTCGGCGAACCCGCGACGAGCGCGGCCCCGAAGGGTTAGGGCTTGGGCGCGCGCTTTGCAACTGCGAAGGCGCCCCGGCAGCGCTTCAGTCGGCCAGCAACGACTCACCCGCGTCGCGCGCGTCGGCGATCGGAGCCGCTGTGGCCGCCCGATGCACGGCGACGGTGCGGCCGCGCATCCACGAGCCGCCGTCGGGATCGAGGAGGACCTCGCCGACCAGGCCGGGGTGGCGGATCTCGAGAGCGACGCGCACCTCCGCCGATCGCGCGAGGTCCTCCGCGGAAGCCGGCATCATCGCGCCGAGCGCGTCGGCGACGCGGTCGCCGGCGAAGTCGAACGCTTCGACGACGGTCGCGGCCGGGCCGCTGCGCGGGCAGAATGCACGGTCGAGCTCGAGCACCGCGAGCGCGCCGCGCACGAGGTCTCCGGCGCCCTGAGCGACGAGCTCGCTCGAGACGACGCGCCGGATCACCGAGAACGTCCGCTCCGGGTCGGCGATGCAGCGGACGAAGAGCGGCGCGCGCGACTCGTAGACCGCCATCCGATTGCCCCGGAGATCGCGCTCGACCTCGGCCTCCACCTCCTCGCCGAACTCGAGGACGAGCGCGCGCAGGCACGCGCGCAGGATACGCGACACGCCGACGCGCCCGGAGAGCGCGAGGTGCCGCACGGCGAGCGGCATCACGTGCCCGCGGGCGAGCAGGACGTAGGCGGTGATGAGGAAGTAGCCCTCCTCGCCGCCGTCGCGATCGAAGGTATGGCAGCCGACGACGTACTCGCCCTTCGCCTTGCCGTAGCCCGCGACCGGCAGCGTCTCGAGGCGGTACTCCTCGCGCCGCTCGAAGAATTCCGTGCCGGGCAGCAGCGTGTAGCCGAAGATGTTGATGTTCGGGAACACGGTCATCAGGTGGTCGAGGTTCCGCTCGAAGTCGGGGAGGTTGTCGCCCGGCAGGCCCCAGATGAGCTCCGCCGCGATCGGGACGCCTTCGGCGGCGAGCGTGCGCGCGATCGGTTCGTAGTCGTTGGCGCGCATGTTCGTGCGGTGCGACAGCTCGAGCGCCAGCGGCGTCAAGGTCTGGAGGGCGAGGTGGTAGTGCCAGAGGAGCCCGTGGCGGTGCAGCAGCCGGACGATGTCCTGCACGCGCTGGTTGTGGTTCTTCGACCAGGAGGTCGCGAAGGTGTTCGGACGGCCGGTGCGCTTCTTCAGGTCGACGATGATCTCGGCCTTGGCGCGGTCCTCGCGCAGCGCGCCGAAGTTCGAGTCGCAGAGCCAGATGTCGTGGATGCCGCCGTCGACGAGGCGCTCGAGGTCGTCCTGGATGCGGTCGAGCGAGAGCTGGAACATCTTCGTGCCGATCGCGCCGGTGCCCCACTCGCAGAAGCTGCAGCGATACGGGCAGCCGCGGCTGGTCTCGTAGGCGACCTGCCGGTACCGCGGCTTCCCGCTCGCGTCGCGCAGCTCGACGACGTCGAGCGCGGACGGAAAGCGATCGAGCTCGCGGGCGCGGGCGCGCGCCGCCGTGCGGTGCACGGCGCCGCGCTCGTCGACGAACGCGAGGCCCGCGATGCCGCGCCACGCCGAGCGCCCTTCGCAGTCGAGGAGCTCGACGAAGGTCTCCTCGCCCTCGCCGAGGACGACGACGTCGATGCCGTCGCCGTGCAGGAAGTCCTGCGCGCGCTGGACGTGCGGGCCGCCCGCGACGACGAGCAGCTCCGGCACGTCGTGCTTCACGGCGCGCGCGATCTCGAGGAACTCGGCGACGTTCCAGGTGTAGCAGCTGAGGCCGAGGACGGGCTCGACGCCAGCGGCGAGCGCGGCGCGCGCCCGCGCGGCGAGCTTCGGCCACCAGTCCTCGTCGAGCCAGCGGAGTGCCGCTCCCTCGCCGAGGAAGTGGACGAGCTCGACGTCGGTCGCGGCAGCGCTCCGGCCGTAGCGGAGGAACGTCGCCTTCAGGCCGCCGGTCGTGAGAGGGGGCGCGCAGAACTGGGAGGTATCCTGGCTCAGGAGCCAGACGGGTCGGAGCATGGCGCCTTTCCGTGCCAGACGGTCGCGGCCGCCGCAATCGCGGCCCGCCACCCAGGCGCACGCGTCAAGCAGGACGGCAGGCCGCGATCCGCTGCACGACCGCCGGACGCGGGCTCTCGATCGTCACGTTCTCGTACGCGACGATCTCGAGAGCTCCGCGCACGGCTTCGAGCAGCTCGCCCCGCCGCAGGAGGAAATCGGGGTTGCTGGGCCGGCCGTAGCGCTCGTTGCCCGCCGCGAACGTCTCGTAGAGGAGGGCGCCGCCCGGCGCGACGCCCGCGACCAGCGTCGGCAGGAGCGGGCGGTGGAGGTAGTTCGCGACGACGACGCCGGCGAACGTCCGGCCGGCGAGCGGCCACGGCGCGCCTCCTTCGAGGTCGGCCTCGACGATCTCGAGCCGGCCGCTCGCGTGCGCTTCCGCGCGCGACCCCGCTTCGAGCGCGCGCAGCGCCGACACGTCGCGGTCGACGGCGACCACCCGATGTCCGCGCTCGAGGAAGAGCCTCGCGTGACGGCCGCCGCCGGCGGCCACGTCGAGGACGACGCCGCCCGCCGGAACCAGGCTCGCGAACCGCACGATCCACGGCGACGGCGCGCCGCCGGCGTGCGCGCCAGACGACCCGTCGCGAGCCGCCGAAGGCGCCATTCTCGCTACGCGCCGTAGTTCGCGGACACGCGCACCACCTTGCCGCCGGGCGAGAGCTCCATGTACTCGCCCGTGTGCGAGCCGCGCTGGTTCGCGTAGTAGAGGACGACGCTGTTCGTGCCCCAGAGGACGTCCTTCAGATCGAAGCGAAGCTCGGGAAACGCGGCGAGGCCGCGCGCGAAGTAGGCGCGCAGGCTTTCCCGTCCGACGACCCGGCCGTCCGGCACGCCGAGCATCTGCGCCGCGATCGGCGACCGGAGCTCCACCGCATCGTCGTAGTGCCCGATGATCCGGTCGAGGTCGTGCGCGTTCCACGCGCCGATCCACTCCGCCGCGAAGCGATGCGCTTCTTCCTTCGTCAGCATGCGATCCTCCACGCGAGCACGCCGCTCACCGCTCGTGCTGTCGGTCTCCGCCGTCGTCGTGGTCCTCAGCGTCGTCGCCGTGCGCGCGCTGCGACATGAAGATGACGAGATCCCACGAGTTCCGGATCCCGGTCGCGACCAGCGTCAGGACGGCCGCCGCGACGCTCGCGAGCCCGAGCTCGCTCCGCTCCCAGATGCCGAGCGCTCCTGCGACCAGCAGGAGGTAGCTCAGGCCGGGCAGGCCGACGTACCAGAGCCAGTCGTCGCGATCGAGGTTGCTCTCGCGCCACTGCCTGTGCACGCGCGTCCAGTTCAGGTACGCGAGCAGCGCCACGCCGCCGACGAGGAGCGCCGACTCCGCGAGGACCGGCGTCGTCGCCGGGATCGCCATCAGCGCCGCGACGAAGAGGACGGTCGCGAAGTGCACGACGGTCGGCGTGACGAACGCACGGACGCCGGTTCCGCTGCTGCGCGCGATCGTCCTCGGGCCGAGCGACACGACGACGAACATGAGCCCGGTCAGGGTCGCGGCAGCGGTGCCGGTGATCGCGTAGAAGTCGTGCCACGCGTGGATCTGCTGCGGCCACTCCTCCGGCATCACGCGTGCGCGCGCTCGCGCCTCACCAGCTCTCGCGGAACGGCCGCACCTCGACGTTGAACGACCACGCCGACCGGTCCTGGTGGACGACGTGCCACACCTCGTCGGCGATCGCGGCGGGCTGGATGAAGAAGTCGTCGGGCGCGTCGCGGAACGCCTGGCGGGTCCACGGGACGTCGATCACGGCGTCGATGACGACGTACGCGACGTGGACGCCCTTCGGCCCGAGGTCGCGGGCCATGGACTCGGCGAGGATGCGCTGCGCCGCCTTGGTCGGCGCGAAGCCGGCGAAGCTCGCCTTGCCGCGGAGGGCCGAGGTGTTGCCGGTCGCGACGATCGCGCCCGCGCCGGCCTCGATCATCGCGGGCGCGAGGGCGCGCGCGAGGTGGAAGAGGCCCATCACGTTCACGCGGAAGTTGTGCTCGAGGACGCTCGCGTCGACGTCGAGGAACGTGCCGAAGGCGCCGCCGACGGCGTTGTGGACCAGGCCCGACGGGACGCCGAGCTCGGCGCGGATCGCCGCGACCGCCTCGGCGATCTGCGCCGGGTCCGCGACGTCGCACGGGAAGGCGCGCGCGCCCGCGATCTCGCGCTCCAGCGCCGAGAGCCGCTCGCGGTCGCGCGCCAGCATCGCGACGCGCCACCCGCCGGCGGCGAAGCGGCGCGCGATCGCCGCGCCGGTCCCCGGCCCGACGCCCGACACGACCGCGATGCCCGGCGACGTCATGGCGCCGCCCACCTTGCGCATGCCTCGCGCCTCACGCAAACGCCGAAGGAGCCCGAAGCGCGGCCGGGCGACGGCACGCGCGCCCGAGGAGGATGCGATGCTCAAGGTCTGGGGACGGACGTCGTCGAGCAACGTGCAGAAGGTGATGTGGGCGATCGGCGAGCTCGGCGTTCCGCACGAGCGGGTCGACGCGGGCATGGGGTTCGGGGGCCTCGACACGCCCGCGTACGGCGCGCTCAACCCGAATCGGCGCATCCCGACGATCGAGCACGACGGGTTCGTCCTCTGGGAATCGAACGTGATCGTCCGCTACCTCGCGGCGCGCTTCGGCGAGGGCGGGCTCTGGCCGCGCGATCCCGCGGTGCGCGGCGTCGCCGACCAGTGGATGGACTGGCAGCAGACGACGCTCCTCCCGGACATGCGCGTCGTCTTCTGGGGGCTCGTCCGGACCCCGCCCGAGCGCCGCGACGACGCGGCCATCGCGAAATCGGTCGAGAGCCTGAAGGAGGTGTGGGGCCGGCTCGATCGTCACCTCCGGGACCGCGCGTTCGTTGCCGGCGACCGGCTCACGATGGGCGACGTGCCGGTCGGGGTGCTCTGCTACCGCTACCACGCGCTCGGCATCGACCGGGCGCCGCTTCCGAGCCTCGAGGCCTGGTACGCGCGGCTGACCGTGCGCGAGGCGTTCCGGAAGCACGTCATGCTGCCGGTGGTGTGATGCCGTTGGACCGAGTTGCTCCGGCGGCCGATCGGTGCGCAACGTAGGCGCCGGGAGGCCGCCATGGCGAAGATCTACGGCAACGTCCGGCCCGAGGACGACTACACGCACCCGCTCGGGCCCGAGCAGAACTTCAACGAGTCGGTCTACTTCAACTTCTTCGACCGCTCGCAGGGCCGTGGCGGCTTCCTCCGGATCGGAAATCGCGCCAACGAGGGGTACGCCGAGGTCACGGTGATCGTCTACGAGCCGGACGGCTCGGCGCTCTTCAACTACAAGCGGCCGCAGATCTCGACCAACGACGGCTGGAACGCGGGCGGCCTCGCCGTCGAGGTGCTCGATCCCGGCGAGCGGCTCCGGACGACCTACGACGGATCCGTCGTCTTCCTCGCGGACCCGCGGGCGATGTCCGACCCCGGACGCGCCTTCAAGGACAACCCGCGCCGCCGCATGATGATGGACCTCGTCCACGAGGGCGTGGGCCCGATCTACGGCCACGTCGGCAAGCCGGACGACGCGAACGACTTCGCGCGCGCGCACTACGAGCAGCACATGCGCGTCACCGGCACGATCGCCGTCGACGGCGGCGCTCCGCTCGCGATCGCCGGCCACGGCCTGCGCGACCACTCGTGGGGGCCGCGCTACTGGCAGTCGACGCCGTCGTACCGCTGGATCACCGGCAACTTCGGCGACGACCTGGGCATGGTCGTGTCGATCATCGGCGACCGCGTGGGAGGGGTGTTCCACCGCGGCGACCAGCTCGTCCGGATCACCGGCGTCGACCTCGCGACGGACTACGAGGCGGGGACGAAATTCCACCGAGCGCTGCGCGCCGACCTGACGCTCGAGAACGGCGAGCGCCACCGCGTCGAGGGCGCCGTGAAGGGCTTCATCCCGCTCCGGAACCGCCGCGCCGGCATGTCGACGCACATCGGCGAAGGCATGACCGAGTACGTCCTCGACGGCGACCGGGTGGGCTACGGCCTGAGCGAGTACCTCGACCAGCCGGAGGCGGCCACAGCGTCGGCATAGACGGGACGCGCGACGAGCGCCGTCGCTCGCGCGGCTTCAACCCGCGAGGTCGGTGCTCGTGACGATGTCGTGCACCTCGAGGACGTTCGGACCGCGGAACATCTCGCGGGGCGGCCGGTTCGAGTGCGCCTCCGCGAAGTCCTTGCTCCGCGTCCACGCCTCGAAGTCGGCGAACGAACGCCACCAGGTCTTGACCTCGTAGTAGCCCTCGCCGTCGGGATCCTCGGACCACGTGCCGGTCGCGTGGTCGAGCTTCATCGGGCGCGGGCGATGCACCTCGTTCCGGATGAACCCGGGGTGGCGATCGACGAGGTGGACGCGACGGCGGAAGCGGTCCTCGAAGTCGATCTCATGGCCCTTCGATACGGGGATGCGATTGGTGACGACGACCATCCCCGAGGGCTACCACGCGGGCGCCTCGCCGTGCACGATGTTCGAGAGATGGCGCCCCGCCCTCGCCCCGGCACCCGCTCGCGCCGGCCGCGCTCGGCCGGCTGCCTCGTGCGCGCCGCGTTCGACGGGGAGCGCCGCTACCTGATCGTCCACCCGAGCGGGCCGTACAACCGGCGCGCGCCGTGGTCGATCCCGAAAGGTCTCGTCGAGGCGGGCGAGAGCGAGGAGGAAGCCGCGCTCCGCGAGACGCGCGAGGAGACCGGGCTCGAGTGCCGGATCGTCGCGCCGCTCGGGGAGATCGACTACGTCAAGAGCCGGAAGACGGTCGTCTGCTTCCTCGCGGTGACGGCGGCGTCGCCGCCTGCCTCGCCGATCCTCGAGCCGACGTCGTGGGAGAACGACCGCGCGGAGTTCGTGTCGCCCGAGGAGGCGCGCGCACGGCTCCACCCCGACCAGCGCCCGTTCGTCGACCGCGCCGAGACGCTCCCCGACGCGCCGCATCCCGAGACGCTCGCGCGAGCGCGCACCGGGAAGTAGCGTCGCTCCGGGCGCTCGATCGCTTCGATCGGGCCCGAGAGGTGGAGCGGCGCCGGTGCTCGGGAAACGAGGAGACCGGTCCGAAAGCAAAGATCCGCGATCGCAGGTCGCGCGCGCCGCGACGTCGCGCCGCATCGCCGTCTCCGCAGCCGCGCTCGTCTGCTCGGCCGCGATGCTCGTCGCGCCGCATCGGGACGCTTGGGCCGGCCGCGCCGGGTTCGGCGGCGGCATGGGCGGCGGCAGCGTCGGATTCGGCGGCGGCATGCGCGGCGGCGGCGCGGGCTTGGGCGGCGGGATGCGCGGCGGTGGCATGGGGCTGGGTGGCGCGCCGGGCGGAAGCTTCGGAGGCCTGTCGGGCAGAAGAGGGATCGGCGCCCCGACGATGCGCGGTGGGTCGCGCGCGCCCGTCGGCCGAATGGTCGGAGATCCGGGCACGAGAGGGCGGGGCGCGTTCCACGTCGCCCCTCCGCCCGGCGCACGGCCGCCGGCGGGGCACCTGCATCACGGGGGCGGCGGCAAATGCTTCTCCCGCCACCACGGGAAGCTCTTCGGGTTCTTCTTCACGCCGCTCGTCGCCTACGGCTTCGCCTACCCCTACTGGTACGACTACCCCTGGATCGACGAGCCGGCCGTCGCGGAGCCGGACGTCTTCGAGTTCGAGCCTTTCTACACCGGCTGGTCGAGGTACCCGGAGGCGGGCGCGTTCATCTGCCGCCTCTTCGTCACGCCCGAGGCCTGGCTTCTGGTCCTGACGTACTTCGACCAGCGCGACTTTGTGTTTTACTTCGACCCGGTGGCGCAGCAGTTCGTCGGCTCGCTCGAGCGCGCGACCGGCGACTTTCGCCACTGGTACGGCGACGCGACCGGCTGGGGCGATCCCGAGCCTTTCCCGTACGCGCCGCCGCCGCCGCTCGACTGAGACCCGTCGCGCCGCCGGAAGGGCCGTTCGGACGCAAAGGCGCGATCGCGCGGGGAATCGTCTCGACACGGCCGGGGCGCCCGGATACGAACGACGGCACCGACCGGAGGAATCCATGCACGATCTCGTCATCCGAAACGGCACCGTCGTCGATGGAACCGGGCGTTCGCGCTTCGAGGGCGCGGTCGCGATCGACGAGGGGCGCATCGCGGCCGTCGGCGACGTCCCGGTGCGCGGCGAGCGGGAGATCGACGCGCGCGGGCTCCTGGTCGCGCCCGGCTGGGTCGACGTCCACACGCACTACGACGGCCAGGTCACGTGGGATCCGGTGCTCGCGCCGTCGAGCTGGCACGGCGTCACGACGCTCGTGATGGGGAACTGCGGCGTCGGCTTCGCGCCGCGCCGTCCGGGCGAGGAGAACTTCCTGATCGAGCTCATGGAGGGCGTCGAGGACATCCCCGGCACCGCGCTCCACGAGGGCATCGACTGGCGGTGGGAGTCGTTCCCCGAGTACCTCGACGCGCTCGAGCGCATGGAGCGCGTGCTCGACGTCGCCGCGCAGGTCCCGCACTGCGCGATCCGCGCCTACGTCCTCGGCGAGCGCGCGCACGACCTCGACGTGACGGACGGCGAGATCGCCGAGATGTCGCGCTTGACGCGCGAGGCGCTCGCCGCGGGCGCGATCGGCTTCTCGACGTCGCGCACGATCCTGCACCGCTCGAAGCACGGCCTCGTCCCCGGAACGCATTCGAAGCCGGAGGAGCTCGTCGGGATCGGCCGCGCGCTCGGCGACGTCGGCCACGGCGTCTTCGAGATGGTCTCCGATCTGCAGGGCCAGGAACCCGACCTCACGTGGATGAAGGAGTTCTGCGCGGCGACCGGTCGCGTGATCACGTTCGCGCTCGCGCAGACGCCGATGCAGCCGAACGCGTGGCGCGAGACGCTGGCGCGCATCGACGAGCTCGCCGCGCGGGGCCTACGAATCGTGCCCCAGGTGCCGTGCCGCCCGACCGGGATGCTGTTCGGGCTCCAGAGCTCGTTCCACCCGTTCTTCTTCCACCCGACGTACGCGCGCGAGCTGGCGGCCCTTCCGCACGGCGAGCGCGTCGCGCGCATGCGGACGCCGGAGATGCGGGCGCGGCTTCTCGCCGAGGAGCTCCAGCACGAGAGCCCGATCGTCCGGGTCCTCGCGCAGAACTGGAGCCAGATGTTCCCGCTCGGCGACCCGCCCGACTACGAGCCGACGCCCGAGCAGAGCGTCGCGGCGATCGCGTCCCGGAGCGGCAAGCGCCCCGAGGAGATCGCCTACGACGCGCTCCTCGAGCGCGACGGAAAGCAGATGCTCTTCGCGCCGCTCGCGAACTACGTCGACTACGACTTCGAGGCGCTGCGCGAGATGATGGTCCACCCGCGCACCGTGCTCGGTCTCTCCGACGGCGGCGCGCACTGCGGCCTCATCTGCGACGCCAGCATGCCGACGTTCCTCCTGACGCACTGGGCGCGCGACCGCCGCCGCGGCGCGCGCATCCCGCTCGAGGACGTCGTGCGCCTCCAGACCGGGAACACCGCGAGCGTGTACGGCCTCCACGACCGCGGCACGCTCGAGGTCGGCAAGAAGGCCGACGTCAACGTCATCGACTTCGACGCGCTCCGGCTGCCGGCGCCCGAGATGGTCTTCGACCTGCCGGCGGGCGGACGGCGCCTCGTCCAGCGAGTGGAGGGCTATCGCGCGACGATCGTCGCCGGCGAGGTCACGTTCGAGGACGGCGAGGCGACCGGCGCCATGCCCGGGAAGCTGGTGCGCGCGTAGAAGGTCGCGCTCTCCCGGGCCGCCGGAGCCGACGTGGCTCGCGCTCTCGTGCCGTCGCTCGACTGGCTCCTCGTCTTCGTCCCCGCGACGATCGCGCTCGAGCACCTCGCGCCCCACCGCTTCGTGGCGGTCTTCGCCTGCGCCTGCCTCGCGATCGTCCCGCTCGCGGCCTGGCTCGGAAGGGCGACGGAGCAGCTCGCCGAGCGCACGAACGAGGGCATCGGCGGGCTCCTGAACGCGACCTTCGGGAACGCCGCCGAGCTGATCATCGCGCTGGCGGCGCTCCGCCACGGCTACGACGCGGTCGTGAAGGCGTCGCTCACGGGATCGATCATCGGCAACATCCTGCTCGTCCTCGGCGCGGCCACGATCGCCGGCGGCGTCAAGCATCGCTCGCTCCGCTTCAACGTGACGGGCGCGCGCTCGTACGCGACCATGCTGACGCTCGCGGCGATCGCCCTCGTCGTCCCGGCCGCGTTCCACCACATCGTGCACCCGAGGGCGATCGTCGAGCACGAGCTCTCGGACGAGATCGCGGTGGTCCTGCTCCTCACGTACTTCGCGTCGCTCGTCTTCTCGCTCCGGACGCACAAGCACCTCTTCACGGGCGAGGCGCCGCGCGACGATCGCGGCACGCGGCGGGAGCCGGCCTGGAGCGTCCGCCGCTCGGTCGGGGTGCTCGCGGGCGCGACCGCGCTGGTCGCGTGGATGTCGGAGATCCTGGTCGGCGCGATTCAGCCGACCGCCGAGGCGCTCGGCCTCACCGATCTCTTCATCGGGGTCATCGTCGTCGCCGTCGTCGGGAACGCCGCCGAGCACGCGACCGCGGTCCAGGTCGCGATGAAGAACCGCATGGACCTGGCGCTCGGGATCGCGATCGGATCCAGCGTGCAGATCGCGCTCTTCGTCGCGCCCGTGCTCGTGCTGGCGAGCCTCGTGATCGCGCCGCGGCCGATGGACCTCGTGTTCACGTCGTGCGAGGTGATGGCGATCGTCATCGCCGTCGCGGTCATCGGCCAGATCGCGGGCGACGGCGAATCGCACTGGCTCGAGGGCGTGCAGCTGCTCGCCGTCTACGCGATCCTCGCGATCGCGTTCTACCTCGTACCCGAGACGGTCGCGGCGCCCGGCTAGCAGCGCGTGACGCCGACGGCGGGCGCCACAGCGCCGTCGCCGCCCACCATCGCGTCGTCCGCGTAGGGCTCCGCAGCGCTCCGCTTCACGAGGTTCGTCGGACGGGCGCGACCCAGCTCGTCGTAGCTCTCCGCCGCCAGGTCGATCAGGTCCGCTTCGAGGAGATCGCGGAAGCGCGCCAGGCCATCGGACGACGTGGCGTCGGCGGGCACGTGGTAGGGGCCGCGCAGAGAGTACCGGATCACGTTGCACGGAAGCGGCACCGCCATGCGATCCCAGGTCGGAAGCCGCACGTAACGCTTGTACCACGTCCGCGCGAGGACGATCGGCTTCCCGCATTCTCGAGCGATCACGATGCCGCCCGTCTTCATCCGATAGGGCGGACCCTTCGAGCCGTCGACGGTGAGCCCGTACACGACCCGGCGGGTCGAGCGCATGTGGTCGATCATCTCGCGCAGGGCTCCCTCCCGGCGCCGCGACGTCCCGGTCGTGGAGCCACCGCGGAACACGACGTAGCCGCACTTTTGGAGCATGCGCGTGATGACCTCCCCGGACTCGCCCATGCTCGCGAGGGTCTGTCCGCGCACGCCGACGTACGGGTAGCCGAACGCGACCGTCAGGACCTCCTCGTGCCAGAGCAGCGCGACGGCGCCGTCGTAGCGTTCGCCGATTCGCATGAGCTCGCCGAACTCCCGCGCGCCCTCGATGCGGCTCGTGCGCCACACGAGTCGCATGTACCAGACGTAGAGCATCGGCACCGCGAGCGCGGCGAGGCGCGAGAGGCGGCGGGAGAAGATCGGCCGTACGTGCTTGCGATAGGCGCGCGCAACCGAGTTCAGGCCGCGCCGCGGGCGTGGTCGCCCCGCGAGCCACCCGTCGTCCGCCGCTGCGCGCGCTCGTGAGCCATCGCGAGCGCGCGCGTCCGCTCCCGCGTTCGTCACGCGCCGGCCCGTGACCGTTCGCGCGCACGGCGCCCGTGAGCGCGGACGCCGGCCATCGGACGCCACGACCGCGACGGCGGTTCCGCGCGCCGATCGCCGACTGCTCGCGCGCGCGTCTCCGACGTTGCCCCAGCCGGGCGGAGCAACCCCGCGGGATCCGGCGCGTGGACGCCGGCGGGCAAGCCGAGCGCTCGCTGCATCCTCCGGGTCGCGGCCACGTCGTCCCGTCCGACGAACGACACGACGACGCCGCGCGCCCCCGCGCGCGCCGTGCGCCCCGAGCGATGGACGTAGGTGACGGCGTCGGCGGGCGGGTCGTAGTGCAGGACGCAGGCGACGTCGTCGACATGGATTCCGCGCGCAGCGAGGTCGGTCGCGACGAGCGCCTGCACGGACCGGCTCGCGAAGGCGCCCATGGCGCGATCGCGCTGTCCCTGAGAGCGGCCTCCGTGGATCGCGGTCGCGCACACGCCTGCCCGACCGAGGTCGCGAGCGACGCGGTCCGCGCGGTGGCGCGTACGGCAGAAGACGATCGTCGAACCGGCCTCGGCGACGAGCCCGCGAGCCAGGCCGAGGCGGTCGCCCGTCTCCACGGCCCAGAAGGCGTGGCGCAGCTTCCCGAGGTCGACCGGCTGCGATTCCACCGCATGCGTGACGGCGTCGCGCTGAAACTCGCGCGCGAGCTTTCCGACGTCGCCCGTGAGCGTCGCGGAGAAGAGGACGACCTGGCGCTTCTCCCGCGTGAGGCGGAGGAGCCGCCGGACCGCGGGAAGGAAGCCCATGTCGGCCATCCGATCCGCCTCGTCGACCACCACGCGGCCGACGTCCGCGAGCGCAAGCGCGCCTCGCTGGACGAGGTCTTCGAGGCGACCCGGACAGCCGATCACGACGTCGACGCCGCGCGCGAGCGCGCCGGTCTGCGCCGGATAGTTGACGCCGCCGTAGACCGCGAGGAGACGGACGCCGCGCGCGCTCGCGAGCGGCGCGAGCTCGTCGTGGATCTGCGCGGCGAGCTCGCGCGTCGGTGCGAGGACGAGCGCGCGCGGTCGCTTGGGACGCGCTCGCTCGCTGCGCACCACCAGCGGAAGGCCGAAGGCCAGCGTCTTGCCAGAGCCGGTCGGGGCCTGACCCGACACGTCACGGCCGGACAAGATGGGCGGGATCGCGGCCGCCTGGATCGGAAATGGCTCGCTGATTCCGCGCGCCGCGAGCGCGTCGGCGAGGTCCTCGGGAAGGCCGAGGTCGATGAAACGAGTGGACAAATGAACTCCTGATGCCCCGATGGTGGGGGGCGGGTCGGTGGTGACGGGCGTCGGCTCCATCGAGCGCGACGCCACCCGAGTCAACGCCGGTCGAAAGAAGAGGCGGACTCGGCCCGCCGCACGAGGACTTGCTCCATCGCCCGCTCGTGCGGGCGCGTGCGGAGGCGGCACGGACGAACTTCGATTGCAGTGCGTATAGCAGGCCGGCGGGCACTGTGCCCGTCGCCCTCGCCAGGGCGCGAGCGACCGTTCGGCGGTGCCGTACGACGGCGGCTCACCCGCGCGGTCGATCGCGCCCCGTGACGTCGTCCGAGGTGGACTGTGCGGCCGCCGCGTTGATGAGCTGGCGATCGCTCAGCAGGTTGAGCCGACGGCCCCGGGGTCGCGACCAGAGCCGACGTCCGCCGTGACAAACGTCGCACGACCGCGCGACCCGCGCCGATACGGCGATGCGCGGGACGCCGCCGAATGGCGACGAGTCGAGCAGCGACTCATCGCCGGGCCGCGCGGCCGCCCGCCGCACCGGCTGGTCTGCGCACGCCGGGCACGGTGTCGCAACGTAGCCGCGCTCGCTCGCGATGACCGTCGCGAGATGCCGCACGAGAAGATCGGAAAAGGCGGCGAGCTCGTCGTCGCCCATGGAAGAGCTGCGCTTCATCGTCACGAGCTCGCGGTGCGGGTCGGGCTCGCCATGAGAAGCCGCCGCTCGCCGCTGACGAACAGCACCGTGCACACGGTCGAGCTTCCGATGGTCGTCACGACGCCTTCGCCGAAGCTCGGGTGTGCGAGCCGCTGACCGATCGCGAAGCGCTGCTCCATGGAGTACGGGATCGCCGTCCCGCCGGCGCGCGTCATCGCTTTCGTCCAGAGGGCTTCCCAGCATGGCGGCGCTGCGGCGGCGACCGTTGCAGCGCGCCGCTCCTTGCTGCGCGCGAGAGCGACCGGCGACTTGTACGGGTGCTCCGAGTGGCAGACCGAGCACCCCACTTGCGTCGGGAGCGCCCCGACCTTCCGGATCACGTCGTGTGGCGTGACGCGCTTGCAGGTCGCGCACACCGCGTCGATCGACGAGCCCACCGTCACGGTCGGCGTGATCGGCCGCTGCTTGTCGCCGTCTTCTCGTTTGGTGATCCGGAATTTCATCGCGTGCACCTCGTCGCGATCCCCGCGTCTCGCCGCGCGTCGGGCCCGACACGCGCGCTTCGGTGCCGGCCATCGGCGTGCTGTCCGATGCGCCGTCGCCTCGCTCGCGAGACGGCCGTAGTGACGTCCGGCGATCCGGACGGGATTTCGTCGATCGGGCTCGCGAGCCTTGGAGGATGCGCGTTCCGCATCGCTCGCTTGGTCGCCATCGTGGGAGCCCTCTCGCGACGGTCCAGGGGAGCAGACGGGACCTTAGCCGGCATGCGCCGCCTTGTCCACGCGAGGCGCTGCGAAGCTCGGCCAAGAGCCCGGCCGAGAGCCGGAGTCCGCGACGTCGATCGGGAGCGTGATTCCATCCGATTTCGCTGGACGATGGCCCATCGAAGGGCGTAGCGTGTGCGTGGCGGCTGCTGGGGAGCGAGCGATTGCCCCGCAGGGATTCGGGCTGACGCCCTACCCCGCCGCGAGCGCTCCGCTATCTCTCCTCCGCCCAGGCGCTCGCGATGTGCTCGAGCCACCACGCCGGAGCCGCCGAGAGAAGCGTGTCCATGTTGCTGTAGTCGCGCCAGAGCGAGATCCGTCCGCTCTCGATCACCTGGATCGAGACGAACGGCAGCGCGACGACGTGGTCCTCGGCGAAGCACCAGTCCTCGGTGTGCTCGGTGACGACGCAGCCCTCGTCGGCCACCTGGCGGTGCAGGTGGTGGACGTGCCGCGGCACGCGCCCGAGCCCGATCTCGAGCTTCCGGACGATCGCGGCCGGACCGGTCACCTTCGCGGCGGGGATGGGAACGTCGTCGTAGACCGCGTCCTCGGTGAAGTAGCGCGCGAGCTCGGCGAAGCGATGCGCGTACAGGTCGTCCCAGAAGCGGCGCACGAGCGCCAGGTTCTCGTCGATCACGGACATCGCTCGGGTCGTCCTTTCAGAGCACGTACTCGACCTGGAAGCGGACGTTCGACCGGTCGCGCACGAGGCCGATCGGATAGCGGAAGACGCCGCTGTTGATCGTCGTGTAGTCGACGATGAACCGCCACGGGTCGCGCACGAAGCGGACGTTCGGCTGGAACAGGATGCTCCCCTGCCAGTCGTAGAACATGTTGTAGCCGGGCGTGATCTGGAGATTGACGCTGGTCGCCGGGACGGTCGCGAGGTACGTCGTCGCGATCGCGAGGGTCTGCAGGACCGAGTCGTTCGGCTGCGGCACGACGCGCTGCGAGTTGTTCGGCTCGGGCACGGGTAGCGCCTGCAGCGGGTCGCGGTCGAAGATGTGGCGGTAGAAGACCTGGGTGGTGAGGAACACCGAGTCGCGCGAGTTGATCCAGTCGATCGGCAGGTTCACGTCCCACCCGAGCGCCATGTTGTAGGTGTCCTTGCGCGTCACGGTGTCGAACGTGCCGGCGAGCACCGGCGCCACGAAGTCGGTCACGAGCTGGCCCGTGAGCCCTTTCCCCGGAAACCCGGCCTCGGTCGGTCCGCGGAAGAGCGCCTCGTCCTTGAACCACGCGACCTCGCCGCGCACGACCGACCGCAGCGACGGCAGTGCCGTCGTGGTCGACGCGCCATTGACCCACACGAGCGGCCCGTAGGTATCGGCGGTGATCTGGGAGATGTTCGGGACGAACCCGGGGTCGTTCGGACTCGATGCGCGGAATCGCACTGCCGGCAGATCGAAGACCGTCTGGTAGCTCGCGAGCGTGAAGGTGTAGTCGCCGACGTTGAACACGAAGCGGCCGCCGCCGCGCAGGTTGTGCACCGTCAGGTTCGGAGCTTCCAGCTTCGCGAGGAGAAGCCCCGTCGGCGGTCCGAGCGGCGGATACCAGGGCGATCCCGGAGGAGCTCCCGGCACGAACGCGACGTTCCGGTCGAACGCGACGTAGCCCTCGAGGAACGCCTGGTCGATCGGACCAACCGTCCCGAAGTTCCAGCTGGCGCGCAGCATGTCGAGCGGCACGCGGCGCTCGTCGAGATCGATGAAGAAGCCGCCGAAGCTCGCGTCGATCGGGTTGATGTTGTCGAGGAGCCGGAACGCGTCGGTCTCACCCCAGACCAGGTTCTGGCGGCCGAACCGGATGAAGAGCGGCCCCTGCTCCCAGTCGACGAAGGCGAGGAAGAGGCGATTCCGGTTGCTCGCGACCTGGCGCAGGCGGTGGCGTACCCGGTAGTTGCGGTCGCCGGCGAGCGACGTCGGCAGCCCGCCCTGGCGGAGAGCTTCCTGGATCTCCTGGAGCGTCTCGGTGCCGTGGCGGTACTCGTTCGGGCCGAAGTCGTAGATGCCGTCGTACTCGCCGCGGTACGTGAGGTTGTACTTGAAGTCGGTGACGCTCTCGGGCAGCACGTCGCGGAACATCTCGACGAGGCTGTGGTTCCACTTCGCCTCGAGGAAGTACCGGTTCTGGATGACGTGACCGGCTCCGGAGTACGGGAACGTCCCCCCGAAGCTGCAGTTCTCCGCGTTGGGCGCCGCCATGCACTCCGGCGACTGGTCCCCGGGGCGCGTCGACTGCTTCGCCGTCGTCCCGATGCGCGCGTTCACGTACGCGCGGATGCCGAGATTGATCGTGCCGTCGGCGTTCAGAGGGATCGCACCCGCCGGGCGAGCGCCCAGCAGCAGCGCCACGGCGGCCAGCAGGATCGGAAGTCGCAACCGCGCGGGCCGATCGACCATCTGTCCCTCCTCAGATGACGCGTCGTGCTGCTTGGGTTTCGACGATGCGAATCGCGGGCCGTCTTCCGACGAAGCGCGCGGTCCTGTCAATCGCGCGCCGTGTCGGACGGACAATCAACGGGACCGTTCGCGCCGAGCCCGGATGCCGGCACGCGGCGAACGGGTTGACGGGAAGAAGAGCGCGACGATAAGCCGACGGCATCACGCCGCGCCGTGCGGCGCGCGGCAAGGAGCCGAGATGCTACTTCGCACCACCCGCAAGACCGAGGAGGACGCCGAGGGCGGACTTCCGATCCCGACCCAGATCGTCTCGAACGGCGAGTTCTATCCGTTCCCGCAGACCCCGCGGCAGCGCACGGTGGAGGAGCTGGTGCGGCGCATGGCCGACGAGCGCGCCCGCGCGCTCGGCTGGTCGCGCCGGCGCTTCCTCCAGTCGGCCTGCGGCACGGCGACGGCGCTCGCCGCGATCAACCTCGCGAGTGGCTGCAGCGACGCCAAGAGCTCGGGCGGCTTCGCGGTCGACGACTGCGCGACCCGCGACCCCGACGCGGCGCGCGAGCTCTTCCAGGCCGACTACTTCATCGTCGACGTTCAGACGCACCACGCGGATCTCGAGGGGCCGATCGCCCAGAACCCGCAGCTCCAGGACTTCTTCGCCGGCTTCCGGATCTGCAACGAGCGCGACGTCGCATCCGGCGAATGTCACCGCGGGCAGCTCGTCGAGCTGTCGCGCGCGAACTACATCAAGGAGATCTTCCTCGACAGCGAGACGGCGGTCGCGATGATGAGCGGCATCCCGGCGCCGAACAAGACGCTGCAGCTCATCAGCAACGAGGCCATGGCCGCGACGCGCGACCTCGGCGACCAGCTCGGCGCCTCACAGCGCATGCTGACCCAGGGCATGCTCACCCCCAACTTCCCGCCGAACTCCGACACCGGGACCAACATCTCCGACATGGAGCACCTGGTGAAGGACCTCGGCATCCGGGCGCTCAAGACCTACACCGGCGCCGGCTACGGCGTGTTCGGCGACATCCCGCCGTGGTGGCTCGACGACGAGAACGTGAGCTACCCGATGCTCGCCGAGGCGGAGCGGCTCGGCATCAACATCGTCAATACCCACAAGGGCCTCCGGCTCGGCATCTTCGACCCCGAGCACATCAAGCCGCGCGACGTCCCGAAGGTCGCCCGCGACTGGCCCAACATGAACTTCGCGATCTACCACTCGGCGTACGAGTACCTGGACGACCTGTGCGCGCTGAAGCGGAACGAGATCCCGGAGGCGACGAACGTCTACTCGGAGCTCGGAGCGGTCTTCGCGAGCGCGGTGATGGACGGCGTCGAGCAGGTCGGCCACCTGCTCGGGAAGCTGGTGACCAGCTTCGGCTCGGACCACATTCTCTGGGGCACGGACTCCATCTGGTACGGCTCGCCGCAGTGGCAGATCGACGCTCTCAAGACGTTCCGCATGCCGCAGCAGATGATCGACCAGTTCGGGTACCCCGAGATCACGACCGGCATGAAGCGGCAGATCTTCGGGCTCAATGCGGCGCGGCTCTACAAGCTCGACCCGGAGGAGGTGCGCTGCACGCTGCCGGCGGACCAGATCGCGCAGGCGCGGGCGGCCTACTCGGAGATCGCGCAGCCGAGCCTCCGGACGTACGGGCCGCGGACTCGGCGGGAGTTCATGCACATGGCGTTCGGGGGGCGCGATCCGCGGCGGCCCTGGCTGGGCTGATCTTCGCTGTCGTTGCTCGCGTCCCGTGGCCGTTCGCGTTCGTGCCTGTGGGCCGCCGGCGCCGTGTCTGCGGGCACTCGCTCCGGGTCTCTCTCGCGGGGAGGTGGAGCGCCCCGAATTGTTTCATGGATCAAGGTGGGGGCGGGTGATCGTCCCGCTCGTTCGACAGTCGCTCGCTTGCCCGCAGACACGGCGCCGGCTGCGTCGGCGGCGGCTGGTGTGACGCCGCCATCGCGGCCCGTGACATTTTGGAGGCAAGGGCGGCGGCCGGCGCGGTGCGCGTTGTTGTCGGGTGAGTCAGTACTCCGAGCGCGGCCAGACTCGGCGGATTTCTACGGCGTCGGCGCCGCCTCTTAGCTTTTGGGCCCAGGCGAGGGCTTCGGGCTTGGTGTCGCAGGCGAGGACGAAGTAGCCGGCGACGAATTCCTTGGTCTCGGTGAAGGGGCCGTCGCTGAGGAACGTGACGGCGCCGCGCGAGCGGATCGTGGCCGCGGCGGTGGGGGGCTCGAGGCTCCGGGAGCTCACGAACTTGCCGTCGGCGGCGAGCGGGAGGCTGAGCTCGTAGTGGTTGTCGATGTCGCGGAAGACGTCCTCGCGGGTGCGGGCCGCCTGGTGCTCGCGGTCGACGACCAGCTGGATGACCCAGCGGTCCGCTTGGCGGATGGGACCGCGCCAGAGCGCCCCGGTGCGCGCCGGGCGGACCTCGACGGCGCCGGATTCGTGGACGGGAAGCCGCTTCGCCCAGGCGATCGCCTCGTCGCGAGAAGGCGCCTCGATCAGGTAGTAGCCGCCGAGGACTTCCTTCGTCTCCGCGAACGGACCGTCGAGCGCGACCGCCGCGCGTCCGTCGCCGCCTTCCGGACGGAGCGTGACCGCCTCCCGGCTCGGGCGTAGCCGGTACGACTCCAGGTATGCGCCGCGCGCCGCGAGGTCGCGCTGGAACTCGCCGTGCCGGCGAATCAGATCGGCGACCTCGTTGCGGGGCAGCGCATGCTCGATCTCCTCGTCGCCGAGGATCATCAGCATGTACTTCACGGTGGGACCCTAGAACCGGATGTCCTGAACGGGGCGCACCTCGACCGCTGCGCCCGCGGTTCCGGGGATGCGAGCGGCGATCGCGATCGCGTCGTCGAGGTCGCTCGCCTCGACGAGATAGTACCCGCCGAGCTGCTCGCGCGTCTCGGCGAAGGGACCGTCGGTCACGACGGGCCGGCCGTCGCGGACGCGCACGGTGGTCGCGGTCGTGCAGGAGGCGAGCCCTCCGCAGCCGTGATAACGCTTGGTCGCCCGCAGGTCGTGCTCCAGCTCTTCGTGGCGGCGCATGACGTCGGCTTTCTCGCTGTCGCTGAACGCCTGCCACTCGTGCTCCGGAGCGTAGATCAGCAGCATGTAGTGCATGGCATCCTCCCTGGTTGGCCTCTCGAACCTGGTCGAACGGAGAGCGCCCGGATCGACACCCCGGAGATTTGCCTTGCGGGCGGCGGAGCGGGATGGTGCGTGATCGACCGGCGCCCCGCTTCGCCGGACGAGATCCCCGCGAAAGGAAGACCGACGAATGATCAAGCTCTACCACGCCCCCATGACCCGATCGCTTCGCGTGCTCTGGCTCCTCGAGGAGCTCGGCGTCCCGTACGAGACCGTGAACCTCGCCTTCCCCGCCGACCTGCAGAAGCCCGACTACCTCGCGCGGAGCCCGCTCGGGAAGGTGCCGGCGATCGAGGACGGCGACGTCCGGATGGTCGAGTCCGGTGCGATCGTCGAGTACCTGGTCGAGAAGTACGGGGGCGGCCGCCTGGCGCCGCCGCCGGGCTCGCCGCGCCGGCCCGAGTACCTCCAGTGGCTCCACTGGGCGGAAGCGACCGCGATGCCGTCGCTCGGCCTCTACTTTCAGAACATCATGATCAAGCCCGAGAACGAGCGCATTCCGGCCGCCGCCGAGGAGGCGAAGACGAACATCGCGAAATGGCTCGCGGTCCTCGACAAGCATCTCGCCGGTCGGAAGTTCGTGGCCGGCGACGAGTTCACCGCCGCAGACGTGATGCTCGGGTACACCGTCGCCGGTGCGAAGTTCTCGGGCATGGCGGCGAGCTACCCGAACGTCCTCGCCTACGCGGCACGCCTCGAAGAGCGCCCGGCCTACCAGCGCGCGACCCAGGCATAGCGCGCGGCGTCGTGCGGGCGCGCGGCAGTCTGTAGAAATTACTCAGCGAACCTGCCGAAACGCCGCTCGCGCCGCGCTCGGTGCAGCCGTGAAAGTGCGCGCCGACGGCGTGCGACCACGCGCGACGGGGCACGTCGCTTGCTCGACCGCGATTTGCGGGCCGCAGGGGCGAATCCCCGCGATCACGGAGGCACATATGAGCAAGCGCGCTTTTTCTCTTCTTGCGACGGCCGCGCTCGCGGTCGTGGCGACCGGATGCGCCGGCCGAAAGCCGGTCGCGACGGTCGCCCGGGCCGAGATGGCGGTGGATCACGCCGAGGACGCGCAGGCCGCGGTCTACGCGCCGGTCGAGCTGCAGGTGGCGCAGGACAAGCTCGCGTCCGCGCGCTGGGCGATGGACCGGAACGACAACGACGAGGCCCGCCGTCTCGCGAACGAGGCCCTCGTGCACGCGCAGCTCGCGGAGGCGAGAGCCGACTCGGAGAGCGCGCGCATCGCCGCCGCAGAGACGCGGCGGAGCATCGAGGCGCTCCAGCAGAGGACGGTCGTCATCCAGAAGGAGCAGCCCTCGAAGGTCGTCGTCGAGCGCAGCAACGCGCCCGACCTCGTCATCGAGCGCGAGCCCAGGCCGGCCCAGGTGGTCATCCATGGCCAGCCGGCGACGACCGTGATCGAGCAGCCGGCGACGGCCGTCGTCCCGCCGCCCACCACGACCACGACCGTGGTCGAGAAGCGGGTGATCCCGCCGCCCCGGACGACGACGACCACGACCACCACCACCGCGGTGGCGGTCCCGCCGGACCCGGACGTGATCATCGAATCGCGCTGAGCGCGGCTCACCCGCACCGGACACGGGAGGTATCGGCGATGAGGTTCCCAGGAACACGGGGATGGTGCGCGCTCCCGACGGCGATCGCGCTCGTCGGCGCCGCGGGGTGCGCGGTGCAGCAGAACCCGGCGCTCGAGCGCGCGCGCGCTTCGTACGCGACCGCGGAGCGAAGCCGCGAGGTCGTGACCTATGCGAAGCCCGAGCTCGTACAGGCAGGCAGCACTCTGCGGCGAGCCGAGAACGCCTTCGAGACCAGCCGGGACGACGAGGACGTCGATCACCTCGCCCTGATGAGCGAGAAGCAGGTCGACATCGCGCGCTCGAAGGCGTCCGAGCGCTCGGCCGAGGCGGAGACGAAGGTGCTGAGCCAGGCGCGCGACGCGATGGTCGCGGAGCGCGAGCGCGAGCGGACGGAGCTGGAGCTCCGGCTCGCGGACCTGGAGGCGCGCGAGACCGAGCGCGGACTGGTGGTGACGCTCGGGGACGTGCTCTTCGAGACCGACAAGGCCGAGCTGAAGCCCGGGGCCCTGAGCAGGCTCTCGCAGCTCGTCGCGGTCCTGCGCGAGAATCCCGATCGCGCGGTCCTGGTCGAGGGACACGCGGACAGCCGCGGCACGGACGCGTACAACCTGTCGCTCTCGGAGCGGCGGGCGAACGTGGTGCGCGGCTTCCTGATCCGGAACGGGATCGGCGCCGAGCGCGTGGTCGCGACCGGCTACGGCGAAGAATATCCCGTCGCCTCGAACGCGACCGCGGAAGGCCAGACGATGAACCGCCGCGTCGAGGTCGTGATGCTGAATGCGAACGAGTCGCCGACCATCGGCCGCCTGACGATCCGCTAGCAAAGCCGCGGCGGCGGAGGCTCGCACCGGCGAGCGCCGGTCGCGACTCCGCCGCCGGCCGTTTCCTCCCTGTTTCCGGTCCGCTCGCGCTCGTCTAGACTCGAGCGCCGTGGAGGGCGGATCGCGCGCGGGGTTGCGCGAGAGCGCCGCGGCCATCGTCGCGACCAAGCTGTGGACGACGTTCGTCCGCCGCATGGTGGTGATGGCGCGCGACGTCCGCACGCCGTGGCCGCCGGTCGCCCCGCCCTTCGGCGCCCGCTTCGATCTGCTGCGGCCGGAGGGGCTCGCGGACCTCTACGCGCTGCGACCGGAGCTGCGCTTCGACGATCTGCGCGCTCGGCTCGCGAGCGGCGACCGCTGCTGCGCCGGCCGGCTCGGTGATCGGCTGGTCCACGCGATGTGGGTCGCCCGCGGTACCGGCCCGCTTCCGTATCTCGGCGGCGAGCTGATCCTCGATCCAGGCGACCTCTACGTCTACGACTCGTTCACCCCGCCGTCGCTGCGCGGCCGCGACCTCTCTTCGGCGTGCCATCTCTTCGTCTTCGAGCGCGCCCGCGCCGAAGGCTTCCACCGCGTGCTGGGCGCGGTCGCGGTCGAGAACCGGGCGGGGCGGCGCGTGCTCGACAAGGTCGGCTACCAGCCGATCGGGACCTATCGCTCGGTGCGACTCGGCTCGCTCGGACGCATCGAGGCGCGCGCGCTCGGCGCCGCTCCCGTGCCGGCGCTCGTGCGCCGCGGTCGGGCTGCGGGCATTTGACCCTGCGCCCGGCCAACGGAACGATGGCCGAATGCGCCCGAACGAGCCGCCCGCGCGCGCCTGGTCCGTCGCCGTCGTCGCCGTGCTCGCGACGCTCGCCGCGCTCGCGGTCGCGCGAGCCGGATCGGCCCAGGGCCTGGTCACGATCGCCGGGACGCTGTCGGTGCCCGAGCAGATCGCGCTGCCGCGCGACGTGACGGTCCAGATCGATCTCGTCGCCGTGAGCCGGGACGCCTCCCGCCTCGGCGTGATCGCGGCGCAGCGCTTCCGCTCGAATCGCCAGTTCCCGATTCCGTTCGCGCTCGCGCTCGACCCCTCCGTGCTCGACCCGGCCCGCCGCCACGCCGTGCGAGCGCGCGTGCAGGATGATCGCGGCCGCGTCCTGTGGGCGACGCGCGAGCTCGTCGCGATCGATCCCGTCGCGGGCCCGCGCACCGTCGATCTCCGGCTTCGGCGGGCCGGTCCGCTGGCCGCGAGCGAGCCGGACGAGGACGTCGAGACGCGCGACGAGGCGCGCGCGGCGCGCGAGCTCCCGGACGGCGATCGCGAGGCGGAGAGCGGCCGCGCGCCCGGCGACGCCGGCCCGACCATCCGGAACGGCCGCCCCGGCATCGTCATCGAGCGGTCGGAGCCGGCCGAGCCGACCGAGCCCATGGAGCCGGCGGAGCGCGGCGCGGAGCCGGGCGACGGGGACGCGGACGTGGAGGTGCGCTCGCCCGGACACCCGCCGGTCGCGCCGCCCGCTCGGCCCGCGCCGCCGACGGGATCCGAGCCGCACGAGCGCGTCGCCGAGGCGCCGCCGCCTCCGCCGCGCGACGCGTGGCAGGATGCACGCCAGCGCGGCGTCGCGTTCCGCGCCGTCGGCCACAAGCCCGCGTGGGTCGTCGAGATCCGCCGCGGCCAGGGCGGCGAGAAGATCGAGCTGCGCGGCGACGTCGCGGGGGCTCCTCTCGTCTTCGAGAACGCCGAGGCGAACGTCGAGACGAACGGGCGCCTCACGTGGCGCGGCGGCTCCGGCGCGCACGCGATCGAGGTGGTCGTCGACGCCGCCCTGTGCACCGATCTCGCGACCCGCGAGCGGCTCGAAGCGACGGTCTCCGTCAAGCTCGACGGCGAGGCCCTGCACGGCTGCGGGCGCGCGCTGCTCTGAAACCCCGCGCTCGCGATCCGTTCGCCGACTGGCTTCCCCGCGCACGCGCCCGCGCACCCGCCAGTCCCGCGCATCCCGGCGTCTCGTGAAATGCCCTTCACACCCGGGCGCTCGGCGCGTCCGGACACCGCCACCGCACCGTCGCCGCGGCAAGGCGCCGTCGCGAAACCGGCCGCCCAGCGCGAGAAACCCCCAGCTTTCGGCGGATTTTCGGCGGCACCCGCCTTGCTTTGCTCGGCGACGTGATGCGGCACTCGCTTGCGCAGGCGAGGTCCGGTCCGCTCTGGGTCCGGGACACGGCGATCTTCAATCGCTGGCTCTGCATCAGCCGCCTCCGCGCGGCCGCCGCGATCGCGGTGTTCTTTCCGGCGCTGTCGTTCGCCGGCCTGGTCGACCTCGACCCCGTCGCCATTTTGGGGGTGACGGCCGGACTGTGCGTCTTCTCCGTCGCTGCCCTGGCGGCGGGCGACCGCGTGGCGCGCTCGCGCACCTTCCTGTGCGCGCAGATGGCGGTCGATCTCGCGGGAGTGACGGTCGGGATCGGCGTCGCGACGCACGGCGAGGTCGCCCTGCTGGCGCGTCCGATCTACGCGCTCGTCGTCGTGCCGGCGAGCCTCGTGTCCGTCCCGATCGGGCTCGCGACCGCGGCGGGCGCGACCGTCGGCCACGCGATCCTGCTGGCGATCGACGTCGGCGCGTCGCGCGCGACCTTCTCGAGCTTCGCGTTCCTCGGGCCCGCCTTCCTCTACTTTCTGATCGCCCAGCAGGCGTTCTTCTACGGCGGCCACCTGCGCGAGAAGAACCGCGCGCTCGAAGAGCTGGCGGACCGCCTGGAATCGAGCCAGCGGCGGCTCGCCGCGGAGGGCCGGCTCGCGGCCGAGCTGGTCGAGATCGCCCGCACGCTGAGCGCGACGCTAGACCAGCCCGCGCCGCTCGCGAGCGCGATCCTCGCGATCCGCGACCGTCTGTGGGCGGACTGGGGAGCCATCTTCGGCGTCGACGACGCGGGCGCCTTTCGGCTGCTGGGCGTGACGGATCCCGACGTCGCGGCGAGCGACATGGGTCGCCTCGACCTCCCCCTCGCGAGCTGGCCCGCGATCGCGGGGCTCGCGCGCAGCCGCACGCTGTCGCTCGAGGGCCCCGACGTCGCGCGCATCCCGGCGTCGCTCACCGGCAATCGGCCGCTGGCGAGCGCGCTCGTCGCGGGCCTGTACGGCGAGTCGACGATGGTCGGGTTCGTGGCGGTCGGCTACGGGCGACCGCTCGGCGACGCGCGCGAATGGGCCGGCCACCTTCTCGCGGGGATCGCGGAGCACGCGTCGGTCGTGCTGCAGAACGCGCGTCTCCTCGAGGAGGTGCGCGCGGCGAGCGCGCTGAAGAGCGAGTTCGTGGGGGCGGTCTCGCACGAGCTGCGCTCGCCGCTCAACGTCATCCTCGGGTACCTCGAGATGGTCCTCGACGAGGGGCTCGGTCCGCTCACCGCCTCGCAGGCCGATGCGCTGCGGCGGGCGCAGATCCAGGGCGCGGCGTTCCTCGAGATGGTCGAGGCGCTGCTCGACCTGAACCGCATCGAGGCGGGACGCCTGCCGCTGGAGCGGAGCATCGTGCTGGTCGAGGCGGTGCTCGCCGCGGTCTGCGCGCAGCTCGAGCGGACGGCGCGCAAGCCCGCCGTCCGCCTTCGGCTCGACGTCGCGCCCGACCTCCCCGCCATCGAGAGCGACGTCGGCAAGCTCAAGACGATCTTCCGGAACCTCGTCCACAACGCGCTCAAGTTCACCGACCGCGGCGACGTCGTCGTGCGCGCGAAGCGGACCAGCGACGGACGGATCGCGATCGTCGTCGAGGACACCGGGTGCGGCATTCCGGCGGACGCGCTCTCGTACGTCTTCGAGATGTTCCGCCAGGTTCCGGGCGCGCGCGGCGGCGGCGTCGGGCTCGGGCTCCACATCGTCCGCCGGCTCGTCGACGCGATCGGCGGGACGGTGAGCGTCGAGAGCGCCGTCGGCTCGGGAACGCGCTTCACGGTGCTGCTGCCCACGGGGCTGCCCGTCGACCCGCACGCCGCGACCGAGCCGCGCGACGCCGCCTGAGCAGGCGCGAGCCGCGGGTCAGGACGGCGAACCGCCGCGCTGGAGCGACGTGAACCAGCGCACCGCGCTCGTCCCCCACGCGACGACGGAGTCCGCCACGCCGGGGGCGAGGGCCGCGAGCTTCTCGAGCGTCGCGGCCCCGGGCGGCACCGAGATCTCGACGAGCCGGAACCGGAGCGCGGCGAAGACGGCCCATACGACCCATGCGGCCGGCATGTTGAGCGCGCTCGGCCAGATGTCCGCGATGGAGCCCTCTTCGGACGCGCGGTCGGCCATCGGCGTGTCGATCACGCCGGGAAGGACGAGCGCGACGTGGATCGGCTCCGAGTGGAGCTCCGTCCGGAGCGCCTCGGTCAGGCCGACGAGCGCGAACTTGGTCGCGCAGTAGCCGCCGAGCGGTGTGATCCCGCGCCGCCCCGCGAGGGATGCGACGTTGACGATCGATCCGCCGCCGCGCGCCCGCAGCACCGGCACCGCGGCCTGCATCACGTGGAGGGCGCCGAACACGTTCACGCGCAGCATGGCGTCGAGCTCGGCGGGCGGCATGGTCGCGACCGGCGACGGCAAGAGGATTCCGGCGTTGTTGACCACGATGTCGACGCCGCCGAAGCGCGCGACGGTCGCGTCGAAGGCCGCCCGGACCGCGTCCGCGTCGGTCACGTCGGCGGGCACGGCACAGGCTTCGCCGCCCGCTTCCTCGATCTCGGTCGCGACGTCGTCGAGGACCTCCGCGCGGCGCGCGACCAGCGCGACGCGCGCGCCGTCCGCTCCGAACGCGATCGCGGTCGCGCGGCCGATGCCGCTCGATGCGCCCGTCACCAGGACGACCTTGTCGCGAAAGCTCCCGAACAGCATTTATCGCACGAGGGAAACGCTTCCTCGCCCCGTTCGGCAAAGCCGAACGCGGCCCCACTCCCTGCGGGGGAGCTTAGATCACGTTGCTCGTGTTAGCGATCGGAGCGGATGTCGGAGGCGACGAACATCCCGGTCGACGGGTAGTCCTTGCCCGACACGATCACCTCGCGGCCGAGCAGCTCGTCGAGGCGGCGTGAGACGTGCTCGTTCCCGGGCAGAAGCGGCCGGACGAGCGACCCGCTCTCGACCGAGATCGCGTAGACGCGATTGCCGCTGCACGGCTCGGTCGCGGCCGCGGCCGTGAACTGCTTGTCCGAGCGGAGGCACAGGAGCTTCCCGCTGAACTGGTCCTGTCCTCCGGGCAGGCCGCCAAAGAAGCTCACCCCCGAGGACTCCGTTCCCGGGGGATCGATGTTCTTGAGCGCGCCCTGATCCGGCTTGGCGGGCAGGTCGGCCCACGCCGTGAACGCGAAGCCGACGGCCACCAGCAGCGCGAGGCGGGCGAGCGCCCACTTCGCGAACGAAAACCCGAAACGCTTCTCCGCCATGGCAGTCACCCCATGGTTGTGTCGTCCGCTCGTAAGCGGTCCACGTTCCGTGCCAGGAGAGGCGCACGGCGCGGCTCGCGGCCGGCCGGCGCACGGCGCATTTCCGCCTGGAAGCGTGCGCTTTGCGCCGCTTTTACAGCGCGTTTTCACAATCGCGCCGGCTCCCCGGCACGGCGCGCCGCGACAGGCCGGCGCACGCTGCTTTCCGAACGGGCGCAAACGCGGCACGATACGCGGAATCCGAATGGCCCCGCGACCACGCGCGCCAAGAGCGCCGCTTCTCATCACATCGCTCCTCGCCGTGGCGGTCGCGCTCGCGAGCGGGGCCGCGACGCCAGCCAGCGCCGCAGCGGAAGACGCCGGCTCGGTCACGGTTCCGCTGACGCTCGACCTGGCCCTCCTCCGCGAGCTCCTGCGCACACAGGTCTACACCGACGCCGGCGGCACGGCTCGCGTCTGGGACGACGGCTCTGGCTGCAACGAGCTCGTCCTGTCGGATCCCGACGTCGGGGTGCAGGACGGCCGGCTCCGGATCGAGACCCGTGGACAGGCGAGCGCTGCGTGGGCGCAGATCGGATTCTGCCTGTTCCCGCTTCATTGGGACGGCTTCGTCGAGGTGCTGGAGGAGCCGTCGCTCGCGCCCGGCGCACCGGTCGTCCGGTTTCGCGTCGTGGACTCGAACGTCTACGGGCGCAACCGCAGCAAGGGCTTCGCGACCGGCGTCCTCTGGGACTGGGTCAAGCAGTACGCGCAGCCGCGCTTCGCGGAGCTCCATCTCGACCTCGCAGCGCCGCTCCGCGAGCTCGCTGCGGTGGTCCCGCTCTTCCTCGCGAGCGACGACGCCCAGCGCGCGCGCCGCGTCCTCCGGTCGGTGTCCCTGACGGGCGTCGGCGTGACCGAGACGGGCCTTCGCATCGATCTCGAGTTCGACGTCGAAGGCGCGCCGGCCGCCGTGACGCCGGTTCCGCCCGGCGCGCCGACGCCCGAGCCCGAGCCACCCCTCGGCGAGGCGGAGATCGCCGCATTCGCGGCGGCGCTGCAGCAGCTCGACGGGTTCTTGACGTTCGTCGTGAAGGCCGCCGGCGCGGAGACGCCGGTCGCGGCGATCCGCGCCGAGCTCCTCGACGTCCTCCTGGAGGAGCGCTACGACCTGCTCGACGCGCTCGCGAGCCCGCGCCGCGACGCGCGCGATCCGGCTCGAAAGCTCTTCCTCGCGACGTGGTCGCGGCTCGCGCCGGTCGTCCGGCGATTCGCCGACACGCTCCCCGCGCCGACCGCTCTCCAGTACCTGAGCTTCCTCTCCGCCGGCGACGCTCTCGCGGCCCTCGATCGCGCCGGGCCGGCGGCCGGCATCGAGATCAGCGCCGACGGCCTCCGCCGGCTCGCCCGCCTCGCCGCGCCGCAGGCGGCCGGAGACCCGCTCGCCACGCCGCCGGGCGTCGATCCCGAGCTGCGCGCGCTCTTCGGATTCGGGTCCGACCTTCCGGCACCCGAGGCGAATCCGGACGTCGCGGCCGACGAGGGAGCGGATCTCGAAGGCGAAGGCGGGCCGACCGGAACGCCGGCGCCGGAGCCCGGACCGGAGGCGTCACCGAGCCCGCTCGGCAGCGCGCCGACGCCGGACGCCGGGACGCCGCCGGCGTCGTCGCCGGGACAGGAGCCAACGGAGTCGACTGGGCCGACGGAGGCGCGGCAGCTGCGGGGCGCGCGGCGAATCGCGCGGGGACTCTCGGCGCTCGGCCTGCTCGGCGTGCCGGAGGCGAGCGCCGCCCTGCTTCCCGTCAGCATCACCGACGAGGTCGTCCGCCAGCTCAACCGGTGGGCGCCGTCGCGCGCGGACGTCGACCGCTACCTGCCGCTCGTGCACGGGCTCTTGACGACGGTGGTCGACGAGCGGCTCCGCGGCGACGGCCTCGCGGCGCGCTTCCACGCGCTGTACCGCCGGCTCGTGCCGGCGACCGCATGGCAGGAGAGCTGCTGGCGGCAGTTCGTGGAGCGCTCGGGGAAGCTCGTTCCGCTGCGATCGAAGGTCGGCTCGATCGGCATGATGCAGGTGAACCAGACCGTGTGGCGCGGCTTCTACGACCTGAGCGGGCTCCGCGGTGACATCCGCTACAACGCGCGCGCCGGCTCGGAGATCCTGAGCCGGTACCTGAAGGAGTACGTCTCGGACGACGCGCAGGCGAAGACGAGCGACGCCGACCTCGCGAGCTGGACCTACGCCGTCTACAACGGCGGGCCGGCGCAGCTCCGGCGCTTCCAGAAAGGAAAGATGTCGCCGCGCGAGCGCGCGGTCGACGCGGCGTTTCGCGACAAGCTCGCGAAGGTGGCGACCGGCGATCCGCTCGTCGTCGCCGAGTGCTTCCGCGGCTGATGCGAGATCGCCGGCGGGATCGCGGTCAAGCTTGCGCCGGAGCCTCCGAGCGCGAGCGCGCGTGCGCGAGCGCCGCGACGTCGATCCGGTAGAGCTCCGCGACGTTGCCGGAGAGGATCCGCTCGCGTTGCTCGCCGCTCAGGTCCTTGTGGTGCTCGGAGAGGAGCTCCTGCGACCACGGCCACGTCGAATCGCTGTGCGGGAAGTCGTTCGCCCACATGAGGCGGCGCCAGTTCATGAGATCCGCGGTGCGGAACGCGACCCAGTCGTCCTGGAACGTCGTGTAGATCGCGTCGTGGAAGTACTCCGACGGCAGGCGCGACAGCGCCTGTCCCGGCGGCAGCCAGTTCCGATGTCGCTTGTAGGCGTGGTCCATGCGGTACATGTAGTGCGGCACCCAGCCGGCGTCGGCCTCGACGCACACGACCCGGAGCTCCGGCACGCGCTCGAAGACGCCGCCGAGCACCATCATCCCCATGATGTCCTGGCAGCCCCGGATCACCGACAGGAAGCTGTTCATGAGGGGACCGCGCGGCCGCGCGTCGCGCGTCGTCAAGATGTGAAACGAGAGCGGCAGGCCGAGGTCGATCGAGGCGCGCCAGAAGTCGTCGTAGACCGGCGAGTCGTAGTCCTCGACGGCCGGCACGCCGGGCATCATGACGCCGCGGAGGCCGAGCGATTTGATCGACTTGAGATCCGCGATGCCCTCCTCCGGCGAGCGCATCGCGGTCTGGCCGATCCCGATCAGGCGCTCGGGATGCGCGCCCGAGTACGCGGCGAGCCAGCGGTTGTAGGCGTCGAAGCAGGCCTTCTTGTAGTCCCAGTCCCGGTGGTTGCAGAGGACCATGCCGACCGTCGGGTAGATCACCTCGGCGGCGACCCCGTCGCGATCCTGGTCGGCGAGGCGCGCCTCGGGATCCCATCCGCCGCGATGGAGCTCGCTGAACTTCGCCCCCGTGTAGCGGATCTGCTCGGCCGGCTTCCCCGCCGCAGCGACCGTTCCGAGCGCCAGCGGGTTCTTCATGCCGTCGATCAGGAAGACGTCGCCCAGCGTCTCGTGGTGCTCGAGGCGCGGCGCTTTGTCGCGCCACGCGCGGTCGATGTGGTCGACGTAGGTCTCCGGCGGCTCCGTCACGTGCGAGTCCGCCGAGATGATGGGGTACGCGCTGTCGCTCATCGCGCTCGACCTCCGCGACTGCCTGCCTGGCGGCCGCGTCGCGAGCCTACCACCGCTCGGCCGCGCAGTCCTAGGGGCGATCGACCTTGAGCGGAGCGCGGCGGTGGGCGAAGACCTCCGCATGGGCGAAACGATCGAGGTGCACCGCGGCAGCGTCCAGACCTGGGAATGCGACCACATGGGGCACCTGAACGTCCGCTTCTACGTCGACAAGGCGATGCAGGGCCTGGTCGCGCTCGTCGCGCACCTCGGGGTCGCGCCGCGGGAGCTCCGCGACCGCGGCTGGGCGGTATCGGCCGGGACCCAGCACATCCGCTTCCTCCGCGAGCAGCGCTCGGGTGCGCCCTACTTCGTCCGCGCCGGCGTGCTCGGCGCGGAGCCGTCGCACGCGCTTTCCGTGGTGGAAGAGATGGTCTCGGTCGCGACCGGCGACGTCGCCGCCACGTTCGTCGGCGACTGCGCCGTCGTCGACGCGCGAACGCGCGAGGCGATCGAGCTGCCCGACGGGGCGCGCGAGCGGGCGCGCGCGCTCCTCGTCGAGCTTCCCGCGCACGCCCGCCCGCGCGGCATCGCTCCGCTCCCGCCGCGCCCGCGTCCGACGCTCGCGGAGGCGGAGGGGCTCGGGCTCTTCGCGACCTACCAGGCGACCGTCGCCGACGCGGAGTGCGACGCGTCCGGCCACATGACCGCGTGCCACTACATGGGCGCGGTCTCGGACTCGATCCCGAACCTCCTGCTGCTCCTCTTCGGCATCGACCGCTCGCGAAACGATCGTCTCGGCGGCGCGGCCCTCGAGTACCGCTTCGTCTACCACTCGGTCCCGCGCGCCGGGGACGTGCTCGCCCTCCGGAGCGGGCTCGCCGCCGTCGCCGACAAGACGTACCGGATCGTCCACTGGCTCTTCGACGCGGCGACCGGGCTCGCGGTCGCGACCGCCGAGGCGGTGGCCGTCGCCATGGATCTCGACACGCGGCGCGCGATCGCGATCCCGGACGACGTCCGCGCGCGCCTCGAGCGCGCCGTCATCCCCGGCTTGACGTTCTGAACGAGATGCGAGCGCAGCGAGCCCGCGGGGAGTGGGCCGTGCGATGACTTGGGGCCCCGTTCGGCTTTGCCGGACGGGGCGAGGGGAGCGATCCCCTCGTTAGGATAGATCAGGATCGGACGAGATCCCGGCAGCCGATCTCGCGGCCGGAAGCCGTGAGGAGCGCGCGCTCGAGAACGGATTCGAGCTCGCGCACGTTTCCGGGCCAGGCGTGCGCGGCGAGATCGCGCAGAGCCTCGTCGGTGACGCCGTGCACGCCGTTCTCGCGCGCGAGCTCGGAGCGCTCGAGGAACCGGCCGGCGAGCAGCGCGACGTCCTCGGGCCGCTCGCGCAGCGCCGGGATGTGAAGCGGCACGACGTTCAGGCGATGGAAGAAGTCGCTTCGCATCGCGCCGCACTCCACCAGCTCCGACAGCTCCTCGTTCGCCGCGGCGACGATCCGGATCTCGAGCGGCGAGCGCGCGGCTTCACCGGGGCGACGGGGAGCGTCCTCGAGCACGCGCAGGAGGCGCGATTGATCGTGCAGCGACGTCGACTCGACGTGGTCGAGGAACAGAGTCCCGCCCTTCAGCGCGTCGAGCGCGCGGGCGCCGTCGGAGGCGCCCGGAATGTCGTCAGCGAGAAGCGCGGCGTCGCAGAGAGCCGCCGGCGGATCGGCGCAATTGACGGTCACGAAGCGGCCGTGCCGGCGCTTGCCCGCGGAGTGCAGAGCGCGCGCGAAGAGCTCCTTCCCGGTGCCCGGCTCGCCGAGCAGGAGAACGGTGCAGTCGAGGTCGGCGAGCTGGGCCGCGACCTCGAAGAGCTCGTGCATCGCGGGCGAGCACGAGACGAGGCTCGCGAAGGAGCGGGGAGCGCGCGGCGCTCGCGCGTCTCCGGCCTCGCCGGCGACGGCCGCGGCCGTACGCGCGTCGGGCGTCGATTCGTTTTCTTGATCGCCCGGAGAGGGCCGCGCGTCACGGCTGCGTGGGTCGTCGTCGACGAGGAACGTCCGGCTCATGGCTGACACCTCCTTGTGTCCAGCGAGTCGCGGCTGTGGGTGCGAGCATCGCTCGCCCGGTTCCGACACGGAGGATGCAGCAGCAACGCTCGTGCCGCGAGCCCCCCGCGCTTTCTCACCGCGAAGGGCGTCCGGGGCCCGATTTTTCAGGCGCGCGCGCAAACCTTGCAGCGACGCAACATCTGCGCACGGCGCACCCGCCGATCGCCGATCGCTCTTCCCGGGCTCGCCCGGCGACGTTCGGGGCGCGCGACGGAAGGCCACCGCAATCGGCCGATTTGCCACTCGGCGGTCGTCTCGCCACGCTCGACCGGCGCGCGCGACGCCATGGATGCCGAACCGATTCGCGACCCGCGAGGCGACGAAAGCGCCGGCGGCGCCGAGTCATCGAGCGCGCCGTCCCGCCGGACGGAGTGCGCGCTCCTGGTCGCGATCGTCGCCGCCGGAGCCGCGCTCCGCTTCTCGGGAGCGGCGTTCGGGCTTCCGCGGAAGGAGCTCTTCGACGAGCCGAACGTGTTCCGCGCCGCCGTTGCCATCGCGCGCGGCGGAGGTCTCGATCCGCACTTCTACGAGTACGGCACGGTGTTCCTCTACGCGCTGGCCGCCGTGTTCGCGCCGATCGCGCGGCTCGCGGGCTGGACGCTCGAGCTCGCCGACGGCTCGGGGACGATGGGGCCGCGGACGGAGCTCCTCTGGTGGCTCGGCCGCTCGCTCTCCGCGCTCGCGGGATCGCTCACGATCGTCCTCTGTTCCTTCGCCGCGCGGCGGATGTGGGGACGAGCCGCGGGCCTCGGTGCGGCGGCCCTGGTCGCGTTCTCTCTGCTGCACGTCCACCAGTCGCAGATCCTGAAGCCGGACGCGACGGCCGCGGCGTTCGTCGCGCTGTGTCTCTGGGCGGCATGCCGCGGGTTGGCGGGCGACGGCGACGGCTGGTTCGCGGCTTCCGGTCTCGCGGCGGGTCTTGCGGCGGCGACCAAGTACAACGCAGGCATCGCGATCGCCCTGCCGGTCTTCTGCGAGATCGCGCGGCGCAGGCGCGCGCCCGCGCCGCGCATCCGCACGCTGGCGACGGTCGCGATCTCCGCGCTCGCGTCGTTCCTCGTCGCGATGATCTGGACGCTCCCGCGCTGGCAGCCGATCGTCGCGTCGGTCGCCCGCCAGATGGCGCACTACACCGATCCCGCGATGGCCCCGGCGCCCTGCCGCCAGACCGGCCGCTTCTTCCTCGCATACCTCTGGAGGTCCGGGCTGGGACCCGCGCCGAGCGCGCTCGTGCTCGTCGGCGCGGCTGCGCTCGCGGTGCGCGAGCCGCGGCGCGCGCTCGCCGTCTTTCCGTTCGCGCTTCTCTACTTCGCGCTGCTCGCGCGGACGACGATCCGGCCCGTCCAGAATCTGCTCGCGCTCCTTCCGGTCGCGGCTCTCGCGGCCGGCTACGCGACCCATCTCTTCGCGGGCTGGCTCGCGACGCGACCGTGGCCTTCGCGGGCGCGCGCCGCGCTCGCGGTCGCGGCCTTCGTCGCCGTCTTCGCGTGGCCGATCGCGCGCATCGTCGTCTTCGACCGCGTGCAGCGCGCGCCCAGCACGCGAAGAGCCGCGACCGGATGGATCGCGAGCCGCACTTCGCCCGACACCCCGCTCTGCATCGAGCCGTTCGGCCTGCCGCCGTCGGGCTACGCCGATCCGCGGGTCACCACGCTGCCGCCGGGCTGGTGGCGCGATCCGGCGCGCTTCCTCCGCCCCGGCTGCATGGTCGTCACGAACTCGTTCTTCGCGTCGTCGTTCACGTGCGGCGACGTGCGCGGCGGCGACGAAGGGCGATCGATCGAAGGCGAGATCGCGCGCTGGCCGCTCCTCGCCGAGTTCCGCGGACCGGCGTCGCGGTCGCTCGCCAGCTCGCTCGTGCGCGAGCTGAACGCGCACGCCCCGATGATCGAGATCCGGCGCTACCCGGGCTGGGTGGCGGACGGTGCCGGCGAGCCGCAGCTCGCGGCGGGCGACGGACGCTAGGACCCTAGCCGCCGCGCGAGCCGGAGCGCAGCCGCGTGTGCGGATGCGGAGCGATCGAGCGCGCGAACTCCTCGGCCGTCGCCGCGTTCAGCACCTCGTGCTTCCGGATGCGCGCGCGCCGCGCGATGCCGACCGCCGCCTCGACGTGGTCGAGCTGCCGCATCGAGTGCGCGTCGGTCGAGAGCACGAAGCGCGCGCCGGCGGCGCGCGCGCGGCGTGCGCGCTGCGGGTCGAGGTCGAGACGATGCGGATCGCCGTTCACCTCGACCGCGACGGGCGACTCGCGGATCGCTTCGAGCACCTCGTCGAAGCGGCACGCGATCGGCTCGCGGTGGAGGAGCAGGCGGCCGAGCGGGTGTCCCCAGATCTTGAACACCGGCTTCCGGATCGCGGCGACGAGCCGCCGGGTCATCCCGTCCTCGTCGAGCCGGTGGCGCTGGTGAATGCTCGCGATGACGACGTCGAGCTGCTCGAGCACGGGGTCGGGATAGTCGAGCGCGCCGTCGGCGAGGATGTCGGACTCGGTCCCGCGCAGCAGCCGGACCGAGGTCCCGCGCTGCGCTTCCGCGATCTCGCGCGCCTGCTCCTCGAGCCGCTCGATCGTGAGCCCGCCCGCGTAGCTCGCGCTCTGCGAGTGATCGGTGATCGTCAAGAACTCGAATCCGCGCTCCTCCGCCGCACGAGCCATGTCCGCGACCGTGTGCTTGCCGTCGCTGTAGGTCGTGTGGCAGTGCACCGCGCCGCGGACGTCGGCGACGGTGACGAGGTCGCGGTAGTCGTCGCCGCCCTCCGCGGCGGCGATCTCGTCGCTTCCGTCGCGCACCTCGGGTGGCACGAAAGGAAGGCCGAGCGCGGCGTAGAGGGCGGGCTCGTCGGCGGCGGCGATCGCGTCGAGATCGCCCGCCGACGCGCGAGCACGCTCGGCGAGCGCGGCGACGTGCGCCGCGGAGCCGGTCGCGCGGACGACCGCCTGGCCGAAGCGATCCGCCGGGGCGGTGTGCAGCTCGCACGGGACGCCGGTCGCGAGCGCCGCGATCGCGATGCGCGCCGGATCGCGCTCCGAGGGCGCGAGCGACAGCACCAGCGGATGGCTCCGGAGGCGCGCGCGCACGGCGTCGGGGTCGTGGGTCGCGACCGCGATCGCGAGCCGGTCGGCGACCTCCATCCACCGCCGCGGTGGGCCGCACGCCGCGACCCGCATCGCTTCGCGCGCGCCCGCGACGTGCGCGACGAGCATCGCGGTCACGTCCCGTGCGACGTGGTGCAAGAGCAGGCCGCCGTCGTCGGCGCTCGCTTTCCGGCGCCGGATCGCCTCCAGGAGCCGCACCTCGCTCAGCTTCCCGAAGCCGCGCACGCGTCTCAGCCGGCCCTCCTCGCACATCGCCGCGAGCGCCTCGAGGCTCGCCGGGGCGAGGGCCTCGTGGATGCGGCGCGCCTTCTCCGGGCCGACGTGCGGCAGCTGCGAGAGCGGGACGATGATGCCCGGCCAGCGCGCGCGCAGGCGCGTGAGCAGGCCGACGCTGCCGGTGCGCGAGATCTCCTCGATCACGCGCGCGAGCGACGGCCCGATCCCGGGCAGCTCGCGCAGCCGCCCCTCGCGCACCAGGCCGTCGACGTCGGGCGCGAGCGCGATCGCGCGCGCGGCCCGCTCGTATGCACGAGCGCGAAAGCGGTCCCCTTCGACGTCGAAGTAGGAAGCGATCTCGCGCAGCGCGCCCGCGATCGCGGCGGCGTCCACGACGGGAGCCGCTCGCAACCGCCGTGCCACGACCCCGGCAATCGCGTCTTCGCGACGCAGCGCTCCGACGATGCGCGGGCGCCGAGCGAAGCGAACCCGCAGGGAGGGGGGCCCCGTTCGGCTCTGCCGAACGGGGCGAGGGAAGCGTTTCCCTCGCTCGACTACCCGCCCAGCAGCGCGATCACGTCGCGCACGCGCTGGCCGTGCACGGTCTCCTCGCGGCCGTTCTGACGGAGGAGGCGCTGGATCTCGGGGTCGGTCTCGCGATCGGCCCAGCGCTGGTAGCCGGCGTCGCCGTCGATCTCGCCCTGGACGATCACCGGGAGCAGCTCGACCGGGATCTCGTCGGGCAAGGCGATCGCGTAGCGCTCGCGGTCCTCGGCGGGCGGCTCGAAGTCGCGCCCGAGCTTGAGGCCGATCGCGCGCCGCACGCGCTCGGCGTGACCGCGCTCCTCGCGCGCGTTTCGCCGCAAGAGGTCGGCGGCGCGCGCGTCGCCGATGCGATCGGCGATCATGTTGTAGAAGTCCTCTCCCGAGCACTCGATGCGGTAGAGGAGGCGCATCGACTCGACGTCGAGCTCCTCGATCGCGCCGAGCGCCGTCACCGCGGAGAAGAAATCTGGGTGGTCGTTCATGCGGGCGACTGTCCCGCGATCCCGCGTGCTGCGTCAAGCGGGCCGGCCATTTTCGCGGCGACGCCGCACGCGCTATGCGCGTCCGGGAGCTTCGCGTGCGGTCAATCGAAATCGTCCGGAACGCCCTGTCGGCGCGCGAGCCGCGGCTCGTCGCGGGCTCGAATCGAGCGGCGGTCGCGATCGTGCTGCACGACACGCCGACCGGCGTCGATCTCCTCTTGATCGAGCGGGCGCGCCGCTTCGGCGATCCATGGTCGGGGCAGATGGCCTTCCCGGGCGGCCGCGTCGACGCGCGCGACCGCGACGACGCGGCGGCCGCGGAGCGGGAGACCCTCGAGGAGGTCGGCCTCGACCTGGCCGGCGCCGAGCGGCTCGGCCGTCTCGACGACGTGCGGGCCGGCATTCCGCTCGTCGCGCCCCTCGTGCTGTGCGCGTTCGTGTACCGGATCGAGGAGCGGCCGGCGCTCGCGTTGAACCACGAGGTCGAGGCGGCGTTCTGGGTCGCGTCGACGACCTGCGCGGAGCCCGCGCGTCACACCGGCTGGAGTCTGGGACCGCTGCGCCTGCCGGGCGTGTGCGTCGGCACGCCCGGCAGGCACGTGGTCTGGGGCCTCACCTATCGGCTGCTCGATTCGCTCTTCGGCGTCGTCGGAGCGCCCTTCGGCCGGTGACGGTCGCTCGTCAGCTCGCCGACCAGCCGAACACGGATTTGAGCTCGAGGTACTCCTCGAACCCGGCCTCGCCCCACTCGCGGCCATTGCCCGACTGCTTGTAGCCGCCGAAGGACGCGCTGAAGTCGATCTGCGCGCCGTTGATGTGGACGTTGCCGGCGCGGATCTGCTTCGCGACCGTGCGCGCGTGCTCGAGGTCGCCCGAGGAGACGTACCCCGAGAGGCCGTAGGGCGTGTCGTTCGCGATCTCGATCGCCTTCTGCTCGCTCTCGTATGGGAGGATCGAGAGGACCGGGCCGAAGATCTCCTCGCGCGCGATCGTCATGTCGTTGCGGACGTTCCCGAAGACGGTGGGCTTCACGTAGTAGCCTTTCGAGAAGCCGTCGGGGCGGCCGGGGCCGCCGGTCGCGAGCGTCGCGCCCTCCTCCACGCCGCGCTGGATGAGCCGCTGAATCTTGGCGAACTGCGGCTCGCTCACGACCGGGCCGAGCATGGTGCCGTCGGCGAACGGATCGCCGACGCGCATCGCCTCGGCGACGCCCTTCGCGACCTCGAGCGCCTCGTCGTGGCGCTTCTTCGACACCAGCATGCGGGTCGGTGCGTTGCACGACTGGCCGCTGTTCGTGAAGCAGGCGCGGACGCCGCCCGTCACGGCGGAGGCGAGGTCGGCGTCGTCGAGGATGATGTTCGCCGACTTGCCGCCGAGCTCCTGGGTGACGCGCTTGACGGTCGGCGCCGCCGCGATCGCGACCGCGACGCCGGCGCGCGTCGAGCCGGTGAATGACACCATGTCGACGCCCGGGTGCGACGCGATCGCCTCGCCGACGGTCGGGCCGTCGCCGTTCACGAGGTTGAAGACGCCCTTCGGCACGCCCGCCTCGTCGAGGATCTGCGCCCAGAGGAGGCCCGACAGCGGGGCGACCTCGCTCGGCTTCAGCACCATCGTGCAGCCGGCGGCGATCCCCGGGACGACCTTGCACGCGATCTGGTTCACCGGCCAGTTCCACGGGGTGATGAGCCCGCAGACGCCGATCGGCTCCTTCCGCATCATGGTCGCGCCCTTCGGGCGCTCGAACTCGTAGCCCTTCAGGACCTCGATCATCGCCATGACGTGGCCGAGCGGAGCCGCAGCCTGCGCGGCCTTCGACAGCCAGAGCGGGGCGCCCATCTCCTTCGAGATCGTCTCGGCCATCTCCTCGTAGTGCTTCTGGTAGACCTCGGCGATCTTCATGAGGAGGCCGAGGCGCTCCTCGCGCGTCGTCTGCGAGAACGACGGAAACGCCGCGCGCGCCGCCGTGACGGCCTTGTCGACGTCGGCCTTCGCGCCCAGCGAGATGGTTTCGATCGGCTCCTCGTTCGCCGGGTTCAGGACCGGAAAGTCCTTCGGCGTCGCGGGGTTCACCCAGGCCCCGTCGATGTAGAACTGCTTCGCGTGCGTCATGGCGCTCCCTCCGTGGTGTCTGGCGCCATACCTATCGAACGCGCGCGGTCTCGCAAATCGGCCGAGCCGGTGCGCGCGGGCGCTTCGGGGTCCGCATCGACGGGTGTCCGACGTGGCCGCGACGCGCTATCGTGCGCGCGTGACGCGGCCGGGCGCCGCCCGGCGCAGCGCGGTCGCGGGAGACGAAGGCGTGGCGAGACGACCCTACTGGGACCCCTACGACGACGCGATCCGCCGGAGCCCGTACGACGCGTGGCGCGCGCTCCGCGACGAGGCGCCCGTCTACTACAACCCGCGCTACGAATTCTACGCGCTGTCGCGCTTCGACGACGTGCTCGCCGCGTCGATCGACTGCGAGACCTTCAGCTCGGCGTACGGCATCACGCTCGACGACATCGGCCGGAAGCCCGAGCATCCGCTCATGATCATGCTCGACCCGCCCGAGCACGACGTGCTGCGGAAGATCGTGAGCGGCCTCTTCACGCCGCGCGCGATCCTGCGCCTCGAGGCGCGCATCCGGGAGCTCTGCGCGGGCTACCTCGAGCCGTTCGTCGGCTCGCGCGGCTTCGACTACGTGCGCGAGTTCGGCATGCGCCTGCCGGTCATGGTGATCTCGTCGCTCCTCGGCTTCCCGGAGGAGGACCACGACCAGCTCCGCGAGTGGAGCGACGCCGTCCTGCATCGCGAGGAGGGGAACGAGCGCCTCACCGAGGAGGGGAAGCGCGCGCAGGACGACTCGTACCGCTACTACTGGAACGCGGTGCAGGAGCGCCGGCGCTCGCCGCGCGACGACCTGGTGAGCCAGCTCCTGTCCTCCGAGATCGACGACGGCGCCGGCGGCCGGCGCGCGCTCACCGACGTCGAGGCGGTGCGCATGATCGGGCTCATCAGCGCCGCGGGGAACGAGACCGTCGCGCGCCACCTGGGCTGGGCGGCGATCGTGCTCGGGGAGTGGCCGGACGAGCGGCGGAAGCTCGTCGCGGATCGAGCGCTCGTTCCGAACGCGGTCGAGGAGCTGCTGAGATTCGAGGCGCCGTCGCCCACCCAGGGTCGCTACGCGACGCGCCCGGCGACGATGCACGGGACGACCATCCCGGCGGGCTCCAAGGTCGCGCTCTTGACCGGGTCGGCCGGGCGCGACGAGCGGCGCTATCCGGACGCCGATCGCTTCGACGTCGGGCGGAAGCTCGATCGCCACGTGACCCTCGGATACGGCGTGCACTACTGCCTCGGCGCAGCGCTCGCGCGCCTCGAGGGTCGAGTCGCGCTCGAGGAGACGCTCGCGCGCTTCCCGGAATGGCACGTCGATCGATCGGAAGTGCGGCTCGTCGAGACCAATACGGTGCGCGGTCCGGCGAGCTGCCCGATCCGCTGGTGAGAAGCAGGCAGGCGCGTGTCGTGCGAGCTGCTGAGCGATCTCGGCGTGTTCGTCCGCCGGGCCGTCTTCGACGACGACGAATGCGCGCACATCGTGCGCGAGGCGCGCTCGTCGCCGAAGACGCCGGCCGGCTTCGGGAAGCGCGACGTCGTCGCCTACGACGAGGAGGTGCGGAAGAGCGAGCGCGTCGAGCTGCGGGCGGAGACGGTCGCGCAGATCGAGCAGCGCCTCCGCGCGCTCGCCCCGGAGGTCGGGGGGCACTTCGGCGTCTCGCTGAGCGGCTGCCAGCGGATCCACGTGCTGCGCTACGCCGACGGCGGGATGTTCAGGCCGCACCGCGACCAGTCGTCGGAGGAAGGCGTCCGCGATGCGGTCCGCGAGCGACGCGTGTCGGCGGTGCTCTTCCTGAATCGTCAAGCCGACGAGCCCGCCGACGCCTGCTACTGCGGCGGCGAGCTCACGCTGTACGGGCTGATTCCGGGGCGGGAGTCGCTCGGCGTTCCGGTGCGGGGAGAGCCCGGCCTCGTGGTCGCGTTCCCGTCCGCGGAGACGCTGCACGCGGTGAGCCGGGTGACTGCGGGGGACCGTTTCACGGCCGTCTGCTGGTTCGTGTGAGCCGTCGGCCGGCTCCGCGGAAGCGGCGCCCCGGAGCGCTCTCGGGTCCGCTTCGCTTCCGTGGCGAGGCGTCGTCTGGCAGGAAGAACGAAGCCCTTCGCACGAGGTGACGTGTGCTCGACATCGGCGTGGATCTCACGAACCCCGACACGTTCGCGCGCGGCTTCCCGCACGACGTGTTCCGGCGCCTCCGGCGCGAGGCGCCGGTGTACTGGCACGAGAAGGGCCCGGATGCCGGCGGCGCCGGCTTCTTCGTCGTATCGAAGTACGACGACATCAAGCACGTGTCGCGGAACCCGGCGATCTTCTCGTCGCAGCCCGGCATCACGGTGATGGAGAACCCGGGCGACTACGAGGCGGGCCAGAGCAGCATGCTGCAGATGGATCCGCCGCGGCACGCGCGCTACCGGAAGCTCGTGAGCGCGGGCTTCACGCCGCGCCGGATCGCGGAGGTCGAGCCCGTCGTGCGCGAGCTCGTCGCCGAGATCCTCGACGGCGTCGCCGCGCGCGGCCGCTGCGACTTCGTGAAGGACGTCGCCGCCGAGCTGCCGCTCCAGGTGATCGCGCGCTTCCTCGGCGTGCCGAAGGAGGACCGCCACGTCCTCTTCCACACGAGCAATCGCATGATCGGCTTCGAGGACCCGGAGTACGGGACGAGCGAGGAGGACGGGCGGGCCGCGGTCATGGAGCTCTACACACTCGCACACCGCCTCGCGGAGGAGCGCCGGAAGGAGCCGAAGGACGACATCATCACGGTGCTCCTGAACTCCGAGGTGGACGGCGACCGCCTGTCGGATCTCGACTTCGACGCCTTCTTCATCTTGCTGACCATCGCGGGGAACGAGACGACCCGAAACCAGACGTCGCACGGGCTCCGGCTGCTGCTCGAGAATCCGGAGCAGCTTTCGCGCCTGCGGGGCGATCCGTCGCTCCTCGATTCGGCTGTCGAGGAGATGCTGCGCTACAACCCGCCCGTCATGTACTTCCGCCGGACGACGACGCAGGACACGGAGATCCGCGGCGTGCACGTTCCTGCTGGCTCGAAGGTAACCGTGTACTACCCGTCGGGGAATCGCGACGAGGACGTCTTTCCCGAAGCCGACCGCTTCGACGTCATGCGGTCGCCGAACGAGCACCTCGCCTTCGGCATCGGCGAGCACTTCTGCCTCGGCGCGAGCCTGGCGCGCGTGCAGCTCCGCTCGATGCTCGGCGAGGTCGTGCGCCGTCTCGAGGACATCGAGCTCGACGGCGAGATCCGGTACCTGCGGTCGCACTTCATCGACGGGGTGAAGGAGATGCCGATCCGGTTCCGGGCGAGGGCGTAGCGGCGGGCGGCGGCGGTGCGCGAGCAGCGTTCAGATCCCCGCACGTGCTGGTGCCAGCTCGTACGCCTGGCCCGCGTACGGACGGACCAGGAGATTCAGGGCTTCCGTCCGTATGCGCTATCTCCGGGCCGCTTTCTGCGCGATGCCCATTGGACCCGTCACTGCACCGAACGGCCCATACACTGGGAGAAGCGAGCAGCCCGCGGATAGATGTCAGGAAGGGAAGCGGGGGAGATTGGGCATCTCCCATTCCCATGCTTGATTTGCAACGAGTATCCGGTGGTCGGGGTAGTGTCCTAATTTGACGGCGCGAGCCGGAGAGTCGCCCAGACCAGCGCGATCGTGGCTGCGGCGAGGTCGACCGTCGCAACGGCCACAACCCTTGTCCACCGAGCAACGTCCGCGACGTCTGCGCTGCATCCATCGGGCGGGTGGGCGGTCCATGGGCCTCGGTACGCCGATCGCCCTCCGGGGCGCAACCGTTCCTTGACTGCCCTCGTCCGGTTCCGCATGGGGCGCATCATGAAGAAGAGAGTCGCGCAACCCTCCATCAAGACACTCGTGCTCGCAGAGGCCGCCAGGAGCGGTATCGAACTCGACAAGCACCAGGCGACGGCGTTGAACCAGCTCGCCCGAGGACGGCCAGCGCTCTTTCACCGGGACGCGTTCTCGTACCTTCAATTTCTCGTTTTGGTCGGTCGAGCGACGACGAGCTTGCCGTTCGACGAGGTGTCCGACTACGCCAAGAGCGCGTTTGTCGAGAAGGTGGACCGACCCTTCCACATGGTGAAGCGAACGACGCACATCGTGCCGGGTCTCTACTGACCCGGAGTACGTCTTGACGCCTCGTTTCACCGGGGGCATGGGCGCGGGATGATCAGCGCGGCGGCGTGCATCGTGGCCGGTCTCTGGGACGTGATCGGCAGACTCTCCGGGCCAGTCGTCCTGGCTATCGTCTTCGCCCTCGGCGCGCTGGTGTTCTACCGGCTGGGCGCCGGGTTCGTAGCGGACTACCGTCGCCTCCGCGTCGATGCCTGTACGCTACTCACGACCCATGCCCCATTGTTCACGAACCTCGAGATGCAGCCGACGGCCGAGGAGATCGCCTTGAGGCGCGCCGCCAGCGATGAGCTACGTCGCATCGCCGATCGCCTCACCAACGCGGATTGCCCGCCGCAATGGCTCACTCGGCTCCTCGCGGTTCCCTCGCCGTCCGATTTCTGGGAGGCCGGTCGAACGATTCGCGGCCTATCCAACGCCTTGTTCCTCCCGCACAACCCAACGGTGGCCAGCAAGGACGCCAACGAACAGCAAAACCGCGAGAGCCGCGACGAGGCGCGTCGGTTGCTCCGGTGCCGGCCGCAGCGACCGTGGGAACGGGCCTAATCTTCGAAACCGCGTGGGCCATGCGTACGTCGCGCCGATCGAGTGCTCGAGGCGCTCGGTAGCCACATCCTCCTCCTTGTGATCGCGCTCAGCGCGGCGCCGCGGCAGGCGAGGCCAGGTGCCGTGCGCGCTTGACGCGCGGCGTTTCGTCTCGGCGGATCAGTCCGGCCCGGCGCCAACCGACGCTCGCTAGCCAGGTTTGCGGTCGGGACACCGGCCGTTGACCCGTTTCCTCCGACTTGGTCGCATCGCGCCAACCGTCGAACCAAGGCGCGGAGGAGCATTCGTCGAGACGGGAGTCGTCCGGACCGGAGCGATCATGCTTCCTGTGATTCATCAGCACGTAGACGAGCGCGGATCGGACCTCACGCGGAGTGCGGAGTGCCCGCGCATGGAAACGGTCGTCCCAGACCGGACCCCGACGGTCCAGCGCCCGGTTCACCGCCTTTGCGAGGCGGATCGCGAGTCCCTGCATCCCTCGCGAGAGATCTTCCGTCGATCCCGCTTCGACGAGGAGGTGCACGTGATCCTGCTGAACCGAGAACTGAAGAATCCGAAAGGCCTCCTTCAATGAATTGGTGAGGGCGTCCCGCACGGCGGGGAAAACGGGGACCGACCGAAGACACCGAAAGGCTACTCGCGCACGCATTGTGACAAGTACCGGGTGATCGCGATGGTGCGTCGGTCGGGCGACGTGGCGCAGACACGGGCGGCCGACGCGCGTTCGCTTCCGGCCCGCGCCGGGACGCACGCCTCCCCAACTGCGTCCGAAGTCGAAGCCGAGCTGTCGGGAAACGCGCATCGTCGCGCGGTTTTTATCTTGTCGGACATCAGACGTCAAGCATCTCTGATCCAAATTGTGTTCGGTGCATTCGAGAAGTTTGCCCGTCGCACCCGCACCGGCTTGATTGGGCAGTAATCGCTGAATGCGCGACATGGGCGGCACAGATCCGACCGCGTTCAGGCGTCAAGCCAGCGCACCTCGGCCGCGGGACGCCGAAGCCGCACTACGAACTCCCAGCGAGCTCTCGACACCCGTGACGCAGAGCAATTGCGAGGCTCGAGCGCGGAGGTGACGTCGCACGAGCGCCTTCGCACCGACGGCACTGCCGCTCGCCAACCTGCGGCTCACCGCCCGCCGGTGTACCTCTCCTGCAGCCTCCGCATGCCGCGGAGCCAGCGATCGTAGTCCGCACCCTTTCGACGAAAGTACTCCAGCACCTGCGGATGCGGCAGGATGAGAAACCGTTCGTCCGCGAGACCCTCGATCACCGCGTCGGCGACCTGCTCGGGCTCGATCACGCCGTCGACGCCCGCGACGCCGCCTTCCTGCGTGCCGCGGATCATCGGCGTTCGCACCGCCTGCGGGCACAGGACGGAGACCTTCAAGCCGGCGTCGCCGTAGGTGATCGACAGCCATTCGGCGAACGCGACCGCGCCGTGCTTCGTCACCGAATACGTCGCCGATCCGATCTGCGACAGGAGTCCGGCGGCGGACGCCGTCTGCAACAGATAGCCGCCGCCGCGCGCGAGCATGCGAGGCACCAGCGCGCGCGCGGCATAGACGTGCGACATCAGGTTCACGGCCCAGGTGCGCTGCCACTCCGCTTCCGGCGTCTCGACGCCGCCCTCGACGACGATCCCCGCGTTCGAGCAGAAGAGGTCGATCGCGCCGACCTCGCGCTCGATCTGGTCGATGGCGTCGACGAGCTGGCGCTCGACCGCGACGTCGACCGCCATCGCGGTGCAGCGTTCGCCGATGCGCGCGGCAGTCGCGCGCGCGCCATCGCCGTCGCGATCGATCGCGACCAGCGCGCGCGCGCCCTCGCGCGCGAACCGCTCGACGAGCGCACGGCCGATGCCGCTCGCCGCGCCCGTCACCCCGATCACCTTGCCGGTCGGCTGCATGGCCGAATTCTGGACGACCGCGCGATCTCGCGCCAACGCCGAAGCGGCGACGTGAGCCGCCGGCGCGCTCCTGCTATCCAGCGGCGCGATGCGAACCGCACGCACGTCCGCCGCCGCCGCGATCGTCGCGCTCGCCCTCTCCGCGAGCCCCGCCGTTGCCCAGACGTCCGCCACGCCCAGCCCGCGCGCTCCGCTCTCGGACGAGTTCCAACGCGCCGACAGCGACCACGACGGCAAGCTGAGCGAGGACGAGGCGCGCCGCGGCGGGTTCTTCTCGCAGGAGAGCTTCGCGGAGACCGATCAGGACCACGACGGCAAGATCACCCTCTACGAGCTGGGCGTCGCCGTGCAGGGCCGGTTCCAGGGCTGGATCGACCGCTACACCAAGGCCGACACCGACGGCGACGGCTCGATCTCGCGCGACGAGGCCGATCGCGCGGGCGGCGAGTGGAGCGACGTCTTCACCGAGGTCGACCGCGACGGCAACGGCAGCCTCTCGCGCGACGAGATCATGTACCGCGTGACCCGCGGCTACTACAGCGAGACCAAGACCGAGCCCATGTACCCGAACATCATCGACAAGCGCTTCTGAGCCTCCGCGCCGCAGCGCGCACGGCGGACGCGGGCCGCTTGCCGCGCGTGCCACCCCGGCATAGGGTACGCGCAGAGGTCCGGGTGAGAGCGCCGCAGCTGACGCCGACGCGGTGGGCGCACGATCCGCGATGGCGATCGTGCCTCGCGGTCGTGGCTGCGATCGGGCTCTTCACGCTGCCCGCGGCCGAGCGCGACGCGAACTTCGCGCTCGTGACGGGGTCGCAGTCGGCTCCGGATGACGACGGCGACAGCCGCCTCGCGTGGGCCTGCGAGTCGTCGCCGCGCGACGACGACGACTCCGTCGCGGACGAGGCGGTCGACGCGGTCCCCAGCCCGGCCCATCCCGAGCTGCCGGCGTCGCGCCTCGTGACGACCAGCGCGGATCCGCGCGGACCGCGCCCGCGGCGCGCCCTCCCCGGCTGCGTGCGCGCGCCTCCTTCGTTGCCCCTGTCTTGACGACGGATGCGGGCGCTCGAACGTCCTCGCGACGCCGACGCTCGCCGGTCCCGGTCTCGGGGGAAACAGCGAAGGAGAGAAGGGTCATGAAGAGGATCATTTCCGGGGCGATGCTCGCCCTCATGGTGGCAGCGGTCCCGGTGTCGGCGCTCGCAGCGACGACGTCGTCGTCCGGCGACAGCACGCAGCAGCAGTCCGGCAGCAAGCACAAGCGGGCGCACCATCGCCACAAGAAGTCGTCGTCGGGGTCCACCGCGTCGTCGGGCTCGTCCGGCGGGTCCATGGGCAGTGGCTCGACGGGCAGCGGCTCGATGGGCGGCGGCTCGACGACGGGCAGCAGCGGAAGCATGGGAGGCTCTGCGGGGCACTGAGCGGTCTTTTTGCGAGGAGGCGGCTCACGCCGGGGCGGCGACGCGGTCCACGCGCCGCTGCCCCGCGCGCCGCCGCTCGCGCCGGTGGTCGGGGTACGCTCCGCCCGCCCTGCTCGCCCGTTGCCGCGCGCGCCCGCCTCCACTAACGGACGCCGGGTGCCGGTTCGGGTCGACCACTTCTCGATCGCGGTGCGCTCGATCGACCGCGCGCTGGAGTTCTTCTCGCGCATGCTGCCCGTCCGCGTGCGGCGGGCGGCGCGGCCCGGCTACACCGACGACTTCCGCTGGTGCGACTTCTACGTCGGCCACGTGAAGATGGAGCTCATCGAGAGCGCGCGCCCCGGAAGCTTCGTCGAGAAGTTCCTCGAGCGCCGCGGCGAGGGGATTCATCACCTGTCGATCGACGTCGACGAGCTCGATCCCCTGCTCGAGCGCATGCGGCGCGACGGCGTCCGGATCGTCGACGAGTTCGACGCCGGCGACGGCGACAAGACCGCGTTCATCTCGCCGCGCTCGGCGCACGGCATGCTCGTCCAGTTCTGGCAGGTGAAGGACGTCGTCCCGCCGCCCGCCGAGGAGGCGCCGGCGATCGCCCGGCTTCCCGGCCTCGACGCGCGCATGCGCTTCGACCACCTGTCGAGCGCCGTGCGAAGCATTCCGGAGACCCTCGGGTTCCTGCAGCGGTACCTGCCGATCCGCCGCCAGGGGCCCGAGCATCGCGGCTATGCCGGCGACTTCGATCTCAAGCAATTCGACGTCGGCGACGTCGGTCGCTTCCGCATGGAGCTCGTCGCCGACGCGAGCGGGTCGAGCTTCGTCGTGCGGTTCCTCGCGCGGCGCGGCGAGGGCTTCCACCACGTGTCGATCGACGTCGACGATCTCGCGCCGGTCGTCGAGCGGCTGCGGTCGCAGGGCGTCCGCATCGTCGACGAGGCCGACATCGGGGCCGGCTACAAGACCGCGTTCGTCTCACCGCGCTCGGCGCACGGCGTCCTCATCCAGTTCTGGCAGGTGCCCGACCTGCACGAGGCCTGGTGATCCCCGGCCTCACGCCGGCCGGCACACCAGCCGGAAGCTCCGCTTCTCGACCCGGTAGCGCGGCTCGAAGCGCAGCAGGTCGCCGCAGCCCGTACCGTCGAGCACCCGGTCGACCGCGCGCCGGCCGGCTTCGTCGAGCGCGCGATAGGCGTCGATCGGCCGCTGCAGCATCCAGAGGGTGTACGGGCTCGTGTAGCGGGTGAGCGCGACGCCTCGGAGGCGCGTCTCGTGCACCCCGATGCCGCGCGGCGGCTCGATCTCGCCCGCCGGCTGCTCGCTCGCCCAGCGCTCGAAGTCCCGGACCGTGTCGAGGACGACGGGCCCGGCGTCGCGGCCGACGAGCGCGAGGACGTCGCGGACGGCGGGGTGCAGCTCGTCGCGGGCGCGGAAGCCGGCGAACGACGAAGGATCGGGCTGGTTCATGTGCTCGATCCAGTGGGCGACGCGCGGCGCGCGGATGCGGAGCGCGGGGCCGGGGACCGGATCGAGGTAGAGATGGCCGTAGAACGGGCCCATGAGCGCGCAGTCCGCGAGCGACATCTGGTCGCCGAGGAGGAAGCCCTGGTCGGCGAACACGGCCTCCAGCCGGTCCACGAGCTCGTGGTAGTGCGCCTCGATCGCGGGGATCGTCCCGGGGACGATCCCGAGCAGCGGCAGCGTGCCGCGCATGCGGTCGGCGAAGAGGTTCGCGGTGCGCGGGTCGCCCGAGGACGCGGCGAACGCCGCCCGCGCCTCGCGCTCCCCTTCCGGTGTGCTCCAGCGATAGTGCATCGCCGGGAGGATCAGGAACTCGTCGGCGTAGAGCTCGACGAGGTACGCGACCACGCGCTGCACCGCCGTCTCGGGCACGAGCCGCGGCTCGGGGAAGCGGCGGTCGAGCGCGTCGATGATGTCGCTCGTGTCCTGCCAGGTCTCGTCCTCGGGCGTCACGACCGTCGGCAGGAACTGGAGGCCGGTCCGGCGCTTGATCTCCGCCATCGCGCTCCGCGTCGGCAGGATCTCCTCGAAGAAGACGCGCTTCGCGCGGAACGCCGGGCGCGCCTTGCCGGAGAAGTACGAGCGCTCGGTTCCGAAGAAGCGAAAGGTCGAAACGGGACCGGGGCCGGTCGTCATCGCGAGTTCTCCTTTCCGGCGAGGCGCGCGCCGCGGCGGCGCGGCTCGCGCGCACGCGATCCGGCGCGGGCGCGCGGGCGAGCGGTCAGGCGCTCCACGACGCCCGCCAGCAGCTCCTGGGCGACGCGCGCGCCGATGGCGCCGTCGTCGACGAGGTCGGTGAGCGCCCACGCCGAAGCGATCGTCATCCACGCGAGCGCGCCGGCGGTCTCCCTGTCGACGCCGGAGCGGAGGCGAAGCCAGGGGACCCAGAGCGCCATGATCTCGGCGCGGACGCGGCGTCGCGTGCGTCCGAGCTCGGGAAGCTCCGGGCCTGCGTCGCCCGAAAGCGCGCGGAGCGCGCGGCGCTGCGCGCGCGGCATGTCGAGGAAGAGCTGGTACGCGGCGGCGATGGTCGCTCGGTCGCGGGCGGCGTCGGTCGCCGCCGCTCGGCGGACGAGCCTCTCGGTGTCCGCTCGCGTCCGCTCGAACAGCCGGCGCACGACCGACACGACGAGGTCGGGCAGGTCCGCGAAGTGCTGGTAGACGAGCTGCCGGCTCACGCCGGCGGCGGCGGCGAGGCCCTGCATCGTGAGCGCGCTCCAGCCGCCGCGCTCGACGAGGCCGGCGGCGACGCCCAGCAGGTCGTCGCGGCGATCCGCCGACGAGAGGTACCGGCGCTTCCGCGCCGCCTGCGCCTGCCCTCGCCGGCTCACGGCGAACGACGCTAGCGAAGATGTTTACACCATGTCAACTTTTGCGGCCGGTCGCCGTCGCAGCGCGATTCGCGGCAGCCGGCACGGCCGGCCGAGCCGTCGGACGACGCACCGCGCCTGCGACCGACCCGGGCACGTTTCCGTGCTCGTTGACGCCAAATGCGTGGCCGCGATATGCGCAAAACGGGGCCGCACGGAGTCATCCGCGCCGAGCGGGCGCCGCACCCGCCGGCCACGAAGCGATCCCGAAAAAAACGACGACGCGAGGCGAGCGCGGCTCGCCGGCGATCAGCTGCAACCGGCCACGCGAGGAGCCCACATGGCGAAGAGGAAGACCCCCGAGACACCGGCGAAGATCGAGCGCGCGCGCGTGCAGGTCGTTCGCGATCCGCTCGACGCGGAGATCTCGCGCCGCCAGTTCCTCACGGGGCTGGCGGCCACGACCGGCGCGATCGCGCTCGCGAACTGCGGCGGCGGCGGCGGCGGTGGTGGCGGCAGCCCCGAGTCCGAGCCGCTCCCGAATCCACAGGACTCCGGGATCGAGAACGTCATCGTCGTGATGATGGAGAACCGCTCCTTCGATCACTTCCTCGGCTGGGTCCCGGGCGCGGACGGGACGCAGGCCGGCGTGGAGTACCCGGACAAGCAGGGCCAGAACCACCCGACCTACCACCTCGACACCTTCCAGGGCTGCCAGTTCGAAGACCCGGATCACTCGTACCGCGGCGGCCGCGTGCAGTACGACGACGGCGCGAACGACGGATGGCTACGCGCCGGGACGGACGACCTGTTCCCGATCGGCTACTACGTCCAGGACGACCTGTCGTTCTTCGGCGGCGCCGTTCCCGCCTGGACGACGTTCGACCGGTACTTCTGCTCGATCCTCTCGTCGACGTACCCGAACCGCTTCTACCAGCACGCCGCCCAGACGGATCGCCTGAGCAACACGCTCACGATCTCGACCATCCCGACGATCTGGGACCGCATGACCGACAAGGGCCTGTCGTGGACGTACTACTACAACGACCTGCCGGTCACGGCCCTGTGGGGACAGAAGTACCTCCCGAAGAGCAAGCTCTACCCGCAGTTCCTCGAGGACGCGGCGGCCGGAAACCTCCCGAATCTCTGCTTCGTGGATCCGCGCTTCGTCGGCGAAGGCCAGGGCCTCTCCAACGACGACCACCCGCTCGCCGACATCCGAAACGGCCAGGCGTTCCTGAACGAGGTCTACCGGGCGGTGACGTCGAGCCCGAACTGGGAGAACACGGTCCTCGTCGTCAACTACGACGAGTGGGGCGGCTTCTACGATCACGTCCCGCCGCCCACCGCGCCGACCACCGACCTCGATCCCGTCATCGGCAACGACGGCCGCCTGGGTTTCCGCGTGCCGGCGCTCGTCGTCTCGCCGCTCGCGCGCCGGGGCTTCGTCGCGAAGGAGCAGTACGACCACACGTCCATCCTGACGATGGTCGAGTGGCGCTGGGGCCTCGACCCGCTCTCCGCGCGCGACGCGTCCGCGAACAACCTCGCCCGCGTGCTCGACTTCCGCGACAGGAAGGACCTGTCGGCGCCGCAGTTCGACGTCCCGACCGGCCCGTTCGGCGAGGTGTGCATCCAGGGCGCCGCGGAGGCGCGCGCCGACCTCGTCGGCCTGAAGGCACTCGCCGAAGCGAACGGCTTCGCCGTCCCGCGCTAGCCGCTAAAAGGGAAAGCCGAAGTTCAGGCGGACCGCGTCGAGGCCGTTGCCGAACTGGTAGCTGCCGCCGAGGCGAAGGTCCTCGAGGAACGGGACCTCGATCGGGGTCTCGGAGCCGAACGTCACGCCGATCTCGAAGAGGTTGTCGACCTCGAGGTTCGAGCGCGCGGTCCGCGTGAACTGGAGGCTCGGCGTGAAGTAGTCGTGGATGAAGAAGAGGCTCGCGTCGGGCACGAGGCTCCAGACCCGAAAACCGAGAGCGTGCTTCGCCTCGACGCCGGTCGACAGCGCTCCGTAGCCCTCGACCGACGGATCGCCATCGAGCGTCGCGTTGCCCGCGTAGACGAACGAGTTCCCGAGCCCGAACGTGAAGCCCCCGACCTCGCGCTGGAGGAGGCTGCTGGCCCCCGCCTGGTAGGTGTAGAAGGACGTGTCGTCGAGCTCGACCGGCGTGCGCTCGTCGCCCTGGACCGCGCGCGCCGAGCTGTCGAACGACGTGCCGAAGCCCCACCCTCCGATGAGCGACACGCGCCAGAGCCGCGGCACGACCGGGATCTCGAGCTTCGCCTTGGGAGCGATCGCGATCGTATGGCTCGTCCCGCTCACGCGGACGTCCTCGACCGTGCCGTGGAAGTCGTAGTCGCCGTACTGGATCGGGATCTCGAGGCGAAGCGCCCAGTCGGCGATCACGTCGTCGAACTTGAGGCCGATCGGAAGCGAGTAGAGGTGGACGTTCAGCCCGCCCACGCTGTAGCCGCCGAAGCCGAGCTGCGCCGCGTACACGTAGTTGACGGCGAAGTGGAACTCGGGCTCGGGCGGCTGCTGGCCGCGCGCCGGCGCGGCGACGGCGATCGCGGCGACGGCGGCCGCGACGGCGACGACGAGCGCGCGTCGAATCGCGCGGATGTCACGACCGCGCGCGGCGGCGCTCCTCACGCTGGCGCTCGATCGCGTCGTCGAGGCCGCCGAAGCCGCCGTCGCGCAGGTCCGGCCGGACGACCTCGATCGGATCGCGCAAGTCGTCGACGTAGCCGAGCGCATACGCGCCGCGCGCATATCCCATCACGCGCAGGAGCTCGACCGGCAGGGTCCGGGCGACGTCCAGCGGTACCGCGAGGTACTGGTTCTCCTCCTGGCGAAGCCACGAGCGGTTGTAGGTGATGTTGACGCCGTAGCGGACGTCGTCCGACCGGTTCGCGCCGCCGCCGTGGTAGAGGCTCCCGGTGTAGAAGAGCACGGACCCCTTCTCCATCTCCGCCGGCTGGGTGCGATCGGCTCCGATGTTCAGCCCGTCGTCGAAGCGATTGCTTCCGGGGACGACGCGCGTCGCGCCGTTCTCGTCCCGGAAATCGCTCATCGCCCAGATCGTGTTGCACTGGACCTCGTAGCCTTTCGGGAAGGGAAAGAAGTCGTACGCCCACTGGTCGCGGTGGATCGTCTGCGCCGGCTCTCCCGGTCCGATCGCGATGACCTGCGTCAGGTGCAGCTGGAACGACGTCGCGTCCGGCAGGACCGCCCGCACGACCGCGAGCACGAGAGGATGCATCACGAGGTCGCGGCAGATCGGCGAGCGGGCGACCAGACCCCCCGTCCGGCGGGTTCGCCGGCCGCTGAACTCGTCCGGTCCGCAGGGCGTCGCATCGAGCCAGGGCGCGAGCTCGGCGCGCGCCCCGTCCATCACCGCCGGCGGCACGAGGCGATCGACGACGACGACGCCGTCGCGCGTCAGCGCGGAGGCGACCGCGGCGGGATCGCTCGAAGCCGGGAGGTGCTCGATGCTCATGGCGGGTCTCCCGCCCGGGGGCCCGGACGGTGCGGGATGAATTCGTATCCCACGCCGGCGCGCGTGATTCCAGCGCGCCGCCCTGGCCGCTCCCCGGCGACCGCACACCGTGCACCGCGAATGAACGCCCGACGGCAAAACTCGCAACGCCGCCGGGCGCGGCACGGGAGAACACCGATGAACACCACGAGGAAGAGCTGGAAGAAGGCGCTCGCCGGAGCGGCGGCGATCGTCGCCGTCGCGGTCGCGAGCGCGCAGGCGGCGCGCGCGGCGGATTTCTGCGTCGACTACGTCGCCGCGGGCGGGACGCGGACGCTCGTCGGCAAGGGCTTCAAGGCGCCGAGCGCCGGCAAGTGCAAGCCGTTCACCGGGTTCACCACCTGGCAGGGCTTGACGCGCCCCCTCTACGGCACCGCGTGCACCGCGAGCGACGGCAGCCACCTGCACTTCGGGCTGAGCGGCGTCGGCGGCACGAACGGCGTCTACTACAACGTCGACCTGCCGTTGCCGCTCGGCGCGGCCGGCACGATCAACGTCTTCCTGGCCGACGGGTCGGTCCAGCTCGCGGGCAGCCCGACGGGCGGGTTCTGCAACCCGATCGTCCAGCCCATCCCGTGATGCGCGGAGGTCCGCTTACGGGCGCCCGCGCCGGTGGGCGCGAGCACGCACGACGTGCGTCGCTCGCGCGCGCCGCGCGGCTCGCGCGGCGCGCTCGTCAGACCTGCCAGACGACGCGGCTCCGCGGATCGGGCATGTACGAGCAGAAGTAGCCGGTGCGCACGGTCGCTCGCAGATGCTCGCCGAGGAGCGGGCTCTCCTCCGCGATCTTCCGGATGGCGGCTGCGATCGTGCGGCTCGCGCTCACGCGGGCGCGCTCGGTCTCCGCGGAGCGCGCGCGATCGCCGGCCGCGGGCGCGGCTTCGCGCGCGAGCTCGTCGGCGATGAGCTCGATCTCCTGGCGGGCGCGCGCGGCGCGCTCGTAGTCGTTGAAGCGCTCCGCCTCCGCCAGGTCGTCGCGCAGGTCCTCGAGGCGCGCGCGATAGGACGCGCGCGCCGCGGGCTCGAGCACGCCCGCCGCCTCGTCTTCGCGCCCTTCGGCGTCGGGCGGAGGCGCGCCGGCGGGATCGCCGGTCGCGGCCGCCGTCAAGTCGAGCACGTGCACCTGCTGGCCCGGGCGGCGGAGGAGAGCGGCGAGGTAGGCGACGCCCTTCGTCTCCTTCAGCTGGAAGGTCGCACCCGTCCCGTCCACGACCCAGCAGTCGTCCTCGCGGCGCAGCGTCGCGATCGCCGCCGGGTCGCGCTCGGTCGCCGCTTCGCGCGCCGCGCCCGCGGCTTCCGTCCGCGCGGGCTCGGACGGCGATTGCTCGCTCGCGATCGGCCCGAGCCGCTCGATCCAGCGCGCGAGCTGCCAGACGCCGCACGCGACCGCCGTCGCGCGCGCCTCGTCCAGGAGCGCCGCCGCTCGCGGCAGATCGCCGGGGAGCCGGCGGAACTGCAGCATGCGCGCGTACTCGTGCTGCGTGCAGGCGAGCACGGGCCGCGCCGCCATGCGCGCGTTCATTGCGATCGCCGCCTGGAAGTGGATCTCGGCCGCGTCGAAGGCGCCGACGTGGGTCGCGAGGAGCGCGAGGTAGCGGTGCGCCGACCCCAGGCATCCCGGCGCGTACAGCGACACGACGATGTTCCGCTCCGCGAACGGCAGAAGGAGGCGGTAGAGCGTGAGCGCGCGCGGGCCGTCGCTCAGGAAGGAGGCGATGCGCGCGAGCCAGGCCAGCGACGCCGGGTAGAGGAAGTCGCGCGGCAGCTCCGCGAAGTCGTTCGCCGCGAAGCGCTCGAAGATCGTGCGCACCTCGCCGACGTCCTCCGGCCTTCCGAGGTCGGCGAGGAAGACCGCGAGGACGGCGCGCCAGGCGGGAACGGCGGGGAAGTTCGAGACCAGCCAGCGGATGGAGCCCTCGAGCCCGCCGGGATGGTCGGTGTCGCGGCGCCCGAGGAACATCTGGACGGTGAAGACGTGCAGCACCGCCGAGTCGCTCGCGTCGCGTCGCACGGCGAGCGCCTCGGCGGCGAGCCGAGCGCCGTCGTCGAAGCGGCCCTCGAGGAGCGCGAGCGACGCGCGGTGAACGGCGACGTGCCAGAGGCGATCGGGCAGGCGCGAGCGCTCGGCGTCGTCGGACATGCGCTCGATCTCCCGCGTCGCCGCGGCGACGTCGCCGCGCTCGAGCAGGCAATGCGTGCGCGAGAAGCGCGCGCCGTACGCCGCCTCGTCGAGTCCGTGCGCTTCCGCGACCGCGAGCGCCTCGTCTGCGAGGGCGAGCCGGTCGCCCGGGTCGCCGGGACCGAGCAGCGCGAGCACGCGCGACAGGAGCGCGCTGCAGAGCGCGCGCGGGTCGGCGTTGCGGCGCGCGACCGCGAGCGCCTCCTCGCTCGTGCGAAGGCAGCGGTCGCGCTCGGGCGAGAAGTAGAGCGCCTGCACGAGGAGTGAGAGCACCGCAGCGCGCGCCGGCGAGTCTCCGTCGGGGAGACCGCGCAACGCCTCCTCGAGCAGGGCGACCGCGTCCGGTTCCGGCCCGCCGGACGGCGGGGTCGCCGTCGCGAAGCCGATCGCGGCGCGGAACGTCGCGGCGCGATCGCCGGCGCGCCGTGCGTCGCCCGCCGCCTGCTGGAAGAGCGTCTTCGCGCGCTGGTTGTAACCCGCGCGCAGCGCGGCCTCTGCGCACGCGAGCCGGAGACCGAGCCGGACCGCGCGCTGCGAGGGGTCGAGCGACGCGGCTGCGAGCGCTTGATCGAACGCGATCATCGCGTCGTGGTGCGCGCCGACGCTGCGCGCGCGCCGGCCGGCGCGGGTCGCGTAGTCGACGGCCTTCGCCGCGGTGCCGAGCGGCGCGGCGTGGAGGAAATGGCGCGCGATCTCGCTCAGCGGCCCTTCCGGATCGTCGCCCGCGATGCGCTGGAGCGCGCTGCCGACGCGCTCGTGGAGGTGCACGCGGGCCGCGGGCAGGAGGTCGCCGTAGACGGTGTCGCGGACGAGCGCGTGCGAGAAGCGGAAGCGGCCGACGCCGGGCTGCTCCTCGACGAGGCCGCGCGCGAGCGCGTCGTCCAGGCGCTGCAGGACGAGGGGCGGGTCGAGCGCACATGCCTCCTGCAGAACCGGCGCGTCGAACTCGCGCCCGACGACGGCCGCCACCGCGAGGAGCGCGCGATCGTCGGCGGAGAGCGGGTCGAGACGGCGTCGCACGGCGTCCCGGACGCTCTCGGGAAGCGACAGCGGAGCGCGCTCGCCGCCGGCGCCCCGCTCGGCGTCCTCGGCGAGCCCGCGCAGGACCTCGTCCAGGAAGAACGGGTTGCCTCCCGTCAAGTCGTACAAGCGCTCGACGAGGACGGGCGCCGCCGCGCCGCCCTTGGCGCGCGCGACGAACGACTCGACGGCGTCGCGCCCGAGGCCGCGGAGCGCGATCCGTCGCGCGAGGCGCACGGCGCCGGCGAGCGCGCGCGGCATCTGGCGCTCGCGGTCGCGATACGTGGCGACGAGGAGGAGGCGCGCGCCCGACATCTCGTGCGCGACGAACTCGAGCAGCCCGAGCGACGCCTCGTCGGCCCAGTGGACGTCCTCCAGGACGACGACCAGCACCTCGCTCGAGGCGACGCGCTTCAGGAAGCGTGCGGTCGCGTCGAAGAGCTCGAAGCGGAGGGTCGTGTCGCGGTCGGACTCGGCTCGCCGGTCCGCGTCGACGGTCGCGATCCCTCCCCCGAGCGACGGCAGCAGCCGGGCCAGGACCGGCTGATCCGCGCCGAGCACGGAGTGCAGCGCGGCAGCCGGTCGCTCGTCGGCCCACGACCGGAGCACCCGGCTCCACGGCCAGTAGCTCGGCGCGCCGGTGTGCTCGGGGCAGCGTCCCCAGAGCGCGCGCCCGGAGGGGATCCCGGCGTGCCGGACGAATTCCTCGACCAGACGGGTCTTTCCGATCCCTGGCTCGCCGACGACGGTCAGCAGGCGAGCCTGCCCGCCGGCCGCCTCGCCGAGCGCGCTCTCCAGGACCCGGAGCTCCCGGTCCCGCCCGACGAAGGTGTCGGGAACCATCTCGTTCGCGCTCGGCACGGACGAGTTCCGGCGTAAAGCAAAGCCCGAGAGCACGCAATCGCGCGACGCGGGCAGGCTCTTGCGCCCGGCGAACCGCCCGAAAGGCCTTGACCGGCGCACGGCAAACCCGATAAGGCGTGCGAACGTTTGTTGGGCGCTTTGAGCCCCAACCCGGCGGCGCGTGCCCGCCGGACCCTCAGGAGATCCATGACACGCCGCCTGGTCCTCCTCTTCACGGCGGCCCTCACGGCCGCCGCCTCACGACCGGCGATCGCGCACGACGCGGGGGTCGCCGGCCAGCGCGTCGTCGCCAGCGTCGCGGGCGGCAAGCAGCAGCTTCGCTCGACCCAGAAGGACCCCGCGATCGAGTTCGGGCCGGGGAGCGCGGCGAGCGAGCTCAGCGGGGCCTTCCAGCTCTACTACGTCGATTCGCCGTCGAACCGCGCGACCCTCGCTCTCCCCGCGCCGTGGCTCGCGAACACCGGCGTGCTCGCCTCCTTCTCGAACCGGCTCGCGCCCGCGGGGCCGACCGCCGTCCGGAGCGCGCGCGTCCAGCGCGGGAAGCTCGCCGACCTGAACGCGAAGGGCGTCGGCGGCCTCGACCTCTCGTCGCCGCCGGGCGCGGGCGGCGTCGCGACCATCTTCACGATCCAGAACGCCGGCGACGGCTCGACGCATCGCCTGTGCACGCTCTATCGCGCGGCGAGCGGCAGCACCGTGCAGCACAAGCGCACGGCGACCGGCAACAAGCTCACGCTGCGAAAGGGCGTCGCGATGGCGTGCCCGACGTGCGCCGACGGCATCCGGAACGATCGCGAGACCGGCGTGGATTGCGGCGGCGGCGCGTGCGCGGCGTGCGGCGTCGGCCAGGGCTGTCACGAGGCATCGGACTGCGCGACCGGCGTCTGCACCGCGGGCGTCTGCCAGGCGACGTGCGACGACGAGGCTCGCGACGGAAGCGAGACGGACGTCGACTGCGGCGGCGGCGCCTGCCCCGCGTGCGCGCCCGGCCAGGCGTGCCTCGTCGCCTCCGACTGCTCGAGCGGCGTCTGCACGGGCGGCGTCTGTCGGACGCCGACCTGCGGCGACGGCGTCCGGAACGCCAGCGAGACGGACGTCGACTGCGGCGGCCCGACCTGCCCGCCGTGCGTGCCGTTCACGGTCGTCCTCGACTCGCCCGCGCACGGTGCGTTCAGCACCGCGACCTCGGTGCCCATCTCCGGCCACGCGACCGGCGTCGGCCCCGCCGGCGCGGACCTGACGATCAACGGAGCCCCGGTCACCCTCGCGCCCGACGGAGCCTTCACCGCGACGTTGCCGCTCGACGCCGGGCTCGTCTTCAACCCGGTGAACGCGCGCCTCGTGCGCCACTTCGACGGGCTCACCGCGTACGACCGCCGCGTCGTCGTCGCGGGAGCGTCGATCGCGCGCGGCGGCCGCGCCCCGAACGGCGTCGCGCTCCGCCTCGCCGATCGCGGCCTCGACGCGGTCGAGCCGTTCGCGACGACGCTCGTCGACATCGACCCCGCGACGCTCGTCACCCCCGGCACGACGGTGCTCGGCGACTACTGCTATGCGTCGCTCGGAAGCCTCTGCCTGGGCTCGGTCGACGTCTCGATCAGCGGGACGCCGCCGCCCGCGATCGGCGCGGTCGCGATCGCGACCGACAGCCAGCCGGGCGCGATCGCGGGCGACATCTCGATCCACGACCTGCGCGTGACCGTGAACGTCGACGACGCGAGCGGCATCCCGCTCCACTGCGAGCTCCACCTGACGGTCCCGCTCACGCAGCTCTCCGGGACGTACGGGCTCTCGCCGCTCGCACCGCAGCCGACGAAGGTCGACGTCGCGCAGGTCGGCGCGGTGGCCGTGCAGGCGACCGGCACGACCTACACGACCGACTGCTCGGGCCTCCTCGGCGACTTGGAGGAGGCGCTCATCGGTCAGGCGATCGGCGACGTCGGCGCGCTCTTCGCCGACGGCATGCAGGACTTCCTGAACCGGACCGACGCGAGCGGGAACACGCCGATCGCCGGCGCGATCGAGAGTGCGCTCGCCGGCATCGACATCGCGGGGCCCGTCGGCGCCGGCCTCGGGATCCAGCTCGACGCTCCGTTCACGTCGATCGCCGAGGACGCCGCCGGCGTCACGTTCGCGGCCGACATCGGGGCGACCGCGCTCGCGCCCGACCCGCAGGCGCCGCACCTCGCGGCGACCTATCACGTCCCCGAGGCGTTCCCGACCTTCGCCGCGACGACGCCCGACCAGAACCTGCCCTACGGCCTCGCGCTCGCGATCTCGACGTCCGGGTTCAACCAGCTCCTCGCGGCGCAGATCGAGACCGGGCTCCTGCGAACCACGATCACCGAGATCGATCTCTTCGGAAGCCCGGTCGCGATCACGGCCGGCCTCCTGGCGGCGACGTTCCCGCCCTTCGGCGCGATCCCCGCCGCGACGCCGATCGCGATCCGGATCGCGCCGACGCTCGCGCCGATCGTGACCGGCGCGTCGGGGCCGGCGGGCGAGCTCGGCGAGCTCCGCATGGCGCACATCCGGGTCGAGTTCGTGGAGAACGCGGGCGCTCCCGGGGAGCGTGTCGACCTCGCGCTGGCCGTCGACGCGCGCATCGGGCTCGGGCTCGCGTTCCAGCCGGGCGGCATCGGGTTCGCGCTCTCGACGCCGGCGGCGTCGGACGTCACGGTCGCTCTCCTCTCGAACCCGCTCCGGATCGACGAGTCCGCGCTCGCGGGATTCCTGCCCGGCGTCCTCGCCGGCTTCCTCCCCGACCTCGCCGGGGCGCTCGAGACCTTCCCGCTGCCGCAGTTCATCGGGCTGTCGCTCGCCGGCGTCGAGGTCGCCCGCAGCGGCCAGTACTACGCGATCTTCGCCGACTTGACGCCCGACTGCAGCGAAGGCTCGGTCTGCCCGAGCGGGGTCTGCCTGAATGGCGCCTGTCAAGCAGCGAGCTGCGGCGACGCCGTGCGAAACGGCGCGGAGACCGCGCTCGACTGCGGCGGCGGGAGCTGCCCGGGGTGCCCGACCGGCGCCGGCTGCTTCCTCACGAGCGATTGCGCGACCGGCGGCTGCTCCGGCGGCGCGTGCCAGCCGGCGTGCACGAGCCCCGCCCAGTGCCCGAGCGGCGTCTGCCGCGAGGGCTTCTGCCGGGTCGCGAACTGCGCCGACGGCGTGCAGAACGGCGCCGAGACCGGCGTCGACTGCGGCGGCCCCTCGCCGAACTGCGCGCGCTGTGCGAGCGGCTCGCCGTGCGCCGCCGCGACCGACTGCGCGAGCGGCGTCTGCAGCGGCGGCACGTGCCAGCCGCCGAGCTGCAGCGACGGCGTCCGGAACGGCAGCGAGACCGACGTCGATTGCGGCGGCGCGTGCGCGGGCTGCGCCCTCGGCGGCCAGTGCGGCGCCGGCGCGGACTGCGCGAGCGGCACGTGCGGGGCGAATGCGCGCTGCACGTGCGGGAACCTCCTCTTCACGTTCACCGTCAACAGCAACTCGGGCGGCTTGTTCGACTCGGCCGAGTGGCCCGGCGGCACCGCGACGCAGACGGCGTCACCCGGCTGCGCCGTCACGATCGATCGCCCGGCGGGCAACATCGACCTCGTCTGTACGCTCGCGTCGCCCTTCTCCGTCCGGAGCTTCACCGGCTACTCGCAGTGCTTCGGCTCCGGCGGCGAGGACGGCGACGGCTGCCAGCCGATCTCGTGTCCGCCGGCCGGCATCGGCTCGTGCTGCAGCGGCCGGCCGTCGTGCTCCGCCGCGCTCAACGGCTCCGGCTCGGCCCGCTACCTCGTCCAGTGCCTCGAATGATCGGCTCGAAAGGCAGACGCCCATGAAGACTCGACCGTGGCTCGCGACGCTCGGCGTCGCCGTGACGATCGCGCTCGCCGCACGGCTCGCCGCCGACTCGCAGGCGACCGACGTCGGCGTGACGGCGAGCCGGCTCGTCGTCGGCGCGGACACGGTCCGAAACAAGTTCACGATCGACTCGACGCAGAAGCACGGCGACGTCCATCTCGGCGCGATCGCCGGTCCGGGCGACCTGAGCGGCGAGCTCGAGGTGTACTACGTCGACGCGCCGGCGAACCGCGGCGTGCTTCCGATCCCGGCCCCGTGGGCGAAGACGACGCCCTCGTCCGCCGAGTTCGTGAACACGCTCGCGCCGCTCGGCCCGAGCGCGGTCAAGCTCGCGCTCGTGAAGCCGGGGAAGATGGTGAAGGTCTCCGCGCGCGCGCTCGGCGGCCTCGACATCTCCCAGCCGCCGGGCGCCGGCGGCGTCGTGATCGCGTTCACCGTCCACAACGCGGTCGACGCATCGACGCACCGCATGTGCTCGCTCTACGCGGCGGCGCAGGGCAGCACGATCAAGCACCGCCGGACGGCGACCGGCCATCGCTTGACGCTGAGCCGCGGCGTCCCGACGGCCTGCCCGAGCTGCAGCGACGGCTTCCAGAACGAGACCGAGACCGACGTCGACTGCGGCGGGCCCGCCTGCTCCGCGTGCGAGGCGGGCGACCACTGCGCGGTCGCGTCCGACTGCACGAGCGGCGTCTGCACGGCCGGGACGTGCCAGGCTCCCACCTGCTCCGACGGCGTCGAAAACGGCAACGAGACCGACGTCGACTGCGGCGCGACGTGCCCGGACTGCGCCGACGGAAGGCACTGCGCGGTCGCCGACGACTGCGTGAGCCAGGTGTGCACGAACGGCGTCTGCCAGCTCCAGACCTGCAGCGACGGCGTCCACAACGGGAACGAGACCGGCCTCGACTGCGGCGGACCCGACTGCGGCGCATGCGGCGCGGGCGAACCGTGCGGCGCGGCCTCCGACTGCCAGAGCGGCGTCTGCACCGCGGGCGTCTGCCAGGCGCCGACCTGCTCGGACGGCGTCAAGAACCACGGCGAGACCGACGTCGACTGCGCCGGGCCGTGTCCCGGCTGCGCCGCCGGGCTCCACTGCGGCGCCGCCGGCGATTGCCAGAGCGGCGTCTGCACGGCCGGCGTCTGCGAGGCGCCGACCTGCTCCGACGCCGTCAAGAACGGCAGCGAGTCCGACGTCGACTGCGGCGGGAGCTGCGCCGACTGCTTCGACGGCCGGACGTGCGTCTCGGCCGGCGACTGCCAGAGCGGCGTCTGCGCGGGCGGCGTCTGCCAGGCGCCGACCTGCTCCGACGGCGTCAAGAACGGCGGCGAGACCGGCCTCGACTGCGGCGGCCCGACCTGCGCCGACTGCCCCGCCGGGCAGGGCTGCGGGAGTGGCGCCGACTGCCAGAGCGGCGTCTGCACCGGCTCGATCTGCCAGTCGCCCACCTGCTCCGATGGCGTCGAGAACGGCGCCGAGACCGGGCTCGACTGCGGCGGGCCGACGTGCGCTGATTGCCCGGCCGGGCAGGGCTGCGCGAGCGGCGCCGACTGCCAGAGCGGCGTCTGCGCGGGCGGCGTCTGCCAGGCGCCGACCTGCTCCGACGGCGTCAAGAACGGCAGCGAGACCGGGCTCGACTGCGGCGGCCCGAGCTGCGCCGACTGCCCCGCCGGGCAGGGCTGCGCGAGCGGCGCCGATTGCCAGAGCGGCGTCTGCACCGGCTCGATCTGCCAGTCGCCCACCTGCTCGGACGGCGTCAAGAACGGAAGCGAGACCGGCATCGACTGCGGCGGCGGCGCGTGCCCGACCTGCGGCACGGGCGGCGGCTGCAACGCCGGCACGGACTGCGCGAGCGGCGTCTGCGTCGGGCACCTCTGCCAGGCGCCGACGTGCTCGGACGGCGTCGAGAACGGCGGCGAGAGCGACGTCGACTGCGGCGGCCCTTCGTGTCCCGACTGCGCTCTGAACAAGACCTGCGGCGGGAACGGCGACTGCCAGACGAACTTCTGCACCGGCGGACGCTGCAAGTGCCCGAGCCAGCTCTTCACCTTCCAGGTGAACAGCAACAGCGGCGGCCTCTTCGACTCGGCCGAGTGGCCGGGCGGGACCGCGTCGCAATCCGGGCCGACGGGCTGCAGCGTCACGATCAACCGCCCGAACGACAACATCGACCTCGTGTGCTCGCTCGCGTCACCCTTCTCGGTGAACTCCTTCGCAGGCTACTCGACGTGCTTCGGCACCGGCGGCGAGGACGGCGACGGCTGCCAGCCGGTCTCGTGTCCGCCCGCGGGCATCGGGTCGTGCTGCAACGGCCGGCCGTCGTGCTCCGCGGCGCTCAACGGCTCGGGGTCCGCGCGCTACTTCGTGCAGTGCAACTCGTGACCATGGGGCGGTGACGCGCGCGGCGCCGGTCGAGCTGCGATCCGGCCTGGGACGGGTCTTCGGCATCGTCGACGGAGACGACGCGGCGCTCCGCCGCGCGCGGCTCCGCGGCTTCGAGGTCGTGCTCGCGCTCGTCGTCGCGACCGAGTACTGGCTCCGCGCGGTCCCGCGCTGGAACGACCTCGAGCCGCACTATTGGGCGTTGCTCGGCGTCGCGACCGTCGCCGGCGCGGCGGTCGTGCTGACGCCCTGGCGGCGCGCCGGGTTCGCGGCGATCGCCGCCGCGCACGCGGTGCTGGTATGGAGCGAGTTCCCGTCCACGGGCAACCACGCATACCTCGAGCTGGCGCTGGCGGTCCTCGCCGCCCTTCTCGTGCTCGACCGCTCCGGGGAGCAGCAGCTCGAGCTGCGCGCCGTCCGCTGGATGGTCGTCGTCGTGCTGTTCTACTCGGGCCTGCAGAAGCTCGCGCAGGGCGCGTACCTGCACGGCGAGTACCTCGCGTTCTCGCTCGCGAGCCCTTCGTTCCGCCCGCTTCTCGGGCGGCTCGTCGCGCACGATGAGCTCGTCCGCCTCGCCTCGTTCGGCGGCAACGTCGGCGACGGTCCGTACCGGGTCGCGAGCTGGCCGCTCCTCGCGGCGTCGAACGTCACCTGGATCGCCGAGCTCGCGCTCGCGCCCGCGCTCTGCAGGCCGCGGACGCGCTCCGCCGCCGTCGCGGCAGCGATCGCGCTCCTCGTCGTGATCGAGGTCGGAGCGCGCGAGCTCTTCTTCGGGCTCGTCTTCGCGAACGCGCTCCTCCTCTTCGCGCGGCGGAACGCCCACGCGGTCTTCCTGCCCGTCGCGGTGCTCGTCCTGGCCGCGCTCGCGCTCGTGCGCGCCGGCGCGCTGCCGGAATTCGCGTTCTACTGAGAGGGCGGAGGGGAGCGATGAGCCTGGCGCGCAAGGCAGCCATCGTGCACGGGGGACTTCTATTGTTGACGCTCTGGCCGGCGTTCCAGATGGCTCTCGTCGCGCGCTGGGACGTGAGCCCGTGGAAGCTCGCCGGCTGGGGCATGTACTCGACGCCGCGCTTCTCGCTCGTCGGCATGGAGATCGACGGGCGCACCGCGCCGGGCGGCGAGTGGCGCCGGCTCGACGACCCGAGCCCCGAGCTGCGGGCGGTCGCCGGCCGGTTCCTCGAGCGGCACCGCTGGCTCCGCCGGCTCGCCGCGAGCGACGAGCTGATCGCCCGCGTCGCGCTCGAGAAGCCCGCGTGGCGCGAGGTGCGCGTCGCGGTGTCCTACCCCGCGCTCGACGGCGCGACCGGGATGGTCGTCCTTCGGACGGACGAGCGCACCGAGCGCATCGGTCCGCCGAGCGCCGAGCGCGTCAGCGGAGAACGGCGCTGAATTCCTCCGGCACGTCGAAATCGAGCTCGTCGGCGTAGCACCACGCCCAGCGCTCTCCCGGCTCCCAGGACGCGATCACGGGATGCGACGTCTCGTGCCAGTGCGCGGTCGCGTGACGGTTCGGCGAGCTGTCGCAGCAGCCGACGTGCCCGCAGCGGAGGCAGAGGCGCAGGTGGACCCACTGGCCGCCGATCCGGAGGCAGTCCTCGCAGCCTCGCGCGCGCGGCGCGACGGGCCGTAGGCCGCGTACGTGCTTGCATTCCATGCTCGCCCTCCGCGCCTCGGTCGCGGACCGATGCGTCAATCCTGAGATTGCGTGTCGCGGCGCGTTGTGTCCAGCCGCGCGCGCCTGCTGCGTCGCGAACGATTCGCGGTTGGAAGGATTACGCGGTGGTTTCGCCCCCCTTTGCAGGATTGACGTGCGCGCCCGCGATTCGATGCAGGTACAGCGGGGGTCCCGGTGGCACGGCGGTTGCGGAAGCATCGGGACGCGTGGCCGCGCGGCGCGCGCGGCCGCTCCGCCGGCGCGGGCGCACGCTCGGCGGAGCGAGCACAAGGAGGGCACGATGAAGAAGACGATCGCATGGATGGCCGCGGCGATGATCGCCGCGCCCCTCGCCGGCAGCGTCCGCGCCGACGACGCGAGCATGAAGGACAGGATCATGCACCCCCTCTCGCACGGCAAAGAGGCGGCGCGTCCGGCCGCGGGTCCCGAGATGGCGAGCTACATCCCGTCCGATTCGATCGTGGGCAGCCAGGTCCGCGACACCAAGGGCGAGGACCTCGGCAAGATCGACAAGCTCCTGATGACCTCCGACGGCAAGGTGCACGCCGCGGTGATCTCGCTCGGCGGCGTGTTCGGCGTCGGCGGCCGGAAGGTCGAGGTGCCGTGGAGCGCGATGAGCATGCGGCGCGAGAAGAACGACTTCGTGATGACGGCGTCGCGCGACACGCTCGACAAGGCGCCGGCGTACGACGAGACCCGTACCGCCGCGAAGGCAGGCAGCCAGGGCACGATGACCTCGAGCGCGCCCCACGACGCCCGCAACGGCGGACCGGATCGACCCGACTGACGCACTGAAGTGCGCGTGCGCCGGCTCCTCGGCGCATGCACCCACGTTCGGGGGATCGGGCGCCTCCCCGGTCCCCCGGACGTGACGACAGCGGCTCGATTTCGCGGCCTGCGGCCGATATCGTCCGGCGCGTTGGCCTCCCCCTTCGCGACGACGTCCGCAGCCGGAGCGCGACCGACGGACGACGACGTCCTTCGCCGTCACGGCATCGATGGATGCGTCCGGCTCGCACTCGCGATCGACGCCGACCGCCTCGCCCGCGAGGTCGATTACCTGCCGCGCGACGCCTGGAGCGGCGCGGGCCGCGATCCCGTCGATGCAAGCTGACGCTCCGCCACGAGTCGCTCCTCGCGGCGCCCGAGCGCGAGCTGGAGCGCTCGTTGCGCCACGTCGAGCTCGAGATCGAGGCCTCGCGCGTCGCGGCCCGTCGCGCGCTCCTGTTCCGTGCGCCGACCCATACCCGGCGGCGCGTGCGATGGGCGCCCGAGCTCGTCCGCGCGGTCGAGCAGCTCGCGTCGCAGCACCCCGACCTCGCCGGCTACCGCGTCGAGGCTGCCGGCGACGGAGCGCTCCCGTGAGCGACGCGCCGACCGCGACCGTGATCGTCGTCTCCGACTACGGCGGCTGGGGCGCAGACGGGTGGAGCGACTTCGCGCGCACGCTGTCGGCGGTCGCGGAGCAGGCGGCGCGCGAGCGGGCGGAAGTCGTCGTAGTGGACTCGCATCCGGGCGGTCGCGACATGCCGACCGACGTGGGAGCGCTCGCGCCCGCGGCGCGCGTCGTGCGCGGCGACGGCGGGGAGCCCGCGCACGACCTCCTGAACGCGGCGGTGCGATCGGCGCGCGCAGAGCTCGTCGCGCTCCTCGACGGCGACTGCCTGCCCGCGCCGGGATGGCTCGCGGCGGCTCTCGGCGCCATGCGTGAGCGCCCGGACGCGGCCGCCGTGAGCGGCCGGACGACGTATCCCGAGCACGCGTTCACCGATCGCGTCCTCGCCGTGCTGTCGCGCGCCTTCCTCGATCCCGGCCGCGCCGGACCGACGCGCTTCGTGTCCCCGTACAACGCGATCTTCCGCCGCGACGCGCTCGTTGCGCACCCGCTCGGAGCGCACCAGCGCGCAATGGCGGCGCGCCTCCAGTCGGAGGCGATCCGGCTCGCCGGCGGCCGCCTCTACTTCGAGCCGGACATGGCCGTCACCCATCGCTTCGAAGGCTGGGCGATGGAACGCCGCATCCGGCGGAACGTCGGCTACCGCGCCGTGCGCGTCCGCCAGCTCGAGCCGCGTGTCCCGCACGCCTGGATGCTCCGGCTCGGGATCGCTGCGATCCCGGCGATCGCGACGGCGCGGACGCTCGAGAGCTGCTGGACGTGCCTGCGCGTCGGAAGGCACTACGGGCTGCGCTGGTTCGAGATGCCGGCCGCGTTCGCGATCGCCATCGCGGTCCACTCGATGGAGCTCGGCGGCATGCGGGCGGCCTGGGCGGAAGGACGGGGCGAGGACGCGCGCGCGTGACGGGCCGCGCGCGGGGCGGAGCATCGCCGCCCCGGATCGACCGGTCGACGCGCTGGACGGACCGCCCGCTCGAACGTCTACCTGCCGGCGCCGTTCGTCGGTTGCCTCGGAACGTGGCACCGGGATACGCGCTCGTCAGGAGGGTCCGATGCACCCGAACGTCACGTGGCTCTGCCGCGGCGCCGTCGTCGCGGCCGCGAGCGGTCTTCTCTTCTCTGCGCAGGCGTTCGGCGCCGCCGCGCCGTGCCGCGTCCCGCTCGGCGCCGCGAGGTCGCATTCCCTCGCCGGCGCGAGCCGGCTCGTGCCGCTCTGCCCGCCGCCGTCGTCGCGGCCGGAGCGGTCCACGGTCGCGAGCCCGACCGTCGAGGGCCCCGTCACGGGCGGCGACGGCCGGCCGTTCCTCGCCGCGACCGGCTTCCGGATCGGCGACGTCGGCTACTCGCAGGCGGAGTACTTCATCTCCGGCGTCGCGACCGGCTACACGAGCGCGAGCCGGTTCGGGACCGACGGACGCTGGAAGGTCCGCGCGGCGACCAGCGCCGCGTACGAGACGCGCATCGTCGTCTACCGGCCGGCCGACGCGCGCGACTTCAGCGGCACGGTGTTCGTCGAGTGGCTGAACGTGAGCGGCGGGCTCGACTCGGCGCCCGACTGGATCAGCGCGCACACCGAGATGCTCCGCGAGGGGCACGCATGGGTCGGCGTGTCGGCGCAGTTCGTCGGCGTCGAGGGCGGAACCGCGATCATCGGGAACGCCGCGACCGGCCTCAAGCAGGCGGACCCGGAGCGCTACGGCGCGCTCCACCACCCCGGCGACACCTTCTCGTACGACATCTTCTCGCAGGCGGGCCAGGCCGTGCGGAATCCGTCGGGCATCGATCCGCTCGGCGGCCTCGAGCCGGAGCACGTGATCGCGATCGGCGAGTCGCAGTCGGCGTTCCGCCTCGTCACGTACGTGAACGCGATCGACCCGGTCGCGCGCATCTACGACGGCTACCTGATCCACAGCCGCGGCGGCGGGAGCGCGGCGCTCTCGCAGGCCCCGCAGCAGATCGTGAACACGCCGGACGTCGTCCATACGCGCACGGACGTGCGCGTGCCGGTCCTGACGTTCCAGACCGAGACCGACTTGACGGTGCTCGGCTACTTCCCCGATCGGCAGCCCGACTCGGGGAGCTTCCGCCTCTGGGAGGTCGCGGGGACCGCGCACGCGGACACCTACACCCTCTTCGTCGGTCAGGCCGACAAGGGCGACGATCCGGACGTCGCCGACGTCCGGATCGCCTCGGAGCCGATCCCGGGCATCATCAAGTGCGATCGCCCGGTGAACTCCGGGCCGCAGCACTGGGTGCTCGACGCGGCCGTGGCCGCGATCGAGCGCTGGGTGCGGACGGGCACGGCGGCGCCGCACTCGCCGCGACTCGAGACGTCGGACGCGGGCGACATCCTGCGCGACGATCGCGGGAACGCGCTCGGCGGCATCCGCACGTCGTGGGTCGACGCGCCGGTCGCAACGCTTTCGGGACTCGGTCAGACGGGCGCCGGGTTCTGCGGGATCTTCGGCACCACCGTCCTCTTCGACGACGCGACGCTGCGAACGCTCTACCCGTCCCACGCGGACTACGTCGACGCGGTCGCGCGCTCGACCGACCGCGCGCTGCGGGCGGGGTTCCTGCGAAAGGCGGACGCGGAGCTCATCAAGGCGAACGCGGCGCAGTCGGACATCGGCGGCTGACCCGTCGGCTTCCCGGGCCGACGCGTCCGCCTCTCGTCATCGCGGAATCGAGCTCCCGGCAGCGCCCGCCGCGGGGCCGGCCTGGAGCAGCGCGCTCCAGCCTGCCTCGCCGAGCGGCTCGGGCCGCGGGCCCTCGAGGAACGACCGCAACACCTCCACGAAGCGCCGCGGCTCGCTGCGATGCGGGACGTGCCCGGCGTCCTCGAAGATCTCGAGGCGGCTGCCGGGGATCGCCGCGTGCGCCTCGTGCGCGTGCGCGACCGGGATGATCACGTCGCGGGCCCCCCACACGATCAGCGTCGGGAGCGTGGCGGCGAGGTAGAGTCGGTCGACCGCGCTCACGCGCTGGCCGCGCGCGTCGATCACCGAGCGGATCGTGTGGAGGAGCGCGCGCCGGCAGTCGGCGTCGGCGAGCGACACGAACGCGTCCCAGACCTCTTCGATCTCGGCGGATGCGCGCAGGCCCAGGCGCGCGAGCGCGCTCGCGACGCTTTCGACCGAGCTCCGGATGCCGGCCGCCGCCGCGAGCTCGACCACCCACTCGGCGCCCGGGACCGCGAGCGCGCGGAGAATCGGGTGGACGTCGCGTCCGAGGCCGCCGCTCGCGACCAGCACCATCCGGTCGCAGCGCTCGGGGAACTGATAGGCGAACTGCATCGCGACCCCGCCGCCGAAGGAGTGCCCGACGACGGCCACGCGCTCGGAGTCGTGCCCGAGAGCGACCAGGAGATCCCGCAGACAGCACGCGTGCGCCCCGACCGAGTAGTCGGTGGTCGGCTTCGCGGAGAGCCCGTGCCCGAGCAGGTCGGGCGCGATCACGCGGTACCCGTCGGCCAGCCACGGGACGATCTCGCGCCACGTCTCCGAGCTGCGCGCCATCCCGTGCACGAGCAGCACGACCGGCCCGGACCCCGCCGTCCGGTACGCGAAGCGATGGCCGTGGACCGCGATCTCGCGCGCTTCCATCGCGCGCCTACGCGGACGCGGCCGCCGGCTCGCCGCAGGCGAGGCAGCGGAACTGCGCGCCCTCTGCGGTGCGCCGTACGTGCGCCTCGCTGCCGGCGGCGACGGTCGCGCCGCACGCGCCGCAGGTCGCGTCGCGATTCGCGACGACGCGCGTCCAGCCATCGTCGCGCTCGCCGCGCTGCTCGCGCTTGTCGGGGAAGACGGCGGAGATCAGATCGTCGAGCTCGTCGAGCACGACGCCGACGATGCCGCGCACCTCCTCGAAGACGTCCTTGACGTCGGCCGACGCGCGCGCGCCGAAGGACGGATCGTACCGATGGTGGTGGCGGTGCCGGTGCGAGCGCCACGGCCGCTCGCCGCGGTCGTGCCGATCGTCTCGCATCTGGCGCACGAAGTCGCCGACGTGGTCCTCGATGCGCGACGCGAACTCGCGCGCGTCGCGCGCGACCCGGCGCGCGAAGTGCTCGGCCGCGCGTCCGACCTGCTCCCAGTTCCGCCCGAAGGGATGCTCGCTCTCCGTGTTGCTCATGCCGATTCCTCCACTTCGTCGGCCGCGTCCGGGCGCGGCGATCGCAGCTCGCGCAGGCACGGCGCGCACAGGAACACCGGGCGGCCGGCGCGCTCGCGGAGGCCGCGATTGGCCTTCGCTCCCGCCGCGAGCGGCTCGCCGCACCCGCTGCAGTCGGCCGCGCGGTTCAGGACGATCTCCTGCCAACCGTAGACGTCGCGCGGCGCCTCGCGGACCCGGGGGCCGCGGCCGGTCGCGCTGCGCGCCAGCTCCTGCGATCGCCGCGCGACCTGCATCCCGCTCTCGACGATGTCCTCGACCAGGTCGAGCGCGCTCTCGAGCACGTCCCGCACGACGAGCGACACCGGCAGGCGGCGGCGCCGCGCCTCGCGCTTGAGAGCGCCCTCGAGCTCCTCGGAGATGCGCGCGTGCAGCCAGCGCTCCTGACGACGGCGGTGATCGCCCACGGGTCACCGTGTATCACATCGTGATACACGGTCAAGCGGTCAAGAAGTCGCGGCGAGACGGCGTCGACGGGGTCGCGATGGAAATCTTCGGCGGCGATGATAGGGGCGACCGCGCGCCGGGCGGGCCGGCAACGGGGAAGAGGAGAGGAGCCCAGATGGCGACGAAGCGGACGGGGGCATCGAAGGCGGCGAAGGGGCGGAAGGCGAAGGGGGGAGCCGCGAAGTCGCGCGCGACCAAGGCGCGCGCCGGCGGCAAGCCGCGCGTCAAGACAAAGCGGACGAGCGCCGCCAAGGCGCGGACGAAGAGCACCGGCCCGAAGAAGAGGACGCCTGCGAAGAGCTCCGGCGCGAAGGCCACCAAGCCGAAGAAGAAGAGCGCGGTCGAGACCGTGGCCGAGACCGTGTCGTCGTGGATCCCGTCCCTTCCCGGGATGGGGCGCTGGACCGGCCGCACCGTGAGCTGAAGCCCGGGCTCGAGCGACCGCTCGCGCGGTAGCGCAACGGTCGCGTGGCCACTTGCGCAATCCGCGCCCGCGCCGATATGCGGGTCGCTCCGCCGAAGAAGTCAGGACGGAGCGTGCGGAAGGCATCCGACCCGGATGCGGGGCTCCGCTCCTTCCGGGAGGTCCTGATGATCTGCACCCGCTTGCCGAGCGCCGCCGCCCGGCTCGTGCGACGCCGTGCGGCCGCGATGCGACGGGTCGCGTTCAGCACCGCGTGCGTGGTCGCGACGGTCGCATCCGACGACGTCGTCCGGCCCGCCGACGCGGCCACCGCCTACGTGCTTTCCGGCACGCCCGACGGCTCGGGCGGGATCCTGGTGGACGACGGCATGGACGTCTACCGGAACGGCGCGCTCCTCTACACCGACGGCGGCGCCGGATCCGGGGTCCGGAATCCGATCGCCTTCAACGGGGACGTCGGCGACACGCTCCGCTTCGTCCTGCACGACACGTTCGGGACGTGTGCGACCCTCGTGCGGGTCTTTCTGACCGACCCGCAAGGCAGGAGCACCATCGCCGTTCCCGGCTACGAGGGCGGATGCAGCAACCCGCCGGTCGACCGCGGCGTCGTTTTCGAGACGACCTTCGTCATTCCCGACCTGGCCGCTACCGGGCCGTCGTACGTCGAGACGCTCCTTCCCGGCTCCGCGTTCGCCGGCGTCGTGCGCGGCCCGGGCGGCGCGCTCTACGGCGCGACCTATGACGGTGGCATGAACGGCAAGGGAGCGATCTACGCCGCGTCGAGCGATCTATCGCAGGTTACGACCGTGCACGATTTCGTCGCGGCGACCGACGGCTCGGTGCCGTACGGCGACCTCACGCTGAGCGGCTCCGTCTTCTACGGCACGACCGAGCGCGACGGACCTTCGGGCGGCGGCACGATCTTCAAATTCGATCCGTCGAACGGCTCGCTCACCACGGTCGTGCCGTTCGCGCTCGGCGGCCTGTCGGGGCCGCGCGGTCCCCTCCTCGTGATCGGCGACGTGCTCTACGGCTCGACGTCGTTCGCGGGAGGCTCCGCCCTCTTCCGCGTCCGGACCGACGGCACGAGCTTCGACGTCCTGCACGCGTTCTCCGGTCCCGAGGGTCTGGCGCCCGGCGCGCTCACGCTCGGACCGGGCGGGTTCCTCTACGGCGCGGCCGAGTTCGGCGGCGACCCGACGTGCTATCCCGCGCCCTACAACGGCTGCGGCACGATCTTCCGCATTCGGCCCGACGCCGCGCCCGGATCGGACGTCGAGGTGCTGCACACCTTCACCGTCCGCAACGAGGGCTTTCCGCAGCGGAAGCTCGTCGTCGGCAGCGACGGCCGGCTCTATGGGACGACGTACCGCACCGTGTTCACGCTCCTGCCGGACGGGTCCGACTACCACGTCCTCTACCCGATCTCCGCCGGAAGCCAGATCTTCTCGCCGCCGATCGAGACCCTCGACGGTCGGCTCCGGGTCGCCCAGTACGACGGGGGCGCGCACAGCGCCGGCCTCGTGTTCTCGCTCGACAAGAGCGGCGGCACGGTCATGCCGGAGCACGAGTTCTCCTTCGCGACCGACACGGCCTTCGGGCCGTATGGCATCCTCTTCCAGGACACGCCCGGCGTCGTATTCGGCACGACGGAGTACAGCTCGACGACGTCGTCGCACGGCATGGTGTTCGCGATCCGGAGCGCGAGCTCGTCGTCGGCGTCCGCGGTGATCGGCCCCGCCGGCGGATCCGTCGCGACGCCCGACGGCTCGGTGGAGGTCGTCATCCTGCCCGGCGCGCTGTCGCAGCCGACGACGATCACGATCGACGCCGGCCTCGCCGGCAGCGCCTACGGCGTCGGCACGGCGAGCACGCGAGCGCTGGTCGCGAACATCGGTCCGCCCGGCACGATGTTCGCCATTCCCGCCCAGGTGCATTTCCGCTGGCGGGACTCGAGCCCGAACGACGGGCTCGTGGACGGGATCTTGACGCCCGAGGGGCAGCTCCGCGTCTACAAGAACGGAGTGGCGATCACGAACCAGTGCGACTGGACGCCGGCTCCCGCCGCGTGCCCGACGTGCTGCGACCAGGCGGCCAACGACTGGGAGGTCGCGATCATGAGCTTCAGCGAGTTCGTGCTCGTCGACGAGCCGTGCATCGGCTTCACCGGTCCGAAGCTCACGCTCGGAAAGGTCGCGCCCCCGGGCGGCGACGACACGCTCGCGTTCAAGGGCGCAGTGTCGCTGCCGCCGGCGGCGCTCGCGCTCGACCCGATCGCCGAAGGGCTCCGCGTCGCGCTCACCGGAGATTCGGGCACGGTATTCGACGTCGCGATCCCGCCCGGCGCGTTCGCGAAGGCCACCAAGACCGGTTGGAAGGTGGACAAGAAGCACACCCGGTGGACGTTCACGGCGCCGCGCGGCACCGGCCCGGCCGGGCTCGGCAAGGCGACCCTCGTGCTGAAGGAAGGCATCTTGAAGGTCACTCTCGGGGGCGCGCTCGGAGACTACGCAGCCGGCACGCCGCTCGGCCTCCGCATCCTCCTGCCGGGCAGCGGCACGTGCGCGGACACCGCTTTCGACGACGCCGGTCAGGCGTGCGAGGTCAAGAACAAAGGCAAGACCGTGATCTGCAAGTGACGATCCGGTCCGCGGACGCCGCCCTCGCTCGGCTCGCCATCGGGCGGCGGTGAGCCACCTCGGACCGAGACCCCGCGGCCGCGCGGCCGCGGGGTCTCGCGTCCCAATCCCCCGTCCGACACAATCGACGTGGGGCTAAGATGGTGGCGGAACGAGATATTCCCGCCCCGATGATCTTCGTCGTCGACGACTCGGAAGACGATCGGGAGCTCCTCGGCGCCGTGCTCCGCGTCCACGGCTACCGGGTGAGCTACGCGAACGATGGGACCGACGCGCTGCGGCAGCTCGAGAGCGGTCTCCGCCCCTGCCTGATCCTCCTCGACCTCGACATGCCGTACGTCGACGGCGTCGGTTTCCGCGAGCGCCAGCTCGCCGACCCGCGCATCGCCGACATTCCGGTCGTCGTGTTCTCCGCGGCCGCCGACCTTCCGAAGATCTGCGAGGAGCTGCATCTCCCGGGATTCCAGAAGCCGGCCGAGATCGGCACGGTGGTGCGCACGGTCGAGCGGTATCGCGCGGAACGCTGACCAGGGTCCTGCCGCCGTCAAACGGCGAGCAGGACCGCGCGCGCCGGCTCGCCGGTCGCGGCCGCGATGGCGCTCGCGTAGAGGCGCACCTGCTCCTCGTAGGCGGCGATCCGCCCCTCGAGCTCGCGATCGGTCTTGAAGTCGACCACGGTCCACACGACGCCGCCGTCCGCGCGCTCGCGGAACGCGAGGTCGATCACGCCCTCGACGAGCGCGCCGTCGCTCGCTCGCAGGACGACGGGCGTCTCGCGCCGGACGGCGCCCGAACGGGCCGCGCGCGCTGCACGCCGGAGGATCGGGTGCGCGAGAGCGCGCTCGACGGCCGCGGCCGCGGCCGCGACCTCTTCCGCGGACGCGCCGACGAGGCGCCCCTGCGTGCGCGCGGTCGCTCGGATCGCGTCGCGTCCCGCCGTGAGATCGACGGCGGCGAGGACGCCGTGGACGAGCGCGCCGAAGCGCTTCCCGCCCGGCCGCGGCAGCTCGATCTCGGCCTTCTCGAGCGCGACCGCGACGCGGTCGACGCGGTCCGCCGGAGTCGCAGTGCCGAGCCCCTCGCCCGCGACCGCCGCGGCGGCGCGCAGCGTCGCGGGCTCCGCTCGCAGGGACGGCGCGCCCCCGTCCGCGAGCGCCCGCGCCCGCGCCTCCTGCCAGCGCGCGTGTGCGCGCGCGCCCTCTTCCGCCGCGCTCCCCTTCTCGTCGGCCTCGAGGATCCGCATCTGGCGCAGGCCGACGTCGTCCTGCAGGCCGAGGTCGAGCTTCGTCGGATCCCACCACACGACCGCCGGTCCGTCCGCGGTCGGACGGTGGAGCCCCGGGCGGATCGGGTCGTGCTCCGGCCGCGCGAGCGGCGGCCGTTGGGCGACGGTGTCGCGGCCGAACGGCGGGCAACCGGGCGCGACCTTCGCCGATGCGCGCTCGCCGTGCGGCGGGTACACGGCGTCGTTCAGCACCTCGAGCCAGCCGCGCCCGAGGTCGTCGTCGGGCGCGAGGTCGCCCACGCCGGGCACGACGAGGAGGTCGCGCGCGCGCGTGGTCGCGACGTACGCGACCCGCACCGCTTCGGCGGCATCGCGCCGGAGCTCCTCGTCCGCCGCCTCGAGGAGCTCGACCGGCGCGGCGCCGGCGAGCGGCTCGGCCCAGAGCCCGCGCTCGGGATCGACGTGGCGCTGCGGCCGCGCCGACGTCGCGTTGCAGACCGGATCCGCGAGCACGACGACCGGGAACTCGAGCCCCTTCGCGCGGTGCACGGTCATGATCCGCACGCCTTCGGTGCTCTCCTCGACGAGCGGCGCGTCCTCGGACTGTCCGCGCTCGGCCTCCGCCTCGAGGTGGTCGACGAAGGCGCGGAAGGACGCCGCGCCGCGGCGCTCGAAGCGGCGCGCGAGGTCGATCGTGCGAAGGCAGTTCGCGAGCGCCTGCTCTCCCGTGGGCCAGATCGCGATCCCGGCGTGCGCGCGCACGGCGTCCAGCAGGCGGCCGATCGTGTGCGCGATCGGGCGGTGGTTGCGCCCGGCGTAGAGCCGGCCGAGCACGTCGAGCGCGCCGGCGACCGCGCGCTCGGGCGCGCCGAGCGCAGCGAGCTCGTCGTCGCCGAGACGCCGGAGCGGGTGGAGCCGCTTCACGCGATCGCGGAACGCGAGCAGCGCGTCGTCCCCGAGCGCGAACAGCGGCCCGCGCAGCGTCGCGAAGACGCGGAGCTCGTCGTCGGGCCACTCGATCGCGGCGAGCGCGTTCCGGATCGCGAGGATCTCCTCGCGCTCGTGGAACGAGCGCCCGCCGACCAGCACGTGCGGCAAACGCCGCGCCTCGAGCGCGCGGACGTACGGACGCGTCACGTCGTCGCCGTAGTTCTGGAAGCGGCGGAACAGGAGGCAGACGTGGCGGGCCGCGATCCGCACGCGCTCGCCGGGGCGGAGCGGGTCCTCGATCGTCCAGCCGCTCTTCTCGACCAGCCAGGAGACGAACGCCGCGGCCGCGTCGGCGTACGAGTCGGCGATGCAGCCGCTCTGCATGGGCGCGTTGTCGCCGTAGTCGCGGTAGGGGTTGGGCGCGGGCAGGACGACGACCGCGGGCCGATCCGCGACGTCCTCCCGCCGGCGCTCGAGGGGGACGTAATCGGCCTGGCTCCCGTCCTCGCTCCCCTGCATGTGCGGCGCGAACGCGACGTTCACGAGGCCCTGGATCGCGGCGACGCCGCGGAAGCTCGTCGTCAGGTGGAGGAGCTCCGCGCCACGCGCGACGAGGTGGCGCTTGACGCGCTCGTAGAGCGCGACGTCGGCGCGCCGGAAGCGATAGATCGACTGCTTGGGGTCGCCGACGATGAAGAGCTTGCCGGGGGCCGGCGTCGCGCGCTGCCAGTCGGTGTCGCGCTCCGCGTCGGCTGCGAGCAGCAAGAGGATCTCGGCCTGCAGCGGGTCGGTGTCCTGGAACTCGTCGACGAAGAAGTGGGTGAAGCGGCGCTGGAAATCGGCGCGCACTTCGCGGTCGCCGCGCAGGAGGTCGCGGGCGCGCAGGAGGAGGTCGAGGAAGTCGAGCTTTCCCGCGCTCGCCTTTCGCCGCGCGTACTCGTCGATCACCGGGCGGAGCTCGCGCTGGAGGAGCGGCGCCAGGTCCGCCTCGCAGGCGGCGACGAGCGCGTCGAGCTCCTGCTTGACGGCGTCGCGCGCGGCGCGCGCATCTTCGCGCGTCAGATCGTGCCCGTAGCTCGCGCTCCTGCCGCGCCAGCCCCAGTGGCGGGCGCGCGGCATGCCGCGCGCGAACTGCCGGAGCTCCGCCTCGAGCGCGTCGTGGTCGCGCGGCCGCACGAGCTCCCGCAGGCGATTCTCGTCGACGAAGCGCGCGATCTCGCCGAAGCTCTTCGCGAGCCAGTCGCCCGCGCGCAGCGCGCGCTCCGCGAGCGGCGCCACCTCGGCGAAGCGCTCGAGGATGCGGTCGATCGCGGCAGCGCGGTCGAACGGGTCGCGGCGCCACGCCGCCGGGAAGTCGCGGTGCTCGGCGAGCGCGTCGACCGCGCTCCGGAGGAGCTCCCGCGGGCCGTTTCGCCCGTTCCATGCGCCGCGCCGGGACAGGATGCGGCGGACGCCGGGATGCGGGTCCGAGAGCTCGCGCTCGAACCAGCCGTCGAACGCGCCGTCGAGGAGCGCGCGCGACTGGTCCTCGGCCGCGACCTCGAAGAGCGGATCGACGCCGGCCTCGACGGGCCGCTCGTGCAGGAGGTCGGCGCAGAAGGCGTGGATCGTCCCGATGCGCGCGAGCTCGAGCTGCGCGAGCGCCCGGTCGAGATACGCCCGCTCGTCGGGGCGCGTCGCGGCGCCGTTGCGGGCGCCCTCGATCGCCGCTCGCAGGCGGAGCTTCATCTCGCCCGCCGCCTTCTCGGTGAAGGTGAGGGCGACGATCCGCTCCAGCTCCGCCGTGCCCGTCCGGATGAGAGCGAGGATCCGCGAGACGAGCGCGGTCGTCTTGCCGGTTCCCGCGGCGGCCTCGACGAAGAACGTCCGGTCGAGCTCGTCGCAGATGCGGCGGCGCGCCTCGGCGTCGGCGAGCGGCTTCTCGGTCACGCGAGCTCCCGGAGCTTCCGGAGCGCGGCCAGCGCCGGCGACTCCTTCGGCTTTCGCTCCGTCCGCATCTCCTCGTACGGCCCGCACACGACCCGGTAGTCGCAGAAGCGGCAGGCGCGCGGCGCCGGGAGCGCGGGCAAGAACGCCTCCGAGAGGCCGGCGCCGACCGCGTCGGCGAGGGCGCTCGCGCCCTGCCGCACGCGCTCGTCGAGCTCGACCGGACGGACCGTGAAGCCGCCGGCCGACGTGCAGTACGAGAGCCGCGACTCGGTGACGGTCGCGTCCGGGAACAGCTTCTCCGCCGCGAGCGCGTAGAGGACCGGCTGCAGCACGGAGCCGCCCGCCAGCACGCCGCCGGCGCCGAGCTTCACCTTGCCAGTCTTGTGGTCGGTGACGCGCACGCGGCCCGCGGCGTCGCGCTCGACGAGGTCGATCGATCCACGCAGCCGGATGCCGGCCTCGAGCTCGACCGCTTCGGCGATCGATCGGGAGTCGCGATTGCGGCGGGACGCGAGCCCGAACGCGAGCTCGAAGCGCCATGGAACGAAGCCGGACTCGTCCTCGCTCATGCGGCGGAGCCACTCGCGCAGGTCGGCGCGGATGCCGGCGATGCCCTCGCTCCAGACGCGCTCGATCGCGGGCGCCAGGCGTTCGTGGTGCTCGCCCGCGACCGCTTCGAGCACGTCGTCGAGCTCGGCGCGCGCGCTCGCGAGGTTCGACGGCACGACGGGCAGCAGCCCGCGGGCCTGCAGGCGCTGGAAGAGCGCGAACTGGACGTCGTGCACGAGGGCGCCGCGCTGGAGCGCGTCCATCTCGTCGATCGCGGCCGGCTCCTCGCGCGGCGCGAGGCGGTGCACCGCCTGGAGGAAGAAGTGGTACGGGCACGCCGCGTAGTTCTCGAGCGCGGTCGCGGAGTAGCTGCGCGCCGCGAGCGCGTGGCGCGCGAGCGCCTCGCGCGCCGCGGCGATGGGCTCGACGAGCCCGTCGGCCGGCGTCCAGCGCCGGAGCCAGCGGCGCGCGCGGAAGCGGAGCGCGCGCCCGAGATGCGGGTTCGCGTCCAGAAGGAAGCGGGCGGTCCCGACGCTCGCAGCCGGCTCGAGCCGGAGCAGCCGATCGAGCAGTGCGAGGTCGTGCTCGGCCTCGTCGATTGCGTTTTCCGGCGAGCGCGGCGCCGGCCAGCCGACGCGCGCGTCGGCGACGCGCTCCGCGAGGTCGCCGAGCTCGGCGAAGCCCGGGAGCCGGCCCTGCGCCGCGCGCATCGCCTCCAGCGTGTAGAACGACGGCACGCGCGGGCGCGCCTTCTCCATGTCGAGGCGCGGGTAGGAGAGCACGAGCTCGCGCTCGGCGGCTCCGACCGCGATCCGGAGCGCGAGGCGCTCGCTCTGGACGCGGTCGTCGTTCGTCGGGAGGTCGGGGGAGAGGCGCTCGCGGACGCGGTCGAGGAGGAGCGGCTCCTCGCGGATCTCGCGCGGGAAGAGCTTCTCGGCGAGGCCGGGGATGCAGACGAGGTCGAACGCGAGGCCGCGCGCCGCCTCGACCGGCCCGACGAAGACCCGGCCGTAGCGGCTCCGCGGCGGCGGCAGCGCGAGCTCGAGGAGCCGCTGCGAGAGGACGAGCTGCACCTCGCGCAGCGCGACCGGCCCGACCGGCGCCATCGGCTCGAGCTCGGAAAGAACCTGGAGGACTCGCGTCGGGTCGCGCAGCGCGCGCGTCGCGAGCGCGGAGAGCCGCTCGATCCACCGCCCCCAATCGGCCGACTCCGGGAGCTCGGCGAGCTCGTCGAGCAGCGGAAGCGCGAAGTCGCGGAGGCTTCCGAGGTCGGCGAGCGTGCGCCGGATGCGCGCGGCGCTCGCGTCGTCCTCCAGCTCGGCGAGGTCGAGGCCGAGCTCGGCCTCGAGGCCGTCGAGACGGCGGCGCCAGCGCTCGCGCCCGCCGATCACCGCGGCGTCGACGAGGAGCTGCTCCCAGCGCCGCGGCGCGCGCAGCGTCCCAGCGACGACTGCGACCTCCTCCGGGTCCGCGACCGACACGTCCGCTTCGGTGGGGCCGCGACCGGAGGCGCCGAGCTCCGCGTGCGCACCGACCGGGAGTGCAGGCTCTCCGACGTCCGCGGCCGCGGGAGCCGCGCCGGCGAGCGCGTCCGCGATCGCTTCCGGCACCATCTCCTCGTCGGGCGCGACCCAGCGCTCGGCCACCGGCGCGGCCGGCGGCGGAGCGCCGGCGGCAGTCGCGTCCGGGACGACGCCGAGAGAGAGGTACTCGGCGAAGCGGCGCGCCGAGAGCCGCTCCGCCGCGCACGCGAGGAGCGCGACGAACGCTCGACCCGCCGGATCCGGCCGGACCGCACCGCGCGCGAACGCCGCCGGAACGCCCGCGCGCGCGAGCGCCTCTTCCAGGTGCGGGCGGTACTCCTCGGGCGATCGCAGGAGCACCGCCATGCGGTCGAAAGGGATCCCGCGCCGGGCGGCGCCGACCAGGCGGCGCGCGATCTCGACCGCTTCCCGGCTCTCCCCGGGCGCGGAGAGGACGACGACGCTGCCGTCGACGGCGGCGGCCGGCGGAGCGACGTCGAGGAAGACGTGGCGCTGGAGGTGCGCGAGCGACGAGATGCGGGGCGGCGGCGCGCTCGCCGCGGGCGCCGCCTCGAGCCCGATCGCGAGCGCGCGCCGGCGCGTCCGCGCGTCGCCGGCGGGGACGGTCGCGACCGCTTCGGGCGCGCGCTCGACCATCGCACCGAGGAGCTCCTCCTCGGCGCGCGTCGCGATCGACACGTCGAGGAGGAGCAGCGGCAGCCCGAGCAGCGGGTGGCGGAGCGCGCGATCGCGCGCGGCGCGGGTCGCGAGCTCGAAGACCGCGGCGCGATCGGCGAGCTGGGCGCGCACGAGCTCCTCGTCGGTCGCCTCGAGGAGCCGGCGGAGCTCGGGCGATGCCTCGCCGACGCGTTCCGGCGCGACCCGCGCCATTCGGAGCTCGTCGATCGCCGCGGCGGCGGCTCGCGCGAATCCCGGCGTCCCCGCGACCTGAGCGTAGCGGCCCAGCTCGCCGCGCCGGTCGCACTCGTGCACCACGCGCGCCACGACGGCGCACCCCGGTAGGCTCCCGACCGGAACCAGGTTCGCGTCGATGAGGGCGGGGCGCGCGAGCTCCGCGGCGAGGCGGCCGAGCGTGACGCGGTGCCACCCGAACGACGCGCCCGATCGGCCCGCCGTCACCGTGCGGCGAATGATCTCGTTCGCCGCGTCGGCCGTCGCCGCGACAACGACCACCTCCTCGGCGGGCGCGCGCGCGGCGAGCCACTCCGCCGCGCGCCGGAGGCGGTCGCTCGCGGTCTCGGCTTCGACCAGGGTGCGCATCGGTTGCCGGCCCTTCCGACAACCGACAACCGCGCGGATCCCGGGTTGTCAAATCGCGACGCAAAGTCGCGCGCGCCGCGGTTCCGACACCGCTCCGCTCGCGCGGCGACGCGACGTCGCCGCGCGAGCGGAGCTTCAGCAGTCGAGCGCGCCGACGTCAGTCGTGCGTCTCGACGGTCTCGGAGCGCGTGACGCGCGAGACGCGCCCGTCGTTGCCGACGAACACCTTGACGTCGTGCCCGCTCAGCGAGCTCAGGTCGACGTCGTCGGGAGCGACATAGACGTGCGTATCGCTGCCGACGCGGAACGACCGCGTCTTGGCGTCCGTGATGACGAGACGCCCGCTGGGCGTGGTCGTCGTCTGCGTCATCGTGGTCGTGCTCTCTGCGGCCAGGGCCCGGCCGGTGGCCGGAATCGCGAACGCGAGAGCGAGAGCCAGCATGGTCACAGTACGTCGCATCGGGGACCTCCCTTCATTCGGCCGCATTTCCGCAAGGCCCATGCCACGGCCCTCCCCGCGGCCGTCGTGGAAAGCGGTCGACTTCCGCGAGTTCGACGCGCGAAGCCGTGCCGGCTCGATGTCGTTCCGACACGGCCGTGAAAGATTGCCACCCCCCGCGCGCAAGAATCTCCGCGCGCCGAGATGGGCAAGCTCGCCGCCGACCGTCGGGCGCGTCGTCGTCACGGCGTCGGACCCGGCGCGACGAGGCCGATCGCCGCCATCGGCGTGTCCGCCGGCGGCGTCGCCACGTCGGGGATGCACGGCACGATCGGCGGCGGCGCGGGATCCGGAAGCGACGGGACCGCCGCATCCGGCTTGTGGAAGCTCAGCACGTCGAGGAGGTTCCCGACGTCCGCGGATGCGTCGCGCGCGGTGAGCGGTGCGAGGCCGAAGCGCCACTCGATCAGCTTCAGAACCGAGGTGTGGTCGAAGACGGTGGACGACACGCGCGGGCTCGCGGCATCGCCGCGGCTGAACGGCGACGCGACCACGGCCGGCACGCGGAGGCCGAGGAGCGCCTTTCCGTCCACGAGGTCGGGATCCACGGCATTCGGTGCGGCCGCGCGCGGCGGCGCGACGTGATCGAAGAACCCGCCCCACTCGTCGTACGTCACGATGAACACGGTGCTCGGCCATGCCGGCCCGTTCGCGAGCGCGTGGAAGGTCTCCGCGAGGAACGCGTCGCCGACGCGCACGTCGGCGTGCGGGTGGTCGCTTCCCGACGTGCCGGTCGAGTCCTCGACGAAGCGCGGCTCGACGAAGCTCACGGCCGGCAGGTTTCCGGTCGCCGCGTCGGCGAGGAACTCGTCGTACGACCGCGAGATCGGGAGGTATTTGGCGCCCCAGAGCCACAGGAACGAGACGTCGGAATAGTAGTAGGTCGCGCTCACGCCGGCTTCGGCGAGGCGGTCCCAGATCGTCGGCAGCGTCGAGATGTCGAGCGTGTTGTCGAGGCGATCGGTCTGCGCGGCGTGCTGGAAGATCCGGTTCGGATAGGTCGGGCCCAGGATCGCAGCGAAGAATCGGTCGCAGGTCGTGTAGTTGCGCGCGAGAGCGTTGAAGAACGGCCGGTCGGGCTCGACGTAGTAGCCGATCGCGTACTCGTCGTTCATGCCCGCACGGAGGAACCCGTCCATCGCGCCGCCGTCGTACTCGACGCGTCCGCCCTCCCAGGTGTGATCCGGGTCGGGGTGATCGCAACCCATGTAGTCGGGCGCGAGCGGGAAGGTCGTGTGCGGCGCTCCGGATGCGTCGAGGTACGTGAGGCCGGACTGGCGGCCATCCGCGCCGGGAAGCCATCCGAGGAAGTGATCGAAGCTCCGGTTCTCCATCATGACGAGGACGATGTGCTCGATGCCGGACTTCTCGGGCTTCGGCGGCTTCTTCCTGCTCACCGCGCTCGCGCCCGGGGGATGTACGACGAGCGCGAGGATCCCGACAAGCACAATGTAGACGCTGCGGCGCGCCGCGGCGCGCTCGCCGTTTCGAGGGGTTCTTCTCATGACAGCTCTCCCGGGTGCCTCGGCACCGTTCCAGACGCAGCCCCGGGGAACGCCGTTGCAGCCGGTGTGCCACGGGCGCGGGCGCGCGAGGCGCGCAGTTCCCGCGACGGGGCGCGCAATTGTGCGCGGGCGGGCGCGCCGACCTGCGGAATCCGCGCGCGCCCCGTCCCCGTACCGCGGCGCGTCCGGCGCGGCGGCGCAGGGCTTCGCGCAAAGGTTGCAATGCGGGACGGCGCGCCGCGCCTGCCCGATTGCGCGGCATCGTGCCGCGCCCGGCATCACGTCCCGCTGCGCGAACCGAAGCTCCGATCGCAGTCGCTCGTGAATTCGGCGGTCCGCGCAGCGTCCACGCTGGTATCGAATCTGCACCGGGCCACCCGGGGGGCGCGATGGCGGGAGCGGCGACCGGCGGCAGCGGCAGACGTCGCGCCGGGGCACGTCGTTCGCGAGACGGTGGGGTGATGCGAACGGACGGCTACGAACGGCTCTCGGGCCTCGATCACTCGTTCCTCCACTTCGAGACCCAGAACAGCTACATGCACGTCGCGTCGACGTGCCTCTTCCGCGGCGGGTCGTCGCTCGACGGCGACGGCGGGATCGACATCGCGCGCGCCCGCGCGCACATCGCCTCGCGCCTCCACCTGATCCCGCGGTACCGCCAGCGCCTCGGCTACGTGCCGGTCACGAACGACCCGATCTGGGTGGACGACGACCGCTTCGACCTCGAGTACCACGTCCGCCACAGCCACCTGCCGCATCCCGGAAGCGACGCGCAGCTGAAGACGCTGTGCGCGCGCATCCTCGAGCGACCGCTCGATCGGCGCCGCCCGCTCTGGGAGATCTGGCTCATCGAAGGGCTCGAGGGCGGCCGCTTCGCGATGCTGAGCAAGGTCCATCACTGCATGGTGGACGGCATCGCCGGCGTCGATCTCCTGGCCGCGCTCCTGAACGCCGCGCCGGACGCGACGGTCGGAAGCGCCGAGCCCTGGAGGCCCGCGCCGCCGCCGACCGTGACGCGCCTCCTCCGCGACGAGGTGCGCCGTCGCACCGACGCGTCGGCCGCTATCGTCGCGACCTGCGCGCGGGCGCTCACGCCGGAAGCGCGCGGGCGCATCGCCGGCACGGTCGGGAGCCTCTGGGGATTCGTCCGGAGCGGCACCCGCACCTCGGGCGAGACGCCGATCAACCGGCCGATCGGCCCCCATCGCCGCGTCGACTGGGTCGAGCTCGACCTCGAGCAGGTGAAGCACGTCAAGCGCCGGCTCGGCGGCACGCTGAACGACGTCGTGCTCGCGACCGTCGCCGGCGCGATGCGCCGCCTCTTCCTCGACCGGCGCGCTCCCGTGGCCGGCGATTTCCGAGTTCTGATCCCGGTCAGCGTGCGGGCCGCGAGCGAGCGCGGGGAGACCGGCAACCGCGTGTCCGCGTGGCTCGCTCCGCTGCCACTCGGCGAGTCGCGCGCGCTCGATCGCTTTCGGGCGATCCGCGACACGACCGCGCATCACCGCGACCACCGCCAAGAGCGCGGCCCCGAAGTGCTCACCCGGACCGCGGACTGGACGACGTCCCTCCCGCTCGCGCTCGCGATTGGCGCGATCCGCCGGACGCGCGCGTTCGACCTGATCGTGACGAACGTGCCGGGCCCGCAGCTCCCGCTCTATCTGCTCGATGCCGAGATGATCGCCGCGCACCCGCACGTGCCCCTCTTCGAGAACCAGGGTCTCGGCATCGCGCTCCTGAGCTATGCCGGCCGGCTCGCGATCGGCCTGGTCGCGGACTGGGACGTCGTGCCCGACGTGCACCGCGTCGCGGGGTGGGTCGAGGCGGCCTTCGCGGAGCTGCGCGACGCCGCGTGCGGGGAGCCGGCGCCGCGGGCGCGGAAGCGCGCGCTGCAAGCCGTCGCCTGATCCGCTTCGGGCGCGCTCAGAGAAGGTCCTCGACCTCGTGCACGTCGCGGATCACGTGGTGGACGCCTTCCGCCTCGCGCGGCGCGTCCGGCGGCGCGACCCACGCCGCGCGCATGCCCTGCTCGGCGGCGGCGCGCGCGAACGCCAGCGTGTCGTCGACGAAGAGGCACTCCTCCGCCGGAACGCCGAGCCGGTCGAGCGCGCTCCCGTAGGCCGACGGCGAGGGCTTCGGCGCGTACGCCAGGTCCTCGAGCGCGAGGACGCACTCCATCAGATCCGCGACGCCGAGGAGATCGAGGACGCGAAGCGCGTGCGCGCGCGGGCCGTTCGTGAGCACCGCCTTTCGCAACGGAACGCGCTCGAGCAGCGCCCGCAGGCGCGGATCGGGTGCGAGCAGATCGGACAGGTCGACGCCGTGGCAATGGAGGAGGTACTCGTCGACGTCGATCGCGTGCTGCTCGGTGAGGCCGCGCAGCGTCGTGCCGAAGCGATCGCGCAGCAGGACGCGCTCGGCGTCGACCCGCGCCGCGGCGATCCCGAGGCGATCGACCATGAACGAGTTGATGCGCGCGTCGATGCGTCGCAGCACGCCGTTGCCGCGCGGATAGAGCGTCTCGTCGACGTCGAGGAGCAGGACCCGCATCGGCGCGGACCCTAGCATTCGCCCGCCAAGGGCGGATTGCGGCCGCCAACGCCTCTCGGGCGCGCCGACAAGCGCGCTTTGCGGTTCGGACGCGGAAACCCGGGCGCCGGGCCGGCTTTCGGCGCGCCGCGCCCGCGAATTTCCACGATTTTGCGATCCGGGTGCTTCTCGCGGCGGCTGGCACGGCCGGTGCGCTCTGCGCCCCGGCGCGCGCCCCGCGCATGGCGCGGAGCCGGGCGGCCGGAGCCGCCGGCGGCGCACCAGGAGACGACCATGAACGCACACCCGATCCGTCCATCCGCTCTTCGTCCGCGACGCCGCCGCGTCGCCGTCTGGCGCGAGCTGCTCGCGGCCGTCCTCGCGGCGACGCAGCTCGGCGGTCTGCCGGGCGCGGCAGCCGCCGCAGGCGGCTTCGGAGGTCCCGGCTCCGGCGGACTTCCCGGCAACAACATCGCGCCGAACGGGCTCGGCAAGCCCAACGTCAAAGGCCTGAAGCCGCCGGCGCTGAACCTGCCGCCGCCCACGACGATCGAGCAGCTCCTCCTCCGGGGCGACTCGAAGAAGTGGCTCAAGGAGGTGAAGGTCGCCAGCAAGGCCCGCTACGTGTGCTCCGTCCGGAGCACCCAGGCGGTGTTCTGCAATTCGGTGGACGAGCTCACCGCCGGCATGCGACCGGAAGAGAAGAACCTGACCGAGCTCGCGCTGAACTCGATCTACGACGCGTTCCGGCTCGACGGGAATCAGGACGTGCTCTACGGCTGCGGCGACGGCGCGAACCCGTTCGCGAGCGGCGACTTCTTCACCGTCAAGTCGCTCCCCGGCGCGTCGAAAGGCAAGGGCGGCCTACCGGGCGATCCGCTCGGCGGCCGGGGCGGCGGCTCGCCGTCCGGCGGGCCGAGCGGCTTCGACCCGCGCACCGGACGGTTCCGCACGTCGCCGTTCCTGCCCGGGTTCCTCGGCAGCAACCAGATCTCGACGATGGCCGATCAGTGCCGCGCGTCGCTCGCCGCGAGCCTCGGGTCCGCTCCCGGCGCCGGCCGCGGAAGCGCCGGCGGCGGAGGCGGCGACTATCAGGATACCGTGCAGGCGACCAAGGACCACGTGGAAGACGAGATCGACGAATACTGCGCGCGCGACGACCACACGGGGCTGATCTCGCAGCCGGGGAGCGGAAACGGCACGCCGTCGCCGGCTCCGAGCCCGGGCGCGGCCGGCACGACGCCGAACCCGCAGCCGAGCCCGGCCGCGAGCCCCGCGCCCGGCGCGAGCCCGGCTCCCGCGCCGAGCCCGGCAGCGTCGCCCGGCGCCGCCCAGGACGACTCCGCGCTCGCCGCTGGCGAGAAGGTCGCGGCCGCGATCAGCGGTCTCCTCACCGCGGCGTCCGCGGGCGTCGACTTCAAGGAGGCGTGGGCCGTCTTCACCAAGACGATCTCGACCCTCGGCGTCGAGGAGGCGGTCGCGGAGTCGGCGGGCAAGGCGTCGCACGGCGTCCTGGGCGGCATCCTCGTCGGGCTCGCGCTCGCGGCGAACGCGAACGGCGACGAGAACGTCGCGAAGGCGGCGAGCGTGGTCGGCGACATGTTCACGCTGCTCGACTCGCTCGGCACCGCGTACGTCGAGGCCGAGGCGATCGGCACGGCGGTCGGCGCGGAAGGGGCGGCGGCGATCGGCGTCGCGGGCTCGTCGGCGCTCACCGTCGTCGGCGTCGCGGTCGGAACCGGCGTCGCGTCCTACAGCCTCACCAAGACCGCGATGACCGCGAGCGGGCTCTACGACGACTGGGACCGCTACGTGCTGACGCCGATGGCCGACGCGCTCTGGGAGTCGGAGTACGGCCCGGACGCGACGCCGATCAAGGGCGGCCGCGGCGGCAAGGCCGGCGGCAGCACGCAGTTCTGCCCGCGCGACGCCGACTGCAGCAACACCTGCGAGGACATCCAGGCGGCCTGGGCGGCGTTCAGCGCCCACTGCGACGAGTCGCACTGGCAGACGTACGACTGCGTCAAGTTCGTGAGCTTCGTGAACGGCTGCGCCGACCCGGCTCTGATCAACCCCGGACCCGAGGGCGACTACGTCTGCCGCGCTCCCGGCCACCCGGCACCGGCGCCGGACTCGACGGGCTGCAGGCTGCTCGGCCAGCCGGGCGAGCCGGGCAACATCCGGTTCTGCGACAAGCCGTCGCAGAAGCTCGCGAAGGACCTCGAGCGCCAGCTGCGCGAGCCCGACTGCACGGTCGACGGGCCGGGCTGCGGCTTCGACGGCAACGGCAACTTCTGACGTGCGACGGCGGAGCGGCCGCGCCCCGCGCGTCCGCTCCCGCTCGCGGGACGATGCGCCGCCTGACGGTCGCCGACGTGCGACGGTCAGGCGGCGTCGCCGTCGGGGTCGTCGTCGGGCGCCTCGCCGGCGGCGAAGCGCGACTCGAGGACGTCTGCGAGCATCCGGCAGACGTCGGTCGTCGTGAGGATGCCGACGAGCTTTCCGTGGCGCTCCACGACGACGCAGCCGATCTGGCGGTCGGCCATCTCGCGCGCGACGACGTCGAGCGGGGTGTCGTCGGGGACGGTGTACGCGTCGGTCGTGCACGCGAGGCGGACGGCGCCGTCGGTGAACGCGGAGCCCGGTCGCAGGACGAGCCGCAGGTCGCGCTCGCTCACGACGCCGACGATCGCACCGTCCTCGGTCACCGGGAGATGTCGGATGCCGCGCTGGAGCATCATCGCCCACGCGTCGGCGAGCGGCGCGTCGATGTCGATCGAGTAGGGAAAGGTCGTCATCGCGACCTTGATCGTCGGCATGTGGCGGATCGACCGGAAGTCGAGCATGGCCTACGGCTCGTCCGCGAGGATCCCGCCGATCCGCTCGGCCGCGTCGAGGAACTCTTCCACCATCTCGGCGACGACGGCCCGCGTCGGCTTCGCGACGTTCATCTGACCGACGACCTGCCCGACGAAGTAGGTGACGAGCTGGTGCGCGCCCGTGTCCGGGTGGTGCGCGACGCGATGGATGCGGCGCTGCGCGTCCGCGACCAGCATGCTCTGGAGCGGCATCGGAAGCGCGGGCGGCGCGCCCGGCTCTTCCCAAGCGTCGGTCCACGCCGTCCGCAGCATGCGGGCGGGCTTGCCGGTGAGCGAGCGAGAGCGGCGCGTGTCGTTGGACGTCGCGGCGAGGAACTTCTCCTTGACGACCGGCACGGTCTCGGCCTCGTGGGTCGTCAGCCACACGGAGCCGCACCACACGCCCTCCGCCCCGAGAGCGAGCGAGGCCGCGATCTGGCGGCCGCTCGCGATGCCGCCGGCCGCGAGGACCGGAATGGGCGCGACGGCATCGACGACCTGCGGCACGAGCACCATCGTCCCGATCTCGCCGGTGTGGCCGCCGCCCTCCGTGCCCTGGGCGATCACGAGGTCGACGCCGGCATCGCGGTGGGCGACCGCGTGGTCGAGCCGCCCGGCGAGCGCGGCGACCGGAATGCGCTCGGTGCGCGCGCGCTCGACGACCCACGGCGGAGGGCTTCCGAGAGCGGACGCGAGGAGCGCGATCCGATGCTCGAACGCGACGTCGATGAGCGGCGCCATCGACTTCGGATCGATCGCGAGGACGCGGCGGCGCTCGCCGCCCTCGGCCTCCTCGCCGCCCGCCGGCATGGCCGGCACGCCGTAACGCTCGAGCAGCTCGTCGATCCACTGGCGGTGCTCGTCGGGCAGCATCGCGCGCAGCCCGGCCGCGTCGAGGCCGCCCTCCTCCGCGCCGGCGTACTTCCGGGGCATCAGGAGGTCGACCCCGAAGGGACGGCCGCCGGTGCGCTCGCGGATCCACGCGAGGTCGACGTGGAGCTGCTCGGGCGTGTGGGCCACGGCGCCCAGGACCCCGAGGCCGCCCGCGGCGCTCACCGCCGCGACGACGTCCCGGCAATGGGTGAACGCGAAGATCGGGAAGTCGATCCCGAACATCTCCGTGACTCGCGTGCGCATCGTGAACCTCCGGGGGGCGACGGCCGACCGCAGCGTTGGTTTGGCAGACCGACATCGCCCTGACCAGTCGGTGCATTTGGCCGGTTCGAGAGGTCGCGGAGAATGAAGGTATGGCCGGCGGCCGGTTCCCCGTGGCTCCGTGCCGCGGTGCGGCACCGAATGCCGGCACGGGAGGGCATCATGCCGGAGAAGGCGACCCTGGAGCGCGCGGAGCGCGACCGGAAGAGCGGCAAGGCGCCGTCGACGCAGGCGGGCGAGTTCGTCCGCGAAGAGATCCACCACGTGCGGGAGGGCAAGCACGGCGCCGCGAACACGAAGCAGGCGATCGCGATCGGGCTCTCGAAGGCTCGGCGCGCGGGCGTCAACCTGGCGCCACCCGCGAAGGGAATGACCTCGGCGCGGACGCGGCAGCAGGCGAAGCGCGACGTCGCGAAGGGAGCGCACCGCACGCGGAAGCCGTCGGCCAAGCGCTCGCGCGCGATCTCGAAGGCGCTCGACCGCGAGCCGCGCAGCACCGCCTCGCGATCGAGCCTGTCGCGCCAGTCGCGCGCGGCGGCCAAGAAGCGCACGAAAGCGGACCGCTCGGCGGCGGCGAAGAAGGCGGCTCGCACGCGGAAGGCGCGCCGCCGCGGCCAGGCGCGCCGCGCCGGTTAGGCTAGCGTCGGTGGCGGCGGCCGGCGCGCGAACCCCCGGGCGCGAGCTCGGGCCGCTGCCGCGCGCCGCACGACGCCGCGGCCGGTGAAACTGCCGGAGCCTTCGCCGGCGCCACCGGCGTCCGCGCTCGGCGCAGGAACGACGGCAGCACCAGCATCACGAACAGCATCACGCCGACCGTCAAGCGCTCGTCGCCGAGGACGTGGTTCAGCCAGAGCGTCGACACCATGAGGAGCGCGAAGTAGAACATGTCGCCGGTGATGGCGATCGCCCATCCCGGCACGAAGCCGTGCCCGGCCGCGGCCGCGGCCGCGCGCCCGGTCATCGGGTCGACGCCGAAGCTCACGAGCACGAGCGGCAGCGGCCCGGCGGCGTTGCCGTACTGCGCCGCCGTGCGCTGCACCATCCGCCGGATGAACGCCGCGAAGCGTCCGAGGAGGGGAATCGCGCGGCCGGCGGCGATCAGGAGACGGAGGAAGGGCTCGAAGACGCACGCGAGGATCACGTCGGAGACGAAGTAGAGCGCGAGCATCGCGGGCCAGGGGATGCCGCGGTCGGCCGCCATCAACACGCCCGACGGGATGCCGCCGCCGATCGGCACGAGGAAGAGGAGAAGCACGCCCCAGGCGCCCGCCGGCCATCCCGCCGGAATGGGCGCCGTCGGATCGAGGAGCGCTCGGTTCAGCTCGTCGAGGTTCACGGTCGGCGAGTGTATCGCGCGCGGACGGCGAGCGCCCGCCGTCGACGGGCCGACCGCGATGCGACGGTCGCATTCGGCCGATTGAGCGCGACGCGCCGGTGGTGAAGACTCCCCGGCCATGCCGCGCTCGCGAACCGTCGTCGCCCTCGCTCTCCTCGCGCTCGCCGCTTGCGGCGATCAGCACTCCGCCGCCCCGCCACCCGACCCGCGCGTCGCCGGTCCCTATCCGGTCGGGGTCACGACCGTCACCTTCGTGGACCCGGCGCGGAACCGGCCGCTACGGACGGAGATCTGGTATCCGGCCGCGGAGTCGGCGCGCGGCTTGCCGCCGTCGCCGATCACCGAGTTCGACGCCGTCCTGGCGCCGCTCCTCTCCGGCTCGACCGTCCCGCTGACCGCGGTTCGCGACGCGCCGATCTCGCCGCACGCGCCCTTCCCGCTGGTCGCGTTCTCGCACGGCAACGGCGGCGTGCGCTTCCAGAACACGTTCCAGACCGAGCGCCTCGCGTCGCACGGCTTCGTCGTCGTCGCTCCGGATCACACGGGGAACACGATCCTCGACCTCGGCGCCGATCCGAATCCGACCGAGAGCCGCCCGCTCGACATCTCCTTTCTCTACGACGAGCTGAGCGCGGACGCCGCGGAGCCGGGCGGGCGCTTCGAGGGCTGGGTCGACACGACGCACCCGTTCGGCGTGACCGGCCACTCGCTCGGGTCGTTCACCAGCCTCGCGGTCGCGAGCGCCGATGCGCGCGTCGCGGCAGCGCTTCCGATGGCCGCACCCGGGCCGGTCGCGCCGAGCTACCGGGCAGCCACGTTCCTCATGCTCGCGACCGAGGACAAGACGATCGAGGAGGACCTGAACCAGCTCGTTCGCGTCGTCTACCAGTCGCTTCCCGGCCCGCGCTGGCTCGGCGAGGTCGTCGACGCCGGCCATTACAGCTTCACGATCGCATGCTTGACGGGAAGCGGGCTCGGCGACGGCGACGGCTGCGGCGAGGGAACGCGCTTCTCCGACGGGTCGCGCTTCACGTTCACGCCGGCCGAGGCGGTTTGGGAGATCGTCGACGTGTACTCGGTCGCGCTCTTCGGGCGGTACCTCAAGGGCATCGAGGAGTACGACGCGACCCTCTCCGAGAACGTCGCGCCGGACATCCTGCGCCTGATGAGCGATCCGCGACCGGAGCTCACGCTCCTCGCCGCGCCGGGCGCGCCGTAGGACGATGGGACGGGGCATTGCTCGGATGATCGCTCGATGCTGCGGAGCGCGTGCCGTCGCGCGCTCGTCGGCCGGCGGCGATCGTCCGCGGCCGGCGCCGAGACGGCGGCGATTCGAGACCGCGTGCGCGGTGGCCGTCCTCGCGCTCGCGGCGTGCGGCGATCGGCAGACGGCGGGACCTCCCGATCCACGGGCGGTCGGCCCGTATCCCGTCGGCGTCACGACCGTCACGTTCGTCGATTCGACGCGCAACCGGCCGCTCCGAACCGAGATCTGGTACCCCGCCGCCGAGTCCGCGCGCGGCCTTCCGCCGTCGCCGATCACCGACTTCGACGCGGAGCTCGCACCGCTTCAACAGGAGTCGCGCGTGCCGCTGACCGCCGTGCGCGATGCGCCGATCTCGCCGGACGCGCCGTTCCCGCTCGTCGCGTTCTCGCACGGGAACGGCGGCGTTCGCTTCCAGAACGTGTTCCAGACCGAGCGCCTCGCGTCGCACGGCTTCGTCGTGGCCGCGCCCGATCATACCGGCAACACCTTTCTCGACCCCACCGGCGATCCGGACTCGGGACACAGCCGGCCGCGCGACATCTCGTTCCTCTACGACGAACTGAGCGCAGCCACGGCCCAGCCGGGCGTCTTCGAGGGCTGGATCGACACCGCGAAACCGTTCGGCGTGACCGGCCACTCGTACGGCGCGTACACGAGCCTCGCGGTCGCGAGCGCCGACGCGCGCGTGGCCGCGGCCCTTGCCATGTCCGCTCGCGGGCCGGTCTCGCCGGGCTACCACGCCGCGACGTTCCTCATGCTCGCGACCGAGGACAAGACGATCGGCCAGGACCTGAACGAGGCGATTCGCGCCGTCTACCGTTCGCTGCCGGGGCCGCGCTGGCTCGGCGAAGTCGTCGACGCCGGCCACTTCAGCTTCTCGATCGCGTGCTTGACGGGAACCGGGCTCGGCGAGGGCGACGGCTGCGGCGAGGGCGTGCGGTACTCCGACGGCTCGCGCTTCGCGTTCACGCCGCCCGAGGCGGTCTGGGAGATCGTCGATGCGTATTCGGTCGCGCTCTTCGGACGCTATCTGAAGGGCATCGGCGAATACGACGCGACGCTGGCCGAGAACGTCGCGCCCGACATCCTCCGGCTGACGGCCGATCCGCGGCCGGAGCTGACGCTGCTCGCGTCGCCGGCGGCGATCGCGCGCTGACGACACGAGGGCCCTTCCACGAGATCGAAACGTCGGCGCCCTCGTCCATCGCGCCTCGCGCGCGTGCTTCCGACCTCTCCTCGCCTCGCCGCTTGCGCCCCGGAAGCGTCGAGCGTACGCGACTGAACACACCATGTCGCACGCGCTCGGCATCGACGTCGGGAGCACGAACGCGAAGGTCGTGCTGGTCGCGGCCGACGGGCGGACGATCGCGACGGCCGCGCGGCCGATCGCCACGCGCCGCGACGGCGAGGTCGCCGAGCAGGATCCGGAGGCGCTCTGGCGGGCGGTCGCGTCCGCGATCCGCGAGGTCGTCGCCGCCGATCGCCCCGCGGCGGGCGACATCGCCGCGATCGGCGTCTGCAGCCAGTATTCCTCCATCGTCCCCGTCGACGCGCGCGGGCGCGCGGTCGCGCCGCTCAAGATGTACATGGACCGCCGCGGCGGCGACCGCACCTGGTCGATCCTCGAGCGCCACGCCGACGCATTCCCCCTCTGGATCGAGCGCCACGGCATCCCGCCCCTCGGGTCGGGCGTCTCGCTCGCCCACCTCCTCCATTTCCAGCACGAGCGCCCGGACGTCCACGCCAGGACCGCCGCCTACCTCGAGCCCATGGACTTCGTGAACCTGCGCTTGACGGGGCGCGCGGTCGCGAACCAGTGCACGATGATGATGGCCGGCGTGTGCGACAACCGCACCGTCGGCGTGACGCGCTACGACGACGACCTCGTCCGCGTGACCGGCCTCGATCCGACGCGCCTGCCGCCCCTCGGCGCGATCGACGGCGTCGTCGGGCCGATCGCGTCCGACGTCGCGGCGGAGCTCGGCCTTCCGAAGCGGGCCGTCGTCCACGCGGCGATGAACGACAGCCAGGCGGCCGCCTTCGCGACCGGAGCCTTCGGGAGCGGCCGCGCCGGCGTGGTCATCGGAACGACGAGCGTGCTGCTCGACGACATCGCCGAGAAGGCGCTCGACCTCGACCACCTCCTGATGTCGATGCCGAGCCCCCTGCCCGGCCGCTACCTCGTCTGGGCCGAGAACGGGATCGCCGGCAAGGCGGTCGAGCACATCCTGCAGCGCGTGCTCCAGGCCGACGACGCGCTCGGCGGACCTTCGCGAGGCGACGCGTTCGAGGCTCTCGACGCCGCGCTCGCCGCCGCGCCGCCGGCGAGCGGCGGCGTGCTGTTCCTCCCGTGGCTCGGAGGATCGCTCGCGCCCTGCCTCGCCGACACGATGCGCGGCGGCTTCTTGAACGTGTCGCTCGACACGTCGCGGCTCGACCTGGTGCGCGCGACGATCGAGGGCATCGCGCACAACCTGCGCTGGCTCCTCGGCCACGTCGAGGCGTTCACGGGACGCCGCATCGAGGAGGTCGCGTTCGCCGGCGGCGCCGCACGCTCGCGCGGCTGGGCGCAGATCCTGGCCGACGTGCTCGATCGCCCGGTGCACGTCGTCGCCGACTCGAGCACGGCGGTCGCGCGCGCTGCCGGGCTCGTCGCGCTGTTCCGGAACGAGGAGCGTCCCGCGGAGGACGCGTCCGCGCTCGCGCGCGAGAGCGCCGTCTGCGAGCCTGCGGCGGCGCACCGGGCGCGCTACGACGCGATGCACGCCCAGTTCGTCGCGGCATTCGAAGCCGTGCGCCCGATCTGCGAAGCGCTGAACGGGTGAGACGCGCGTGGCGCACGCCACGCAGCCCGAAGGAGCCCCCGAGATGGCGAAGTCACCGTATCACGATCGGTTCGCGACCCTGCGCGCGCTGCCGGAGTGCGGGCGCCCGCGCGAGGACATCCTCGCCGAGCTGCGCGCGATGGCGCGCGAGGAGGATTCCTTCTGGGAGACCGGCAAGTGCTCGGGGACGATGTACTGCGGCGACCACGAGCACTACGACTTCCTGAACCAGGCCTTCGGGCTCTTCGCGCACGTGAACGCGCTCCAGCGCGACATGTGCCCGAGCCAGACGCGCTTCGAGGGCGAGATCATCGCCATGACCCTCGATCTCCTGCACGCGGACGCGGTCCGGGACGGAAAGCCGGCGGGCCTCGTCACGACCGGCGGAACGGGCAGCATCCTCCACGCGATGCTCGCGTACCGCGAGCGCGCGCGTCAGGACCGCGGCATCGCGCAGCCGAACGTCCTCAAGCCCGAGACCGCGCACCCGGCCTTCGACAAGGCGTGCCACCTCTTCGGCATCGAGGTCCGACGCGCGCCGGTCGACCCGAGCACCACGCACGTCGACGTCGACTGGGTCGCGCGCCACATCGACGCGAACACCGTCGCGCTCATCGGGTCGGCGTGCAACTACGGCTACGGCACGATCGACCCGATCGCGGACCTCTCCGCGCTCGCGCTCGAGCGCGGCGTCGGCCTCCACGTCGACGGCTGCCTCGGTGGCTTCATCCTGCCCTTCGGCCAGGAGCTCGGCTACGACGTGCCGGTCTTCGACTTCCGCCTCCCCGGCGTGACCAGCATCTCCGCCGACACGCACAAGTACGGCTATGCGTTCAAGGGATCGTCGGTCTGCGCCTTCCGCGACAAGGCGTGGCGCAATGCCCAGTACTTCTTCTTGACGGACTGGAGCGGCGGAAAGTACTGCTCGCCCGGGATCGAGGGCTCGCGCTCGGGCGGCCTCCTCGCCGCGACGTGGGCCTCGATGGTGAGCCTCGGGCGCGACGGCTACCGGCGCTACGCGAAGCGCATCTTCGAGACGTCGCGTGCGATGCAGGAGGCCGTGCGCTCGCACCCCGAGCTCCGCATGCTCGGCAAGCCGACGTTCCTCTTCAGCTTCACGTCGGACGTCTTCGACGTCTACCACGTGAACGACTTCATGCGGACGCGCGGCTGGCGCTTCAACGGCCAGCAGTACCCGAACGCGATCCACATGGCGGTGACGCGCCCGCAGACGCAGCCCGGCGTCGCGGAGGCCTTCGCCGCCGACCTCGACGCGGCCGTCCGCTACGCGAAGGAGCACGCGGGCGAGGCGCCGAAGAGCGCCGCGATCTACGGCGGCATCGCGGGCGGGATGACGAGCGAGGCGGACGAATTCATCCGCGCCGTGATGGCCGACATGATGGACCGACACCAGGAGGTCGCGTAGGCTCTTGACGACGACGGCAAGGCACCACCAGGTCAGCGGCCGAACGGCGGCGCTGCTTCCACCGTGCTTCTTCGCCGCGGCCGCGCTGTTCTTCGCCGCAGCGCTGACGGCGTCGCCCTTCGTGGCGGGACGGCTGCTCGTCCACTTCTACGATCCGGCGATCCTCGCGCTCACCCACATGCTGACCCTGGGGTGGATCAGCATGACCATGATGGGAGTCCTGTACCGCTACGTGCCCGCCCTCGTGAAGCGACCCCTGCCGTTCCCGCGGCTCGCCTGGGTGCAATGGAGCGCGTTCGCGGCCGGCGTCGTCGGCATGGCGGCGAGCTTCGCGGTCGGCGCCTGGAACACGACGGCGGCTTTTGCCGCGCTCGTGCTCGTGTCCGCGGCGCTGCTCTGCGCGACCCTCTGGCCACTCCTCCGCGCGGCGCCGAATCGCGGCGTCGCGGAGATCGGCATCGCGGCCGGGAGCGGCTTCTTCGTTGTCGCGGCGCTCCTCGGAACGCTGCTCGCGGCGAACAAGACGGCAGGCTTTCTGTCGGGCGGCACGTTCACGAACCTCGGCGCGCACGTCGCGCTCGCGGCGCTCGGGTGGGTCGCGACGATCGCGTGCGCGCTCTCGTTCCGCTTCCTGCCCGCGTTCCTCCTCCCCGAGCTCGATCGCGTCGAGGCGGCGCGGAAGCAGGTCGTCGCGCTCGCCGCGCTCGTCGTCGTGCTCGCCGTGGCGCTCCTCGCCGGCAGCGACGTGGCGTGGCCGGCCGCGTTCGGCGTGGCCGCGGTCCTGGCCGTGCACGTGTGGCTGCTCCTGCGCGTCGTCGCGAGCCATCGCCTGCCGCTCGACTGGACGGCCTGGCACGCGATCGTGGCGGCATGCTGGTGCCTCGCCGCCGTGGCGGGCGGAATCGCGGTCGCGGTCGAGGGCGTGCAGAGCGCCGTCGGCGCTCGCTTCGCCGCGGTCTACGGGGTCGCCGGGCTCGTCGGCTGGCTCTCGAACCTCATCATCGGGGTGTCGTACAAGCTCTTTCCGGCGTTCGTGACGAGCGCGCGCTCGGAGCGCGCACGACCCGGGGTACCGCTCGCCGCGCTCGGCGTCCCCGAGCGGATCAAGCCGGCGGTCTTCGCGCTCTTCAACGCCGGCGTCGCGATCGCGGTCGCGGGCCTCCTCCTCGACGAAGAGCGCATGACCGCGGCCGGCGCCGCGATCGCGGCGGCGGGAGGCGTCTCGTACGCCGCCGCGACGCTCCGCACCCTCGCGTTCGTCCTCGTGGACCCGCGCGGCGAGCCCGACCCGCTCGCGATCGTGCCGTAGCGCTCCGGATCCCCGCTCATTCCACCTCGAGCACGGCTCGCCACGGCCGCGGCGGCCGGGCCGGGCGGCCCCGAAAGGGAGTTCGCGAACCCGCCGAGGATCACGCCGCCGCCGACGGTCGCCGGAGCGCACGCCAGGCTCGCGAACGTGGCGATCGGTGCAGCAGGGCTTCGGGGAACCGCCGGAGACGTCGCCGGCGTATTCGCCGGTCCATCGAAACACGGCAGGACGCCATCGCCGCGTCCGCCGGCGCCGTGCACGGGACCGCTTCGCTGAGCAGAGGGACGTGGCTGCTCCAGCTCGCGGCTTTCCGACCGGCGGGGCCGTAGAAGCTCCGGGCAGGCACATTTGACCCGCCCGGCTCCGGCGCGTACGCAGCGTTCCGCACGACGCACGAAGCCACGGAGACGAGATGTCGGACTCGAGACCTTCCACCTGGGACGACGCGCGCGCGGCGTTCCGCGCGAAGCCGCGCCGCTGGCTCGTGACCGGCGGCGCCGGGTTCATCGGAAGCCACCTGGTGGAGGAGCTCCTCGCGCTCGGCCAGACCGTCCGCGTCCTCGACAACCTCGTCACGGGCAAGCGCGCGAACGTCGACGCGGTGCTCGCAGCCGCCGGTCGCGACGCGGTGGCGCGCTGCGAATTCATCGAGGGCGACATCGCCGACGCCGCAACCGCGGCGCGCGCCTGCGCGGGCATCGAGCTCGTCCTCCACCAGGCCGCGCTCGGCTCGGTGCCGCGGTCGATCGCCGACCCGCGCGCGAGCCATCGCGCGAACGTCGACGGCTTCCTCGAGATGCTGATCGCGGCGCGCGACGCCGGCGTGGCGCGCTTCGTCTACGCCTCGAGCTCGAGCGTCTACGGCGACGAGCCGAACCTGCCGAAGGTGGAGGCTCGCGTCGGCCGCGTGCTGTCGCCCTACGCCGCGACCAAGGCCGTGAACGAGCTCTACGCGGGCGTCTTCCAGCGGACGTACGGCCTCCAGTGCATCGGCCTCCGCTACTTCAACGTCTTCGGGCCGCGCCAGGACCCCGACGGCCCGTACGCCGCGGTCATCCCGCGCTGGGTGAAGGCGCTCCTGCGAAACGAGCCCTGCACGATCTTCGGAGACGGCGAGACCAGCCGCGACTTCTGCTACGTCAAGAACGCGGTGCAGGCGAATCTGCTGTCGGCGATCGCGCCTGCCTCGTCGACCGATGCCGCGTACAACGTCGCCTACGGCGCGCGCACGACGCTCACGTCGCTCTTCGGTCTCCTGCGCGACGGGCTCGCGCCGTCGCGACCCCAGCTCGCCGGCCGCGCGCCCGAGTACGCCGACTTCCGGAAGGGCGACGTGCGGCACTCGCTCGCGGACATCGCCGCGGCGCGCGATCGCCTCGGCTATGCTCCGACGCACGACGTGGCGCGCGGCATCGGCGAAGCGCTCGCGTGGTACGTCGGCGAATACGCGGGTTAGTTCAACCTCGACCGCACCGCGCGCACCGGGCGGCGCGAGCGGAGGACGGCGCCGACGCGGAGTGGTGGCGGCCGTCCTCGCGGGGCTCCTCGCGCTTCTCGTCTGGTCGCGCTTGTCCGGCCTCGACCAGAGCCTCTGGCACGACGAGGTGTGGACGGTCGTCTACTACGTACGCGGCGGTCCGCGCGCGATCTTCGGCCGCTACATCCCGAACGACCACATGCTGTTCAGCCTGCTCGCGTGGGCGACGGCGAGCGCGCTCGGGCCGTCGGAGGTCGTCTACCGCCTGTGGGCGGTCGTCCCGGGGTGTGTCGCGATCGTCGTGCTCGTCGCATGGCTCGTCCGGCGCGACGGCGGAGCGGCGGCGATCGCCGCCGCGATCCTCGGCCTGACCTCGCCCATCCACCTCCAGTACGGCCGCGACGCGCGCGGCTACGGGCTCGCCTTCCTCGCCGAGGCGGTCCTCGTCGTGGCGGCGACGGAGCTGGCCGCGCGCGGCGCGCGCGGCGCCGGCGCGCCCCGGTCCGCGCGCGGACCTGCGATCGCCCTCGCGCTCGCCGGCGTGGCCGGCATGTGCACCCTCCCGGTGCTGGTCCTGCCGTTCGTCGCGGCGGTCGCCGCGCTCGCGATCCTGGGCGACGCTCGCGCGCGACGGAGCGCCATCGCCACGGCGGCGTTCGCGGGCGTGGTCGCGCTCGCGTTCTACGCACCGGTCGCACGCCAGGTGGTCGTCGCCTCGTCGCAGAAAGCGGGTCCGAAGGTGCCGTGGTCCGGGTTCGCGACGCTGCCGCCGGCTCACCTCTTCCAGTGGCACGCCGACGCCTACCTCGGGGCGACGTCTGCGCTCGCGGTGCGGGTCGCGACGTACGTCGCCTTCGCGCTCGGCTTCGTGCGCGCTCTCCGCCTCGCGGGCGCCGCCGGTGCGCTCGCGATCGCGCTCCCGATCCCGTTCACGTACGCGGCGCTCGCGGCCGCCGGCATGCACCTGGAGCCGCGCTTCGTGAGCTGGCTCGCGATGAACGGGATCGCGCTCGCGGCGCTCGGCGTCGCCGAGGCGATCGAGCGGGCGGCGCGCCGGCCGGCTCTCGGAAAAGCCGCGGTCGCCGCGGCGTCGATCGCGGGCGCGCTCGCCGTGTGGCGCTTCGTCGCGATCGCACGCGACCACGTCGCGCTTCCCCGCGAGAACTGGAAGGCGGTGGCCGAGATCGTCCAGCAGAGCGGCATCGCGACCGTCGTGAGCGACAGCGGCCGGCGCCAGGCGCTCGACTACTACCTCGGGCGCCCGGTGCTGATCCCGTCCGCGGAGGGGCTCGATCGCCTCCTCTGCCGCGACTCGTCGCCGCTCGTCTTCGTGCATCATCCGGTCCGGAGCGTCCCGGCGGATCGCGGCTGCCTCGAGCGGAGCGGCGCGCGGCGCTACGTCGTGCCTCAGCGGACGTCGTACGGCGGGGACGCGCTCGAGGTCTGGATCCGGGCGGCGCCCGAGCGGGCCAGCGAGCACGCGCGGCCGGCGGAGAGATGACCGCCGCCGCGAGCCGCCGGCGCATCGCGCTCACCACGGTCGTCCTGGTCGCGCTGTCCGGCGGCGCGCTCCTCCGCCTCGCCGGCATCGGCTTCGGCCTTCCCGATCGCTTCCGGCCCGACGAGCAGTACCTCGTCGAGCGCGCGTGGGGCCTCGGAGGCGAAGCGGGGTGGAACCCGCGCTTCGCCGGCTATCCGGCGGGGCAGATCTACGCGATCTTCGGCGCCGCGCACGCGGCGCGAGCGGTCGGGCACGGGGACTGGGATCCCGCGCGCGAAGACGGGCGGAGCACGTGGTACTTGACGGGTCGCCTCTGCACCGCGGCGCTCGGCATCGCGACCATCGCGCTCGCCGCGTGGCTCGCCGCGGCGATGGCGGCCGACGCCGCCGGGAGAGCCGGAGCCGCGGCCGCGTGGGCGGCGTCGCTCGCCGCGCTCCTGACGGCGGGCGCGTTCCTCCACGTCCGCGACTCGCACTTCGCGACCACCGACGTCCCGGTCGGTTTCTGGAGCGTCGCCGCGCTGCTGTCGCTCGCGCGCGTGCTCGAGCGCGCGCGCTGGCGCGACTCGATCGCGAGCGGCGCCCTGGTCGGGCTCGCGACCGCGACCAAGTATCCCGCGGCCACGCTGCTCGTCCCGGTGGCGGTCGCGCACTTCGCGAGCGCGCGCGGAGGTGCGCACGCCGGCTCGGCTCGCGGGTGCTTCCGCGGTCGCGCGCTCCGGCTTGCGGGCGCGCTCGCCGCATCCGCAATCGCGTTCGCGGCGACGACGCCGTACGTCCTCCTCGATCGCGCGACCACGCGCGCCAACCTCGGCGGCAAGCTGAAGCAGCTCGCCGAACCCGGTTTTCTCGCGCCCGGCGGCTTCGCGTGGCTCTTGCGGTTCGCGCTGCCCGCGGCGGTCGGCTGGCCGCTCACGCTCGCGGCCATCTCCGGCACCGTCTGGTGCCTCGCGCGCGGTCGCACGCTCGCGCGTCTCGTCGCGCTCTGGATCCTGGTCGCGTGCGCGCCGCTCCTGACCGCGCAGCTCGTCTTCCTCCGGTATCTCGTCCCGCTCGTGCCGGCCATGATGGCGCTCGTCGCGACCGCGGCGGTCGGCGTCGCGGGCGAGCGCCGCGGGGTGCGGTACGCCGCGGCCGCGCTCCTCCTCGCCGCGCTCGCGCCGTCGCTCGCGCGCTCGATCGCGTTCGACCGGCTGATCCGCGAGACCGACACGCGGTCGATCGCGCGCGCGTGGATGGAGCAGCACCTGCCGCCCGCAACCGTCGTCCACGTGCCGCACCACGGCGAGACGAACCCGTTCGAGGTCCCGCAGATCGATCCCGCGCGCGTCGCGTACGCGCGGGCGACGGACGACCTGCCCGCCGGCGCGTACGTGCTGGTCGCGTCGCACCCGGTGCCGCACGCGCGCCGTCCGAGCCCGCGCCTCCAGGCGCGCCTGCGGACGGCCGAGCTGCTGCTCGAGGTGCAGCCCTTCCGCCCGGGTGCGCCGCGGCCCGGCGATCTCGTCTACGAGCCGGTCGACGCGTTCTTCGTGCCGCTCTTCGGGTTCGAGCGCGTCGAGCGCCCCGGGCCGCGGCTCCAGCTCTTCCGTCTCACGGCGGGGCCGTAGCGAGCGCGTCGTCTGCGCTGCGCTGCGCTCCCCGCGCGGCGCCGTCCGGCTTCTGGATTCGCGCGCTCCGTGCGAGGATCGCCGCCGCTTCGACGGGAGGAGAGTGATGGCGAACGACCGGCCGCGCGTCGCGCTCGGCCGCACGCGATCTGGTTTGACGCGCCGGGCGCTCTTGCGCGACGCCGCGCTCGGCGCGACGGTCGCCGTCGCCGCGCGCTCGGGCGCGCCATGGCCACGGCCGGCGGTCGCCGCAGAGAGCACGCCGGCCGCGGAGAGGGAGCCGCAGGCGGAGGCGGCGTACGTCCCGCGGCCGAACCGCACCCAGCTCGCGATCGCGGTCGGCGAGACGTCGATCGCCCCCGACCGCGGGCCGCCGGCGACCGCCGTCCTCGCGAACGGCACGCTGCCGGGGCCGGAGATCCGCGTCCGCCAGGGCGATCTGCTCCGCATCCTGGTCGAGAACCGGCTTCCGAGCTCGCCGACGTCGATCCACTGGCACGGGCTCCTCGTCCCGGCGGCCATGGACGGCGTGCCCGACGTCTCGAACGCGCCGATCGCGCCCGGGCGCACGTACGTCTACGAGTATCCGATCCGCCAGAGCGGGACGTACTGGTACCACTCGCACTTCGGGTTCCAGGAGCAGCTCGGCTGCTACGGCGCGTTCGTGATCGAGGCCGCGAGCGAGACCGCCGTCGCCGACCGCGACGCCGTCGTCCTCCTCGGCGATTGGCTGCATCGCAGCCCGAGCGCGGTATTCGCCGCGCTTCGCGGCGAGAAGCCCGCCACGGCCGGCGCCGAGAAGGGCGGCGGCGACATGAAGATGGCCGGATCGGCGACGCCGGGTGGGATGAAGATGGCGATCGGCGGCGCCGACCTCTCCGACGTCGAGTACGACGCGTTCCTGCTGAACGGCCGCGGCCCGAGCGATCCGTGGACGATGGCCGTCCGCGCCGGCGAGCGCATCCGCCTGCGGCTGATCAACGGCGGGGCATCGACGTACTTCCGGGTCGCGCTCGACGGCCACCGCCTGCAGGTCACGCACGCCGACGGCCTCGCGGTCGAGCCGGTCGTCGTCGATCACCTGCTGATGGGGATGGGCGAGACCTACGACGCGGTCGTCGAGATCGCGCGCGCGGGAAGCTTCACGCTGCACGCGGTCGCGCAGGACGACTCCGGCCAGGCGATCGGCGTCCTCCACACGTCGGATGCGGCGCCCGCGCCCGATCGCGCGATGCCGACCTTCGCCGGGCGCGCGCTCGCGTACGCGGACCTGCGCGCGACGGCGCCCACCACCCTACCCGACGGGCCGCTCCAGTCGTTCCGGCTTCCGCTCGCGGGCGACATGGCCCGCTACGTCTGGACGATCGGTGGACAGGCGTGGCCGAAGGCCGACCCGCTGCTCATCCGCCGCGGCCAGCGCGTCGCGCTCGAGCTCGTGAACGAGTCCGGGATGTGGCACCCCATGCACCTCCACGGCCATTTCTTCCGCGTCCTGCAGGGCGCCGGCGACCGTTGCCCGCTCAAGCACACCGTCAACGTCGCCCCGCGCGCGACCGTCCGGATCGAGTTCGCCGCGGACAATCCTGGGAGCTGGTTCTTCCACTGCCACAACGCCTACCACCTCGAGGCGGGCATGGCGCGGGAGGTCGAATACGTGGCGTGACGCGCCGAGCCGCACCGGCTCGCGTCATTCGCGTTTGCCCCCCGCAGGCGCTTGCGCGATGGTGGCCGTCGCGCGATGCCGCCGCGACGAAAGAGCCTCCGCGTCCCGTCCGACGGTCTCGAGCTCGCCGTCGAGGTCCTGGGCGACGGGCAGCCGCTGCTCTTCGCGCACCCTCTCGGCTCGTGCCACCACCAGACCGAGCGCGTCCTCGCTCCGCTCACGGAAGACTATCAGCTGATCGTCTTCGACCAGCGCGGACACTGCGGCTCGACGCCGGTCACCGACGAGGCGCTCTACGACGCGCGCCGCATGGCCGCCGACATCGGCGCGATCCTCGACCACCTCGGCCTCGAGCAGGCGATCGTCGGCGGCGAGTCGATGGGCGCGGCGACCGCCCTCCTCTTCGCGACCATGCACCCCAAGCGCGTGCAGCAGCTCATCCAGGTGGCGCCGACGTCGGTCGATCGCGCGAACCCGAACGCGGCGATGATCGTCGCGATCTCCGACTTCGCGGAGCGCTACGGTCTGCAGGCGGCGGCGGACGCGATCACGCTCTCGTCCATGAGCCACGGCATCCCGCGCGAAGCGGCCAGCATGGTGACGGCGCTCTGGTCGCACCATCACGTCGAGAGCTTCGCGGCCGCGAATCGCGTCGTGCCGATGTGGGCGCCGTTCGAGGACCTGAACCCGGTCGCCGCTCTGCGCATGCCGATCGGCGTGTTCGCCTGGGGAGCCGATCCGAGCCGACCGCTGCCGCTCGCGCGCCGCCTCGCCGCGGCGGCGCGCCGCGGCCGCATCGAGACCGTCGCCTCGCTCGCCGAGATCGCGAGCGATCCGCTCGTCTACGCGTCGTCGATCCGGAAGCTTCTGTCGCCCTGAGCGTCGCGTTGGCTCGGGTCTGACCGCCGCGTACGCTCCCGACGGTGGTGGAGCGACACGAGAGCGCGAGCGGCGAGCGCGCGCCGAGCCGGACCGCGCTCACGGCCGCGCTCATGCGCGCCGTCCACACGCGGCGCGACCGCCCGCGCGCGATCGACGACCCGTGGGGCGATCGCCTCGTCTCGCGCGAGGAGAAGGCGGCCCTCTACCGCCGCGTGCTGGACGGCGCGAGCGCGGAGACGCGTGCGCGGCTCGAGTCGCTCGGATCGGAGCAGGCGGCGATCGATGCGGCTCTGCGCGCGCACCCGACGTATGGCGGCGTCGTCCTGCGGTCGCGCTGGGCGGAGGACGCGCTCGAGCGGGCGGTCGCGCGCGGGGCGCGGCAGTACGTCCTGGTCGGCGCGGGCTTCGACAGCTTCATCGTGCGGCAGCCGCCGTACGCGCGCGACGTCGGGATCTTCGAGGTCGATCATCCGGCGAGCCAGGCGCTGAAGCGCGCCCGGCTCGCCGAGGCGGGCGCCGACGTGCCGGCGAACGTGCGGTTCGTCGCGGCGGACCTCGCGCGCGAGTCGCTCGCCGATGCGCTCGGGCGCTCCGGCTTCGCGCGCTCGGTCCCCGCGTTCTTCTCGTGGCTCGGCGTGACGATCTACTTGACGCGCGCGGCGAACCTCGCGACGCTGCGCGCGATCGCGGAGGCGTCCGCGCCTGGAAGCGAGGTCGCGTTCACGTACGCCGACGAGCGCGCGCTCGCGGGACCGGGCTTCGCGGCGCTCGCCCGCACGCGGGCGAAGCTCGCGGCGGCCGGCGAGCCGTGGCGATCCGGCTTCGACCCGAGTGCGCTCGCCGACGAGCTCCGTCCGCTCGGGCTCTCGCTCGTCGAGGACCTCGACCGTGAAGCGATCCGGGCGCGTTTGGCCGCCGAGATCCCGCATGGCCTCTCGCCGGGCCCGAACGGGCACTTCGCCCGCGCGCGCGTCTTGCCCAAGCTCGCGTGAGCCGGCCGCGCGATCGCAGGCGCGTCCGAGGTCAGCCGGCGGCGAGCGTCTCCTTCAGGCGCGAGATGAAGAGCCGGTAGAGGTTCTCGATCACCTCGACCGTGCGCTCCGCCGGCATCCCGCGCGGCTCGAAGGTGCTGCTCCAGTCGATCCCCGTCCGGTTGCCGCCGCGGTCGGTGAGCTTCACCGTCGCGAGGTAGTCCGTGAACGGGAACGGGCTCTCGAGCATCGAGTAGCTGAACGTGTGCGCCGCGGCGTCGTAGCGCTCGAGGCGCTCCCGGATCTGCGGCTGACCCTCGTTCGTCACCGACCGGACCGCGCCCACGCCGCTGCCCTCGACCTCGACCTTCGGCGCGCCGGGCGCCCAGCCGCTCAGGTCGCCGAAGTCGGCGAAGCGCGCCCACACGCGCGCGATCGGGGCCGCGATCTCGTCGCTCACGAACGCCTTGGCCATCTCCATCTCCTTCCGGGAAGTCGTGCGCACGGTCGGCCTCGGACGTTTCGCCCGAGACCGCGCATCGTACTCGCCTAGCAGCGGCGCGGAGCTCGCTCCACCGCGGCTGAGATGCCACCCGGGAAAAGGTCTCGTCGCGATGTGTCGGCGACGTTGACTCGCAGGCCGGAGCGGAAGATCGTTCGGTAGTGCGGCCTGGGAGCTTGTCGGGGACCGCGCTCGACCGGCGCGGCGTCGTCGTCGGGCTCGGAGCGGTCGCGGTCGCGCTCGCGATCGGCGCTCTCGGGAGCGGCGGGCTCCGCTGGTTCGACGCGGCGCTCGCGGGCTATCTGCTCGGAACCCTGTTCGCGATCTTCGGGACCGCCTACCGCTACGTCGTCTGGCTCGAGCGACCGCCGACGGCGCGGCTCAACCGCCGCGGCTGGCAGGCGTTCCGCCGGGGCGGGCTCGCGAGCTTCGGGCGCCTCGTCGGCCTCGGCGCGACGAACCTCGCCGGGCAGACGTTCATCCGCCGGCGATCGCAGGCGCGCTGGCTCGCGCACCAGCTCGTCTTCTGGGGGTGCGTCCTGGCGGCGGCGGTCACGTTTCCGCTCGTGTTCGGCTGGCTCCACTTCGAGTCCGTCGGCCAGGACGACGCGCGCTACCGCGCGTTCGTCGGGCCCTTCGCCACGATCGCGTTCGACGCGCGCGGCGCGTTCGGCTGGCTCGTGTTCCACGCGCTCGACGTCGCTTCGGTGCTGGTGATCGCCGGCGTCCTGATCTTCCTCGGGCGGCGCGTGCGCGATCCCGGCGCGCTCGCGGTCGAGCGCTCGACCGACTTCCTCGCGCTCGCGGGACTGTTCGCGGTGTCGGTGACCGGCCTGATGCTGACCGCGTCGACGCTCTGGATGGGCGGCCGGTTCTACACGTTCCTGACGACCGTCCACGCGCTCACGGTCATCCTCGGGCTCATGTACATCCCGTTCGGAAAGCTGTTCCACGTCTTCCAGCGACCGGCGAACATCGGCGTCCACTTCTACAAGGAAGCCGGCGCGGCGGGTGCTCAGCAGACGTGCGGCGAGTGCGGCGAGCCGTTCGCGTCCGCGCTCCAGATCCAGGACCTGAAAGAGGTGCTGCCGCAGGTCGGCTTCGACTACTCGCTCGGCGGCGGCAGGCACTACCAGGACGTCTGTCCGCCGTGCCGCCGGCGGCTCGTGACGCTGGCGCAGAGCGCGCGCGTCCGGGGATTCGCCTGATGGCGAAGCTCCCGGTCGACGAGGCCGACCTCGTCGCGCGCTACGGGCCGCACCTGAACCGGCAGCCGCCGGGCGGATGGAACGCCGACGTCGAGGTCGAGCGCGAGGTGAAGACGCACTGCTGCTTCTGCGGCCAGCAGTGCGGAATCATCTTGAAGGTCGCCGGCGAGCGCGTCGTCGGCTTCGAGCCCTGGTACGATTTCCCGTTCAACGAGGGAAAGCTCTGCCCGAAGGGCGTCAAGCGCTACCTCCAGGGGAGCCATCCCGACCGCCTTCTCGACCCGCTCGAGCGCGACCCGACGCAGCCCGCCGGCTTCCGCCCGATCGGCTGGGACGCGGCGCTCGACCGCGTCGTCGGCGAGATCCGGCGGATCCAGGAGCGGTACGGCAAGGACGCGTTCGCGATGCTGTCGGGCGTGTCGCTCACGAACGAGAAGTCGTACCTGATCGGGAAGTTCGCGCGCCTCGCGCTCGGGACGGCGAACCTCGACTACAACGGCCGGCTCTGCATGGTGTCGGCCGGCGCCGCCAACAAGAAGGCGCTCGGCATCGACCGCGCGAGCAACCCGTGGTCCGACATCCGGCTCGCCGACGTCGTCTTCCTCGCCGGCGCGAACGTCGCCGAGTGCGCGCCGATCACGACGAGCTACGTCTGGCAGGCGCGCGACCGGGGCGCGAAGGTGATCGTCGCGGATCCGCGCGTGACGCCGATCGCCCGCACGGCCGACGTCTTCCTCGGGCTCCGCCCCGGGACCGACTCCGCTCTCATGGGCGCGATCCTGCACGTGCTGATCGCGCGCGACTGGCTCGACCACGAGTTCATCGAGAACCACACCGAGGGCTTCGCGGAGGCGGCGGAGGCGGTGCGCGAGTACACCCCGGCGTGGGCCGCGGAAGTCACCGGGGTCCCTGCCGCGCGCATCGAGCAGGCGGCGGAGATGTGGGGGACGTCGCGCACCGGGATGCTCCTCCACGCGCGCGGCATCGAGCACCACACGAAGGGCGTCGAGAACGTCCTCTCCTGCATCAACCTCGGTCTCGCGACCGGGAAGTTCGGGAAGCCCGGCTGCGGCGTGACGACGATCACCGGCCAGGGGAACGGACAGGGCGGCCGCGAGCAGGGCCACAAGTGCGACCAGCTCCCGGGCAACCGCGACATCACGAACCCGGAGCACCGCGCGTACGTCGCGTCGGTCTGGGGCTGCGACGTCGACGAGATCCCCGGCAAGGGCTTGACCGCGCAGGAGATCGTGAACGCGATCCACGCCGGCGAGATCAAGGGCCTGATCTCGATCTGCTTCAACCCCGCCGTCTCGCTGCCCGACACGCGCTTCACCGCCGAAGCGCTCGACCGCCTCGAGTTCTACTGCGCGATCGACTTCTTTCTCTCCGAGAGCGCCGAGCACGCGGACGTGGTGCTCGCGGGATCGCTGCACGAGGAGGACGAGGGCACGAGCACGACCGTCGAGGGCCGCGTCGTCAAGATCAACGCGGCGATCCGCCCGCCCGGCAACGCGCGCCGCGACTGGGAGATCCTGCTCGACATCGCGCGCCGGCTCGGGAAGGAGCGCTACTTCGCGTACGGGTCGACGCGCGAGATGTTCGAGGAGCTGCGTCGCGCGTCGCACGGCGGCACCGCCGACTACAACGGCATCACCTGGGAGCGCGTCGAGCGCGAGCACGGCGTCTTCTGGCCGTGCCCGGAGGTAGGCCACCCCGGCACGCCGCGCCTCTACGAGGGCGGCCGCTTCTACACCCAGAGTGGCCGCGCGAAGTTCCACGCGGTTCGCTACCGGCCGCCGGCGGAAATCACCGACGACGAGTACCCGATCTGGCTCACGACCGGCCGCGTCGTGAGCCAGTACCTCTCGGGCACGCAGACGCGGCGCATCGGACCGCTCGTCGAGCAGTACCCGGAGCCGCTGTGCGAGATGCACCCAATCCTCGCGGAGCGGCTCGGCGTCGCCGACGGCGACCTCGTGCGCGTGCGCTCGCGGCGCGGCGAGATGGTCTTGCCCGCGGCGGTCGTCGAGACGATCCGGCCCGACACGGTCTTCATCCCGTATCACTGGCCCGGCCGACGAGCGGCGAACCAGCTCACGCAGCGTGCCCTCGACCCGATCTCGAAGATCCCCGAGTACAAGGTGTCCGCGGTGCGCATCGAGCGCATCGGGCCCGGACGACCGACGACGGACGAGCGCGACTACGCGCTGCGAGCGGAGGGCGCGTGAGCCGCCTCGCGGATCCCGGCGAGAAGGTCTTCGTCATCGACCAGAGCCGCTGCATCGGCTGCAAGGCGTGCGTCGGGGCGTGCGCCGAGTGCGGAACGCACCGCGGCCACTCGATGATCCACCTCGAGTACGCCGATCGGAGCCGCAGCACGCAGACCGTGCCGATGGTCTGCATGCATTGCGACGACCCCACGTGCGCGGAGGTCTGCCCGGCCGACGCGATCAAGAAGAACGAGGACGGGATCGTGCAGTCGGCGCTGAAGCCGCGCTGCATCGCGTGCTCGAACTGCGTGCTCGCGTGCCCGTTCGGCGTGCCGAAGCTCATGGTCGATCTCGAGCAGATGATGAAGTGCGACATGTGCTACGACCGGACCTCCGAGGGCCTGGCGCCGATGTGCGCGTCGGTCTGCCCGAGCCAGGCGCTCTGGTTCGGGACCCGCGAGCAGTTCGCCGCCGCACGACCCGGCGTCCTGGTCGACGACTTCCAGTTCGGACGCGAGAGCGTCCGCACGAAGGTCTTTACGGTCGCGCTCGAGCCCGGGCCGATCGACGTGCTCGCCGGCCGCCTCGCGAGGCCGTGGCAGGACGATCCCTTCGGCCTCGCGGAGACGAGCCGCGCGGAGGCGACGGATGTCTGACGCGACGACCCCGAAGTGGCGTGCGGACTTCCCGTTGACCTCGGAGGGCGAGGACGAGGTGACGCGCCGCGAGTTCGCGCGCTACCTCGTGCTCGCGTCGGCCGCGTTCGCGACGGCGAGCGTCGGCGTCGCGGCCTGGACGTCGCTTCGCCCGATCAACCGGGGCGCGCCGCGGCCCATCGTCGCGGCGAGCGCCCTGCGCACGGGAGAGGCGTTCCTCTTCCGATATCCGACGGATCTCGACCCGGCGATCCTGGTCCAGCTCTCGAACGGCGAGCTGCGGGCGTTCTCGCAGAAGTGCACGCACCTCGGCTGCGTCGTGTACTGGAATGACGCGAGCGACGAGATGCTTTGCCCGTGCCACGACGGCGTCTTCGACGCGCACGACGGCCACGTCGTCGCCGGACCGCCGCAGCGGCCGCTCGGGCGCATCGCCGTCGAGCGCCGCGACGACGGCATGATCTGGGCGCTCGGCGCGGAGGCGACCTGATGGCGCGACCGCGCGAGGTCTCGTCGGCCGTCGCCGTCTTCGTCGGGGTGCTGCTTTCCCTTCAGATCTTCCTTCTGACGGTCGGCCTGGACGCGCTGCACGCGCGCGACGCCGGCCTCGCCTGGACGTCCGCGGGGCTCTCGGTGCTCCTTGCCGCCGGCTCGGCCGCGTTCCACCGCTACCTCCGCCGATGACGGGCGACGCGCGTCCACCCGAGCGGGAGCGACCGCTCGGCCCGATCCACGGCGAGATGGCGACGGTGCTGCGGGGCATCGCGCACCGGCTCCAGCTCGCGTCGCTCGCGGAGCGCCACTCGCAGATCGGGATCCTCGGGCTGTTCGCCTTCGTGAACGGGATCCTGTCGATCGGCCTGATGGCCGCGGTCGCGGTCGCGACGGGAGCGCCGTTCATCTTCCCGTCGCTCGGGCCGACGGCCTTCCTCCTCTTCTATACGCCGACGATGCCGGCCGCGTCGCCGCGCAACACGATCGGCGGACACCTGATCGGCGTCCTCGCCGGCTACCTCGCGCTCGTCGTGTTCGGCCTCACCGCGCGCGGTCCGGCGCTCGCCGTCGGCGTAGACTGGAGCAACGTCGGGGCCGCCGCTCTGTCCTTGGGCTTGACGGCGGGCGCGATGGTGTGGTTCCGCGTGCCGCACCCGCCCGCCGGAGCGACCACGCTGATCGTCTCGCTCGGCATCCTGCGCGAGCCGTCGCAGCTCGCGGTGCTGATGCTCGCGGTCGCGATGCTCGTGCTGCAGGGCATCGTCATCAATCGCCTCGCCGGGATCGACTACCCGCTCTGGGCGCCGCGTCCGCCGGGCGCCGCGGGTGCGACGAGGCGGTAGCCGGCGCGCTCGAGCGCGCGGCGCACGGCCGGCATCACCACCGGACCGTCGTTGTGCGCGTTCACGGGCGGCTCGGGGTAAGCGCGCATCTTCGCGAGGAGCGCGTCCACGCCGCGCGCGAGCAGATCGTCGCACGTCGCGTAGAGGCCGCCCGGACCCTCCTCGATCTCGTCGTGACGCTCGAGGATGTGGCGAAGCGTCGCGACGATTTCCGCAGTCGGCGTCGGGACGAGCAGCGCGGCGATCGCCCCGTGATCGAGCCGCAGCCGTTCGGCGATCGGCAGCGGCTCTCCGCCGCGCGCCGCCTGCGCGGCCGGAAGCAGCAGCTTCTCTTCGATCGCGATGTGGCGGAGGAGGCCGCGGCGGAACTCCGCGTACGGCGCCGCATCGATCGCGGTCGACGGAGCGGCGGCTGTGGCGGTCGCCGCGTCGAGGAGCGCTTCGAGGCGCCGGTGATCGGCGATCAGGAACGCCGTGATCGTTTGGATGCTCATGCGATATCGAAGTTGACTTCGCTCGCTTTCGGATTCAAATTGTCGTCGTCGGGGCCATCGCCTCGACGAGGCGAAAGACCATCCGTTCGGAAGGAGGTCGTATCGAGAGATCGTCTCGCGATCGATCGGGACCACGGAGGATGAGGATGGACACGCCACCGGGCTTTTCGCGGCGCCGCTAGCCGTTCGCGGCAGCGGCGCCGTCGTACCGAACATCGATTGACGCAGTCTTCGTAGAACACATCGTCCCGGCTCCAAGCTGGGACTCGGGTGTTCGATCGATACCCGAACGAGGAGTCCGGCCGACAGCAGCGCGTCGGCCGGGCTCCTCTCTTTTTCGCGTGCCGTCCGCCCTCACTCGTACGCCGCGATGATGCCGTCCTGATCGAGCGACTGCCCTTCGTTCATGCCGAGCTCCTTCGTGCTCGTACCCGTCGCGACGATCCGCTTGCCGACCTTCTGGATCGCGAGGAACTCGTCGCGCCGGCCCGCAGTGCTGAGGTCGCGCTCCCAGGCGAGCGCGCCCGTCGCGGGGTCGTAGGCGCGCAGCAGCGCGATCCCGTCGTTGAAAGCATCCATGCCGTAGCCGGCCGCCACGACGAGCCCGGGCACGACGTTCGGCCGAGGACCGGGCTGGGGCACCACGCGGCCGATCGGCGGCTTCAGCGCCACGCGGCTCGCAGCCGGCACGTAGATGATCTCGTACGCGGCGCTCGCGAACCCGAAGTCGAGCTCGTCCTGCCAGAGGAGCGCACCGGTCGTGGCGGAGTGCGCGCGCACGAGGAAATTCGTCTCGTCCGAGCCGGGGGCCGCGGTGTAGCCGGCGGTGAAGACGCGGTTCAGGCCCGTCGCGACCGAGACGCCGCGCCCGTAGGTGGCGAGCTCCCAGCCGCCCGGCGCCGGGGACCGCCAGAGCACCGCGCCGGTCACCGGGTCGAACGCCCGCAGCAGGTAGATGTCGCCCGTCCGGTAGCCGACGCCGTAGACGCGCGACGCATCGGTCGCCATCCCCCAGATCGGCGCGCGCACTCCCGCGGGCTGCACGTCGTCGTTCTCCCAGAGCGAGGCGCCGGTCGACGGGTCGAGCGCCTGGATGGTCGCGTGCTGGGCGTTGTTCGAGTCGTCGAACGTGACGAAGAGGCGCCCGTTCCGGTACTCCAGCCCCGAGACCTGGTTGTCGAGGTAGGTGTGCCAGAGCTCCTGGCCGCTGACCGCGTCGTACGCGTACACCTGCGCGTACGACCCGACGAAGACCCGGTTCGGCGCGACCTCGATCGCCATCGCGCCGCCGTCCGCGAGGCCATTCACGTGGTTGCGCGCCTTCCAGAGCATCGCGCCGCTCGTCGCGTCGTACGCGTAGAGCGTGCTCTCGGTGAAGAAGCCGTACGCGTTGCAGCCCGGCGCGGCGCACGCGAGGCCGCCGACGAAGACGCGCCCGCCCTGCACGCGGACGAGGTCGTTCCGGAGCTCGCTCGCGTCCTTGGGCTGGTGGGCGAGCCAGAGGCCGCCCGCCTCGTCGTCGCCGCTGTCGTACTCGTTCCGCCAGACGTGGGCGCCGGTCGCGGCGTCGTAGGCGTCGACGAGGACGTCGAAGGTGCCGTTCACCTCGCTCACGCTGCGGCCGGCGACGTAGACCTTCTTCGAGTCGCCGGCGATGCCGTAGTAGGCCTTCTCGATCCCGTAGGTCGTCCACTTCGCCTGTGCGCTCGCGGAGCCGGCGACGCCGAGCAGCAGCGAGAGCGCGGACGCCGCGCCGACGATGGCTGCCGCGGTGCGGCGGCGAGCGAGCGATGCGAACCGCGCGCTCCGCGCGGAAATCCCCCGATTCATGGTGTCCTCCCTGCCGCCCGAGCGGCAACCGTCGTGTCTCGGGCGACGGGCGTTCACCGCGATCGCACATTGTTCGGTTCGCGCGGTCCAAACAGGCGGCGATACCGACTGGTTCCCGCGGCGCGAGCGCAGCGGCTTCGAACGCCGCGGCGTGGAGGACCGGGATCCGACTCAGTCCGCGTTCGCCTTGTACTGCTTGTCGGTGTTCTTCTTCGGCGTCGAGTACCTCGCGCCCCAGCATTCGCCGGTGCTCGACCTGAGCTGGACGACGACGTCGCCACTCAAGGGCAACGGCGGCAGATCCAGGTTGGCGCCCTTGCCCTTCGCCGTCACCTTGGCCTTCTTGTCGGCGCCGGCGGTCAGGTCGACGATCTGAATCCCCTGCTGGGTGAGGTTCTTGTCGTTGTACTTGTAGCCCTTCACCCTGGGCGGCTTGCCCTTTGCCTTCCAGCATGGCTTGCCGGCGCACGTTCCGGCATGCGGGATCGGCCCATAGAAGACCTTCGTGCCGTTGTGTAGCGCGGCGTCGAAGATGCAGAGCTCGTAGTCGGTCGCCGTCACGGGGTCGCCGAACGCGGCGAGATCGGTCGCGGAGCCGTTCACCCACTTCCAGTCGATCAGGTCCTTCTTCGGGTCGGCCTCGTTCTTGATGAGGATGGTCGCCTTCCCGGAGGTGAAGGGCTGACGGCAGGGGCCGTCGACGATCGCCTGGTGGCGGCAGCTCCCGCCGCTGTCACAGAAGTCGGTCGTGCAGAGCGTCCCGTCCGGCGTGCAAGGGGTGTTTGCAGGCTGGGGAGGGTGATCGCACGTGCCGGCTCCGTCGCAGACGTCCTGGCGGCATTCGAAGCCGCCGGGCGTCGTGCAGGCGGAGCCGGCCGGCGTGTTGCCGCAGGAATCGGCGCCCTCGATGCAGAAGTCCTGACAGTTCGGCAGCATGGCGCACGGATTGCCGGCGTGGACGCTGCAGTAGCCGTCCTGGCAGGTGTCGGCTCCGTCGCAGTACAGGCCGTCGTCGCAGGCGATCGCGTCGTGGTTCGTGTACGTGCAGTTGCCGCTCATCATGTCGCAGGCGTCGTCGGTGCAGACGTTGCTGTCGTTGCAGTCGGCGTCCGACGTGCACGGAAGCGGCGCGTACGCGTGCACGTTGTAGATCCGGTTCGGCTCGCCGAACTGGGAGATCAGGATGTCGCCGGTCGTGGGATCGACCGCGATGCCCTCTGGTCCCGGAATCCCGTCGACGAACACCTGCCCCGAGGTGGCAACGGGGTCACCGCTGGCGTCGACCTCGTACGCCCTCACGACCGAAGCGCACCACTCGGCGAGCACCAGCGAGTGATTCGCGAAGCCCGCGGTGCCCGCAGGGCGATAGACGAATCCCTCGGGGCACGCGCCCACCACGACCGTCGGCGTCGAGCCGGTGACGTCGAAGGTGTCGCTCATGTCCGGGGCCAGGTCGAGCGAATACCACTGCCCGTCCCCGAACGACGCGAGCTTCAGCACTCCCGCACCGGGCATGCCCGCCGGCACGAAGCTCAGCCCACCCGGGGCGTTGTGCACCGCGAGCGGCGACGCGCTCAGGTTCACGACCTTGTCCGTCGTCGTGCTGCCCGGCTTCAGCTCGCCGAGCTCCGCCATGTCGAGCTCGGGGTGATAGCGGCTCAGGAACAGCACGCCGCCCGGATGGTAGGCGAGACCGCCGTCGATGAACGGCGCGTCGCTGAAGACGGCGGCGACTCCCGAGAAGCCCACGATGTGGTTCCCGGCACCGCGCACGACGCCGATCGAGTACAGCGACCCGCCTGCCGCGTTCGCCACGCCCGCGATCAGCAGCCTGTCGGGGTCGCCGGAGAGGAACGCGATGCCACCGTAGAACAGCGGCACTCCAGGCACCGAGCCGAGGTCGTAGAGGTGGTAGTCGGCCGCGAACGGAGGCCGCACGATCTGGGCACCCGACGGCGCGGGAAGGAGAAGCGCGACGGCGGTTGCGACGAGGACGCCGAGGGACGCGAGCGCGGGGCGCATGTACGGGCTCCTTGTTCGAGGTGGCGCAGAAGAGTCGGGCGACGCCGCTGCGGCGTCGAGTATGGCACCCGCTAATCTGGCGTTTCAAGCAATCATTTTCGCAGCGACCCGAAAAAGAACGTACGCGCCAGACGCCTTCACCGCGCCGCGCGCCCTTTCCGGATCGAAGGCGCTCGCCGGGCGTCAGCGCGACTGGTCGGTCCCAAGCCCGCGCGGCGGGGTGAGATCGACGAACGGCACAGCGCCGCCGCCGGCGAACTGCGGCAGCGTGCCGTTCCAGCGATCGATCGCCTTGCCCTGGATCAGCATCGGAGTGAGCGTCTCCTGGATGAGGCGGTTCGCCTCGGCCTGCGCCTTCGCCTTGACGAGCGTCGACTGCGCCTCGCCCTCGGCCTCGGCGACCTTCGCCTTCGCGAGCGTCTGCTGGCGCTGGAGCTCGTACTCGGCCTGCTGCGCCTGCTGCTGGGCGGCCATCTTCTGCTGCATCTGGGCCTCGATCGCCTGCGGCAGGTGGCTCGCGCCGAGGTTCACCTTGTCGACGATGAAGCCCATCTTCGACATCTCGGTCCCGAGGTCCTCCTGGATGCGCTTCTGGAGCTCGCCGCGCTGGTTCGAGATCAGGTCGGTGAGCGCCATCTGGCCGGCCGCGTTCTGCGAGACCGTGATGATCGTGCGGCGGATGAAGCTCGACTCGATGTCCTCGATGTCCGCGCCGCGGAACGCGCGGAAGACATCGGCCGCGCGCTCCTGGCTCGTGTTGTAGGTGACGGAGATGTCCTGGCGGATGTGCTGGCCTTCGCGCGTCGGGAGGTCGATCGAGTCGTCGGTGGGCGCCGATCCCTCGCTGGCGCGCTTCACCATCGTGTAGGTGCGGAGCGCGACCGGGTACGACTGCACCTGCGTGATCCAGGGGATGCGCCAGATGATGCCCTGCCCGACCGCGCGCAGGCTCCCGGTCCAGCGGTTGAACACGACGCCGACGTTCCCGGGCTGGATGATGCTGAACGAGCTGTAGATCCCGAGCAGCAGGAGCACGATCACCGCGAGCGTGATGCTGCTCGCGAACGCGCGCGCTTCGAGGCGAACGTCGCGTCGGGCGTCACCGTTCACTGCCATCGTCCCCCTCCTCGTCGTCTTCGGTCGGCGGCACGCTGCGGGGTCCGCGTGTGCCGCGCGTCGTGTCACCCGCGCTTGCCTGGCGATCGCGACGCTGCGAGCTGTGTGTCTGCGGCACGTCCTCCGAGGCGGCGTAGCTGCCGTCGCTGCGCCGTCTCATCGCGACGACCACGCCGTGCCGGCCGCCGCGACGGCGGATGTAGCGCCGTTCGAGCCAATGGCGAAGCGGCGCGAGCGCGGCGAACAGCAGAGCCGCGAGCACGACCAGCACGAGGATCTCCGCCATCGCCGTGGGTCGATTGTCGGCGCACCGCCGAGGGTCGTCAAACCGGCGCTTTCCGAGGTGGCGCGGAGCCGCGTCGCCGGGCCGCTGTTGATGGCCAGCGCGGCTGCTCGTACGTTGGCGAGATGGACCGTGGGCCGCGCTGCGCCGGCGTCTTTGCGGGATTTGGCAGCGCCGGCCGCGGGCTTTCGCGCCGCGAGCGCTTCGCGCGTCCATGATCGTGCGATTGCTGACCGCGCTCGTGATCGCGGCCGTCGCGCTCCTCGGAGCGGAGGCTGCCGCGCGGTGGTGGGTTCCGGGCGGGATCGCGGCGGCTCGCCAGGAGCGGGAAGCGTTCCTCGCCTCGCTTCCCGGAGAGGGCCCGGTCGATACCCTGCACGGACAGGGGTTGGGGGCGCGCGCGATCCGGTCGCTGTACCGGCTGCACCCGTTCTTCGGCTACACCTTCGCGCCGGGCGACCGGGGCGCAAACGCGCAGGGCTTCATCTCGAAGGTCGGGGACTTTCCGTATCGCAAGGGCCCGCGGGAGCTCGTCATCGGCCTCTTCGGCGGATCGGTCGCGATGCAGCTCGCGGCTTCGCCGGACGCGATGCTCGAGCCGCTCCGGAAGTCGCTCGCGGAGCGCGGCTGGGAGCGCGTCACGCTGGTGTCGTTCGCGGTCGACGGCTGGCGCCAGCCGCAATCGTTCTATGCGCTCGAGTACTACCTCGACATGATCGACGTCGCCGTCGTCCTCGATGGCCACAACGAGGCGCTCCACCTCGGCGACGAGGAGCTGAGCGTCTATCCGGCAGCGTTCCCGTGGGGATCGACGTGGCCGACGCTCGTGCGCAGCACGTATCCGCGCGAGGAGATCGTCCGCGTGGCGGAGCTGATCCGCACGCAGGAGGACGCGTCGCGGATGACCCGGCGGGTCGCGGACTCGCCGCTCGCGGACAGCATGCTCGCCCACCTCGCGTGGCGGATGCTCGCCGCGCGCTACCAGGCGAAGATCGCCGAGCTGCGTGCGGCGGCGCCGACGGGTGGCCGCGAGGACTGGAGCGGCTTCGACCCGCCCGACGCGGCTGCCGGCGGCGTCGCGGCGAAGCGCGATGCGTACCTGCGGTTCTACGAACAGATCATCGCCGACTCGGACCGGCTTGCCGCGGCGCGCGGGAAGGCGTTCTTCCACTTCGTGCAGCCGAACCAGTATCTGCGCGACTCGAAGCCGCTGAGCGACGAGGAGAAGAGGTACCGCATCGGCAAGCCGGAGCGGTTCGAGCTGATCACGCCGATCTACCGGCGGATGGAGGAGGCGACGGGTCGGCTACGAAAGGCTGGCGTCGACTCGTACTTCCTCGGGGAGATCTTCGCGTCGACGCCCGAGACGGTCTATTCGGACGATTGCTGTCATCTGAACGCAAAGGGGGTGGAAACGGTCGCGAACGCAATTGCCGATCGGATACTCGCGACGCGGAAGCTGGAGACGTTCCCGCCGCACCGGTAGGGCGACGGCCGCACTGCTCGTGCCGTCCTCGTGGCAATCCGCCGCGGTCGCGTACGACTCGTCGGCTAGACAAGATTCCGATGACTTCAATCGCCTCACGGCGGGGTCGCGGCGCAAGCGATCGCCTGGCTACTTCGCATAGAGCCACCGCGTGGATCGAGGACCGCGCCTGCCTCTGCTCGACACGCGAACGGCGCCGGGCGTAACGTCCGCGGTCGGCTTCGACGCGATCCGCCTCCGGCTTGAAGCGTCGAAGCACAGCGTCGCCACGACGAGCAACGTCGCGAGCCAGCCCGGCCAGTCGCCGGCGGCGGCGTAGAGCGTGCCGCCTTCCAGCGAGCGCACGCTCGCGCGCAGCGTCGCGCGCGCTCCGACGCCGGTCCGCGCGGAGATGCGGCCGGTCGGCTCGACGATCGCGCTCACGCCGCTGTTCGTCGCGCGCACGAGGTATCGCCGATGCTCGATCGCCCGCAGCCGCGCCAGATGGAGATGCAGCCAGGGCTCCTGCGAGTCGCCGAACCAGGCGTCGTTCGCGATCGTGACGATCACGTGCGGCCGGCTCGCGCGCACCATGCGGCCGACGAAGTCGGGGCGCACGACCTCGTAGCAGATCGGCGTCGCGATCCTCGCGGGTCCGAGCCGGAGCGGCGGCGTCTCGCTCGATGCGGCGAAGTCCTGCACGTGCGGGAGCCACCCTGCGATGGCCGGGAACAGCCACCCCAGAGGCGCGTACTCGGCGAGCGGGATCGGCAGGTTCTTGTCGTACGCGTCGCGGATCATCCCGTCCGAGCCGACGAGGAACGTCGAGTTGTAGGCGACGCGCCTGCCGCCCTCTTCCTCGACCGACGTGCCGCCAAAGAGGAGCGGCACGCCGAGGTCCCGCACGACGAGACGACCCGAGACCGGCAGCGGCCGGCGAATCCCGCGCACGTACGCGGTCTCGGGCCACACGACGAGATCGAGCTCGCCGCCGGCGAGCAGCTCGCGCGTCATCTCGAGGTGGCGCTCGTGCGACACGATGCCCTGCTCGCGCTTCTCCATCAGGCCGAGGTTCGCCTGCACGATGCCGACCCGCAGCTCCCGCGCATCGCGCATCCAGGCTTCGACCTCGCGCGTACGGACGAAGCCGTACAGGAGCACAGCACCGACGAGCGTGGCGCCGCCGACCCACCATCGCACCGGACGAGCGCGACGGTCGCGCCACCACGACCACGTCTCGAACGCGATGACGTTCACCGTCGCGACGAACGCCGTCAGCAGCAGCGGCCCGCCCAGGTCCGCGATCTGCACGAGCGGCAGGGTATGGATCAGCGCGCTGCCCGCGTTTACCGGGAAGATCATCGGCTGGAGCCACTCGAGCACCACGAGAGGCGCCGTGCCGGCGATCGCGACCGGCCACCCGCGGCGACGGATCGCCGCGAACGCGATCGCATACAGCGCGAACCCGGCCGCGAACCACGCGCCGTACAGAGCCCAGAGGGCCCCACCGAGCACGAGGTTGCCGGCCAGGAACACCTCGACGAGCTTCCACAGCCAAGCGAAGCCGCCGGCGTACGCGACGAGCCCGAACGCGAAGCCGAGGGCAGCGACCGCGCGCGCGGAACGCCCACGACCCGGACGGCCCACCGGCACGCTCTCCAGCGCGCACCAGAGCGGCACGAGGAACACGAAGATGAGCGGCCACGCGCCGAACCCGACGTAGCCGAGGAAGTACAGCACGCCCCCGAGCGCGGCCGACGCGAGCCGCGACGCCCACGCGCGACCGGGACGGCGAGACGTTTCCGCGGAAACGCGCGCCTCGTCCCACCCCGCGTTCGCGCCGGCAGCGTCCGGCACACCGGCGGAAGCGGCGGTCACGACCGCGCCGGCGCCGCGAGCTACCTCCGCCGACACGCCTCCACCCCCGGCGCGCTCCGCTCGCGCGCCGTCCGGCCCTCCTGATCCTTCAGCGACGGGTCCGCGCGGTGATCGAGGAGAAGCTGCGCGATCTCACCGTCGCCCTTCGCGCACGCGACCATGAGCGGCGTGTCGCCGAACTGGTCCTGCACGTTCGGGTTGGCGCCGCGATCGAGAAGGAACGCCACGACGTCGCGCTGCCCGGCCCCCACCGCGTGATACAGCGGCGTCCGCTGCTGCACGTCGGCGCGATCGACGGACGCGCCGGCGTCGACGAGGTACCGCACGATGTCGACGCGGCCGTTCGCGGCGGCGAAGCTCAGGGCCGCGCGGCCCTGCACGTCGGGCTCGTCGAGCGCTGCGCCCTTCGCCCTCAAGTACTGGACGAGGTCGAGGTCGCCGGCGTCGGTGGCGGCCAGCACGACGAGCGACCGACCGAGGTCGTCCTTCGCGCCGATCGGCGCGCCGAGCTCGAGCGCGCGGTCGATCGTCGCGCGGTCGCCGCGGCTGGCAGCATCGAGCAATCGCTGCTCGAGCGTGAACGGCTCCGGCTTCCGAGCCTCGCCGATCCCGAGCGCCGGTCCGCGCGGCGCGGAGGCGCGCGCCGAGGCACGAGGTCCAGGCGACGCCTGCGCGCTCGGAGCCTCGGAAGAGCCGCCACCCCCCGCGCAGCCCGATGCGAGAACCGCGCATCCCACCGCCGCGACGGCGACGGCGAGCGCGCCGAGCCCCTTGCGCGCCGCGCCGTCGCCGCCGCGACGGATCGCCTCGCGGCTCAGCCGCCCGCGATCGCGTCGTTGATCAGCGGCGCGACGATCTGCATCCCGGGGTCCTCGTTGTTGTAGTAGTTCTCCTTCTCGACGATCCGGCTCACCTGGTTGTTCGTCAGCCAGTTCGCGAGGAACGTCTCGAAGGGCAGGAATCCGCTCGGGCACTTCCACGTCTGCGTCCACGGCCACTCGAGCGCCTCGTACCAGTACTTCTTCCGCACGGTCGGGCACGCGTGGCTCCCGATGAAGGTGATGATGGCGTTGCAGTGGCTCTCGTTGATCGGGCGATGCCAGGGGATGTGCCAGCTGTAGTTCGCATACAGCTTCATCTGGTTCACGAGGTTCGTCTGGTCTTGACGCCACTTGGCGAGCACGCCGTCTTTCGTGATCCCCGGGTAGAAGCGCTCGTACGAGAAGCGCGAGAAGTTGTAGTCGCTCGAGAAGCCCGTGTACGCGAGCTGGTCGGTGGGGAACTGGATCGCGACCATCGAGTTGATGCTGCCGAAGTCGTTCGGATTGAACTGCGCCGGGAGCTGGCTGTAGAGCGACGACAAATTCCACTGCGCCGTGATGAGCTGGTGGAGCGGGCGCGAGTTGTAGGTCGAGCTCGGCGCCGGGAAGATCGGGCCCGAGTCGTTCAGCAGGTAGCCCTTCGTCGGCCGGAGCGTGCGGCGCGCCTGGTAGTAGACGGCGCTCGACGCGACGCCGCCCGCGCTGAAGCCCGTGATCAAGAGCTTGTTGATCGACGGGAAGCGGCCGTGCAGGAAGTTCAGCGCCGCGATCGTGTTGTTGTAGCCGACGTGCCGGAAGACGATCGGCGGGTTCACGCCGGTCGGGTCCGTGTACGTGACGACCCGGTTCCCGACGTGCGTGTCGCCCGTGCAGTACGGCATGTAGACGACGTCCCAGCCGTTGGTCGCGATGTCGTTCTTCGGGCGGCCCGGGATCCCGGGGTCTGCGCCGTTCACCATCGGCGACACGTACTGCGGCTCGAACTGCGTGATGTAGTCGGTCGGGATGCCGTTCGGATGCGCCGCGCCCAGCACGCCCGCCTGCCCGCTGCACGTCGGGTAGTCCCAGCAGGCGCCGCCGCCCTCGAAGGAGATGAGGAGGTTGTTCGAGGTCGGGGAATCGTAGAACCAGAAGCGGTACTGCGACCCGTCGCTGCACACCGTGCCGGGGAGCTCGACGCGCTGCCACGCGTAGGTGTTGCCGCCGTCGACGACGTCCTCGATGCCGATCGCGAGCGCCCGACCGGCGAGCGCGGCTGCGACGAGGGTGGAGATCAGGGCTGCGACTGCGAGTGGGCGTGCTGCGGTGCGACGCATGGCTTCCCTCCCGTGGCGTTCAACGGATCTCGATTGCGACGTGCCTCCTGATGCGCTCCTGGAACCCGGTCGCGGCGCGATATCACGAGTCGCGCGCGCGACTCAAGGACGGCGCCCTTCGAACTTTGCCTGATCGGCGAGCCACGCCTGACGCGCCGCCTCGTGCGCCTTCGCGCGCTCGGTCGCCTCGGCCATCCGGCGCGGGATCTCCTCGAGTCGCGCGAGGTGCAGCTCGACGGCGACCTTCAGGAGCCCGATGTCGCGCTGCGAGAGGTTCTTCCCGTAGTTCTTCAAGAGGTACGTCGCGAACTGGACGTAGTCCGACGAGACGCGCTCGCGCTGCGCGTAGTAGGCGGCGATCTCGTCCTCGGTCGCCGTGTTCGAGAGCACCTTCCCCCACTCGACGTTCCAGCGCTCGCGCTCCTCCTCGCGCTCGCGGATGACGTTCGGGTCCTTCGTCGGCGCGGACATCTTCCAGTAGACGTTGTCGGGCAGCGCCGCGCGCACCTCCTCGAGGTCGACCGACGCCCACGGGTTCGGCTCGTCCTTGGCGCGCGCGGCGAAGGGATCGCCGGTCGCGGGATCGTCGTCGCCGGTCGCGTGACCGCCGGCCACGTCGGGCGGCAAGCCGGGCCGACGATCATCCGATGCCGATCCCGCCGTCCGCGCGTCAGCGGCCGCGCCGGCGTCACGACCGCGCTCCGTCGACGACGTTTGCGACGGCGGCGCCTCGCGGGCCTGTCGGCGGAGCACGACCGCGGCGAGCACGGTTGCGACGCAGAGCGCCGTCACGCCGACGGCGATCCGAAATCTCCACCGATCCATCGCCGCGACCCTATGCGAGGCGCAGGTCGAGATTCAAGATCCGAGCGCAAGGCGGTCGCGCAAGCATTCTGGACGGGCGCACGACGTCGCGCACGGTTGACGCTCGTGGCTCGCAGAGATACGTGTGGCGATGCCGCTACAGAATTCATCTAGACGCGTACCCGGTGCGGCGCAGGAGGAATTTGCCATGCCCGACGGACGCGATCTCGCGACGACGACGAGCGACGTGCTGCGCTCGACGGTGGAAGAGCTCTCGCGCGACGCGCCGCCCGGAGCGCCGAGCGCGGCGGGCCGGCGGCTGAACGGGCTGTCGCTGCTCACCCTGATGGCGCTCGGCCAGCGCCACCGCGCGGCCGCGGGCCGCAATGCCCCGCCGGTGGCGGTCACGCCCGACCTCGCGGAGCAGGTGTCGCAGCGTCTCGGCGGCGGAGCCGCCGGCCCGCTCTCGCGCGCCGAGCTCGAGCGCGGGCTCGAGCTCGTCCGGAGCGGCCGCGCCGAGCGCGACCTCCACGCCTCTCTCGCCGTTCTGCTGCGGACGGTCGCGCGACTTCCCGAGAGCCTCGCACGCGACGTGCTCGCGCTGCCCGCGCTCCCGCAGGACGTGATCGACGCCGTTCGGAGCGACCTCGCCGGCCTCGCGGGCGTCCCGGTCGCCGACATCCTGCACGGAATCTCCGACGGAACGATCGACGAGCGGCCCGACGTGCTCCGGAACACGCTCGGCGTGCTCCTCGGCCGGGCGACGACCGGCTCCGCGGTCGACGCGCTCCGAACGCTGATCGCGCCCGACAACCCGACCGCGCGCCTCGCGATCCTCGTGTACGCGCGCTCGCAGGGAATCGACCTCACCGAATCCGAGCTCGACGCGCTCCACACCGCGCTCGATCCCACGCGTCCGAACGCGGGACCGCTCCTCGAAGCCGGCCTCCGCCGACTCCGCGAGCGCTCGGGCGGGCCGCAGGAGTTCCTCGAGATCGTTCAGCGGCTGACGTCCGCCTGAGCCGAGGAGAGCGAGTGCCGGAGCCACGTCGAGCGAGGCAGCGCCGGCGACCGCGTTCGCGCTCGCGCGCGAGCGACGCCGCGGCCGCCACCGGTGCGCGACGCGCGCCCGCGACGCGAGCCGCGACGCGCGGCGCCCGCACGACCGGCGCGCGAGCGCGCGCGCAGGAGCCGCTCCGCCTTCTCTGCGTCCACGGCATCGCGGGACACCCGCAGGGCGGTCCGTGGGAAGAGGACTGGCGCGTCTCGATCCGGACGGGCCTCGCGCAGGCGGGCTCGACGGTCGAGCCGGTCGTCGAGTTCGTCTACCTCGATCCGATCTTCGACCGGTACCCCGTGGACTTCTGGGACACGCTCGAGGCGCTCGCGAAGCTCGCCGGCAGCGCGGTCGCCGCGCCGTTCCGCGAGGCGCGCGGCGTGACGGACGTCGTGCGCTTGACGGCGGGAATGATCGTCGAGTGGGTCGCGAACGAGGACTTCCGCCGCGAGACGCGGGACCTCCTCGCCCAGCGCATGCGCGAGGTGCGGCGCCGGACGCCGTGCTCGGCCACAGCCTGGGATCGCTCGTCTGCTACGACGCGTTCACCGATCCCGGAACGCGCGGCCTCGCGCGCGACGTCGTCTTCGCGTCGCTCGGCTCGCAGATCGCGAACCCGTTCGTGCTCGGCCAGTTCGCCGCCGGGCGGCTCGTCGTGCCGCAGGCGGTGCGGCACTGGTACCACCTCTTCAACCCGAACGACGTCGTCTTCACCGCGCCCATCGATCTCGTCGACGCGCGCTTCACGCAGGTCGACACGCCGTTCGGCGGCTGGCCGCACGCGGAGTCCGGCTACCTCGCGCACCCCACGACCGCGCGGAGCCTCTGGTGGGCGCTCGTCCACCGCGAGGGCGCAGAGCGCCTCGAGCGCGGCTTCGCGGAGCGGCCGCCCGCGCCGGCGCGTGCCCTCGTGCCGCCCACGCGGCGCGCGCTCCTCGTCGGCATCAACGAGTCCCCCGACGCGAAGAACCGTCTCGCCGGCTGCGTCAATGATACGTTTCTCATGAGCTCGGTGCTGCAGGAGGCCGGCATCGAGGCGGAGAACATCCGCCTCGTGCTGGACGACCGCGCGACCGCGGCCGGCATCAAGGAGCGCGTCGACTGGCTGCTCGACGGCGTCCGCGACGGCGACCGGCGCGTCCTCTTCTATTCCGGCCACGGCGCCCAGCTCCCGACGTACGGCTTCGGCGGCAGGACCGACGCCGTCAAGGAATGCCTCGTCCCGTGGGACTTCGACTGGTCGGAGAAGACGGCTCTCACCGACGACTGGTTCCACGCGCTCTACGCCCACCTGCCCTACGGGTGCGACTTCCTCGCCGTGTTCGACTGCTGCCACTCGGGCGGGATGACGCGCGCCGGCGCGCGGCGCGTGCGCGGCCTCGATCCGCCCGACGACATCCGCCACCGCGCCCTGCGCTGGAGCGTCGAGCACGAGATGTGATCGATCGCGAGCTCGCGCCGCCAAATCGCGAGTTCCAGAAGAAGTCGCCGCTGCAAGCGCCGGACGAGACGCGCCGCATGACCGATCGGCTCGGATACGCGATGCGCCTCCGCACGCTCCCAGACGACGCGTGCCGCTCCGTGCGCCGGCGGCTGGGACACAAGGGACCGTACATGCCGATGCTCCTGTACGCGTGCCGCGAGAACGAGCTGTCGTACGAGTACGTGCACGGCAGCGTCCCGTACGGCGCGTTCACGTACTCGCTCGCGAAGACGCTCCGGCGCGAGACGCGCAGGCGGAAGCGCGCAGCGCCCACGTTCCGCGAGCTCGTCGACCTCGTCCGCGACGACATGCGCGACCTCGGCTACGACCAGAAGCCCGCCGTCACCGGCCCGCGCGCGAAGATCGCGGCCGCGATTTCGTTTCCTGACGGCGGGCGGTCGAGCTAGGAGGCGCTCATGGCTCGGGGCGTTCCGCGAATGGTGGCGCCGCTGCTCGCGATCGCGGCGGCCGTGCTGGCGGCTTCGCTCGCGCGCGCGCAGCCGGGAGCGCTCGATCCGACGTTCGGATCGAGCGGGGTCGGTCGGCGGTGCGGACTTCGGGCTCGTCGCCGTCCGATACTTGACGGACGACCGCGCGGTGTGCCGGAGGGGCCTCCCGGGGCTGGCGACGCGGGGCCTCGGTCGCGGCGGTGTGGCCGGAGGTGGTCTCGGCGGCCGCGGTCTTGGACCCGGAAACCCGGACGGCGCGCCTGTGCGGTGCACGCCGCGGCACGCGTCCGTGCCCGGCATCCGGAAGCCGATCGGCTCCGCGCTCGGGCGTTGATGCGGCTCCGCCCGCGGCCTCAGAGCTCCCACACCAGCGGAAACGTCGGGTCCTCGCGGTAGCAGCAGAGCCGCCCCGTCTCGACGCTCTTCGACAGGTGGTGTCCGAGCCGCGGGCACCCCTCGGCGACGTGCGCGATCGCCTTCCGGACGGCGCGCGTCACGTTCAGGCGGGCGCGCTCCGCCAGCGTGCCGGCGCGGCGGTCGCGGCCGCGGAGGCCGGTCGCGCGCGTCAGCTCGCCCGCGAGCGCTTCCATCTCGTCCCGCAGGCGGTCCGCGCGCCCGATGTCGTTGAACGACTCCGCCTCCTGGAGTTCCTCGCGCAGCTCGGCGAGGCGATCGCGGAAGGCGCGGCGCGCCTCGGCGTCGAGGACCTCGTCGGCGTGCTGCGGGGTGCCGGCGTCGTGCCCGCCGACGTCGAGCGCGTGGAACTCGCGGCCGGCGTTCCCGACGAGGAAGGCGAGGTACGCCATGCCCTTCATGTCGCGCACGCAGGTGCTCTCGTCGCCGTGCGCGACGTGCCAGACGTCGCCGTCGCGTCGGAGGACCGCGCGCACCGGCGCGTCGCTCCGGTCGCGTCCCGCGGCGTCACCGCTCCGACCGGCCGCCCGCGCGGGACGCGCACGCGCCTCCGACTCGATCGCGCGCTCGAGGGCGACCATGCGGAGCCGGCGCGCGTCGTCGAGCGCCTGCGCCTCGAGCTCCGCGGCGGCGGCAGCGTCGCCCGCCTCGCGCAGCGCGCGCGCGAGCTCCGCGCGCGCGTGCGCCGTCTGCGCGTGCGCGCGCTGCCGCCCGTTGGCGTCGACCGCGGCCGTCAGGTGCGCGACCGCCTCGTCCGCGCGGCCGGCCGCGAGCGCGAGCAGGCCGACGAACCGCTCCGCCGAGCCGAGACACGCGACGCCCGCACCGATCACGACGTCGTAGCGCGCGTAGGGCGCGAGCCGCGGCAGCAGCTCCGCGGCGATTTCCCGCTCCCCGATCGCGGCGCACGCGAGCGCAAGGCGCGCCATGGTCGCGAGCCAGGTTCCGTCGAACGGCAGCGCGTCGAAGCCGCGCGCGGCCATGTCGCGCATCACGCGCCGCGCGTCGTCGCGCCGGCCGAGGGTCGCGTGCAGCGACGCGAGCGCCGCCTGCCACGCCGGCACCGTGGAGCTCTCCGCGAACGCACGGAGCTGCGCGTCGAGCTCTCCGAGCCGCGCCTGCTCCTCGCGGATCAGGAAGAAATGGATCGCGTAGAACTGGAGGACGTTGTTCTGCGGGCCGGGCGTCCAGAGGCCGAGCGCGCGGCTCGCGGAGCGCTCCGCCTCGTCGAGCCGACCGAGCCGCAGCGCGCGCGACGTGCGCGCGATCGCGACGTGCCACAGGAGGCGCGGCAGCCGGCGGCGCTCGGCGAGCGCCTCGTAGCGCACGAGCCCGTCGTCGGCGGCATCGACGTCGCCGAGCTCGAGCAGGTCGGCGATCCGCCAGGCGTGTCCGTGCATCGCGATCTGGAACTCGTCGTGCGCCTCGGCGAGCGCGATCTGCTCGGTCGCGAGCGCGAGGCGCTCCCCGGCCGTGCCGGGCTCCCAGAGAGCGAGGTGGCGCGCGCCGAGCGCCGACGCGAGCGCCGTCGGGTCGCCGGCCGCGCGCGCGAGGCGGAGAGCTTCGTCGCTGATCGCGAGGCGGCGGTCGCGGTCGACGAAGTAGAGCTCGCGCGCGAGCGGCGGGAGGACGAGCGGGAGCGCGGTCGGGTCGTCGGCGCGGACCGCGCGCGCGGCCTGCTCGAGGAGGCCGATCACGGCGTGATCTGGCTGCCCCGTTTCCGATCGCGCTCCGCTCGCGATCCCGGCGGCGCGCGCCATCGCGCGGACGTCGCCGAGCTCGCGTGCGAGCTCGGCCGCGTCGACCGCGGCGCCGCGCGCGCCGTCGTCGTCGCTCGCCGCCAGGCGGGCGGTCGCGAGGCGGAGCAGGAGATCGAGCCGCGCGCGCGCGTCGATCGCCGCGCCCTCCGCCGCCTCGACCGCGCGGCCGTAGTGCTCGGCCGCCTCCTCGTACCCGAGCCGCCGGAGCGCGAGGTCGCCGGCGCGCGCCGCGTGCGCCACGGCGCGCTCGAGCGCCGCGAGCGGCGCGGCGGCTAGGAGGTGGCGCGCGATCTCGCCCTCGATCTCCTCGCGCGCGCCGACGGCGCGCGCCTCGAAGGCGTCCGCCAGCGCGAGGTGCGTCGCGCGGAGCGCGTCGGGCGAGAGCTGCGCGCGGAGCGCGTCCGCGACCAGCTCGTGGACGAAGCGGACGCGACCCGGAGCGAGTCCGTCGTCGGTCAGGACGCGTCGCTCGAACGCTGGCGTCGCGCACGCGAGGGCGGCTTCCGGCCCGACCCCGAGCACGTGCGCCAGGACGGCCACGTCGATCTCGCGGCCGGCAACCGCGGCGACGTCGAGCGCGCGGCGCGCGTCGGGCGGAAGGTTTTCCAGCCGGCGCAGGACCGCGTCGCGCACGCCGACCGGGAGCGCGAGGCGCTCGACGTCGATTCGCGACGCGTCGAGGAGCCCGCTCCGATCGAGCAGGTCGACGAGCTCGGTCACGAAGAAGGCGTTGCCGCTGGTCGCGCGATGGATCGCGTCGACGACGGCGTCGGCGACGCCGCGGCCGGCGGCAGCGCGCGCGTAGTCGCGCACGTCGCCCGGCGTCAAGCCGGCGAGCGGCACCCGCTCGGCGATCCGGACGAGGTCGCCGAGGAGGTGCGGAACGCCCGCCGCCTCGCGCATCTCCTCCTCGCGGGCCGTCGCGAGAACGATGACGCGCGCGCGCCGGATCTCCGGAGCGAGGAAGCGAAGGAGGAGGAAGCTCTCGCGGTCGGCCCAGTGCAGGTCGTCGAGCACGATCGCGAGCGGGACCGATCCGGCCGCGGCGCGCAGGAACGATGCGACCGCGTCGAAGAGCCGGAACCGCGCCTCGACCGTATCGGGGACCACCGGCGCGCCGGCCGTGCCCGGCGCGCCGTCGGCGGCGATCGCGGGCACGATGCGCGCGATCTCGCCCGCGCCGGCGCCGCGCGCGCGCTCGAGCGCTTCCGCCGGCAGCGTGCCGGCGAGCCGCGCCAGCGCCTCGCGCCACGGCCAGAAGGCGGGCGCGCCGCCCTCGTGGCACCGGCCCCAGGCGACGGACTCCGCGGGCAGCTCGGCGATCGCCCGCTCGACGAGGCGCGTCTTCCCGACGCCCGCCTCCCCGAGCACGAGCACCACCCGTCCCGATCCGTCCTCCGCGGCCGCCAAGTGGCGCGCGATCTCGCGCAGAGCTTCGTCGCGCCCGACGAACGGCCGCTCGCCGCCCGACGCCATGTCCGGAGGATCTTTCGGCTGGAGGGAGGCGCGTCAACAGCGGAGGCACCGGACGAGGCGTCGGCGCTGGCCGAGCCGATGGCGGCGCGGGCGCTCGCCGGCCTAGTTCAAGGTCACGGCGGCCTCGAGCGGATGGAATCCGCACCGGGAGAGCGACCCCGAGGAGGGCTGGAAGAGGTCGACCCTCACCGTATAGGAGCCGGGCCACCAGGCGCGTGGCAGCGGGACCTCCTCCACGACGGCGGAACGACCCGGAACGTCCCGCCTCACCGGAACGCTGTCCGCGTAGATCGCAGACCCGTCGGGGCGGACCAGGGACCCGCGAGCGCGCAGCGAATCGTTGAACGTGACGGCCAAGCCCGGCCACGCCTGGTCCGTCTCGTTGGAGATCCGCACGGCGACGGTCGTCCTGTCCGAGGCCTTCCACTGCGACGGCCCCTCGAGCGTCATCGACCCGCGGCAAGGCGAGGAGACCGGCCCGAGCGGCGCCCCCTCGAACGACTGCTCCGATCCATCCATCAGGCGGCGACGCCGATCGGACACGACCGCGCGGTCGACGGACAGGACGAGATCCGAGCCGAACCGGGCTGCGACTCGCAGCCCGTCCGGAGGATCGCCATCCCAGCGAGCGCGCTCCGGTGCGCGCAGCTGATCGCGGTGGACCACGATCCAGCCGATGTCGACGAAGTCCACGACCTGCTGCAGTGCGCGGTCCGACGGCAGATCGGTCGCCAGCCGGTGCACGAAGCTCGCCGTCGGCGGGACGTAGCCGCTGTATCCTTCGACGAGCGGAGCGCGGTGGAACGTCGAGAGGTACATGCGACGCGACGTCTCCGCGATGTTCGTCTGCGGAAGCTCGAGGACGGCTCGCCCGCCCCCGTGGTCGCGAAGCCAGCGATAGGTCGCCGGGACGTCGCCGCCCGTCGCTTCCGGCGCGATCGAGAGAGGCGGAAAGGGCGGAAAGGTTCGCAACGAGAGCGCGATGACGATCGCTGCCGAGCCGAGCACCGCGACACGCGGCAACCCGCCGGCCATCGCCTGCAATCCGAGCGCCGCGAGCAACGCGAAGCCGAGCTGCGGAACGACGACGAACCGCGTCGGCATTCGGATCGCGTCGAGCCCGGGGACGATCATGGCCAGGAAGCGGTACGGCGACGGAAGCTGCCTCCCGACGACCGTGAGCGTCGGGCCGGCGGAAAGCATCAGTCCCCAGACGACGAGCACCGCCGCGACCGATGCGGCCCATCGCGGAGGCCTGAAGGACGCGGAAGCCAGGCCTGCCGCGGCAAGGAGGTAACCCACCGGGCCCACGCTCTGAGCGCGGAGAAACGCATCCAGCCGGCCCGCTCCGAAGTAGCCGATCAGAGGGAGCGGCGTGTCGGCTTCGGATCCGTAGCTCGGAATGATCCCTGTCCGTCGGAGCCAGAGATAGGGAAGGCTACATGCGACGAAGGGGACGAGCGCGCATCCGATGGCGATCGTCAAACCAGCGACTCTGCGGCGATCGAGCCGTCGGCGCCAATGCCAGCACGCGAGTGCGAGGAACGGCAGGTATCCCAGGGCGATCGCGTAGGCGAGATAGAACGAGCACAGCGACTGCAGCCCGAGCGCGACGGCGATCCCGATCGCATCGAAGGCGCGCGCCTTCTCGAGCCATCTGTCCGTGAACAGGATCAGGAGCGGGATGTAGAACGTCCCCAACGCGTGGAAGTGGACGGTCGAGAGATACCGGAACGGATGGAACGCGAAGAAGAATCCCGTCACCACTGCGGGCCCCGGGTCGACCCACCGACGAGCGAGCGCGTACGCCGAGACCGCGCACAGCGGATAGGTCAGGATGATCAGAAGGTTCGCTGCCAGGACGGGATTCCCGGTGAGGACGTACGTCGGCGCGAACAGCGGCACGTAGCCCAGGAAGTGCTCCGAATAAGCCAACGGGAGCTTGGTCGGAAAAAAAGTGTTGGCGTGGAAGAGATTCGTCGGATGGGTCAGCAGAGCGTGAACATCCCAGGCGAGCGACCAGACGATCAAATACCAATCCGCCACGACGACATTGAAAGTTCGAAAAGGATAGGCGGAATGGTCGGACACCACAGACGGGAGCGGCCACAGCCACCAGAGCGCGAGCAGTAGGTAGCCGAGGAACAGAAGCACCGAAGCCAGCGCGCGCTTCCGGTTCACTCCTCCAGCACGCCTTCCAGCACGGCGAAGCCGTCGGGGAAGCCGAGCCCCGCGTCGATCGTCTCGGGCGGAAGCGGCTCGCCGTTCTCGAAGCGGATGCGCCGCACGCTGCCGGTATCCGACCCGGGACCGATGTTCCCGTTCCGGACGACGATGCCGAGATCGGCGTAGTAGAGCGTTCCGGAAGAGTCGATCGCGATGCCGAACGGCGTCCCGGTCGAGAACGGCTGCGCTCCGAGCACCTCGCCCGCGGGCGGCTCCAGGACGACGCGCACGAAGCGGCCGCCCGCGTCGTACTCGGCGATCACGCCGTTCAGGATGCTCGCGACGTAGAAGCCGCCGCTCGGCGTCCCGACGATCCCGGTCGGCGTCTGCAGACGAACGTCGGTCCGGATGAAGTGCTCACGAGCCACCCGATCGGCGAGCGGCGCGCCCGTCACGTCGCGGCCGCCGCAGCCGCCGGCTGCATCGGGCGACGTCGGGAACGGGCCGGTGTAGCGGTAGACGCCGGGCTGGTCGCGCGCACTCGTGACGTGGACGCGATCCCGGTCGTCGATGAAGATCTCGCCCGCGGTGCCGAGCGTGACGTCGATCTTGCAGTAGCGAAGGTCCGGACCGTCGAAGGGCGGAAACCAGACGACGAGCTGGCCGTTTCCCGGCCCCTCGACCTGGTTGCCGACGTCCGTCGTCAAGAGCCGGCCGTCGGAGAGGAACGCGCAGCCGATCGTCTCGGAGGTGTCGGGCGACGGCTGGTACGTCGGGTTGAAGCGGAAGAGGCGCCGGTAGCCGAGCTCGCCGACGCGGTCGCCGGTGAGCTGGATCATCGCCCATCCCGGCGGGATCGCCGGCTGCCCGGCGTCGTCCGCCATGACGAAGCGCCGCGATCCGTCGGGCAGAAAGCAGATCTGGCCGTTCACGGCCGGCAGGTTCGGATCGCTCTCGTCCTCGTTGCCGGAGATGATCGTCTGCTTCCGGATCGCGTCGCCCGTCAGGTCGTAGGCGTTCAGGCGCTCGAGCTCGCCGTTCAGGAGGAGGAGCGAGCTCGACGGGGAGCTGCCGTCGGAGCAGCCGGTCGCGAGCGCGACGGCCGCGACCAGCGACCATCGTGCAACGGTCGCGAACCACCGTGGCCGCATCGGGCGACTCGAATCACGGAGGCGCGCTCGCTGTCAACGGCGTCTGCCGGGATGCGCCGCGGCCCAGAAGTCACGAGCCGCGGTTCCGGCCGTCATACGAGAAATTGTCTTGCGCTGGCCGAGCGGGCGACACTACGCTCGGTCCAACGCAGCACCCCCAGCTCGCAAACGCCTCCGACGTGCGGCCCGGCCGCACGCGCCCTGGTACCTCGACCGATCCGGTCCCCCCGCGAACGTCGACCCGCTGCGCCCGAAACGATTCAATGAAGGCGCGAGACGCGCGGAAGGAGCGAGCGAACGATGTCGAGAGGAAACAGGCTGCTCATCGCCGCCACGTGCGCGATGGTCCTCGCGTCGGGCAATCCCGCGAGCGCTGCGCCGGGCGATTTCGACCCGACGTTCGGGCGCCAAGGAAAGGTTCGGATTCGGATCTCGAACGGACGCGACTGGGCGAGGGCGGTGGTGGTGCAGCCGGACGGCAAGATCGTCGCCGTGGGAGCGTCGCAGGCGAAGCATCCCTCGGATGAAGATCTGGACGTCGCCGTCGTGCGACTTCTCCCCGACGGCGCGATCGACTCCTCCTTCGGCTCGGGCGGGACGGTCCGGATCGGCGTTCCGCGCCACACGGAGTTCGGGGAGGCCGTCGCGCTCCAGCCCGACGGTCGGATCGTGATCGCGGGCACGACGTACCCAGGGCCGTCGCTCGCCCGGTTCGTGGTGGCGCGGCTCAACCCGGACGGCTCGCTGGATCGAAGGTTCGCCAGGACGGGGATCGTCAAGACTTCATTCCCGGCAACCCCGAGATTCGGTGGAAGCGCCAGCGCCTACGCGGTCCTCGTCGCCGCGGATGGGACCATCGTGGTCGGAGGCGCCGCGGGCCCGGGGGCCTGGGCGCTCGCACGATACCGCCCGGACGGCCAGCTCGACCGGACGTTCGGGCGCCGCGGCCGCGCCACGATCGCCGGTACGATCGGGAGGCTCCACGGCATCGCCGAGCAGGCCGACGGCGCGATCGTCGCTGGGGGCGAGTCGTTCGACCGCTTCACCGTGGGGCGGGTCCTCCGCAATGGACGCCTCGATCCCACGTTCGGCGACGGCGGCATCGCCGCGACGCCGTTCGGCGAGCACAGCGGCTACGTCGGCGGGCTCGCGCTCACGAGCGACGGCAAGATCGTCGCGGCTGGGACCGTCGAATCCGGAAGGGCATTCAGCGACCCCGTGGTGGCACGCTATCTCGCCGACGGCCGCCTCGACCCGAGCTTCGGCAGCGGGGGATCGGTCCGCACGCAGGTGACGCCCGATCCGGATTATGGAGAGGCGGTGCTCGTCCATCCGGACGGGCGAATCCTCGTCGCCGGGTACACCGAAGCCGGCTCGGAGCTGTTCGTGCTCGCTCGCTATTTGAGCGATGGCCGCCTCGATCCGAGCTTCGGACGGGGCGGCCTCGCGGGCCGCCGGATCTCGGGCTACGGCGCGGCCGCGAGCGGCGTGGCACTGCAGGGCCTCGATCGCGTCATCGCCGCCGGCGTGGCGTTCGACCGCGGCGACGGCCTGGACGTCGCGATCGCGCGCTTCGAGTATTGACGCGCTCGAACGTCGCGGGCTGGACAGCGCGAGCGCGTTCGATCACTCGTCACCGCATGCTGGGCGAGACGACGACGGACGTCGGCGGATCGGCGACAAGGTCGACGCGGTCGGCGTCGCACCCGCTGCGCTGGTCGCTCCGGGGTGCCGTCCTCCTTTGCGCCGTCCTCCAGGCGTGCTCCGACGCGCCGTCGCCCGCATCGACGACTGCGAATGCGCCGGGGGAGTGGCGCACCTACGGCGGAACGCTTCTCCGCCAGTTCTTCAACCCGAACGAGACCGCGATCGACAAGACGAACGTCGCTAAGCTCGTCCCGCTCTGGCGGTTCCGGACGGGTGCCGTGATCACCTCGTCGCCGATCGTCGCGCACGTCGACTTCCCGGGCGAGCCGGGAGTGCAGACGGTCTTCGTGTCCTCCTGGGACGGAAACCTCTACGCGCTCCGCGCCGACGACGGCTCGATGGTCTGGAGCTTCCGCTTCAAGACGCACCCGGGCGCGTCGTTCCCGCAGGCGTCGTCGCCCGCGGTCGCCGACGTCGACGGCCGGCGCGTCCTCTTCGTCGGGAGCGGCATGACCGTGTACGCGATCGACGCCGCGAGCGGCGCCGAGGTGTGGGAGTTCGACGCCGGCACCGGATGCACGACCTGCGACTTCCTGACCGAGCGCAACGAGATCCTGTCGTCGCCCGCGGTGCACGACGGCCAGGTGTACTTCGGGATGGACATCAACGACTTCGGAACCGGCAAGGGCGGCTTCTACTCGGTCGACGCGCGCAACGGCTTCCTGCGCTGGTACTTCGACCTCGAGAGCGGCGCGACCTGCCGCCCGCGCCGCGACGACCGCGTCCGCCGCTACGACGGCTACCACTCCGCGGCGGAGCTCGGCCTTCCCGAAGACTTCTTCGCGACCCGCCCGGGCTGCGACCACGACCGGACGCCGACCGCGTGCGGCAACGTCTGGTCTTCCGCCGCGATCGACGTCGAGCGTCGGCTCCTCTACACGGCGTCGAGCAACTGCGACACCGACGACGATCCGGCGACCGTCGAGCCGCCGCCGCCGATGCCGCCGTACGACGAGGCGATCTTCGCGCTCACGCTCGACGGCGAACCGGCGTGGCGGTGGCGGCCGCGCGAAATCGACAACGACGACCTCGCGATCGGCGGCGTGCCGAACCTCTTCACTGCCGAGATCGTCGGCGAGGCGCGCGACGTCGTCGGCATCGGCTGCAAGGACGGGAGCTACTACGTCCTCGATCGCGACGGCGCGAACGAGCTCACGGGCCGGGTCGAGCCGTACTGGCAGACGAAAGTCGTGCCCGGCGGCGACATCGGCGGCATCATCGCGAGCGCGGCCGTCGGCGAGGGGAAGGTCCTCTTCAGCACGGCGATCGGCCTCGACATCGAGAGCCCGCAGAAGCCGGCCGCGTGGGGCCTCGACGCGAGCCGCGGCACGGTCCTGTGGTCGAACGCCGAGCCGCCCCCCAGCTTCGGGCCGACGAGCGCGGTCCCCGGCGTCGTCTTCATGGGATCGATCTCCGGAAGCCTCTTCGCGTACGACTCGGACACCGGCGCGATCCTGGCTCGCCTTCCGACGGGCGGCCCGCTCTCGTCGCCGGCGGTCGTCGCGGCCGGCAGGCTCTTCATCGGGACCGGCACGGGCGCGCGCGGCGGCTCGCCCGCCGAGGTCGCGTTCCAGAGCTCCCTCATCCCGAGCCCGATCACCGCGTTCTGCGTCGCCGGGAGCGTCGGCTGCCCGGAGAGCGGAAGCTGCGACGACGGGAACGCCTGCACGCGCGACGCCCGCTCGTCCGACGGAGCGTGCTCGAACGAGACGCTCGCGGACGGCACGCCCTGCTCGCTCGGCGCGTTCGACGGCGAGTGCCGCGGCTCGGTCTGCATCCTCGCCGACCTCCTCTGCGACGACCAGAACCAATGCACGACCGACGTCTCCGGGCTCGACGGATGCCGCTACGAGGCGGTGCCCGACGGCACGCGCTGCGTCGTGCGCGACGATCCCGGCGAGTGCCGCGAAGGATCGTGCGTGAAGTCGTGAAGACCACGCTCGCGTGCGATTGCCGCGCGCGGGGGATGTCGAAGCACGTCCAGTTCGGCGCCTCCACGGACTTCCAGTGCGTCACGCCGCCGAACCCGGATCTGCAGATCGCCTTCACCGGTCGGGCGAGCGCGAAGGGCAAGCGGCTCGCGAACGTCCAGGGCGTGAGCGAGCTCGGCGAATCGTTCTTCGCCGAGTGCGTGCGCGATCCCGCGTGCTCGATCGAATCGCTCGCGGGCCCGGGTGCGCGTAGCCGGTACGGGAGAAGGTGATGCCACGCCCGGCGCGCGCCGCCCTCTCGCGCCACTACGCGCGCCGCACGAGCTCCCACACGATCGCGTTCGGCATCCCGATCCATGCGCCTCGGAACGCCTCCGCGGCAAGGCTCTCCATCCCGCCCGACAGCGCGGCAAGGTCCTGCTCCTCGATGGCCGGCTCGACGCAGTCGACGACCTCGAGCCCGGCGGCGCGAAACGCCGCGAGATAGCGCGACGGCAGGTGCGCGTAGCTGCGCACGTTCCCCGCGGTGCCGTCGGTGGCGACGAAGAAGCCGCCGCCGCCGAGGAGGAGCATCATCGGGTGGAAGTCGGAGAGGACGAAGCGCCCTCCGGGGCCCAGCACGCGCGCGATCTCGGCGATCGCGCGCGTCGGATCGGGAACGTGCGTGAGCGCGAGCGAGCACACGGCGAGGTCGATCGTCGCCGTCTCGACCGGCAGACGCTCGAGCGTGCCTTCGCGGAACTCCGCGCCCGGCACGCGCTCGCGCGCCCTCGCGAGCATCTCGGGCGTCGCGTCGACGCCGATCGCGCGGTGGCCGCGCTCGACGAGGTACGCGGTGTGCCGGCCGGTGCCACACGCAGCATCGAGCGCCGCGCCGGCGGGCACGCGATCGATCATCGCGCGCACGACCGGCTGCTCGACGCGGATGAGCGGGTTCGGCGCGGCATCGTACGTCTCCGACCAGCGCGCGTAGCCGTCGGCGACGCCGTGCTCGCGGATGTCGATCGTGAGCGACATCGGAAGCTCGCCGGGCGCGCCGCTCATGCGGTGGATCTCGTCGACGCGCCGGGCGAGCTCGGGTCCGCCCGACATCCAGCCGCGCAGGAGCGCGAGGCCTTGCGTGCCCAGGAAATAGTGACCCACGTTCGCCGATGGCATCCGTCGGTCATATCGCGGGAGGCGGTCCGGCGTCACGCGCGGCACCGCCACGATCGTCGTCCGTGCGACGCTCGCACTCGCGACGCGTGACCGCGTGCCGGTACTCGAACAGCCGTTCGAGCTCGCGCTCGGCGAGCCGCGCGCCGAGGAGGCGACCGACGGCGCCGAACGGGAGCTCGTATTCGACGTCGTCGGTGAGGAGGGACTCCGCCGGGCCGATCGGCGTCACGACGTGGCGATGGAGCCAGCTCGCGAACGGCCCGCGCACCATGCGGTCCGCGAACATGCGGCCCGGCTCGTACGCGACGTGCTCCGCGTCGATGGTGCGTCGGAACGGGCCGAAGCGGACGCGCAGCACGACCCGCGTCCCGACCGCGAGCGACGACGGCGGCTGGACGATCTCCGCCGCCTGCCATGGCGGCTGCAGCAGCGCGAGCGCGTCCGGCCGCTCGTGGAACGCGAACACCGCCTCCGCGCTCGCCGCGATCCGGGTCTCCTTCACGAAGCGCATCGTCGCCTCCTCGCCCGCGCCCCGTCTCGTCTTGACACCTCCGCGACGCGCCGGATAGTCGCGAGTCGTGCCTGCGGAAGCGTCCCCGCTCGAATTGCTCTCGCGCGACCGGCTCGTCAGCCTCGGCCTCGAGTACATGCTCGCGCCGTACTTCACGAGCCGCGGGATCATGCCGCCGATCGTGAAGCGCCTCGGCCTCGAGGCGACGACGCCGCTCATCATCGACGAATGGATGGGCGCGAGCCCGGTCTACACCGGACGCATGCGGAAGCTCATGGGGATCGAGGGCGACGACGTCGTCGCGATCCTGAAGGCGCTCCAGCTCGACGTCGGCTTCGTGCACGAGTTCATGAACGTCGGCTACGCCGTGCAGGACGACCGCCACGCGACGTTCTGGCTGAACCACTGCGGCGCGCTCGTCGACACCGAGCCGATGGGCGAAGGCGCCGTCGTCCGGATGTGCCACCACATCGAGGACCCGACCTTCGACGCGACCGCCGTCGCGACCAACCCGCGCGCGCGCATCCGGCCGCTCCACCGCCCGCCGCGCACGCCGGTCGATCGCATGCCGCACTGCCACTGGACGATCGCGATCGAGCCCGACGTCGAGCCCGTCGTCGAGGCGCCGATCACGCGCCGCGTCCGCGCGCTGCCTCTCGCCGCCTTCGCGAACCCGATGCCCGACGACCGCGAGCCCGGCGGCTGGCGCGACTACCGCGGGCCGTTCGATCCCGCGTTCCGCCTGAACCGCCTGTCGCAGGGCGCGCTCGTCGCGGTGCTGCGCGAGTTCCAGATGCAGATGCACCTCCTGATCGCGTCGACGGAGCTCGTCGTCGAGGACGCGATCGGGCGCGACGCGGCGCGTGCGGCTCTCGCCGCGCAGTGGGCCGGCGTGAGCTGGATCGTGAGCGAGCGGCTGCGCGCCTGGCGCGGCGACGGCGACGGGATCGCCGCGGTGACCGACCTTCTGCGCATCCACCCCTGCCTTCCGCCGGGGACGGCGGTGCGCGCGTCTATGGGGACGAGCAGCCGGCGCGCGGACGTCGAGCTCGGCGTGCCGGCGGCGCTCGGCGGTGAGGAAGCGCCGGGGTGGATCGGCCTCCTCGCGCGCGGCGAACGGAGCGGCCTCGAGGCGATGGTCGGCGGGATCGATCCGCGAGCGCGCGTGGGAGCCGTCACCGGGTCGCCCGGCAGCGAGACGCTGCGATTCGAGATCGATGTCGACCCCGCGCGCGAGGCCGCGAGCCCGCCGCCCGAGGCTCAGATCATCCGCATGAGCGGCGCCGCCGGGTGGTCGTTTCGCTGAGGAAGAAGCGGCAAACGAAGGTGGCCGGCGAGCCGCCGGCGACCCGCAGGCCGGCGCACGCGCCGGCGGACCCAGCTCCCGCGGTCCGGATCGACTCCGACTCCGGCTGGGTGTGGTGCGGAGAGCAGCGCCTCGACCTCGGCCCGAAGGCGTTCGCGGTGCTGCGCCATCTCGTCGACCACCCGCAGCGCCTGATCACGAAGGACGGGCTCCTCTCCGCCGCGTGGGGAGACACGATCGTGAGCGAGGCCGCGCTCACGAGCTGCATCCGCGACCTGCGGAAGGCGCTCGCCGACTCGTCGCGCCGCCCGCGCTACATCGAGACCGTCCATCGCCGCGGGTTCCGCTTCATCGGGCCGGTCGCTTCGCCCCCGCCGGCCGAGGCGGCGTCGCTTCCCGAGCCGGTGCTGCCCCTGCCGGCGGACGCGAGCCTCTCCACCCCGACGCTGGTCGGCCGGGACGCCGAGCTCGCGCGCCTGGACGCTCTCCTCGCCGCCGCGGCCGGCGGGCAGCGCCGGATCGTCTTCGTCACGGGCGAGGCGGGGATCGGAAAGACGACGCTGGTCGAGGCGTTCCTCGCGCGCTTCGGCGACGGCGACGGGCTCCTCGTCGGCCGCGGGCAGTGCATCGAGCATTACGGCTCGACCGAGCCTCACCTGCCGCTCCTCGAAGCGCTCGGGCGCATGGGCCGCGGGCGGAACGGCGAGGCGGTGGTCGGCGTCCTGCGGCGCTACGCGCCGACCTGGCTCGCGGAGCTTCCGTCGCTCCTCACGGACGACGAGCTCGGCTCGGTCCAGCGCCGGGCGCAGGGCACGACGCGCGAGCGCATGCTGCGCGAGCTCAGCGAGGCCTTCGACGTGCTCAGCGCGGACGCGCCGTTCGTCCTCCTGCTGGAGGACCTCCACTGGAGCGACACGGCGACGATCGACCTGCTCGCGATGCTCGCGCGCCGGCGCGACCCGGCGCGCCTCCTCGTCCTCGCGACGTATCGGCCGGCCGACGTGGCGGTCTCGTCGCATCCGCTCCGGGCCGTCAAGCAGGAGCTCCAGGTCCACGGGCAGTGCGAAGAGGTGATCCTCGACTTCCTGAGCGAAACGGCCGTCGGCGACTACCTCGATCGCCGCTTCCCGGACGCCTCGCTCGACCCGAGCCTCGCGCGCGTGCTGCACGAGAACACGAGCGGCAACCCGCTCTTCCTCGTGAACGTCGTGGACGACCTCGTCGCCCAGGGCCAGCTGCGGGAGGTGGACGGGCGCTGGGCGCTTTCCGCTCCGATCGATCGCATCGCGTCCGGGGTGCCGCACACGCTCTGGCAGATCGTCGAGAAGCAGGTCGACCGGCTCGCGCCCGAGGAGCAGGCGATGCTCGAGCTCGCGAGCGTCGCGGGCGCGGAGTTCTCGGCGGCGCTCTCGGCCGTCGATCACATCGACCCGCGCGACGGCGAGCGCTGCTGTTCCGAGCTCGCGCGGCGCGGCCAGCTCGTGCGCGCGCTCGGGGTCGCCGAGTGGCCGGACGGCACCGTCGCCGGACGCTACGGCTTCATCCACGCGATCTACCGGAACGTGCTCTACGGGCGCATCACCGCGGGTCATCGCGTCGGGCTCCATCTCCGGATCGGAGATCGCCTCGAGCGCGCCCACGGCGCGCGCGCGGGCGACATCGCGGGCGAGCTCGCGATGCACTTCGAGCAAGGACGCGACTTCGCGCGCGCCGTGCACTACCGCCGGCAGGCGGCCGACACGGCGCTCCGCCAGCACGGACACCGGGAGGCGATCCAGCACGCGACGCGGGCGCTCGAGCTGCTCGCCGCGCTGCCGAAGTCGCCCGAGCGCGATCGGCAGGAGGTGGAGGTCCAGACGCTGCTCGGCGCAGCCGTGATCGCGACCAGCGGATGGGCCGCGCCCGAGGTGGCGACCGCGTACGCGCGGGCGCGCGACCTGTGCGCGGAGATCGGCGTCACGCCGCAGCTCTTCCCGGTCCTGCTCGGCCTGTCGGGCTTCTATCTGATGCGGGGACAGCTCGCGGTCGCGCGGGAGGCGTCCGAGCAGCTCCTCGCCCTCGCCGAGAAGACCGAGGACGACGCCGTCCTGCTCAGCGCGCACAACATCGCGGGCCTCGCTCGCTTCTACTCGGGGGAGTTCGTCGACGCGCTCGCGCACCTCGAGGGCGCGAGCAAGCTGTACGATCCCGAGCGCCACAGCCCGAATCGCCTTCGCGCCTTGTCCGTCGACCACGACACGGGTGTGTCCTGCTTCGCGCACATAGGCTTGACGCTGATGATGCTCGGACATCACGATCGCGCCGCCGCGCACATGCAGGAGTGCCTTCGCATCGCGCGGTCGATCGACCATCCGCTGAGCCTCGCGATGGGCTACAACTTCGCCGCGACGTTCTACCAAGTGCGCCGCGAGGCCGACGTCGTGCAGGAGCTCGAGGACGTCCGCCTCGACTACTCGACCAAGCACGACTTCGACGTCTTTCTCCTCCTCGGTGAGATCTACCGCGGCTGGCTCCTCGCCGAGCGCGGCCAGCGCGACGAAGGCGCAGCGCTCATCCAGCACGGCCTCGCGGTGTACCAGGCGATCGGCTCGGAGCTCGGACGGCCGACGTTCCTCGGGATCCTGTCCGAGGTCCTGTCCGAGCTCGGCCGCTTCGACGAAGCGCGGGCGGCGATCGCCGAGGCGTTCGAGACCGGAGAGCGCACGGGACTGCACTACTGGGACGCGGAGCTCCACCGGCTGCGCGGCGCGCTCGTGCTCCGGGAGCCCGAGCCGGCGGGCGGTCGCAAGCCGGCCGAGCGCGCGGCCGAGGCTTCGTTCCAGGAGGCGCTCGCGATCGCTCGCCGGCAGCAGGCGAAGGGGCTGGAGCTGCGCGCGGCGATGAGCCTGGCGCGGCTGTGGCGCGGGCGGCGGCGCGCGAAGGAAGCGCACGCGCTGCTGTCCGAAGTGTACGGCTGGTTCACCGAAGGCTTCGAGACCGCGGACCTGGTCGAGGCGAAAGCGCTTCTCTCGGAGATCGCGAGCAGCTGAGCGCGCCGACCGCCCGGAGGCGCCGCTCGCGCGCCACGTCCTTCATCTCGCGAGCCGCTTCGTCCGATAGCTACCGGCGACACGAGACGTCGCTTGAACGCTTCGACGCACATCGCTCCCGCGGACGACGCGCCGACGACGTGGGCCCCGCCTTCGCCGCGCTACCTCCGTACCCTGTTCGCGCTCCTCATGTCGGCGACGATCTTCGAGGGCTACGACATCACGATCTTCCACCTCTGTACGCCCGACATCGCGCACACCTTCGCGATGAAGGATCCCGCGGTCGGGATGATGGCGAGCATCGTGCGGATCGGCGGCATGATGTCGTTCTTCTTCGTCGTCCTGGCCGACCGCTACGGCCGGAAGCCGATCCTCTCGATCACCGTGCTCGGCTACACGCTGTTCACGCTCGCGACGGCGCTCTCGTCCGGCGTCGCGAGCTTCACCGCGTTCCAGAGCGCCGCGCAGGTCTTCCTCGCCGCGGAGTTCGGCGTCGCGGTCACGATGATCAGCGAGGAGTTCCCGGACCGGAGCCGGGGCCGCGCGATCGCGGCGCTGCACATGATCGCGATCCTCGGCGTGACGGCGGCGGGCCTCGTCTACGGGGCGATGTCCGGATCGCGCTGGGGCTGGCGCGGGATGTACGCGCTCGGGCTCGTCCCGCTCGTCCTGATCGCGTTCCTCCGGCGCGGCATGCGCGAGACGGCGCGCTTCGCCGCGCTCGAGCAGGCGCGCGCGTCGTCCGGCGAAGCGCGGCCGCCCTTCTGGGGCGGGATCGCCGCGAGCCTCGCGCAGTTCGCCGGGCCGTACCGCTCGCGACTCCTCGTCGTCGCCGCGCTCTGGAACTCGATCGGGCTGATCGGCGGTCCGACGATCACCTACTTCACCCTGTACGCGCGCCGCGACCACGCCTGGACGTCGGACGAGGTCGGAACGGCCATCATCCTCGCATACCTCGCGGGGACGATCGGCAGCATGGCGAGCGGATTCCTGATGGACCGGGTGGGCCGGCGTTCCACCGCGGCGGCCGCCTATCTTCTCTCCGCGGTCGGAATGTTCGTCCTCTTCCGGAGCGACGGCGACGCCGCAATCCTCGTCGCCGAGGTCGCGACGATGTTCGCCTACCAGGCAGCGCGCACCGCCACGTCCGCGCTCTCGACCGAGCTCTTCCCGACCGAGATCCGCGCGACCGGCTACAGCTTGACGGTCCAGGTCATCGGGCAGATCGGCTGGATGGTGTCGCCTCTCGTCATCGGGAACCTCGCGGCGCCGCTCGGCGGGCTCGGAAACGCGGCGTCGCTCTTCGCGGCGGGACCGGTCCTCGGAGTGTCGCTCCTCCTCCTCGTGCCGGAGACGCGCGGCCGCTCGCTGGAGGCGCTCGCCGAGCGAGCCCGCAAGCGATGAATCTTCGCCGTCTTGGTGCTCACGGGGAAACGTGATAGCCCGGCGTCCAGAGCAAAGAACCGTCACGAGGGAGGGACAGATGCGACTTCGGGCAATGTTCGGCGTTGCCGGGGTGGTTCTGTGTGGCGTTCTGGCGAGCCGGCCCAGCTTTGCCAGCGGCCCGGTAGCCGGCGGGAACATGGGCGTCGCCGTTCCAACGGGCCAGTACACCAGAACCGCGAATGTCGGCGGCACGATCGGATTCTTCGGCGGGTATCGCTTCAGCTTGACGCGCGGCGTGGCGCTCGACCTGCTCTTGCAGCCGCAGTTCACGCTGCTGCCCACCAAGGGTCGGCTGCGGGAGTTCAGCAGCAGCCTCACGAGCACGTTCAACATCGCGACCGGCCCGAGGCTCGTCCTCGGGGAAGGGCCGTGGCGTGCCGCGTTCGGGGGACAGGGCGGCTACTACCGCGACATGAGCGGACCGCTCAGCGAGGACGGCGCGGGCTGGAACGTCGCCGGCGAGGTCTCCTACGAGATCTTCCGGAACGGCTTCCTCGGCCTCTTCGCGCGCTACGACCAGGCCAATCTGCTGCCCGCGCTCGACGCGAGCCCGAAGGAGCCGCGCCGCATCTTCCTCGGCGGCATCAGCTTCGACTGGGTATGGGAGCCCGAGGCCGAGGTCGTGCAGGCCGCCACGACGGTGCCGCCACCTCCGCCTCCGCCCGCGCCCATCACGCGCAAGAAGATCGTGCTGCGCGGCGTGAACTTCGACTTCGACAAGTCGAACATCCGTCCGGACGCGCGGCCGATCCTCAACGAGGCGATCACGACGCTCAAGGGCGCACCGAGCATCGACATCACGGTCGACGGCTACACCGACAGCATCGGCACCGACGCGTACAACATGCGGCTCTCGCAGCGCCGCGCGAGCTCGGTCAAGCGCTACCTCGAGAACGGCGGAATCGCCGGCAGCCGCATGAAGCCGGTCGGCCACGGCGAATCCGATCCGGTCGCGAGCAACGAGACCGCCGACGGGCGCGCGCAGAACCGCCGCGTCGAGCTCAACGTCGTCGGGCAATGATCGTCCGGGAGCGGCCGGCGCGCTGCGTCGCGCCAGCCGCTCCCGCATTGCTGGTGAACCTCCCCGTCTCGTGAGAAGGTCGCGCGCATGACGGGTGAGACGGCCGCGCGATCCGACGACTCCGGCGAAGGCGCTCCACATCTCATTCGCCTCCTCGGCGCCTTCGACGCGACGATGATCGTCGCCGGGTCGATGATCGGCTCGGGCATCTTCATCGTGTCGGCCGACATCGCGCGCAACGTCGGCGGCGCCGGCTGGCTCCTCGCGGTGTGGCTCCTCGGCGCGTTCATGACCGTAGCCGCCGCGAAGTGCTACGCCGAGCTCGCGACGATGTTCCCGCACGCCGGCGGGCAGTTCGTGTTCCTCCGCGAGGCGTTCGGTCCGCTGGCCGGCTTCCTCTACGGCTGGACGCTCTTCCTCGTGATCCAGACCGGCACGATCGCCGCGGTCGCGGTCGCGTTCGGGAAGTTCCTCGCGGTCCTCGTACCCGAGCTCGCGAGCGCGCCCGACGTCTCTGTCCTCGGCCACCCCATCTCCGCGCAGCAGGCGGTCGCCGTGCTCGTCATCGCGGGCCTGACGGCCGCGAACTGCGCGGGTCTCCGAACCGGCAAGGACATCCAGAACGTCTTCACGGTCGCGAAGGTCGCGTCGCTCGTGGCGCTGGTGCTCGTGGGCGTCGCGTTCGGCTGGAACGGCCACGTCGTCGCGCAGAACCTCGCGACCGCCTGGTCCGGTCCGGCGCACGGCGCGCTCCTGACGGGCTTCGGGGCCGCGATGGTCGGATCGCTCTTCTCGGCCGACGCCTGGAACAACGTCACGTTCACCGCCGCCGAGGTCCGGAATCCCGAGCGCGCCGTGCCGCGCGCGCTCGTCCTCGGGACGGTGCTCGTCGTCGGGCTCTACGTGCTCGCGAACGTCGCCTATCTGGTGGTCCTGCCGGTCGCCGGCGACCCCGCCGGCTCCGACGTCCTCGCGCGCGGCATCGCGCACGCCTCGCAGGACCGGGTCGCGACGGCGGTCGTCGAGCAGATCCTCGGTCCGGCCGGCGCATCCCTCATGGCCGTGCTCATCATGATCTCGACCTTCGGCTGCGTGAACGGCCTCATCTTGACGGGACCGAGGCTCTACCACGCGATGGCGGTCGACGGGCTCTTCGTGAGCGGGCTCGCCCGCCTGAACGCCAACTCCGTCCCGGCGCGCGCGCTCGTCCTGCAGGGTGCGTGGGCGTCGCTGCTCGCGCTGTCCGGCCGCTATGGGCAGCTCCTCGACTACGTGATCGCGACGGCGCTCCTCTTCTACGCGCTCACGGTGATCGGGCTCCTGCGGCTCCGGCGCGCGCAGCCGTCCGGGTCGCGGCAGCCGGGCGCGGGCGCTTCGCGGGTGGCACCGCGCTCCGCGTGGCTGCCGGTGACCTACGTGATCCTCGCGGTCCTCGTCTGCGCCGACCTGCTCGTCGTGAAGCCGGATTACACCTGGCCCGGCTTCCTGATCGTCGCGGCCGGACTCCCCGCCTATCTGGTCTGGAGGCGCTGAGCCGAGCGCGCCGGCTCGCGAGCCGGCGCGCTCTCGCCGGTCGACGCCGCCCGCGGCGCGCATCGGCCGCCGGCCGGGCGGAGATGGCGCACGAAGCTGCCGAACGCACGCTCGCTCAGATGTCGTTGCCGCTCGATGCGCTCCGCCGTCTCGCGCCGGATGCGCGCGGCGTCGACGTCGGAGCCGCCGCCGATCTGCTCCTGGTTCTCCGGCGCGGAGAGCCAGCGCTCGATCATCGGCTCGTCGACCTCGAGGTGGAACTGGAAGCCCCAGGCGCGATCGCCGACCCGGAACGCCTGATTCGGACAGCTCTCGGAGGACGCGAGGTGCACGCCGCCGCGCGGCAGCTCGAACGCGTCGCCGTGCCACTGGAAGAGCCGCTCGACCGGGTCCACGTGCCCGAGCAGCGGATCCTCGCGCGCGGGGCCGTGGAAGGACACGTCGTACCAGCCGATCTCCCGCCGCGGCGCCCTTCCGACGTGCGCGCCGAGCGCGTGCGCGAGGAGCTGCGCGCCGAGGCAGATGCCGAGCACCGGCCGGCTGCGATCGAGCGCGTCGCGGATGACGTCGACCTCGTGCCGGAGATGCGGAAAGCGCTCCGCCTCGTCGACGTTCATCGGGCCGCCGAGCACGACCAGGCCGTCGTAGCCGTCGATCGTCGGGCGCGCGTCGGGATGACGGCCGTAGTTGACGTAGCGAATCCGGATCCGCTCGCGACGCAGCAGGGGATCGAGCGTCCCGTGGATCTCGCTGGCGATGTGCTGGAAGACGAGGACCTTCGGCATGGTCGCGACGCGCGGCGTCGCGACCGTCGAGTTTAGGCAGCCGGGCGCGCGGCGGGCAAGCCGGAATTCGGCCGCCGTCACACGTCGCGATAGAGCTTCGGGCGTCGCCGGACCGGATCGAGGAGGCTCAGATCGCAAGGCGACATGTCGTAGCCCTTCGGGTGCGGGGCGCGCGCTTCGAGGCCGAGCGCCTCGAGCACGCGGTCGTCGCGGTAGTACGTCGTGTAGGCGACGAACATCATCGTCGGCACGAACCCGGGGTCCTTCTCGCCGACCTCGTTCAGCACCGCAGTGCGATCCGCGGGCAGGAGGTCCGAGAAGCGATCGACGCCGCGGGCGCGCGCGGCGTCGCGGACCGCGGCGAGGCCCATCGTCAAGCCGAGCGCGAGCGGCGGCACGCACTCGAGAGTCCCGTCGACGAGCCCGCTCTCGACGACGCTTCCCGCGCCCGGCAGCGCGCCGTCGCCGGTCGCCGGGATGATCTCGTCGAGCACGGCCGCGAGCGTGCGGCGATCGTCCGCCGACAGCGTCGAGCCCGCCTGCGCTTCCGTCGCCTCGCTCATCGCACCGCTCCGATCGTCCTCAATCGAACAGGTTCTCGAGGTTCCGCTTGATGCTGTCGGCGACGTGGAGCGCGAGCGCCTGGATCGTGTTCGTCGGGTTCACGGCGGCGGCGGTCACGAAGACGCTGCCGTCGATGATGAAGAGGTTCTTGACGTCGTGCGCCCGGCCCCACTCGTTCACGACCGAGGTCTCGGGATCCGTGCCCATGCGGCACGTCCCCATGAGGTGCCAGCCGGCCGGCCGCAGCAGCGGCTCGGCGAACGTCTCCTTCGCACCCGCCGCGCGGATCACCTCGGTCGCACGCGCGACGCCGTGCTCCATCAGCTTCCGGCTGTTCTCGCCCAGGCGGTAGCTGATCTTCGGCGCCGGGATCCCGTGGCCGTCCTTCAGCTCGGGATCGAGCGTCACGCGGTTCTCCGGCTCGGGGAGGTCCTCGCCGATCACGACGAGGCCGCCGGTGCGGTCGAAGAGGTCGGCGTAGGCGCGATGGTGCTCTGCGCCCCACGGGAGGCGTCCCCAGCCGAGGCCCATGAGCGCCGTGAAGACCGGACCGAGGCCGCGCAGGATCTCGAACGAGTAGCCGCGCACGAACCCGCGCGTCGGATCGCTCTCGTAGAACTCCTGGCTCATGATGCAGCAGCCGACCGCGCCCTTGTAGCCCTCGAGCGGCTCGTCGAAGACACCGGTCACCATCGCGTAGGGGTGGAACATCAGGTTCTTGCCGACGAGGCCGCTTCGGTTCGCGAGCCCGTCGGGGAACTGCGGCGACTTCGAGTTGAGCAGGATGCGCGGCGTGCCGATCCCATTGCACGCCATGACGACGACCTCGGCGCGCTGGCGCCGCTCGTTGCCGTCGGCGTCGTAGTAGATGACGCCGTCGGCCATCCCGTTCGCGCCGATCGTCACCTCGCGCACGCGACACGACGTCTTGAGCCGCACGCCGCGGCGAAGCGCGAGCGGCCAGTACGTGATGTCGGTGCTCGACTTCGCGCCCTGCGCGCAGCCGGCGATGCACGTGCCGGCGTTGATGCACGGCGCACGGCCCTCGTACGCCTCGCTGATGATCGCGCTGTCGGACGGCCACCAGTGCCAGCCCAGGCGATTGAACCCGCGCGCGATGGTTTCGCCGAGCTTCCCGAGCGGCAGCGGCGGCAGCGGCGGGATCTTCGGAGGGTCGGCCGGGTACGCGGGATCGCCGGCGAGGCCGGAGACGCCCATCATGCGCTCGTTGACATCGTACCAGGGCGCGAGCGTCCGGTAGTCGAGCGGCCAGTCGTCGGCGACGCCGTCGAGCGTCCGCGCGCGGAAGTCGCCGGGATGGAAGCGCGGGAAGTGGCCCGCGAAGAGGATCGTGCTGCCGCCGACCGCGTTGAAGTTCGAGACCGCGATCGCCGACTCGGCGTCGTTGATCGGGTAGTCGGCCGGGCGCTTCCGGTCGTTCGGGCTGAAGCCCCAGTCGCCGAGCCGGCGGAGCTCCCAGTCGGTGCGATTCCCGGGGTACTCGTCGGAGCGCACCCAGTCGCCCTGCTCGAGACAGAGGATGTTCATGCGCGTGTCCGAGAGCGACCACGCGAACGCCGCGCCCGCGGCGCCCGCCCCAATGATCAGGACATCGACCGGCTCGTCCGACATGACCGTTGCTCGCCTTTCCGGTGGGACGAGCTCAGTGAATCACACTGCGATACCCGCGGGCCAGTCGCACGAGGGGATCGCTCCCCTCGCCCCGTCGGGCAAAGCCCGCCGGGGCCCCACTCCCCGCGGGCTCGCTTCGCTCGCATCTTGTCATGCTGCGAGTACGCCCATTCGGGCGGCGCGTCGCGAGTCAGTGCGGCCGCGCCTCCGGCTTCCGTGCGGCGCCGACGGCCGCCTTCTCGACTGCGGCCGCGAGCTGGGCCGGGTCGAACGGCTTCACGATCTGCATCTCGAAGCCCGCGGCGATGAGGCGATCGATCGCGCCGGCGTGCGCGGTCACCGCGACCGCCGGCACGCCGCGCAGCGCGCCGCCGCGCGCGCGCAGCTTCCGGAGCAGCGCGCAGCCGTCCTCGCCGGGCATCGCGAGGTCGCTCACGAGGACGTCGGGCGGCCAGTGGTTCGCGGTCGCGAGCGCCTCGCCGGTCGACGCCGCGATCCGCACCTCTCCGCCGCACGAGGCGAGGAGCGTGCTCATGACCGCCGTGGCCTCGGGGTCGTCGTCGACGACGAGGATGCGAACGCCGCGCAGCGAGATGCCGGGCGGGACGTCGGCCGCGCGCGAGCCGGCAGATGCGGTGCGGGTGCTCTCTGCGAGGAGCGGGAGCTCGACCGTGAAGACCGCGCCCTGCCCCGGACCCGCGCTCTCGCCCTCCACCGTCCCGCCGTGCAGCTCGACCAGCATGCGGACGATCGCGAGGCCGAGCCCCAGGCCGCCGTGCGGACGCGTGGCCGAGCTGTCGGCCTGCCGGAACTGCTCGAAGAGGTGCGGCAGGAAGTCCGTCGTGATGCCCTCGCCGGTGTCGCGCACGACGATGCGCGCGCACCCGCGCGCCGCCTCGAGCGCGACGCTCACGCGACCGCCGGCCGGCGTGAACTTGATGCCGTTCGAGAGCAGGTTCCAGACGACCTGCTGCAGGCGCTCGGGATCGCCGCTCACGAGGATCGGGGCGCGCGCGAGCTGGAGCTCGAGCTCGACGCCCTTCACGTCCGCGGCCGGACGCACCACGTCGGCCGCCGCCTGGACCACGGGCGCGAGCTCCATCGGCCGGACCGCGAGCCGCCACTTGCCGGTGATCACGCGCGACACGTCGAGCAGATCGTCGATGAGCTGGGCCTGCGTGCGCGCGCTGCGCTCGATCGCGGCGAGCGCCGCGGAGGTCTTCTCGGACGTGAGGCCGCCGCGCTGGAGGAGCGTCGCCCAGCCGAGGATCGGGAAGAGCGGCGTCCGGAGCTCGTGCGACACGGTCGCGAGAAACTCGTCCTTCGCCCGGCTCGCGTTCTCCGCGCGCTCGAGGAGTCGCTCGCGCTCCGCCTCCGCCTGCTTCCGATCGGTGATGTCGTGCACGAGCACCATCACGTGGTCGCACCCGCCCCGGCGACCGGGGAGGCCGCGCACCGCGACGATCGCGTGGATGAGCTCGCCGTTCCGCCGCACGCAGCGCATGTCGCGACGGCCCGCGGCTCCGCCGTCTGCGAGCGCCTGCGCGATGAGCTCCTCGCACGCGGGGCGGTCGTCGGCGTGGATGAAGACGGGCCAGCGCGCCGCGAGGAGCTGGGCGCGCGAGAATCCAAGGATGCGGCAGAGCTCGTCGTTGACCTCGCTGCAGGTCGCGTCCGCGGCCAGGATCGCGCACCCGACGAGCGAGAGATCGAAGTAGCTCTGCAGGCGCGCCTCGCGCTCGGAGAGGTCCGCGCTGAGCTGCATCGTCCGGCGCACGTGGCGCGCGAACAGCAGCGCGCCGAGCACGCTGAATCCCGAGACGAAGATCAGGTACGTGCCGCCCGCGCTCCAGGTGAGCACGTCCGCCGTACCGGCGACGAGGTGGAGCGGGTACGAGACGAGCGTGCCGATGCAGGCGAGCGCCTGTGGGCGCGCGCCCCACGGGACGAGCACCGCAGCGGCGCCGAGAAGGGCCGTGAGCTGCCAGATGCACATCGCGAGCGATGCGCCCGCGAGCACGTGGTAGGCCGTCACCGCGACGCCGACGAGGTTCACGAACACGACGAGGACGGCGATGCTCCACGAGGGCCGGCGCCGCACGATCGACCACGCGAGCGCGGTCGCGATCGTGAAGCCGGCCGCGAAGCCGAGCATCAGCGGCGCGCGCGAGGGAAAGCGCAGGACCTCGAACGCGGTGCTCAGGACGAGACAGGTGAGAAAGATCGCGAAGCCGATCGGCGCGCGCAGCGCGACGCGTCGCAGAACTTCTTCCGCGAGTGGATCCTTCGCGTTTTTCTGGCCGGCCTTGGCCATGACGCCCCCCTGCCCGCGACCGCCGTATCACCCGCGGAGGAGCGCTGTCCACGAAAAACGAGCGCTGACGCACGCGCAGACGACGTGCGACGCGGCGAGTCGCATCCGGAGTCGCGCTCCTCGTTGGAACTCTTGCGATATCGATCGCGCCTGCTCTACGGTCGGCCGCATGAGACGACCAAGCGATTCGGTGGGGTTCTCACGCGCGCTCCGCAGCGCCGGCGCTACCCTTGCCGCAGGCATCCTGTTCGGGGCGGCTTCGCCCGCCGCGGCCGCGCCGGAGACGGCCTCCGCCGCGAACCCGTATCCCGGGTATCACAGCGAGATCTACGCGGACCCGTCGCATTGGCTGTGTCGTCCGGATCTCGACGACGTCTGCGATCACGATCTCGACGCGACCATCGTGCGCGCGAACGGCACGACCAGCGTCCAACGCTGGCGCCCCGCGTCGAACCCGAAGGTCGACTGCTTCTACGTCTACCCGACGATCTCGACCGACCAGACCGGGAACAGCGACTTCGATCCCGGCGAGGACCAGGAGCTCTTCGTCGTCCGCCAGCAGGCCGCGCGCCTCGGCGCCGAGTGCCGCGTGTTCGCCCCGATCTATCGCCAGATCACGTTGACCGCGCTCACCGCGCGCCTCGGCGGCAACCCCATCCCGAGCGACTCCGCGCTCGCGTACGGCGACGTCCTGGACGCGTGGAAGCACTACATAGCGAACGACAACCGGGGACGCGGCGTGGTCCTGATCGGTCACTCGCAGGGCTCGGGTCATCTCACCGCTCTCATCAGGAACGAGATCGATCCGAACCCGGTCCTGCGCGATCGCCTGGTCGCGGCGTACCTCCTCGGCACGAGCCTCCAGGTGCCGGTCGGGGCCGACGTCGGCGGCGACTTCGCGAACATCCCGCTCTGCCATCGCACCAACCAGACGGGGTGCGCGCTCGCCTACGGCTCCTTCCGGTCGACGGCACCGCCGCCGAGCAACAGCCTCTTCGGCGTGTCGCGCGGCCCGGGTCTCGAGGCAGCATGCGTCAATCCGGCGTCCCTGTCGGGCGGCCGCGGCACGCTGCATCCCTACTTCCCGACCGACGGCCAGGCGCTGCCGATCCTGCCGCCGTCCGGCGAGCCTCCGTGGATCGATCCGTCGCTCGGCGTCGACATCACGACGCCGTTCGTGACGCTCCCCGCCTTCGTCGAGGCGGAGTGCGCGGAGCACGACGGCTTCGTCTACCTGTCGCTCATCGTCCACGGCGACCCGAGCGACCCCCGCATCGACGACATCGGCGGCGACTTGACGCCCGAGTGGGGGATGCACCTGGTCGACGCCAACGTCGCGATGGGCGATCTCGTCGCTCTGGTCGAGAGCCAGGGCAACGCGTGGTGCGCGCGTCACGGGTGCAGCGGGCGACGGCCGCTGCCGGCGCTGCGCGCCGGCGCGCTCGGCCGTCTCCTGCGCTGACGCCGGATGGGCGGCGGCGGGGCGTCGGCGCTGCCGCCTCAGGTCAGCGGCGCGGCTTCGTCGAACGCCGGGATCTCGTCCGCCCGTAGCGCGCGCAGGTTGACGGGGATCGCGCTCTGACGCGGGATCCCGGACACGGGCTCGTAGTCGCGCTCGCACGAGATCAGCCGGCCGGTGTTGCTCCCGAAGCTCCGGACGTCGCCGTCGCGATCGGCCCCGCCGCCGCGCGCGTGCGCCATCGAGATCGTCCCGGGCCGGACGTCGCCCGACGATTCCGCGACCGCCACGATGAAGTCGTGCTCCGACTCGATCCGGACGAGGTCGCCCGGCGCGATCCGCAGCGCGGCCAGGTCCGCGGGATGGAGGAAGGCCGCGTTGTACGCGCGGCGCCGCCGCAGGCGCGCGAGGTGGTCGCCGGTCGAGTTGTAGAGCTCCATCGTGCGACGGCTGACGAGGCGATGCGTGAATCGCTCGCCATCCGCGCCGTAGCCGCCGCCCTCCCCGAAGCGCTCGTCGCGGATCTCGCGCAGCTGCTCGATCACCGCGCGCGGCGCGACGTCGAGGCGCGCGTCGCGCCCGGCGCGCGCCGGCCGCACCGAGATCGGCTCGTCGGGCGGGAAGACGTGTCCGCCCGGGTGCCGGCGGACCTCGTCCAGCGGCACGCGGGAGCCCGCGTGCAGGAAGTCGAGGTATTCCTCCGACGTCGGCTTGCGATCGACGTCGAGCGCGCGGCCGTCGTCGAGCCGGAGCGCGAGCCCCATCCGCCGCGCGAGGCCCCAGAAGAACTCCCACTCCTCGATCACGTCGAAGGCCGGCGCCACGAGCGCGGGCGTGTGCTGCGCGAACGGCACGTCGAGCTGGAGCTCCGCCGTGCGCGACGTCCCCGGCTTCTCGAGCGAGAGCTTGCAGCCGATCGCATAGTGGGCGAGGCGCGCGGTCTCGGTCATCTTGACGTCGAGCACGACGAGCAGTTCGAGTGCTGCGAGCGCCGCCAGGACCTTCCGCTGGTCGGGGAAGGCGACGGCCGGATTCCCGCCGACGCAGACCAGCGCGCGGATCTGGCCGTCGCCCGGGGTGAGCACCTCGTCCGCGAAGACGTTGATCGGCATCTCGGTCACGAAGCGGCCGAGACCTCGGAAGCGCGAGCGCGGGCCGTCGCCCCACAGGTCGCGCGGCGGCTCGGCGTCGGCGAAGCGCTCGCGCGACGGCGTCAGGACGCCGGGATTCCGGACGGGATCGCCCGCGCGATTGAACCGGCCGCAGAGCGCGTTCAGCGCGAGCACGAGGTGCTGCGTCACGTCCGGGCGCGGCGCCATGTTGACGCCGGTGCACGTCATCGCGGCGCCCCGGCGACCCGACGCCCAGAGGCGTGCCGCGCGCACGACCTCCTCCGCCGGCACGCCGGCCCGGCGCGCAACGTACTCCGGCGTGAAGTCCGCGACCGCCGCGCGCAGCTCGTCGACGCCGCGGACGTGGCGAGCGACGAAGTCGCGGTCGTGCCGGTCCTCCTCGAGCACGACCCGCACGATGCCCGCGAGGAGCGTCGGGTCCTCCCCGGGCTTCGGCTGCAGGTGGAGGTCGGCGATGCGCGCGAGCTCGGTGCGCCGCGGGTCGATTGCGATGATCCGCATGCCGCGGCGCTTCGCGTCGCGCAGGTGTCGAAAGCCGTCGGCGTAGGGCGGGCCGCCTTCGCGCGAGAACGCGGAGACGCCCGGGTTGTTGCCGACGAAGAGCATCGTGTCCGCGTCCGCGAAGCGATGGACGCCGGCGTTCCACGTGCCCAGGCGCGCCCAGCCGATCTGCTGCGAGGGCTGATCGATCGTGTTCGGCGTGAAGTACCAGTGCGACCCGAGCGCGTTCAGCCACGCCGGCACGAGCGGCTTCCCGTTTCCGAAGAGCCCGTGCGTGCCCGAGTACGCCGCGACCGCCGTCGGCCCGCGCTCGCGCGCGATCGCTTCGATCCGCGCCGCGATCTCGTCGAGAGCCTGCTCGCTTCCGACCGGCACGTGCGCGCCGCTCGCGCCGCGCTTGACCGATCCACGCAGCCGCTCCGGATGGTCGTGTTGATCGAGGAGCGCCCTGCCCTTCACGCACAGGTACCCGCGCGAGATCGGGTGGTCCGGGTCGCCGCGCACCGCGACCGCGCGCCCGTCCTCGAGGTCCACCTCGATCCCGCACACCGCGTGGCAGAAGCGGCAGAAGCTCTTCCGGGTCTCGACCACTGGATTGACTCAGTACACCGGACGAGGCGAGAACCGGAAGGGACTTCGGCCGGCGCATCCGCGCGCCGCGCGACGAGGCAGGGGGCCATGTCCGCGACGTCACGCATCGCTCTCGCACTCGGGCTCGTATGCACGAGCTCGGGCTGCGCGGCGGTCGAGCGCTACTCCGTTCGCGCCGCCGAGAACAGCTGCGAGGCGGTCTCGGTCTGCACGGTCTACGGTCCGAACGGCGAGACCCTCTCGCCCTGCACCTACTGGGGGAAGATGACGATCTACCCCGGCGATCCCCGCTGGCCCTACACGACGCCAGGCGTGTGCGACGCCGTGCAGGACGGCCGCGTGATCTCGACCCGCGAGCAGCACACACCGCCTCGCTCGCCGACCGGCCCATACGTCGGCGTCGGCGCGTCGGGCGCCATCGTCGCTCCGGTGCGCTGACGACGCGAACGCATCGCGAAGTCCCCCCGCTGCCCGAGCGCCGCGCGGCGAGCCGCGCGGCGCGGCCACGACCTCGACGGCGCCGTCGACCACGCGTTCCGGTCGGCACGTGGTGCCTGCGGCGGGAGCATCGCGTGAGCGAGCACGGCAGCGACGTTGGAGGAGGCGCCCTTCCTCAATCCATGACAAAAAAGGGCGCCTCCGACAGGAGTTCGCCGGGCTCGCTCACGCGACGCTCCCGCCGCGCTCCAACGTCGCCGGGCCCCCTCACACGACGAAGACGCGCCTGCCCGCTACGGCTGAATCGGCACCCTCCCGATCGGCCGACGACCCGGCGCCGTCGGCCGCAGCGCGCTCGGCGGCGGGATCGGTCCGCCCGGGTCGCCCGGCGTGCAGTCGTCCGGTCGCGACACGGCGCCCGGCTCGGGCAGCGTCGGCGGCTCGAGGAACCGCGGTGGCCCGATCAGGTCGAGCGTGTCGAGCAGGTCCGTCGCGTTCGCGTCGCGGAACGTGAGGGCCGGAAGGTTCCACTTGGTCTCGATCAGCTTCAGGATCGACGTCAAGTCGTGCACGCGGTGCGACACGTATCCGCTGCGCGCGAACGGCGACACGATGACGGCCGGGACGCGGAAGCCGTAGCGATCGTAGCCGCCCGGCAGCGTGTGCGGCGCGCCCTCGATGCCGGGGGGGACGTCGTCCGGAACGAGCGCCTCGGGCGGACGGACGTGGTCGTAGTAGCCCCCGTGCTCGTCGTACGTCCAGATGAGGACGGTCTCCGGCCACGAGGGGCTCTGCATCACCGCGTTGATCACCCGCGCCGCGAACGCCTCGCCGTTCTGGATGTTCTGCGGGTTCTCCTCCGACTGCGTCGAGAAATTCGGGTCGACGAAGCTCACGTCGGGAAGCGAGCCGGACGCCGCGTCGTCGAAGAACGAGTCGATCGACTTCAGCTTGTCGACGTTCCGGCCGGTCGTTTCGAGGAGCACGCCGACACCCGGGAGGTCGGTGTAGTAGTCGCGCCAGCTGATCCCGTGGTCGTTCATCGTCTGCAGGATGTTGCCGTTCGGCGGCTCGGGCGCCTGGAGAGCGGCGGTCGTCGTGCTGATGATCCCGCCCGCGCTGCCCGCGAGGAGGAAGCGGCGGTTCGGGTATGTCTGCGCGAGCACCGAGCAGAAGAAGCGGTCGCAGAGCGGGAACGTGCGCGCGAGGCCGTAGTAGAAGGGGATGTCCTCCTCCGTCCAGTAGCCCATCGCTACCGGTCCGCTCGCGAGCACGAAGCCGTCGTTCGTCCCGAAGCGCGACGCCATGAGCGAGAGGTGGCTCGCGTCCCAGTTCTGCCCGGGGTGGCCCTCCAGCTGGCACGTCGACGGCATGTGGAACGCGCGGATCATGTGCCCCTCGGCGTCGGGGTTCGCGTTCACGGCCTCGCCGTGCGCGTCGAACGTCAGCCCGTCGCCGCGGTCGAGCGCGCCCAGGTAGCTGTCGTACGAGTGGTTCTCCATCATCAGCACGACGATGTGCCGGATGCGCGGGATCGTGTCGGTCCCCGCCGGAACGCTCGGGTCGGGCAGCGATCCCGGCTCGCGGACCGGGCCCGGAAGCCGGACGATGCCCGCGGCGCGGCGCGGCAGCAGCAACGACGCGCCGAGGCCGGCGGCGGTTCCGACGAAGCTCCTCCTGGTCATACGAGATACCGGCATGGACGAATCCTCCTCTCGCCGATCGCATTAGAATGCAGGTGCACGTAGGAGCCAAGAGGCCTCGCGCGGCGCTTCCGGCCGGCGGCGCGCGCCTGTATCGTCCCGCGATGCTTGCGACGAGGGTCGGTACGGCGAGGCGCGCGCGGCGATGCGCGCACTGGGCATTCCTCATCGCGGCCGCGGCCGCGCTCGGCTGCGGCGACGCGTCGACGGGGCCTGCGAGAGGCGTCGCGGGACCGGTCGGTGCGCTCGGCCACACGGGCCGGTGGCTGACCGACGAGACCGGGCGGGTCGTCGTGCTCCACGGCGTGAACTTCGTGCAGAAATTCCCGCCGATCGCGCCGGCCGCGGTCGGATTCGACGCCGACGACGCCGCCTTCCTCCGCCGGAACGGCTTCGACGTCGTGCGTCTCGGCGTCGTGTTCGGCGCCGTCATGCCGTCGCCCGGCGAGATCGACCGCGCGTACGTCGACTCGATCGCCGAGACGACGCGGGTCCTCGCGCGCGAGGAGATCTACGTGCTGCTCGACTTCCACCAGGACGGCTACGGCCCTCTGGTCCACGGCAACGGCTTCCCCGAGTGGGCGACCTTGACCGACGGCCTCCCGAACCCGCCCGACCCGTTCCCGACGTACTACGTGACGAACCCGGCGCTGCAGCGCGCGTTCGACAACTTCTGGGAGAATCGGCCCGGCCCCGACGGCGTTCCGCTGCAAACGCACTACGCGACCGCGCTCCGGGAGGTCGCGGCCGCGGTCGCGTCAGAGCCGCACGTGCTCGGGTACGACCTCATGAACGAGCCCTGGCCCGGCGCGACGTTCTCCACGTGCTTGACGGGCTGCCCGGACATCGAGGTCGCGCGCCTGGTGCCGTTCGGGGAGCGCATGACGGCGGCGATCCGCGAGGTCGACGCGCGCTCGTTCGTCTTCAGCGAGCCGTTCGTGCTCTTCAACTTCGGCCAGGGCGACACGACCCTCTCCGGCATCGGCGCTCCGGCGAGCGGGCTCTCGTACCACGTCTACGCGACGTCGCCCGCGCTCGACGAGGCGGTCATGGACCGCGCGATCGCCGCGTCGGCGCGCGGCGATGCACTGCTCGCGACCGAGTTCGGCGCGACGACCGACGCCGCGACCATCCGGCGCTTGACGAGCGCGTTCGACGTCCGCCTCCTGCCGTGGGTCTTCTGGTCCTACGACGAGAACCTCGTCGTCGACAAAGCGATGCCGCCCGAGGGCGCGAACGTGCGCGCGGGGGTGCTCGACGCCCTCGTCCGCCCGTACGCGACCGCGACGAACGGGACCCCGGCCGCGTTCGCGTACGATCCCGCCGACGGCCGGCTCGACATCTCGTGGTCCACGCTCCGCCCTGACGGCAGCCCAGCGCCGCGCGATCTCGTCACGACGGTCGCGATGCCGCCGACCGCGTTCGGAGAAGGCTACGCAGCCGAGGTGGTCGGCGGTGAGGTCGTCTCCGAGCCCTGCGCCCCCGTCCTCGCGGTGCGGAACGCCGCAGGCGCGCGGTCGGTCGACGTGCACGCCACCCGCACGGCGGCCTGCGCGCGCTGACTCGCACTTCGGCGAACATCGTTCGGCGCAATGTAACGCCTCGCGGTCGAGACGATCGGCACACCCGCGGTGCGCACCGCGGCAGGGAGAACGGAACGATGTGGACGACCAAGCTCGTCGGTGGCGTGCTCGCGGCGCTTCTCGTCGCGGACCAGGCGTCGGCGCTCGACATGTGCTTCCAGAGCGGCAGCGGGCTGCTCTTCGTCGCGAAGAGCTACAAGAGGCCGGGACCGGGCAAGTGCCGGCCCCTCACGGGATACGAGGCGTCGACCGCCGTGCCCCACCCCGCGACCGGCACCGTATGCCTGAACGCGTTCGGAACGCTGCTCTACGTCCACTGGAGCGCGTTGATCGACGACGGTGACGGCGCCGACTACGGCGTCCGCACCCGGCTGCCCTACCCGTCCTTGACCGAGGGACGTTCCAGCTGGATCAGCACGACGTCTTCCGGAACGAGCTCCGGCGTCGCGAACGGCGTGAGCGCCTACCGCTGCGAGCCGGCCCCCATGCCGTGAGCGCGACCGGCGCGGACGCCTAGGGTGCCGCCGGCGCGTCGCCCCACAGCGCGCGCGTCGCGCCGTAGGGGTCGGATCGGACGCCGATCGAATCGCCCAGCTCCATCACGGCGCGCCGCTCCGTCGTGTACGCGGGCCACGTGCCGGTGGCGTCGCACGTCGGGTCGCCGCTTCGGATGAACGCGGTCCACGCGGCGTGCATCGCGTCGGCGAGCGGCTGCGGGCTCGGTCCGGGCCCGAGGAAGACGTCGACGCCGGGCCGCGAGAGCGTGTCGAACGCGAACGGGATCTCGAGCGCGTGCGTCGACCCGAGCCGGCCCTCGAACGCGCGCGAAGCCCACGTGAAGAGGTACTGGTACGCCGTGCCGCCGGCCGCGATCTGCGCCTCGGCGAGGCGGATCCCCGGGATGCGGAAGTAGCGGTCGGTCATGATCGCGGAGACGATCGCCGACGACGACGCCGTAGGCCACTCGCTCCGGTACGCGGCGAGCGCGCGCTCGGCGTCGCCCGAGATCCGCGCCGCGACCCGGCGCAGGCGCTCGTCGTCGGCGCGACCGACGCCGAAGAGCGCCATCTCGTCGCGGTTCGTCCCGACGAGCAGCGCCACGCGCGCAGAGAGGCCGGCGCGCACCGCCGCGAGCGGCGGCTCGGGCAGCACGACGCCGTCGACGACCGGCATGAACACCATGTCTCCGAGCGAGGCGCCGCTCCGCAGCCGGAACTCGCGGTTCATGGATTGACGCTCGACCTGCGCTTGCGCCTGGAGGATGCGCTCCACCGGCGATTCCTGGAGGTCGGCGATGGAATCCGCGTGGAGCAGAGCGGCGAGCCGGCGCGCGACCTCGCCCGCGTCCGCGCGCTGGAGCAGGTTGTCCGCGGCGCCGCTCTGCGCGATGGCGCCGCGGAAGAGGCCGGCAGCGGCGCGACAGCCGACGAGCGTTCCGACGCTCATGCCGCCCGCCGATTCGCCGCCGATCGTGACGCGCGCCGGATCGCCTCCGAACGCCGCGATGTTGTCGCGCACCCACTCGAGGGCGGCGATCTGGTCGAGGGTGCCGCTCAGGCCCGAGCTCGCGTAGTCGGCTCCGCCGATCTCTGCGAGGTGCGCGAAGCCGAGCGCACCGAGGCGGTAGTTGATGGTCACGGTCACGACGTCGCCGCGGCGCGCGAACGACGTCCCGTCGTACCACGGGATCGCGCCCTGCCCGCTCCGGTAGCCGCCGCCGTGGATCCAGACGAAGACCGGCCGCCGGCCGTCGTCGATCGCGGGCGTGCAGACGTTCAGGGTGAGGCAGTCCTCGTCCCAGCGAACGCTCGGGTTGCCCGTCAAGCCCTCGCCCGGCAGCTGCGGCGCGGCGGGGCCGAAGCGGACCGCGTCGCGCACGCCGGACCAGCCCTCGTGCGGCTCGGGCGGACGGAAGCGCCGAGCGCCGACCGGCGGCGCGGCGTAGGGGATCCCCGCGAACAGGAGCGGGCCTCCCCGTTCGCGGCCTCGGACGTCGCCCTGCGCGGTCTTCGCGATCGTACGCGTCACCGGGTCACCTCGTTTTCGCACGGCTACCGTCCGGGCGCGGGACGCGTCAAGACGGGACCCGCGAGCCTTTCCCAGCGTTGCGAAGGGACGCGCCCGTCGTTCGCGCCGCTGCACGGCGGGCCGGGCGGTTTCGGCGCGCGCGCCCAGCCCGCCGCGCCCGCGGCGCATGGCACGGCGACTGCTCGGGAACGGAAGCAAGATGAGCGACATCGGCCTTTCCGGGCCCGGGCGCGGGCTCTTCGACGCGTGGTCGAGCTTCTACGACCTCGAGGCCGTCCAGCGGGCGACGTACCGGCCGGTCCACCGCGCCGTGATGCGATCGCTGCGCGAGGAGCACGCCGCGAGCATCCTCGACGTCGGCTGCGGCACGGGCCAGCTCGACGCGGACATCGTGCGGGAGCTGCCGTGGGCGCGCGTCGTGGGATGCGACTTCTCGCACGGGATGCTGCGCCACGCCGCCGATCGCTCCGATCGCGTGCGCTGGGTGCAGGGAGATGCGTGCCGGCTTCCGTTCCACGACGCGCGCTTCGACGCCGTGGTGTCGACCGAGGCCTTCCACTGGTTCCCGGATCCCGCCGCGGCGCTGGCGGAGTTCCACCGCGTCCTGGTGCCGTGCGGCCGGATCCTGATCGCGCACGCGACCTCTCCCGCGCACTGGGTGGAAGAGCTGCTGCACGCCGCGAGCCGCCTCGTCGGCGAGCCGTTCCGCTGGCCGACGCAAGACGAGATGCGCGAGCGGGTCGAGCGCGCCGGATTCACCGTCGCGTCGCAGGAGCACATCGCGCGGCTGCCGGGGGGCCTGCTGTTCGCGCCGATTCTGACGACGGCCGTCAAGCCCGATCGCCATTCCGCGAGCCACGCGACGAGACGGCCAGCCGCTCACGCCTGACGCCGGCCTCGCGGCGCCGTGCCGAGAGCAGCGCCCGCGGTGGTAGTAAGGCGCGATGGGCGAGACTCGTCGCTCGGAGCGCCCTCCATCGGTCGTCGTCGCGCTCGGCGTCGTGAGCCTCCTGATGGACGTCTCCTCGGAGATGATCCACGGCACGCTGCCGCTTTTCCTCACAACGGTGCTGGGCGCCGGAGCGCTCTCGGTCGGGCTGATCGAAGGCGTCGCCGAGGCGACGGCGTCGATCGTCAAGGTGTTCGCGGGCGCCGCGAGCGATCGGCTGCACCGGCGAAAGCCGCTCGTCGCGCTCGGGTACGGGCTCTCCGCCCTGACGAAGCCGCTCTTTCCGCTCGCGACGAGCGTCTGGCTCGTGTTCGGGGCGCGCTTCGCGGATCGCGTCGGGAAGGGGATCCGCGGCGCCCCGCGCGACGCGATGGTCGCGGATGCGACCGTCGACGGCGCGCGGGGCGCGGCCTACGGGCTCCGCCAAGCGCTCGACACGGTCGGCGCGTTTCTCGGGCCGGCGCTCGCGCTCGTCGTCATGGCGGCGAGCGGCGACGACTTCCGCCTGGTGTTCTCGATCGCCGTCGTCCCGGCTGTCGCGTCCGTCGCGGTCCTCGTGCTCGCGGTCCGCGAGCCGGCCATCACGCATCCCGGCCGCGGGACGAGCTCCGGGCGCGGCCCCATCCGCGCGGCGGACATCCGCGGGCTGGAAGCGCGCTACTGGCTCGTCGTCGCGTTCGCCACGGCGGTCACGCTCGCGCGCTTCAGCGAGGCGTTCCTCCTCCTGCGCGCGGAGACGGTGGGCCTCGAGCGCGCTTACGCTCCATTGGTCCTCATCGTGATGAACGCGAGCTACGCCGCGACGGCGTACCCGCTCGGCCGGCTGTCGGATCGCCGCCGCCGGTCCGTGCTGGCCGGCGGCGTCGCCGTCCTCGTCGGCTCCGATCTCGCTCTCGCCTTCGGCGACCGCGTGCCGTGGGTGCTCGCGGGCTCGGCGCTCTGGGGCGTGCACATGGGCGCGACGCAGGGGCTCCTCTCCGCGATCGTGGCCGACGTCGCGCCGGCCGATCTCCGAGGAACGGCGTTCGGTCTCTTCAACCTCGTGACAGGCGTCGCGCTGCTCGCCGCGAGCGTGATCGCCGGGGCGCTGTGGAGCGCCCTCGGGCCGCGCTGGACGTTCGTCGCGGGGGCGGCGTTCTGCGGCCTCGCGCTGTCCGGACTCGTCCTGATCCCGCCTTCCGGGCGGCGCACGCCGGGGCGCGCGAGCCCTTCCTGAGGCGGCCAGCGAGCCGGCGCCGTCCGACCCGTGATCCCGGTTTCGCGAAGCGGCGGCCGGCCGGGATTCCCAGGCGCGCGAAGCGCCGCACGGCGCCACCGCTCGCGCGCAGAAAAGACCCGCTTCGACGGCCGACCACTCGGTCGGTTCGGGCATGGGGCTTGCTCCCGTCGCGATGGGCTCTCTGCCCACGGAGGTGCGACGATGTCCGACTTCCTTTCCGCGTACTCGATCCAGAACTGGCTCGAGTCCTGCCCGCAGGGCTACCTCGAGGGAACGGAGTTCGGTCATCTGCCCGATGAGGCGGAGCCCACCCTCATGCTCGACAACGCCGTCCTGCGAGAGGACGCGGTACGGACGACCGTGCAGCTCGTCGTCGGCGAGCGCTGCGCCCTCTCGGCGTCGTCCGGGCTGATCAACGCCGCGCCCGACGAGGCGAGCAAGCGCTTCCTGGCGACCCAGACGCTCGACGAGGCGCGCCACGTCGAGATCTTCACGCACCGCCTCTACGACCTCGGCGTCCGCAAGGAGCAGCTCGAGGACGTCATCCGCACCTACGCCAACCCGAACCTCGTCAAGTTCGCCGAGGTGCTGCTCGAGCAGGTGGACCGGAAGGACTTCGTCGCAGGCGTCGTCGGCCAGAACATCGTGCTCGAGGGCATGGCCTTCAGCGTCTTCGAGATGATGCACGCGATGAGCAAGGAGATGAACCCGAAGTTCGCGCACACGCTCTCGGGCACGATCGCCGACGAGCGGCGCCACGTCGGGTTCGGGGAGAACCGGATCGGCTCGCTCATCAAGCAGCATCCCGAGCGCAAGCCCGACATCGAGCGCATGCAGAAGGAGATGTCCTACTTCATGCTGGCGACGTTCGCCGACTCCTTCCGCGGCAACCGCACGATGGCGGAGCTCGAGCGCATCGGAGAGCAGCGGACGCACGGCGACTTCCAGGGCCACGACGTCGGCGACATGAGCCTCGACGAGATGGAGGCCGTCCTGGCCGACACGGTCCTGAAGGAGTTCAAGACGCGACTCGGACGGATCGGCGTCGAGTACCAGACGCCGGTGCGCCCGTAGCCGCCGGCGAGCCGGACGTGCGGACGCGACCGGGCGCATCGACCGCGGACGTCCACGCGCTCGAGCACGAGCAGTTCCTCGAGGAGGTCCACTCCTTCGAATTCTGGTTCAACGCCGTCGAGGGGTACCTCTCGGGGCTGACGTGGGGCCATCGACCCGACACGGTGGAGGTGCCCCTCGCGAACGGCGATCGCGAGAGCCTGATCACGGTCCTCTGCAACTACTGCGTCGGGGAAACCGCGGCGCTCGAGGGCGCGAGCGGGCTCATCGCGATCGCCCCGAACCGCCTCGCCAAGGTTTTCCTCGCGACGCAGGTCGCCGACGAGGGCCGCCACCTCGAGGTGTTCCACCATCGGCTGCGCGATCTCGGCGTCGCCGACCCGGAGGCCGAGGTCGAGCGCCGCGCGAGCCGGAGCCTGCTGCTCTTCCGCCGCCGCCTCCTCGAGCTCGTCGCCGGCAAGGACTGGGAGGCGGCGATCTTCGCGCAGAACGTGATCCTCGAAGCGCTCGAGTTCGCGGTCTTCCACAGCCACGCGCAGGACGCCGACCCGGTGACCGCGGAGGTGCTCCGGAACGTCATCAAGGACGAGCGCCGGCACATCGGCTTCGGCGAGAACGAGCTCGGCCGCCGTCTCGCGGGATCGCCGCACATCCGCGCGCGCCTCGGGCAGACGAAGAAGGAGATGGACCACCTGGTGCTCGACGCGCTCGAGGAAACGGCCCGCCTCATCGGCCTCGCGCGCGACGAGAAGGACCGCCTGTGCCGGCTCTACCTCGAGTCCGTCGCGCGGCTGGGATTCGCATGACCGACCCGCTCGAGCTGCCGGAGGGAGCGGGCGAGGCGCCGCGGCGACGCTACGTCCTCGACGAAACGGGCTTCGACGAGGTCCCGAAGAAGTACCGGCGGTTCTACCGAAAATGGCGGGGCGCCGGCGACGAGCTCGCGCCCAACGAGGTCGTCTGCCCGGTCTGCAAGGTCGTCATCCGCTCGACGCGCGAGCTCCGACCCGGCGATCGCGTCTACTGCATGCCTTGCATGTCGCGGCTCGTGGTGGTCCGGTCGGAGACCGGCATGCTGGAGGCACGCGTCGCCTACTGAACGGCCGCAGCGTTCGCGGTCAGCGCTGAGCGGCAAGCAAGAGGTGGGTCACCATCGCCGTGCCCACCAGAGCGAGGGCGACCATGACCGACAACGCCGCACTGCTCGCAGGCCGCCCGGTCACACGGGCGAGACGCCTGCCGCGAGACCGGTTCTCGACGATGCCGAGGACCGAGACGAATACGCCGAGCGCGATCAGCGACGTGCCGATCCAGAACGATACACCGGTCGGCCCTCTGGCGGCCGAGCGCATCGGTGGCTCGAGCGTACGCAGGAGCAGCCCGAAGCGAGCGATCACGAAGCCCAGGCCGAGGAGCGCGATCGCCGTCCGGCTCCAGGCAAGGAGGGATTGCTCGATCGCGAACCCGGGCCAGCCGGCATATCGCTCGGCGTCGCTCGACGAGGCGTTGCCGTCGCTTTCCGTCATCACGCGCTCTCGACTGCGCGAAGCGTAGCGCGGCATCGAACGAGGATCGAGAGCGCTCGCAGGATCGCCACGCGAGACCCGGCGACGCCGCTTCAGGCGGCCGGCGCGTGCGACGCGAGCGACATCTCGCCGGGCGCGGCGTGCGCGACGCCAGCCGCGTCCTGCAGGTGGCCGAGCTCTGCTTCGACGGCAGCGACCAGATCGTGCAGGTCGGGGATCGCGTCCCAGTCGGCGTTGAATCCCCAGTAGAGCCGGCCGTCGTAGCTGAATAGCGCGATGCCGAGCGCTTGACCGCGGAAGAGCGGCACCATGGGATGGCACGCGAGCATGCGAGACCCGAGCATGTACACGGGGAACGGCGGGCCCGGGACGTTCGTCACGACCAGGTTGAACGGACGCGTGAGCGCCGTCGCGCGAGCGAACTCCACGAAGACGCTCGTGAAGGTGGCGTCGCCGATCTCCTCGATCGCCGCCATCCCGGCCGACTGGTGCGACCGCTTGAGCGCGCGCGTCTCGGCGATCACCCGGTCGAGGCGATCGCGCGGCGCGCGGGCGTCGATCGGCAGGTGCGCGACCAGCATCGCGACGCGGTTGCCGACCGTCCGATCCGCCTGGTCGCGCAGGTTCACCGGGATCATCGCGCGAAAGTCGAGGCCCTCGACCGTGAGCCCCCGCTGGCGGAGGAAGCGCCGGAGCGCGCCGGTGACGATCGCCAGCACGACGTCGTTCACGGTGCCCCCGAGGGCCGACTTGATCTCGCGCACGCGCGCGAGGTCCATCTCGCACCAGTCGAAGCGCCGGTGCGGGCCGATGTCCACGTTGAGCGGCGTCGGAGAGGCCGGCCGCATGCCGGTCGTCACCGCGTCGGCGACGCCTTCCAGCGTCTCGGACAACGCGGACAGCGAGCGGCGGGGACGGAGCGCGCCGCGCGCCGCCGCGCCGAGCGCGCCGGCCGTCGCGGAGATCCGGTGCCCCAGCTCCGACGCCAGGAGCTCGAGCGGCGAAGGCGCCGGCCGAGGGATCCAGCGCGGCGCCGGCTCGAAGAAGCGGGGATCGGGATCGGCGGTCGGCTGCATCGTGGTCGAGGTGAGCTCGACGCTTCCGACGCCGTCGATCATGCAGTGGTGCGCCTTCGTGATGACCGCGATGCGGCCGCTCGCCAGGCCTTCGACGACCCACATCTCCCAGAGCGGCTTTCCGCGGTCGAGCTGCTGTGAGAAGATCCGGCCGGTCAGACGTTTCAGCTGCCGCTCGTCGCCCGGGGGCGGCAGGCAGGTGTGTCGCACGTGGTAGTGCAGGTTGAAGCTCGGGTCGTCGACCCATACGGGATGTCCGAGCAACGGGACCCATTCGAGGCGCTGCCGGTATCGCGGCACCCGGTGGATGCCGACCTCGATCGCGTGCTCGATGCGCGCGAAGTCGAGCCGGCCGTCCGGCCCGGCCAGCGGCGCGGCCTCGAACTCCGCCACCGCGCCGATGTGCATGTGGGAGTTGGTGGTCTCCAGCGCGAGGAAGCCGCTGTCCACCGCCGAGAGCCGCTCGTGATGCGTGTACGACATGCTGGCGCGGATCAGCAGGCGACGTGCCACCCCGCACCGGCCATGCGCCGCGCCGATCGTGGGGCGCGAGCCGCGTCGTCGGAGCCTGTTCCCAGCGCTGCGCTCGCGCGCACGGCCGTTTCGCAGCGATCGGAATCGGCGCGATCGGGACGCCGCGCGACCCGGCCGGAGGATCACGGGCTTGCGACCGACCGCTAGCCGCGAGCGCCGGACCGACGTGTGGCCGGCGGACCCGGACCCCGGATCGGCCGATTCCGGGTCGGCGCGCGCGGCGAGCCGGCCGCGCCTCGCCGGCGCGTTTCGCGGCACCGGGCCCGGAGGCGGCAAGCCCACGGCGACCGCGGCCGCGGCTTCCGCGCGCGAGCTCTACGGTCCGGTCGTCGGCGCCCTCGCGATCGCCTACCTCGCGATCGGCGCGGCGCTCCGCGTCGCGGTCTGGCTCGGGCCGGCGCGCGACGGCGGGCTCTCCTTCTTCGATCTCCTCGCGAGCCTCGCGATAGGGGTCGCGAACGACGCGCTCGAGTCCGTCTACCTGACGCTGCCCATGGCCGCGCTGCTGCTCGTCCTGCCGCAGCGCTTCACGCGCGCGCGCCCCGGACGCGCCGTCGTCGGCGTGGCGGTCTACGCTGCGCTCGCCGCGATGATCTTCATCGCGGTCTGCGAGTTCTTCTTCTTCGACGAGTTCGAGTCGCGCTTCAATCTGGTCGCGGTCGACTACCTGGTCTATCCGACCGAGGTCGTCGGCAACATCGAGGAGTCGTATCCGGTTCCGCAGCTCCTCGCGGCGATCGCCGTGGCGGCGGCGGTCTTGTGGGTGCCGGTCTGGCGGCGCGCGCGGCGCGGCCTGGCCGCGGTCCCGGGATGGCGCCCGCGGCTCGCGGCCTTCGGCGCCAATGCGCTCGCCGCGGCGCTCGTGGCGCTCGCGTTCTCGTCGCAGACGCTCTCGACGATGGAGAACCGCACCGCGAGCGAGCTCTCCATGAACGGCGCCTCGACGTTCTTCCGCGCGTTCCGGACGCAGGAGATCGACTACGACCAGTTCTACCGGACGCTGCCGCGCGCGCGCGCGTTCGCGATCATGCGGCAGTACCTCGGCGCGATGGGTGGAAGGCTCGCGAGCTCCGCTCCCGAGTCGATCGTGCGGGCGTTCCCGGCCAACCCCGCGGGCCTCGGCAAGATGAACGTCGTGATCGTGTCGGAGGAGTCGCTCGGGGCGCAGTTCGTCGGTGCCTATGGGAACCCGAACGGCTGGACGCCCGTGTTCGACGAGCTCGCCAGGAACGGGCTCCTCTTCCGGAACGCGTTCGCGACAGGCACGCGCACGGTGCGCGGCCTCGAGGCGATGTCCGCGTCCTTCCCGCCGATCCCGAGCGAGGCGATCGTCAAGCGCCCCGGCGGCGAGCACGTCACGACGCTCGGCAGCGTGCTCGCCGCGCACGGCTATCGGACGTCGTTCCTCTACGGCGGCTACGGCGCGTTCGACAACATGAACCGGTACTTCGGGAGCAACGGCTACGAGCTGAGCGACCGCCTCGACATCCCGAACCCGAGGTTCACGAACGTCTGGGGCGTGAGCGACGAGGACCTCTTCCACCACGCGGTCGGCTTCTTCGACGGCGTGGCGGCGAGCGGCTCGCCGTTCTTCTCGATCATCATGACGACGTCGAACCACAAGCCGTTCACGTTTCCGCCCGGCGTCCCGGGCGTGCCGGAGAGCGGCGGCGACCACGTCACCGGCGCCAAGTACGCCGACTATGCGATCGGCCGCTTCGTCGAGGAGGCGCGGACGCGGCCGTGGTTCGCGAACACGCTCTTCGTGGTGATCGCCGACCACGACTCGCGCGTCTACGGCGCGGCCGAAATACCGGTCGAGCACTACCGCATCCCGGCGCTCTTCTACGCGCCCGGCAAGATCGCGCCCGCGGTCTCGCAGAAGATCTTCTCCAACATGGACCTGGCGCCGACGATCCTCGGACTCCTCGGCCTTCCGTACAGCGCGCCCTTCTACGGCGTGAACGTGCTCGATCCGGCCGTGCCGGACAGCCGGCCCGTGCTCTTCAGCCACAACCACGACGTCGCGCTCTACGAGGCCGACAAGCTGTCGGTGGTGGGCCTGCAGAAGGAGGCGCGCTCGTTCACGTACGCCGACGGCAAGACGGCCGAGGCGGCGCTCGACGACGGCGCGATCGACCTCCTCACCGCCTATCTGCAGACGGCGTACGTGCTCTTCCAGGAACGCCGCTACTGAGCACCGCGGTCCGCTCCGTAGAGCAGGACCGCTCGCCGCTCCTCGCGCCACGCATCCTCGTCCGCGACCAGCGCACGCTCGAGCGCGGCCGCCTCGGCGCGCGGATCATCGACCCACTCGCGCAGCTCCGGTCCGCCGTTGATCACGTCGACCGCGAGCCGGTCCGGCTCGTACTCGTACTCGAAGTCGCGCCAGAGGCGGTCGTCCGGGCGGAGCCGGCGGAACGCCTTCAGGAGCGCCGCGACGAGCCGGAACGGACGGAAGCGCTCGTGGTCGTAGCCCGGGTGATCGACGTGGATCTGGATCCCGCCGCAGAGCGCTCCCGCGTGCTTCTGGAACGTCGGCTGGAAGAAGCACGGACGAAGCGCGCAACCCTCGAGCCACGAAGGCGCGATCGCCGACATCTCGGCGACGAGCCGACGCCCCTCGAGCCCGGGCGCCCCGACGACCTCGAGCGGCCGCGTCGTGCCGCGGCCTTCCGAAAGCTCCGTTCCCTCGACGAGCACCGTGCCGGCGAAGCAGCGCGCCATCGCGACGCTCGCCGCGTTCGGGCTCGGGTTGACCCACGAGAGCTCGCCGAGCGGCCAGCCGAAGCCGGGGGGCCGATCCGCATCCCAGCCCGCCATCGGAACGACCTCGAGCTCGACGTCGATCGCGAGCGCGCGCGCGAACCAGCGCGCGAGCTCCCCGAGCGTCAAGCCATGGCGCATCGGCAGCGGCGCCGACCCGACGAAGCTCTCGCATCCGGGCCGGAGGCGCAGGCCTTCGACCGGTCGCCCCGCGGGATTCGGGCGATCGAGCACCCAGACGGCCTTGCCGCGCCGGCCGGCCTCCTCGAGGACGTAGCGGAGCGTCGTCGCGAACGTGTAGATCCGGCACCCGACGTCCTGCAGGTCGACGAGGACGACGTCGACCCCGTCGAGCATCGCGTCGGTCGGGCGGCGCGTCGCGCCGTAGAGGCTCCAGACCGGGATGCCGTGCACCGGATCGACGTAGTCGTCCGACTCGATCATGTTGTCCTGCTTGTCCCCCCGCATCCCGTGCTGCGGACCGAACGCCGCGACGAGGCGCACGTCGCCGCAGGCGGCGAGCGCGTCGAGCGAGTGCGTCAAGTCGGCCGTCACCGATGCCGGATGGCCGACGAGCGCGACGCGTCGTCCGCCGAGGCGTCTCTGGAGATCGCGTTCCGCGAGCAGCCGATCGATCCCGAGCTTCACGAGCGAAAGAGTCTCACGCTCCCGGAACTCCGTAAACCGCGACGGTCCAGCCGTCGCGCCGGTGGAAGTCGGGACGCTCCCCGGGATGGCGAGACGCCCAGTACGAGAGCCTGCCGCCCGTCTCCTCGATCACGGCCGCGAGACCGGCGAGCGCGGGCGGCGCGCCGAGTCCTCCGCGCACGTCGGACAGCGCGAGCACGGCCTCGACGCGGAGGATGTCCGGATCCCGATGCACGCTCAGGTCCGGCACATGGATGACCGGCGCGGCCCGCATGCCCGAGCGGTAGTCGTCGAACGCGAAGAGCGCCCAGTCGCGCGACGGCGCGACGTTCAGCTCGAGGTACCGGGCGCCCTCCTCCGCCGCGACGAACGCCTCGAAGCACGTGTGCCGCCAGAGCCGGTCGACGCGCCCCGGCGAGCGCGACTCCCGCGCGACGGCAAGCGCTGCGACGTCGCCGCGGAGCTCGAACCAGAACGCGAGGCGATCGCGGTGCACGGTCACCGCCGCCCGGAGCTCGACCGCGCTCCGCGGCAGCGCGGTCGGATGGGGGACCAGCGGCCGACCCGACCGGGCGATCGCGTCGGCGTTCGCCTCGGTCACGGCCGACGATCCGCGGCCACGGCCCCTGTGCGACGCGGCCGTCGCGCTACCGCGGATGGCGGGTGCGGCGCGCGCGGCCGTTCGTCGGAATCGCCGGCGCGACCGCCTCGTAGCGCTGTCGCGCCCGTCCGAGCGCCGCGCCGATCCGTTCGCGCGTACCGGTGAGCGGCCGGACGTTGTCGCCGCCTGCGCGCCACGCCGAGTGCCGCGCGGGACCCTCGTTGCCCTCCAGCCAGTCGGCGAGGTCGACGAGCACGGCCGCCACGCTTCTCAGCACCGTCGCCGCCGACCGACACCCCGAGTCGATCCACCCGTCCGCCCACGACATCGTCATCGCACCCCCGTCCTCCGCGGCCCAGCGTACCGGGCGACGCGGCGCGCGTCCACGTCGGCTGCCGCGACCCGTGAGCGCGCCACCGCGCTGGGCGGCGCCGGCGAGCGCCTACGGGACGACGCCCGTCGTATCGCCTTCCCGGATCGCCTGGGTCGCCCGAAGCGTTTTCGGCTCGCGGTCGGTCAGAAGACGCCGCGTTCGCGGCGCCGGTCCCGAGCGATGGCAATCCGCTTCGTTCGCTCGGCGCGAGACCGTTTCCCCGTAGCCGACTCCGGTTACGGGATGGTGCGGGTCAGATCGAGCGCGCGCTCGATCTGATCCGGGCTCACCCGGCGGCCTGCAGCTCACCCTTCTCGGTCTGCGCGGTCGCTGCCCCGGCCGTCGCGGCGAAAAGCAAGGCGATGGCGGCCGATGCGGCGTAGAGACCCGTTCTCATCGGCGTGTCCTCCTAACCGGGAATACGAGGAGGGGAGGTCGTGGTAACGCGCGCCACGGCACCCACATGCCGGCGACGGATCTTTCCCGCCTCGATCGCCAATAGCGGTACGCCGGCGAGCGCCAGCCACGCGAGAATTTGGCGCGCCGAGATCGGCTCCGTGTCGAACAGCCTCTCGAGGACCGGCACGTGATGGATGGCGATCTGGATGACGAAGCTCGCCGCGACGATCCCGAGGAGCTTGCCGTTGGAGAAGAGACCCAGCTCCAGCATGGTCCGCGTTTCGCTCCTGAGACCGAACGACTTCAGGAGCTCGGCAAAGACGACGACCGTGAACGCCGCGTTGCGGGCGTCCTGCGCGCTGCCGTCGAGGCGCAGCTCGTAGAGAAATGCTGCGAGCGCGACGCTCGCCGTCACCCCGCCGATCAAGAGAAGCCAGCCGAAGAACCGGCGATCCATGATCTCGGCGTCCGGGCGACGCGGCGGACGGCGGAGGACGTCCGAGTCGATCGCATCCGTCGCGAGCGCGAGCGCGGGCAGGCCGTCCGTCACGAGGTTGATCCAGAGCAGCTGGATCGGAAGGAGCGGCAGCGGCCATCCGGCGATCACCGCTCCCAGCATGAGGAGGAGCTCTCCGGTGTTCCCCGCCATGAGATACGCGAGCGTCTTCGCGATGTTGTCGTAGATGCCGCGCCCCTCCTCGACCGCCGCCACGATCGACGCGAAGTTGTCGTCGGTGATCACCATGTCGGCGGCTTGCTTCGTCGCCTCGGTGCCGGTGATGCCCATCGCGATCCCGATCGAGGCCTCCTTGAGCGCGGGGGCGTCGTTCACCCCGTCCCCGGTCATCGCGACCACGGCGCCCTCTGCCTTCCAGGCGCGGACGATGCGGAGCTTGTGCTCGGCGGTGACGCGCGCGTAGACCGAGGTTGCGCGAATGCGTTCGGCGAGCTGCGATTCGGACAGCCGGTCGAGCTCGCTTCCGGCGACCACCTCGTCTGCCTCGCTCAGAATGCCGAGCTCGCGGCCGATGGCGTGCGCGGTATCGCGGTGGTCTCCGGTGATCATCACGACGCGGATCCCGGCGGATTTGCAGCGCGCGACTGCCTCCTTCGCTTCGCGACGCGGCGGATCCTGAAGTCCGACGAAGCCGAGAATCGTCAGATCGCGCTCGATCGCGTCCGGGTCGCGCTCCACCGACCTCGCGTCGAGGTCGTCGGGGAGCCGGCGCTCCGCGATCACGAGCACGCGGAGAGCTTCGCGAGCGAGATCCGCGGCTCGAGCGAGCAGCCGAGCACGCCGCTCCGCATCGAGCTTCACTGGACCCTCGCGGCTCAGCATCGCGGTCGCGCGATCGAGGACCACCTCGGGCGCGCCCTTCACGAAGGCGCAGGTCGCGTCGCCGCGCCGGCACACGACGGTCATGCGCTTGCGGTCCGAGTCGAAGGGAATCGCAGCGATCCGCGGTACCTCGGCGGCGACCGCGTCGCGCGTGATCCCGCCCTTTGCTGCGGCCACGAGCAGAGCTCCCTCGGTCGGATCTCCGACGACGGCCGCGCGTCCATCGACGGTGACGAGATCGGCGTCGTTGCAGGCGGCCGCCGCAAGGAGCAGCTCGCGGAGGGGCGGCTCGGGCAGCGTCACGGGCATCTCGTCGGGTCCGACGAGCGAGCCCTCGACCCCGTACCCCTCGCCGGTGACGGCGAAGGTCCCGTCGGCGGTCAGGATCCGCCGAGCGGTCATCTGGCCGACGGTCAGCGTCCCGGTCTTGTCGGTGCAGATGACCTGGGCGGAGCCGAGCGTCTCCACCGCGGGCAGGTTCCGCACGAGCGCATTCCGCCGCACCATGCGCGACACGCCGAGCGCGAGCGCGATCGTCACCACCGCCGGCAGGCCCTCCGGGATCGCCGCGACCGCGAGGCTCACCGCGGCGAGGAACATCTCGAAAGGAGCGATCCCGCGCACGGTACCGAGGGTGAACACCAGCGTGACGATCACCGCGCAGATCCAGAGGAGCCGACGGGCGACCCGGTCCAGGCGCCGCTGGAGCGGCGTCTCGTCGGCCCTCGCCGTCTCGAGGAGCCCGGCGATCTTTCCGACCTCCGTCGCCATGCCGGTCGTCACGACGACCGCTCGCCCGGTGCCCGCCGCGACCGTCGTGCCCAAGAAGACCATGTCGCGGCGGTCGGCGAGCGGGGTCTCCGGTGGGAACGGATCCGTCGTCTTCGAGACCGGCTCCGACTCGCCGGTCAGCGGCGCTTCGCCGATGCGCAGCGCGGCAGCATCGAGCAACCGCGCGTCCGCGGCCACGAGGTCGCCGCCTTCGATCAGCAGCAGGTCGCCTCGCACGACGTCTCGGGCGGGAACGACGCGGGGGGCACCGTCGCGAACGACGCGCGCATTCGGCGCCGCCAGCGCCGTCAGCGCGGCGACCGCGCGCTCGGCGCGCAGCTCCTGCGCGAAGCCGATGACTGCGTTCAGCACCACGATCGTCACGATCGCGATGCCGTCGAGCAGCTCGCCGAGGAACGCCGACACGAGCGCCGCTGCGATGAGGACCCAGATCACGAGGCTCTGGAACTGCCGGAGCAGGATCTGGAGCCAGGTCGACTCGACCGCGGCGCGTAGCTCGTTCGGGCCGTCTGCGCCGAGGCGCCGGCGCGCCTCCTCGCTCGTGAGGCCGGACGCCTCCGACGTGGAGAGCTCGCGAGCGACGTCGGACCCGGGTCGGGAGTGCCAGTCGAGAGCGCTCGCGCGTCGCTCGCGGGAGAGCGGCGTGCGGGCGTCGTCGTCCATCGCTGGGCGGAGCGGCACGTCGGTGCTCGCGCCCCTCCTATCAGAGACCGCGGGCGCCGGTCACGCAGGCCTACGACGCGGGCGACAGCGCGCCGAAAACGGCGGCCGGCTCGTGATCGCGGCCGGCTCGGCCGCGATCACGCGTTCGAGGACGTGTCGCCGCCGATCAATGGCCCGCCTGGCCGGCCATGCTGCGATGGGCCTTCGCGAGGCTCGCCGCCTCGGTCGACGCCTGGGTGTAGGCCTTCACGAGCTTCTGGCAGTGCTCGACCATGCCTTGCTTGGTGACGGCACTGCCCTTCGGGAGCGGCAGGTTCTTGTACCGGTTCATCATCGACCGGTGCTCGTCGGCCTTGGCTTTGGCGGCCTGGGCTTCGGCGTCGTAGCTGCTCGCCAGGGCGGCGTTGTCCATGGTCGACGCGTCTTCCGCGGCGCGCGCGGCGACCGGCCAGATCGGATTGGCCGTGGCGATGAGCACCCCGATCGTTGCGTACAGCAAGCGGTTCGATCTCATGGCGAGTCCCTCCTTCGGGCGGCTCCGTCCCGTCGAAAACGAATACGTTGGCGACGCGCGTTCGTAACAGCAGGAGGCCCGCGCAGAGAAACCCCCGGCGCGCGAGCTCCGGCGACATTCCAGTGCGCGAGAATCCGTCCCGCCGGATTCCGACCACCGAGAGCGCACGGCCACGCGGAACGCGGCGAAAACACGCTTTCTGCGGCACGTCGGTTGCAGCGGCTACGAGCGACGTGCGCCGCTCTCGCGCGGGCACGAAAGGAGGCCGGCCATGAGGACATGGAGCGCGATCGCCTTGGCCGTCGTCCTAGCCGCGACGAACGCCGCCGCCGCGGGAATGGGCGGAACGGGCGGCTCCGGGATGATGGGCGACGTCGATTCGATGATGCGGCGGATCGGAGCCGCGACCGAAGAGGGTGGCGGCGTCCCAGACGAGAGCAAGGGCATCGCGTGCCTGCCGGACTCCCGCCGCATCATGGTGAGCAAGGTGGTCGGAGACGAGCGCTGGATGATCACCTGGGACGCGCACATGGGCATGGGCGACGTCTCGGGGAACGTCGTCACGGGAGACGGGGTCGTCTTCCTGCACTGCCCGGTGACCGGCGTGACGGGCCCCGATCCCGAGAACGACTCGCTCCTCATGAGCTGCGACTTCGGCGACGGCGTCGTCTCGCCCCACGGCTGGCATCACTTCGACGACTTGAGCCTGCGCGCGACCTTCTTCCTTCCGTGACGTGGTCGCTGGCGGCGAGGTCGGCGCTGGGTCTTCTGCTCGACGCGCTGCCTGGAGCGCTTCCGCGCGACGCCCGAGCGCTACGCCTCGCCGGGTGGCGTGGCACCCGTGTTCGACGGCGGCAGCGGTGAGGGGCGGCGGCAGGCGCTCGGCCAGCCGTATCGCCCGCCGCCTCGATGACGTTCGCCGACAAGCTGCAAATCCCATCGTCTTGCGTGCTACACTTCCGGCCCGACAGACGCCTTCGGAATGCCGCCCGACGACGAAGAGCCAGCGACCTTGACCCTCGAGGAGCTCGCTGAGCGCGCAGGCGAGGCCCGGGAGTGCTTGGCCGAGTGGCGCGCTCTCGGACTCCTGGGATCGACCGATGGGTCCACGTTTACGCTCCTCGACGTCGCGAGAGCTCGCCTCATCCGGTTCTGTCTAGGAAGCGGCGTGCACTTGGACACCATTGTTCGCGCAGAAGCCGCCGAGCCGGGCTTTCTCGATCACTATCTCGAGCAGCTCTTCCCGGCCGGGCCCCAGCGAACGTACTCGATCGACGAGGCGGCCGCGCAGGTTCCGCTCGAGCTCGCGACGGCGAGGCGGCTCCACCACGTGAGCGGAACGCCGTGGCTGGGACAGCGAATTGTGAAAGAGGACATCGAGGTCCTCCGCGGGTGGAAGGCCGCACTCGAGCAAGGCCTTCCCGAGGACGCGCTGTTCCAGCTTGTGAGGGTGTATGCGGATTCCCTCGGACGGATCGCCGAGGCAGAGGCGCGACTGTTTCACTTCTACGCTCACGAGCGGATGCGAGAGGCCGGACTCTCCGGTCAGGCTCTGCGCGAGCAGACCAAACGCGCGAGCGAGGCAATGCGTCGCCTCATCGAGCCGGCACTTCTCTACTTCCATCGAAAGGGCATGGCGGCAGCGATCTGCGAGGACGCGCTCCTTCACCTTGCGCAGCATTCGGACGCTCCAGACCGTCGCGATGTCCCGGCTCAGCTCAGGTTGGCGATCGCGTTTCTCGACCTTGCGAGCTTCACGTCGATGACCGAGTCGATGGGCGACGCCGCAGCTGCCGAGGTCGTGTCGCGCTTCTCCGAGCTCGTTCGCGACGTCGTCGTCAGCCATCACGGCCGGCTCGTCGAGCAGATCGGCGATGCGTTCATGCTGGTCTTCCCGGAGGCCGGAGCGGCGGTGTCTTGCCTGCTCGGGATCGGCGAGCGCGCCGCACAGGAGGATCGATTTCCCGCGCTTCGGGGCGGCATCCACATCGGGCCCGTCCTCTACCGCGAAGGCGGCTACGTGGGGACCAATGTGAACATCGCTTCGCGCATCGCGAGCGAGGCCCGGAGGCATCAGCTGCTGGTGAGCGCGGAGGTCCGTCGCGACGTCTCTCTGCCAGGCATCGACTTCGTGCCGCTCGGGAAGCGCGCGCTGAAAGGTCTCAGCGACGAGCTGGAGCTGTTCGAGGCACGCCTCCGCAGCGACGCGCGCGGGACGCGCATGACCGACCCCGTCTGCGGCATGGAGCTCACGGAGATCGGCGTCGCGGCACGGCTGTCGCTCGAGGGCCGCGACGTCGCGTTCTGCTCCGAGACGTGTCTCCGGCGGTATCTCGAGGGACGAAGGTGATCCGCGGCGCACGACGCGCCGGCGGCGGTCGGCAGCGCCGGTGGCCGCGGCTGCACCGCGACCACCGGCGTGGAGAGAAGCTCGGATCAGTGAGCCGAGTGCGCCGCCGCCGCGTGGTCCTTCGCGAGCGTGCTCGCCTCCGCCGAGGCCTCCTTGTACGCCTTCACGAGGTTCTGGCAGTGCTGCACCATCTGCTCCTTGGTCATGGGGCTGCCCTTCGGAGTGGACATGCTCTTGTACCGCTTGATCATGTCCTCGTGCTCTTTCACCTTTTCCTGGGCCGCGTTCGCCTCGGCCTGGTACTGGCTGGCCATCCCGCTGTGATCCATCGTGGCGTCGTCGGCCGCGAAGGCCGCGCACGGGATCGACAGCGCGACCAACGCGCCGAGAGCCGTGGAGAAGAGCCGGTTCGATCGAGCCATGGAATGCGTCCTCCTCCCTCCGCGGCCACCGGTCGCCGATCGCCGCACGCCTCTCGCATACTTCCGTGCAAAAAAATTTCAACCGGCGATGCGATCCCGGCGCCGGCGCGCCCTCACGCCTCGGCGGGCGGAAACGGGCGGTTCAGCGCCGGGCGCGGCGGCTCGCGGTCGTCGGGAACGGTTCCCGCCTGCTGCGCGAACTCGGCGAAGTACTGGAGCACGCCGGCGCGCTCGAGCGCGCGGTCGACGGCGTCCGAGCGCAGCGCGACGTAGCGGGCGAGCAGGACGCCGCGCGCCTCGCGCAGGAAGTCCGTGCTCCGCACGGCGACCCGCGTGCCGCCGTCGAAGACGACGTCGGCGACCCCGTCGACGCACGCGCGGCTCACCCAAGGGAGGTAGCGCTTCCCGAGCTCGGCGACGATCGCGATCAGCGAGTCCGGGAGGTCGCGCGCCGCGTCCCAGTCGCCGAAATCCTCCTCCTCCGGCTCGAGGAGGCGCACCGTGTGCCGGACGACCGAAGGGGCGTCCTCGTCGAGCCACCGCCGGCAGAGCGGGTCGTTCGCGAAGTGGGCTGCGTTGCCGCCGAAGAGGGCGAAGTCGGCGAGCGAAGGGCGCCCGCCGAAGAGGTACGGCTGCGAGTCGAGGTGCGCGCCGACGACCCGCATCCACGGGCGCAGAACCTGCGCGATCCAGAGGTCGATGTTGCTCGCATCGACGCCGAGCGGGCCGCAGCTGCTCCGCACGTGCGCGCCCACGCCCGCGAACGCCTGATCGCACGTCAGAGGCATGCGCGCCGCGACGTCGCGCGCCAGCTCGAAGCCGCCGACGGCGGAGTTCTCCGGGCAGTACCAGCGTGAGCCGACCGCGGTGCGATAGAGCCACTCGTCGGCCGCGTCCTCGATGACGTAGCCGAGGAAGCGCCGGACCGGGTCGGGCGGCAGCACCGACGGCTCGGGGAAGTGCCGCTCGAGGTGGTGGATCATCGCGGTCGTGTCCCACATGTACGTGCCGTCGGGCGTCTCGACGGGCGGCACGCCGCCCGGCCACCCGGCGGCCGCGGCCTCCGGGCTCATGCCGGCGAACCTCCGGAAGAGCCACGGGATGCGCTTGTAGTCGAGATACCCGGTCATCTTGCGGGTGAAGTACGACTGCATCATCCCGTGCACGCGGTAGGCTCGCGCTCGCATCTCGGTCCCTCGCGCGACCTCCTATCGCGTCGGCCGCACGCGCGCCACGAGAGCGAAAGGCGCGCCGGCGGAGACGTGGGAGCGTTCCGCCGGCGCGCCCGGCCGAGACGTGCCGTGGGGGATGGCGCACGCCTCGGATCGGCCCGCGCGCCAGTCGCAGGGCTCGCCGCAAGATGGCGGGGGCGAGCCGTTGCCGGCCCGCCCCCTTCACCGCGAACCCGCGCGCCGGACGGGACCGCGGTCACTGCACGGCGATCGCGACGTCCTCCGCCGAAGCGGCCGGGTTCACGCTCGGCGCCGCGCTCGTCGCCGCCACGTGCACATCGACGGTGCCGGGAGCGGCCGGCTGGACGGTGACGGCGCGGCGCACCTTCCGTCCAGCCGGCAGGTCGCCGATCGGGCAGGTGACGACCGCGCCCGCGATCGAGCACTTCTTCTGCGACTTGATCGTCGCCGCGTCCTCCGCCGAGAGCGTGGGGAAGCTGAAGGTGAGCACCGCACCCGACGCGAGCGCCGGGCCGAGGTTCTGCACGATCACCGTCTGTCGCACGCGATGCCCGGCGCGCGCGGCGCTGCGAGGAAGCTTCGGCGTGACGTCGAGATCCGCGCTCTCCGACAGGAGGTGGAAGGTCGCGGTGCAGGTCGCCGCCGCGCTCATCGTCACGTCGGCCGACGAGGCAGCGCCGCTGCACGCGTCGCTCCAGCCGCCGAAGAACGAGTCCGCGGCCGGCTGCTCGCCGAGAGTGACCACGCTGTCGACCGCGAAGTCGCTCGCGCAGCTCGCGCCGCAGTCGATGCCGGCGGGCGCGCTCGTGATCGAGCCGTCGCCGTTGCCGAGCTTGCCGACGGTCAGGGTGACCGGCGCGGGCGCCGGCGGGACCAGATTCACCGCCGCCATCTGCGCGCCGATGTAGTTCCCGAGCTCGCCGTCTGCCGGCAGGTCGCAGCTGCCGTCGGCGCACATCGCCTCGTGCGTCTCCGGGTCGTAGACCCCGGTGTACTCGTAGAACTCGTACCGCCGCGTGACCGATTCGGCGCCGTTGCCGGCCTGCGCCTCGTTCACGAGCTCGTCGTTGCCGGCGCCGTTCGGCCGCGCCTGCAGGAGCTTCCACTCCATCTCGGTCTCGGCCGGCTCCTGCGGCACGGCCGGGTCGTCGGTCAGCAGGTGGTCGAGGTCCGCCGGGTTCGCGGCCTCGGTCTTGAAGACCTTGACCCACATGGCGTCACCCCACTGCGACTGGACCTCGGCCGGCTCGGGCGGGAGCACCGCCTGCACGACGGGCGGGCCGGGCACCGGCGCCGGCGCGACGTTCCAGACCGGGGCCGGAATGCTCACCTTGGTGCCGGCCGGCTGGAGCGCGCCCGGGACGGCGGGATCGGCGACCAGCCAGCGATAGGTCGTGCGCGTCGGGTTGGCGGCGAGGCCGATGCCGAAGTGCTCGCAGCCGCTCGTCAAGTAGTTGCCCGAGCCGCCGGTCCAGCAGGCGTGGCCGTCGGTCGGCGCGATGACCGCCGGGGCGAGCGGCGTCGCCTCGGTGAACTTCGAATTGACGGGGTCCCACGGGCTCTTGTAGCGGACGTAGACTCCCCCCGCGTAGGGCTCGATCGTCGGGTCGCCGTAGCGCTCGTACGGCGCTCCGAACGTGTAGGTCACGTCGGCCGGCGAGATGCCCTCGAGCTCGATCTCGAAGCCGTGACACTCCTGGCCGGTGTCGTTGAAGACGTCGAAGTTGCTCAGCGTGCCGTAGGTCGTCTGTGCAGAAGCGGCGCTCGCCACCGCGAGGGACAGGCCGAGCGCGAATGCGCTCGCCGCCCGGTGCGGTGCGAGCCGCCGCTTCAGGCGATGCGGTTTGGATGAACGTTTCATCTCGGGCCTCCTTCGATTCGATCGTCGTGACCGTTTGCTGGCGGAGCCTGGCGGCTCCGACGGTGGCCCGATGTCGCAAGCGAGGTGCCACGGGAGGCCGCACGGACTTCCGTGCGGTTCCGCCCGAACGCCCCGCAAGCGGTTGCAGGGCATCCGCCGCGCCCCGCGCCACCCTGCAGGACCCTGCACGGTCCGCGCGCGCGCCGCTTCGGCCGGTCAAGCAATCCCACGCAGCCTGCGCTCTCGCCATGGCACGCGCCCGCGGAAAACGACCAACGTGGGGCATCCGGCCCACCTGCGGAACGGCGCCGCGCCGTGCGTGCCGGCGGGGCGTTTCCAACCGCTCGTGCGTTTGCCCGCGGCGCCGCGATCGAGCATGGCTTCGGCATGCGGCGAGACCGGCGACGCGGACCTGCGACTCGGCATGGATGAGCGCCCGCGCGCGCCGTCGCGCCGGCTTCTCGGCAGCTCGCTGCGCGCGAAGCTGCTTCTCCTTTCACTCGGCCTCGTCGTCGTTCCCGGAGCGGTGTTCGCCACCATCGCGATCGGCGGCGCACGGCGCGCGCTGCAGCACGCGGTCGGGCGGCAGCTCGCCGAGGTCGCGCAGGACGCCGCCGAGCGAGTCCAGCTCGACGTCGAGCGCATCACTGCGGACGTCGTGCAGTGGGGCAATGGCGAGGCGATGCGGGCCGTCGGGGACGGCGACGCCTCCGGCGAGCTTTCCCGGCTCCTCACATCCCTTGCGAGCGGCAGCGCGGTACCGCTGGCGGTCGCCGCCGCCAACGCCGGGGGCACGATCGTGGCGGCGAGCGATCCCGCCCTCGTCGGTCGCCGCTTCCCGGACACCGGCCGCTGGAGCGCGGTGATGCGCGGCCACATCGTGACGGCGCGCGCGAGCGCCATCCGGCCCGAGCCTCCAGCGCTGGAGGTCATCTCCCCGATCTTCGATTCGGAGCGACCCGACGCGATCGTCGGCGGGCTCGTCGTCGCCGATCCGTGGGAGAGCATGAACGGCAGCCTGCAGCATCTTCAGCATGACCTCGCCGCCATGGGGCTCGACGTGACGATCGCCGTCGTCGGGAACGGCGGCCGCGTCGTCGCGGGCGGGTGGTGGGCGGAGCCGTGGGAGCTCTCGGGCAGGGATCTCGGCGCGCTCGGGTGGACTTCGCCCGCCTTCGCGCGCAGCGCGGGCCGGCCCGGGTACCGCGAAGAGGAGGCCGCGAGCGCCCTCGTCGGCTATGCGCCGATCGACGATCCGGATCTCGCGATGACCGCACTCGCCGTCCAGCCGGTCGCCGCGGCCGTCGCGCCCGTATCGCGGGTCAGCCGAACGCTCGGGATCGCGCTCGCGTCGGTGCTCGTCGCAGGGCTCGCGGTCGCCGTGGCCCTCGCGCAGCGCTTGAGCGGCCCGATCCGCGAGCTCACCGAAGCGACGCGCGAGCTGGCACAGACCGGCGAGCCGCGCCCGGTCGCCGTTCGGACGCGCGACGAGATCGGTGAGCTCGCGGTCGCCTTCAACGCGATGTCGGCCGATCTGACGCGCGCGCGCGACGATCTCCTCGGAGCCGCGAAGTTCGCGTTCGTCGGTGAGCTCGCCGCCGGCATGGCGCACGAGATCCGGACGCCGCTCGGGATCGTGCGGAGCTCCGCGCAGATCCTCGGACGCTCGCTGCCCGCGGGCGACGCCCGCTCCGCCGAGCTCGTCGAAATGATCGTGAGCGAGGTGGATCGGCTCGAGCGCGTCGTCGCCGGCCTTCTCGAGCTGGCCCGGCCACACCAGCCGGAGCTCGCGCCCGTCTTCCTCGCGCCGCTCCTCTCGCGGGCGCTCGACTTCGTCACGACCCAGGCCAGCGAGCGCGGCATCGCGGTCCGGCGCGACTTCTCGCGGCAGGACCGTCCCGCCGTCTGCGACCCCGAGCAGATCTATCAGGTTGCGCTCAACCTCGTCGTGAACGCGCTTCAGAACGTGCCGCGCGGCGGAAGCGTCACCGTGCGGACGATTTCCGCCGGAGATCGGGTGGGATTCGAGGTGAGCGACGACGGCCCCGGAATCCCGCGCGAGCTGCACGACCGCATCTTCGCGCCGTTCTTCACGCGGCGGCCCGGTGGAACCGGGCTCGGGCTCGCGCTCGTGCAGCGCATCGTGCAGAACCATCGCGGCTCGGTCGTGGTCGATAGCGATGTCGGGCGCGGCGCGACGTTCCGCGTGGAGCTTCCCGCGGCGGGAGAAGACCGATGAGCCGGGTCCTGGTGGTCGACGACGAGCGGAAGATGCGCCGCATCCTTCAGATCGTGCTCGAGGGCATGAGTCTCGAGTCGATGCCGGCGGAGACCGCGGAGGAAGCGCTCGATCTGTTCGGCTCGCACAAGTTCGACCTCGTGGTGACGGACCTGAAGCTTCCCGGCATGGACGCCATCGAGCTCCTGCGTCGCATCCGAGAGCTGGATCCCGACGTCCCGGTGATCGTCCTCACGGCGTACGGGACCGTCGAGACCGCCGTCCAGGCGATGAAGCTCGGCGCCTTCGACTTCGTGCTGAAGCCGTTCGCCGTCGAGAACCTCGAGATTCTCATCCGGCGGGCGCTCGAGATGAGCGGGATGAAGCGCGAGAACGTCGCCCTGCGCGAGCAGGCGGCGGCCGCGCCGGCGCTCGAGAACCTGGTCGGCTCGTCGCCTGCGATGCGCGCCGTCTACGAGCTGATCCGCCAGGTCGCGCCGACACGCAGCACCGTGCTGATCACGGGCGAGACGGGAACCGGGAAGGAGCTCGTGGCGCGCGCGCTTCACAACCTGAGCCCGCGCTCGGACAAGGTCTTCGTCGCGCTCAACTGCGCCGCGATCCCGGGCGAGCTCCTGGAGAGCGAGCTGTTCGGCCACGTCCGCGGCGCCTTCACCGGGGCCCAGGGCGAGCGCATGGGCAAGTTCGAGCTCGCCAACGGCGCGACGCTGTTCCTCGACGAGATCGGCGACCTCGCCTACCCGCTCCAGGCGAAGCTCCTGCGCGTGCTGCAGGAGGGCCTGATCGAGCGCATCGGGAGCAACAAGCGGATCGAGGTCGACGTTCGCGTCGTCTCCTCGACGAACCGCGACCTCGCGGCCGCGATCCAGGGAGGCCGCTTCCGCGAGGACCTCTACTATCGGCTGAACGTCTTCGAGATCCACCTGCCGCCGCTCCGCGACCGGCGCGAGGACGTCGGCGAGATCGCGCGCTTCTTCCTCGAACGCTTCGGGCGCGAGCTCGGGAAGGCGCCCCTCCGGCTCGGCGAGGACGCCTGCGAGCTCCTGCGCTCGTACGACTGGCCGGGAAACGTCCGCGAGCTCCAAAACCTGATGGAGCGGACCGCGGTGCTCGTGAAGGGCCACGACGTCGACCGCGACCTCGTCCGGATGCTCCTTCCCGGCGCTCCCGGCGCCGACCCGGACGCGGCCGCGGCGGCGAGCGAGCCCGCGAGCCTCGAGCTCGAGCCTGCGATCGAGGAGCTCGAGCGCCGGCTCATTCTCCGCGCGCTCGGCGCGTCCGACGACAACAAGGCGCACGCGGCGCGCCTCCTCGGCATCAGCGAGCGCACGCTGTGGTACAAGCTCAAGCGCTACGCCCTCTGACCCGACGAGGTGCTTCGAGCCACGCATGAGACACCCGCGGACGGATCTCGCGATCGACCTCCTGGAGGGCTTCGCCGAGCGCACCGGCCTCGCGTCCGACGCGGAGTCGGACGCGTCGACGGACGGCGCGGGACGACGCTACCTGTGGACGGACGCGTTCGCGGTCTGCACGCTGCTCGGGCTCTGGCGATCGACCGGCGATGGCGACCATCGCGAGCTCGCGCTCACGCTCATCGACCGCGTACATCACGTGCTCGGACGCCATCGCCCGGACGACGCCCGCACCGGCTGGATCAGCGGCCTCGCCGACGAGGACGGCGAAGCCCACCCGACCGCGGGCGGCCTCCGCATCGGCAAGCCGCTCCCCGAGCGCGCCACGCACGACCGCTTCGACGAGCGCCTCGAGTGGGATCGCGACGGCCAGTACTTCCACTACTTGACGAAGTGGATGCACGCCCTCGCCCAGACGAGGCGCGCAACCGGGCAGCCGCTCTTCGACTCCTGGGCGCGGGACCTGGCCCTCGCCGCGCACCGCGCGTTCGTCTACGCGCCGCGCGACGTCGCTCCGAAGCGGATGTACTGGAAGATGTCGATCGATCTGTCGCGGCCCCTCGTGGCGTCGATGGGCCACCACGATCCTCTGGACGGCCTCGTCACCTGCATCGAGCTCGACGCGACCGCGCGGCCCGCGCCGCCGACGCTCGAGCGGGCGGCCGCGGACTACGCCGCCATGCTCGTTCCGAGCGCGCTCGCGACGAGCGATCCGCTCGGCCTCGGCGGCCTCCTCGCGGACGCGGCGCTCCTCCGCCAGCTCGCCGCCGAGGGCGTTGCCACCCCCGACGGCCTGCTCGAGGCGCTGCTCGCCGCAGCGGCGCGGGGACTCCGCTCCTACCTCGAGCAGCCCGACCTGCGCGCACCCGCGAGCCGCCGGCTCGCTTTCCGCGAGCTCGGCCTCGCGACCGGGATCGCGGCGCTCCCGGTCGTCGCTCGCGACGCGAGCGGCCTCGGGCGCGAGGCGCGCGCGGATCTCGACCGCCTCGAGCGCTTCGTGCCCGTGCAGGCGCAGATCGAGTCGTTCTGGTCCCGCCCGGAGCATCGCGACACCGAGATCTGGCGCGAGCACCAGGACATCAACGACGTCATGCTCGCGGCCGCACTCGTCCCCGAGGGATTTCTCGTCCTGCAGCCGCGTGCGGCCGCGCCCTGAGCGCGCGCATCAGCGCGGGATCGCGATCAGGTCCGGCGCCCCCGCGTCGCCGCTCGGGGCGACGACGCGGAGCGCGGGCGGCGCGGTCTTGTAGCGCTTCCGCATCGCCGGCGTCAGCCGGATCGTGAGCGCTCGACCCGGCGCGAACGCGCCCTCGAGGCGATAGCGGCCGTCGTCGTCGGCGACGATCGTGCGATGCTTGTCGTCGGACCCGCGAACGTCGAGCGCCGCGTGCGCGACCGGCGTCCCGTCCGCGAGCTGCACGCGGCCGGCGAGCGTGCGCACCGCCGGCTGAACGGAGATCGCGAACGTCTCGCTCGCGGTCGCGACGCCGTCGGTCGCCTCGATGTGGACGCCGCCATACGTCCCCGCCTGATCGCCGGCCGGCTTCCACTGGAAGAGGTGGGTGGCGGGGTCGAAGACCGCGCCCGGCGGGAGGCCGGATGCGGAGAAGACCGCGGCGCCCGGGTCGACCCCGGGCGCCGTCGCGCGGAAGGCGAGCTTTCCTCCTTCGGCGATGGCGAGCGTCCCGATCGTCCCGAGCGCGCGGTCGGGATACGCGGCGCCCGGCTCGTGCGCGACCACGCGCTGCGCGAGGTGATGCGAGAAGGCCGGGTGTCCGTACGGCGGGTCGAGCAGGGGATCGTCGCGCCCGTCCTCCCAGACGACGAGCGAGTGCGTCGCGGTCGCGGCGACGAAGGACTCCGAAGCGCGACCGCCGTCGTCCACCAGATCGCCGATCGGCTCGGTCGAGAGCGGGGCCCCGAGCGCATCGAGCCGGTTCGTGAAGAGATAGCTCCCGTTCTCGAACGGGCTGTCGGAAACGGCGTTCAGGCCGTAGCTCGCCACCCATGCGTCGCCGTCCCAGGCGATGCCGCCCGGCCAGGGGAAGAGCCGCGCGCCGGGATCGGCGTTGCTCACGACCGTGCCGTCGATGTCGAGCGGCTCGCCGTCGCCGCCGATCCGGGTCGTGATCACGTGCGTTCGGCAGAGATCGCCCACCGCGCAGAAGTCGATGCGCTGCGCGAGCGCGAGGAAGTCGCTGCCGTCGGTCTCGAGGTCGGTGAAGATCCAGAGGTCGTTCAGGATCTTGCGCGGCTCGGACAGCGGGGTCGCGCCGGCGAGGGGCAGGGCCCAGCCCCCGCGCACGTACTTCCCGTACGCGTCGGTCCCCTCGGGCGTGACGTCGAGCCAGGCGAAGAGGCACCGCCCGGGCTTGCACCGGAACTCGCCGTAGATGCCGGTCTTGAGCTTCTCGACGCGCGTCTTGCGATCGAACGATCCGTCCGGCCGGACGCGAAAGACGCTCAGCTCGGAGATCCCCGAGCAGTACTTCCGCTCGACGACGCCGAGCCAATAGCTGTCGCCGTCCCAGCCGGCTCCGACGAGCTCGTAGAACGTGCACGGGCGCTCGATGCGCGACAGCACCTCGACCGGCTCGGTGTCGATCAACGTGCCGTCGGCCCGGACGCGCGCGAACCGCACGCTCTCCTGGTCGATGGAGAAGTCGAGCCAGGCGAGCAGGAAGCCGTGGCCGTCGCTCGCGGCGGAGACGTCGGCGATCGCGGGGCGAGTCGTGGCGGGGACGGGGCCGGTGACGCCGCCGGCGCCGTCCACCATCCCGTACTCGATGCCCGGCACGCCGGCTCCCCACGGCTTCCACGCGACGAGCGTGGACACCCCGTTCGAGACCGTCGCCGGAACGTACCCGGCCGCGGTTCCGAAGCCGTCGCTGCCGACGACGCTCGGCGCGCCGACGCGCGCGTCCGCGTGGACGGCGAGCGTTGCGCCGAACGTCGCGCCGCCGTCGACGGCGAGCGGCGCGGCGAGATCGACCGTGCCCGAGTACGAGCCCGGCGCGAGCGCGGTGGCGTCGATCTGGAGCGCGAGCGGCGCGGGCCCGCTGCCGGACGACGGCGTCGCGACGAGCCACGGCGGCGCCGCGATCGACCATGCGACCGCCGCCTCGGTGGTGAAGAGGAAGCTGCCTGGGCTCCCCGGCACGACCGGCGACGTGCCGGCGAACGCGTGCCATTCGGTCACGTGCGGCGGCGTCAGCCGCGTCGTGACCGGCGGATCGGCGAACATGCTCGCCGCGTCGAGGCGGCCGTACCCGAAGAGCGGGTTTCGGCGGTCGCCCTCGTAGCCGGGCGCGCCGGGCTGATCCGCGGCGAGCTCGAGATGCCAGCGCACCTCTTCCGTCGTCAGCGTCGGCGCGGCGGAGAGGAGAACCGCGGCGGCGCCTGCGGCGTGCGGCGTCGCCATGCTGGTGCCGGAGAGCCGGAGGTAGCGCTGTCCCACGACGAGCGAGGGCGAGAACACCTCGTGCGTCGCGCGCAGCGAAAGCACGTCGACGCCGGGCGCGACGAGCGACACGCCGTTGCCGGTATTCGAGAAGCCGGCGCGGTCGCCCGTGAACATCGTCGCGCCGACCGTCAAGCCGAGCGGGTGACCCGCGGGGAGCCAAAGCAGCGTGTCGCCGATGTCGAGGCCGTCGTTTCCCGCGGCGGACACGACGACGGTCCCGAGCGCGTCGACGACGTTGATCGCCTCGTAGATCGCGGTCGAGAGGCCGAAGCCGCCCCAGCTGTTGTTGATGACGTCGGCGCCGTTCTCGGCGGCGTAGAGGAGCGCGACCGCGAGGTCCGAGGTGTAGCCGTAGCCCTGGTCGTTCAGGCCCTTCACCGCCATCACGCGCGCGCCCCAGGCGACGCCGACGACCCCGAGGGCGTTCTGGCCGACCGCCGCCGCCGTGCCGGCCACGTGCGTCCCGTGACCGTGGCGATCGAGCGGGTCGGCGTCGTCGTTCACGAAGTCCCAGCCGTCGACGTCGTCGACGTAGCCGTTGCCGTCGTCGTCGATGCCGTTGCCCGGGATCTCGCCCGGGTTCGTCCAGAGGTTGGCGGCGATGTCGGGGTGCGAGGGATCGATGCCCGTGTCGACGATCGCGATCACCGTGCCGTCGCCGTTCGCGGTCTCCCATGCGGCGGGCGCTGCGATCGCGTGGAGACCCCAGAGGTCGCCGTAGCTCTGACCCCAGGCGCCGCTCGTCGCGAGGTACGGGTCGTCCGTCACGAGCGACGCCCGCACCTCGAAGTCGGGCTCCGCCCACGCGACGCTCGGGTCGGCGGCGTAGACGCGCGCGGCCGCGGCCGGATCCAGCTCGGGCGAGATCTCGAGCACGTAGACGTTCGACAGGTCGGGGGCCTCGTCGAGCGGGCGGCCGCGCGCGGCGCGCACCGGGAATCGATCGGCGACCGCCTGGAGACGGCTGCGGAGCGCGCTCCGCGCGTGCCCGCTGCGAAGCCGGTCGCGGCGGAAGAAGAGCGGCCGCGCGGAGCGGACGCCGAGCTCTGCGTTCAGCCGGTCGAGCGAGTCCGTACCGGTCGCGCTCGCGAGCGATCGCCCGGACGCGATCAGGCAGCTCACGCAGTCTTCGACGACATCTTCGTAGCGTACGACGAGCCGCCCCGGGACGGCGCGCGGCGAGACGTCGTGCTTGCTCAGCGGGAGCGCGCTGCTCGCCGCGATCCCGGGAGCGATCGGCCCCGTCACGGGAGACGGGCGGCCGCGCACGTCGGACGCGAGCGCCGCGAGCGGCGCCAGCCACAGAGCCACCGCGGACATCGCGGCTGCGGCCACCGGGCGCAGGGACCGGCGCCTTTCCGCGCCGCGGAGAGCGAAGCTTGCCGGAAGGGGGGCCACGTGAGGCATTCGACCTCCGGGGGTTGCTGCGTTCGGTGCTCGGTGGCCCATAGCGCGTCCGTCGTCCGCCAGTCGAGCGGAATGCTGCGGCGCGACGCTTCCCGCGCGGCCGAAGCGCGCGGCGGTTCTTGTCCGGGCGCGCGGTCCATTGCATGCTCGCTCCCGAGGAGTCGAGGTGGCGGAGCTCTACGACGTCGCGATCGTCGGCGGGGGCATCGGCGGGGGAGCGCTCGCGACGGCGCTCGCGCGCGCCGGAGCGTCCGTCCTCGTGCTCGAGAGGTCGACCGTGTACCGCGACCACGTGCGCGGCGAGTGGATGGCGCCGTGGGGCGTCCGCGAGCTCCTCGCGCTCGGGTTCTACGACGAGGTGCGAGCCGGCGGCGGGCACCACGTCGCGCGGCACTGGACGTGCGACGAGGACGTCCCGGCGGACGAGGCGGTCGCGACGGCGATCGACTTGACGTCTCTCGTGCCCGACGTCCCGGGGCCGCTCTGCATCGGCCATCCGGCGCTGTGCCAGCTCTTCATCGACCTCGCGGGGAGATCCGGCGCCGCTGTCCGGCGCGGCGTGGAGGACGTGCGTGTCGCGGCGGGCCGCACGCCGGAGGTGACGTACCGGACCGACGCCGGCGAGGCCGTCGCGCGCTGCCGGCTCGTCGTCGGCGCCGACGGCCGCGGCTCGCAGGTCCGACGTCAGCTCAGCATCGAGCTCCACCGCGACCCGACGCATCACCTCTTCGCGGGGATGCTGGTCGAGGACGCGCATGGCTGGCCCGACGACGTCCAGGCGATCGGCGCCGAGGGCGACGTCCACTTCCTCGCGTTTCCGCAGGGAAGCGGACGCGTGCGGCTCTACCTCGGCTACGGGCTCGAGCAGGCGCGCCGCCTCGCGGGCGCCGGCGGACCCGAGGCGTTCCTCGCTGCGTTCCGCCTCGCGTCCCTCCCCGCAAGCGAGCATCTCGCCGGCGCTCGACCCGCCGGGCCGTGCAACTCGTACCCGAACGAGGACACGTGGACCGACGTCGTCGCGGTCGACGGCGTCGTGCTCATCGGCGACGCCGCGGGCTCCAACGACCCGATCATCGGGCAGGGGCTCTCGATCACGCTCCGCGACGTGCGGCTCGTGCGCGACGCGCTGCTCGGCGAGCGCGACTGGTCGCCTGCGACCTTCGCACCATACGCGGCGGAGCGCGCCGAGCGCATGCGACGCCTCCGCTTCAGCGCCTCGGTCGTCGCGCAGATGGAGAACGAGTTCGGGGACGCGGCGCGCGCGCGACGCCGGTGCGCGCGCGAGCGCCAGCTCGAGGACCCGACGCTCCTCCTGCCGCTCTTCGCCGCGTTCCTCGGCCCCGAGGCCGTGCCGCCCGAGACCTTCACCGAGGAGACGCGCCGCCGGCTGTTCGCCGAAGGGTAGCGGCCGTCAACCGAGCGGGAACGACTCGCCGACGAGCCGCTGCGACAGCTCCCACAGGCGCCGCGCCGCCTCCGCGTCCGTCACCCACGGCGCGTGCTCGTCGCTCACGGCGCAGTCTGCGAGGTAGCTGCCGCCCTGCCCTTCGAGCTCGCGCGCGGTCGCGGCCCAGACGGTCGTCGCGGCGCCCGCCGGGATCGACTTGAAGGGTGGGAGGCCGCCGCCCGGGGCGCTCTTCGCCATCTCCGCGAGGGCCGCGTAGTCCTCATGCGTCAGGTGCCGTCCGAGGTCGGTCAGGATCATGCCGGGGTGGACGGCGTACGCGTGCACGCCCCGCGCGCCGAGGCGGCGCTCGAGCTCGACCGTGAAGAGGATGTTCGCGGTCTTCGACTGCCCGTACGCGATCCACTTGTCGTAGGGGCGGCGCTCGAACATCGGGTCGTCCCAGTCGACGTCGGACATCACGTGCCCTTGCGACGTCAGGTTGACGACGCGCGCCGGCGCCCCCGCGACGAGCGCCGGGGCCAGGAGGCACGTGAGCAAAAAATGGCCGAGGTGGTTCGTCCCGAGCTGCATCTCGAAGCCGTCGGCCGTGCGACCGAAGGGCGTCGCCATGACGCCCGCGTTGTTCACGAGGAGGTCGATGCGCGGGTGCGCGGCGAGGATCGCGGCCGCGCAGCGCCGGACGCTCGCCAGCGACGCGAGGTCGAGCTCGGCGGTCGCGAGCCGGGCGGCCGGAATGCCGCCGTCGGCGAGCGCGCGGAGCGCGGCCGCGGTCTTCTCGCGGTCGCGCGCCGCGAGCACGACCGCCGCTCCCGCAGCGGCGAGCGCGCGCGCGGTCTCGAGTCCGAGGCCGCCCGAAGCGCCCGTCACGACGGCGAGCCTCCCGCAGAGGTCGACGCCGCGCAGGACGTCGTCGGTCGTCGTTGCGGCTCCGCTGGCGGACATGGTGGCCTCCTTCATCATGATGAATTCAGTCGTATGCACTATTGCACACGACTGCAAATCGCGATACGACTCGGTGCGTGCCGGAGAATGCCGCCGCCGTCGTGAACCGCTTCGAGCGCCGGCGCCAGCGCTCGCGCGCCGCGCTCATCGACGCCGCCATCGAGCTCTTCCAGGAGAAGGGCATCGCCGAGACCAAGCTCGAGGACATCTGCCGGCGCGCCGACGTCGCCCCGCGCACCTTCTTCAACCACTTCGAGACCCGCGACCACCTCTACCGCGCGATCGCGCACCAGCGCGCGGTCCAGCTCGCCGACCGGCTGGCCGCGCTCGACGAGGACCCGCGCCCCTTCGCGCGCCGGCTGCACGACCTCTTCGCGGAGATCGGCGCGTATCTCGCGGCGCGGCCGCTCTACCGCCAGGTCGTGACCGAGATGCTGCACGTCCGGACGGAGGGCGGCGCCGAGCTCGTGCGGTCGCACGTGCTCGGGCAGGCCGCGCTCCGCTTCGTCCGCGAGGGCGTTCGCCGCGGCGAGATCGCGCGTCGCCACCGCCCCGAGATCCTCGCCGACATCCTGCTCGGCGCGCTCACGGTCGCGATCAGCAACTGGGGCGCTTCGGACCGCTACGACCTCGAGCGGAGCCTGCAGGAGACCGCGCGCGCTCTCCTCGACCTGTTCGCCCCGGCGGCGAGCGACCGGCGGCCGCCCGCCGCCGACCGGAAAGCCCGAAGGAGGTGATGCGATGCCGCCCGCGCACGACGTCTCGACCTTCATGAACGACCCGATGGCGTACTTCGACCGCTCGATCACGAAGATGCACCGGATCGCGCGCGCCGAGCTCGAGCCGATGCAGCGCGCGGCGATGGCGGCGCGGTTCGCCGAGCACCGCGCGAGCATCGCCGTCGTCCGGCGCCTCGCCGACCGGCTCGGCGTCGATCGCCTCGCCGACTTCGACGACGTCGTCCCGCTCTTCTTCCCGCACACGGTCTTCAAGTCGTACCCGGCGTCGCTGCTCGACAAGAAGCGCTTCGACCTCATGACGCGATGGCTCGGCACCCTCACGAGCTACGACGTCTCGAACGTCGCGACCGAGGGCTGCGAGAGCATCGACGAGTGGATCGATCGGCTGGACGCCGAGACGCCGCTCGAGGTCATCACGTCGTCCGGGACGACCGGCACGCTCTCGATCATCCCGAAGGACAAGGCGGGAGCGGTCTACACGATGAAGCTCTGGCGCCTGTTCCTCTTCCAGCGCTTCGGCCGCGAGCCGACCGAGGACGAGCTGTACCCCGAGGTCGACGTCATCTGGCCGAACCACGCGAGCGGCAAGCTCGGCCATCTCCGCATGGCGGCCATGCTGAAGCGCGAGTTCACCGGCGGCGACGAGTCGCGCTTCCACGCCCTCTACTCCGACGCCATCAGCACCGACCTCATGTTCCTCGCGAGCAAGATGCGCGCGGCGGCGTCGCGCGGCGAGCTCGACCGCATCCAGATCGATCCCAAGCTGCTCGCGCGGAAGGACGAGTTCATCGCCATGCAGGCGCGGCGGCCGAAGGAGATGGCGGAGTTCTTCGAGCGCCTGACGCGCGAGCTCGCGGGCAAGCGGGTCTTCATGATCGGCGCCTACAACCTCATGTACGAGGTGGCGTCCGCCGGCCTCGAGCGCGGCATGCGCGGCGTCTTCGCGCCGAATTCCGCGATCCTGACGGGCGGCGGCATGAAGGGGTTCGTCCTGCCGACGAACTACATGGACGTGATCAAGGACTTTCTGGGCGTCGATCGCATCCAGGAGGGCTACGGCATGTCCGAGATCAGCGCGCTCCACTGGGCGTGCGACGAGGGTCGCTACCACGTTCAGCCCTGGGTGATCCCGTTCGTGCTCGACCCCGAGACCAGCGAGCCGCTCCCGCGGCGCGGCGTCCAGACCGGGCGCGCCGCCTTCTACGACGTCTTCGTGAAGAGCCACTGGGGCGGCGTCATCTCCGGCGACGAGATCACGATCGACTGGGACACGCCCTGCCCGTGCGGGCTCGCGAGCGTTCCGATCGCGCACGACATCATGCGGTACAGCGAGAAGCAGGGCGTCGAGGACGACCGCATCAGCTGCTCGGCGACGCAGGAGGTCCACGGCGAAGCCGTCGACTTCCTGCGGGGGTTCGAAGCGTGAGCGCGTTTCGCGTCCCGCTCTTCCTGCGGGGCGAGGTCGTCGAACAGGACTGGGTCGAGTTCGGGACCCGCGGCAGCGGGCGATCGTTCCTCGCGCCCGACCCGCACGTCTGGGCCGAGCGCCTGCCGCTCGCGAGCCCGGGCGACATGGCGGACCTGCACGCGGTGCCCTTCGACGAGATCCTGGACGTGCTCGCCGAGCTCGGAAAGGCGCTCGCGTTCGCGACCAACCGCCACGTGCGCGAGGCCTACGAGGCGGGCCTCGTCGCCGCGAACTATCCCGCGTCGATGCTGAAGCAGAGCTACGTCGCGTTGCCGTACGTCTTCGAGCGGGACTACGTCCGCGAGATCGCCGAGGCCTGCGTCGGGACGGAGTACTTGAACGGCTGGGTCACCCGCCGCCTCCTCGACGGCCGCGAGCTTCGCGTCCGCGCGTTCGGCGCCCGCACGCTCCACGTGCCGGCGGGGAATGGCGGCCTCGTGTCGGCGGTCACGATCATCCGGAACGCGATCACGCGCAGCGACGCGATCGTGAAGGTCCCGTCGAACGACCCGCTGACGGCGATCGCGATCGCGCGCACGCTCGCCGACGTCGCGCCCCGCCATCCGCTCACCCGCCACCTCGCGGTCGCCTACTGGAAGGGCGGGGACGCCGCGGTCGAGGAGAGGATCTGCCGGCCGGAGAGGATCGAGAAGATCGTCGCGTGGGGCGGCTTCGCGTCCGTCAAGCACGTGGCGAGATACATCCAGCCGGGCCTCGACCTGATCGCGCTCGATCCCAAGCGGAGCGCGACGATCATCGGGCGCGAGGCGTTCGAGAGCGAGGCGACGATGCGCGAGGTCGCGGTCCGGACCGCCTGCGACATCGGGGTGGCGAACCAGGAAGGGTGCGCGTGCGCGCGCGTCGTCTGGGCGCTCTCCGGCACCGACGCCGCGGGCCTCGCGACGTTGAACCGCTTCGGGGAGCTCGTCTACGAGGCGCTGCTCGCGCTCCCCGACACCATCAGCACGAAGCCGAAGACCTTCGACCCGACCCTCGGCGATCACCTCGCCGCGACCCGCCTCGGCGGGGAGGAGTGGTACCGCGTCATCGGCGGCGACGACCGCGAGGGCGCGATCATCGTCTCCCAGATCGACGAGCCGGTCGACTACGCTCCGATGCTGTCGTCGCGCGTCGCGAACCTCGTCCCGGTCGACGACCTCTCGCGGATCACCGACGCCGTGAACGCGTACACGCAGACGATCGGGATCTGGCCCGAGAGCCTGAAGCGGGAGCTCCGCGACCTCCTCCCGCTCTTCGGCGCGCAGCGCCTGACCTCGCTCGGCTACGCCTGCAACGTCGCGATCGCGATGCCGCAGGACGCGATGGAGCCGCTCCGGCGCATGTGCAAGTGGATCGTCGAGGAGACCTGCGACCCGGCCGTCGTGCCGCCGATGTGGCAGGCGCCGGCAAGCGCCGACCCGCCCCTCGTGCGGGGCCCGGAGGCTCGCCCGGGGGCGTGACCTTTTCCGGCCCGCGTCGTTCTAGGATTCGGACGATGCGGCAATTGGCGCGAGCAGGCACGGCCGAGAGCCGGGCGGAGCAGGACCGCGAGCGCGAGCGTGCGCTCGTCGAGGCCGCCCAGAAGGATCGCCGTCGCTTCGCGCCGCTCTACGAGGCGAACTTCGCCGTCGTGTACGCGTATCTCGCGCGCCGGGTCCGCGAGCGGGCGGACGTCGAGGACCTGACCGCGGAGGTCTTCCGGAAGGCGATCGGCGGCCTCGACGGCTTCGACTGGCGCGGTGCGCCGTTCGCCGCGTGGCTCCTCCGGATCGCCGCCAACACGCTCACCGACCGGGCGCGCCGCGCGCTCCGCGCGGTTCCACCGGCGCCGGCGGCGGCCAGCGAGCGGGAGCACGTCGATCGCGACGCGGTCGAGCAGGCGGAGCTCTTCCGGCTGGTCGCGGAGCTTCCCGCGGACCAGCGCCGGGTCATCGAGCTCCGCTTCGCGCACGAGCGATCGATCCGCGAGATCGCGCTCGCGCTCGACCGCAGCGAGGGTGCGGTCAAGCAGCTGCAGCTCCGGGCGCTCCAGTCGCTCCGGAAGAAGATGTCGAGGAACGATGGCTAGACCGAATCCGAGCGACGCGCTCGACCGCGCGCTGACGGCGGCGCTCGCCGGACAAGCTCCGCCGGCGGGCTCCGAGGACACCGACTTCGCCGGCCTCGTGGAGATCGCGCTCGCGCTGCGCGGCCTCCCGCGAGCCGATTTCCGCGACGCACTCTCCGCGGAGCTCTCGCCGCCGATCGTCCCGCATGACCTGCGCGAGGCCGTCAAGAACCTTCCGCCGCTCCACCTGCGCTCCCTCGGCACGCTCGATCGCGCGACCATCGGCGTGTTCACGTTCTCGGGCAGCGCGCCGTGGGAGCGCCATCCCGACGGGGACGAGCTCATCGTCGTGCTCGACGGCGGCGGTGAGATCACCCTGCTGCCGGACGGAGACGGCGAGCCGATCCGCGCCGCGCTGGGGCCCGGCCGGCTGTTCGTCTGCCCGAACGGGCTTTGGCACCGGCCGGTTGCGACCCCGACGATGACGGCGCTCTACGTCACGCCGCTCATCGGCAGCGAGCACTCGTGGGCGGAGGACCCGCGCGTCGGGTGAGCGCGCGGAGACGACGGCGAGCGAAAGCGACGGACGCAGGCGACGAACGACGCGGACGGAGGATACGATGGCGGAGAAAGCGCAGTTGGTGACGCCCTACATCTGCTGCCGGAACGCAACGGGCGCGCTCGAGTTCTACGCGAAGGGTTTCGGAGCGCGCGAGCTGATCCGGTTCACCGACCCGGGCGGCAAGATCGGACACGCCGAGATCGAGATCGAGGGCGCGCACGTCATGATCTCCGACGAATGGCCCGAGGGCGGCGTCTTCAGCCCGGAGAAGTACGGCGGGACCTCGTGCGCGCTTCGGCTCGTCGTCGCCGACGTCGACGCGCTCGCGAAGCGCGCGGTCGCGGCCGGCGCGACCATCGAGCGCCCGCCGAACGACGAGCCGTACGGCGATCGCGCGTGCTGGCTGCGCGACCCGTTCGGCCATCGCTGGCTCCTCGCGACGCCGATCGAGCAGGTGTCGCGCGAGGAGCTCCGGCGCCGCATGGGCGACGCGTTCCTCGTCGAGTGACGGGCGCAAGGAGGAGAACGACGATGTCGACGACCACCGAACAGAAGACGGCGACGGCGCCCGGGCTACCGCCCGGGCTGCTCCTCTACCAGATGTCGATCGGTCACTACGTGTCGCGCGCGCTCCACCTGGCCGCGAAGCTGAACGTCGCCGACCTGCTCGCCGACGGCCCGCGTGCGGCCGCGGATCTCGCTCGGGCGACGGAGACGCACGCGCCGTCGCTCCAGCGGGTCCTGCGCCTGCTCGCGAGCGTCGGCGTCTTCGAGGAGCAGGACGGCGGCCGCTTCGCGCTGACGCCGCTCGGCGAGCTGCTGCGGTCCGACGTGACGGGCTCGGCGCGCGCCTCCGTGATCCTCTTCGCGGGCACGCGCATCCAGGACAGCTGGAAGGACCTCGAGTACTGCGTCCGGACGGGAAACCCCGCCTTCCGGCGCACGTCGCCCGACGGCGACGCGTTCACCGCCCTCACCTCCGACCCCGAGGCGGCCGCGATCTTCGACCAGGCGATGGCGACCTTCGCGCCGCAGACCGCGGCCGCGGTCGCCGCGGCGTACGACTTCGGCGCGTTCGAGCGCGTCGTGGACGTCGGCGGCGGCAATGGCGCGATCCTGGTCGGGATCCTGAAGGCGAACCCACGTCTCCGCGGCGTCGTGTTCGACCAGCCGCACGTCGCGGCGCGGGCGCGCGAGCACGTCGCCGCCGCCGGCATGGCGGACCGCCTGGAGGTCGCCGGCGGAAGCTTCTTCGACGACGTGCCGCCGGGCGCGGACGCATACCTCCTGAAGCACGTCATCCACGACTGGGACGACGACCAGGCCGCGGCGATCCTCCGCCGCTGCCGCGCCGCGATGCCGCCGCACGCGAAGCTGCTGATCGTGGAGGGCGTCTACCCCGCTCGCATCGACGGCTCGCTCGCGAGCCGCGGCGCCGCGGCCAACGACGTCAACATGCTCGTCTCGACCGGCGGGCGGCAGAGGTCGGAAGCGGAATTCCGGAGCCTCTACGAGGCGTCGGGCTTCCGCTTGGAGCGCATCGTACCGACGATGGCACCCGTCTGCGTGATCGAGGGCGAGCCGGCCTGACGGGCGAGCGCTCGCAGCGCACCGGCGACGGCGGCGCCGTCGGGGTCACGCCTCGGGCGTCAGGACGAAGCGCGCCGCCGTCCCCGGCGGTCCCTGCAAGTCCTCGCGCGCGACGCGCACCCGGTCGCCGAAGTAGTCGACGCATCCGAGGATCAGGCCCTCGGCGAGGTCCGCGAGCGGCCGGGCCGACCGGTACGTCATCTCGAGGCCGCCCGCGCCGGTCGGCGTGCATGCGAACCCGGGGAAGTCGGCATCGGGGTAGAGCTTCCGGAGCTCGCCGTGGACGTAGGTGTCGATACTCGAGAGGAGCGCGACCGCGGACGACGCGTCGTGCAGGAACGCCGGGTAGAGCGTCGCGAAGTAGCGGAAGAGGTGCCTCCCGAAGCGCGCCAGCACGACGCCCCGCTCCTCGCCCGCCGCCGCCGCGATCTGATCGGCGAGGTGCACGAGGTCGGCCAGCTCGTAGCGACGGCCGGCCTCGTAGCCGGCGGCGGCGCTGGCGCCGTCGCGGCTGGTCAGACCCGCGGCGGCGTCCGGTGCGATGCTGTCGGCCGCGAATTCGACCAGCTCATTGAGGATCTCGCCCCTCATGGCACCCCTCACGTCGGTTCCAAGCACGAAGCGCCCCGCCCGGGCAATCGAATGGGCGCACCTCGTCGCGTTTCACCCCACAGGCGTTCAATCCGGGGTGAACAATGTACGGTCGAGCCGGGAGTCGCGCCTCGGAGCGTCCAGTCGACGATGCTCCGCCGCCAGCTCGAGCACGTGGATGTCCCGGCCCGGGCATCGAAGGAGCCTCGCGAGGTCGTCGTTGCGCTTCACGTGGCGGATCTCCCTCACGCGCTCGATGCGCGTGCGCAGGCGCTCCGTAGAAACGCGTGCGCCGTCAGGCGGACGTACGAATTGACGTTGCGACCGCAAACGAGTGCGATGCGAACGTCGCACCAAAGAAACTGCTCTCGCGCGCGGCGGTGGTCGGGCCGCGCGCAGTCGCCAGGAGGGATCCGATGCCCATGCCAGGCCGCCACCGCCGCTTTTCGCTCGCCGGTCCTGTGCTCGCGCTCGTTCTCGTCGCGTGCCGACCGGCATGCGCGTTCGACGTCGTGCTGAACGCGCAGGGCGAGTTCCTCGACGCGTACCTCGTGAACGGAACGCCGTATCCGCCGAAGGTCGTCTTCATCGACCCGGATCCGGCCAATCCCGACTCGCTCGGCGTCCCGCCGCGCGTCGGACGCCACGTGAACGGGAAGCTCTGCTTCTTCCCGCGCGGCGTCGGCCACAACGGGCAGTTCGTGATCGCGGACGACACGTACCGCGAGGCGTGCGTCGATCGGGACCCGCCACAGGCGCGCTGCAGCGTCGCCGCGCGCGGCAACCGCTTCTACGTCGGTCGCGATTCGGACGGCTGGGGCCTCTTCGGCAGCAACGGACGCTGGCGGAAGCGCGTCGTCCAGGTGCCGGGGACGTTCGACCCGCCGGTGCAGGGCGCGATCGACCCGCAGGGATGCTTCTTCGACGCGCGTGGCAGCCTCTTCCTGACCGACGTCGGGAGCGGCGACCCGCTCGCGCGCGACGGAAGCCTCCTCGTCTTCTTCCCGGGCCCGCGCCACCGCTACGATACTTTTTGCTTTCTCGACAAAGGCCTCGCGCAGCCCGGGATGCCGGCCGCCGACGCCGCCGGGAACCTCTACGTGCCCGAGCCGGGAGCGGGCCGGGTGAGCAAGTTCGGACCGCCGTTTCCCGCCAGCGAGGCCGACTGCGCCAACCCGGACCACCTCGTCGCCGTCGCGCCGACGAAGTCGCTCTACCCGACGCCCGGCTCCGGAACGCCCGCCGGCATCGTCGCCGTGCCCGGCACGGATCACTTCTACGTCTCGAGCGTGCTGGCCCCGGCCGCGATCGACGAGTACGACGCGAACGGCGTGCTCGTCCGGAACATCGTGCCGCCGGGGGTCGCTTTGAACCCCCTCGGCATGGACGTCGGGTCGGACGGCACGCTGTACTTCGCCGAGCTGAACCTGAATCCCGACACGTCGACCGGCTGCGGGCGCGTGTCGATGGTGCGATTCGTCGCCGGGATGCCGCAGCCGCCGGAGGTGCTCGGCAAGAACCTGAGCTTCCCGGACGGCGTCACGGTGGTCGACTCGTCGCAGCTGCGCGTGAGCTGGACGCGTCTCCCGCCCGCCCCCGAGCCCGATCCGCGAACCTGCGGCGGCGAGTGAGGAGGCTGCCATGCACGCGATGATCCGTCGCTGCGCGGCCGCGACCGCCGCACTCCTGAGCCTTTCCGGTCCCACGAGCGCGCTCGACTGGCCGATGTTCGGCCGCGACCTGGAGCACAGCTTCAGCAACCCCGGCTCCGGGATCGACCGTAGCAACGTCGCGCTCCTGCAGGAGGTCTGGTCGTTTCCGACCGCCGACGCGGTGACCGCGTCGCCGGCGGTCGTCGACGGCGTCGTCTACGTCGGATCGTGGGACGGCGCCTTCTACGCGCTCGACGCGGCGACGGGCGCCGTCAAGTGGTCGTTCCCGGTCGACTGCCAGGAGACCGTGCAGCCGATCCCGGCGCGCTGCCCGGGCGGGCCGAGCGCGCCGGCCGATCGCGTCGAGACGGACGGAGGCCTCATCACGTCGTCGGCCGCCGTCGTCGACGGGAAGGTCTACTTCGCCGGCGGGAAGACGGTCTACTGCCTGAACGCCGGCGACGGATCGCTCGTGTGGAAGCGGGTGGTGTGCGGGAACCCCGAGGCGCCGGACTGCGAGAACGACGCGCAGGATCCGACGCGGGTCTTCGCGTCGCCCGCGGTCTCGCGCAACCGCGTGATCGTCGGCCACACGACCGATGGCGACCGGGCGGAGGACATGCTGTACCGCGGCGGCATCGTCGCGCTCGACGCGCGTACCGGGCGGCTCCGCTGGCGCTTCGAGGTCGATCCCGTGCTCGACGCGAACGGCAAGCCGGTGCGCGTACGCGGCAAGATCGTCGGGCGGAACCGGAGCTGCGGCCCGGTCTGGTCGTCGGCGGCGATCGATCAGAAGCGAGGGCTCGCCTTCCTCGGCACCGGCGACTGCGGCTTCGACGCGCCGCCGCCCTACCACGAGGCGATTCTCGCGCTGCGCGTGACGACGGGCCGGCTGCGCTGGGCGTACCGGCCGCGCCAGGGCGACACCTGCGACTTCGACTTCGGCGCGTCCGCGAACCTGATCGACGTCGGCTCGGAGCGCTGGGTCGGCGTCGGCGGAAAGGACGGCACCTACTACGTGCTGAACCGCGTCGCGCGGAATCCGGGCGGCGAGCTGGTGTGGCGATCGAACGTCGTCTTCGGCGGATTCGCCGGCGGCTTCGTCGCGTCGACGGCGTTCGACGGGACGCGCGTGTACGGCGGGACCGCATTCGGCGAGCTCGGAAATCCCGACGGCGCCTGCGACCCGAACGACCCACGCGACACGCCGTTCCAGCAGCCGACCATGCACGCGTTCGACCCGGTCGCCCGCACGGTCGCGTGGCAGCAGGACGGAGCCCCGGCGCTCGGGGCGTCGTCAGTCGCGAACGGCGTCGTCTTCGTCGGAACGCCCGCGCCGCCGTCGCTACGCGCCTTCGACGCGGTCACCGGCTCGCCGCTCGCCGCGTTCCCGATGGCGGGCGCGGTGAACTCGAGCGCCGCTCTGGTGGGCGATGCGCTCTTCGTCGGCTCCGGCAACTCGAACGACGGCAGCGGCGGAGGAGTGCACGCGCTCCGGGCTCCGTAAAGCCGCAGCCGCCTTCAACGCTCGTCGCGTGCGCGCGGCGCTCGCGCTCATTCGCCCTTGTTCGAGCTCGGCGATTCGGCGAGCGTGCGGTCGTGCCGCGCATCGCGATCATCAGGGACCACCGCACGGCCCGCCGCGGAGCCGCCGGGTGACTCTACCGACCCTGGAAACGGCTCGGTCCGCTGCGCGCTGACGAGCGACTCTCGGCGAGCACGTCATGACCGACTCCCAGATCGTCGCCTTCTCCGCTGCGGCCGCCGTGCTCACCGTGGCTCCGGGTCCGGACACGATGCTCGTCGTGCGGAACGTCCTCCGCGGCGGTCGGGCCGACGGCGTCGTGACGACGCTCGGAATCTGCGCAGGCCTGTTCCTGCACGCGACCCTGTCGGCCGTCGGCGTATCGGCCGTGCTCGTTCGCTCCGCGACCGCGTTCCGGATCCTCCGCCTCGCGGGTGCCTGCTACCTCGCCTGGCTCGGCATCCGGTCGCTCGCGGGAGCGTTGCTGGGCGACGGCGCCGACGACGTCGCGGACGGGGTCGCGGCGCGCGCCGTCCCCGCACGTCGCTGCTTCACGGAAGGGCTCCTCAGCAACGTCCTGAATCCGAAGACTGCGGTGTTCTACCTCGCCCTCCTACCGCAGTTCATCGCGCCGACGGACCGGGTGTTCGAGAAGTCGCTGCTCCTCGCGACGATCCACTACGCAGAAAGCGTCGTGTGGCTCGTCTTCGTGTCGATCGCGGTGGACCGAACGCGCACCCTGGTCCGTCGACCGATCGTGCGGCGATGGCTCGCAGGCGCTTGTGGCGGCGTTCTGCTCGGATTCGGCGTCCGCCTCGCGGTCGAGCGCGAATAGAGGGATCGCGTACCCGGGTCAGAGGCACGCCGACGGATCGGCCGAGGTGCAAGCGAGTGCGTGCAGCTCGGCCGGATCGCTCGCGTCCGCCGAGCGGCGGGCCAGGTCGTCGAGCTGCGCGCAGCCTTCGCGATCCCCTCCGTCGCAGGCGCCCTGCGCGAAGTGAAGCGCGGTCCGCAGGTCGCCGGTCGCGTAGATGCCCGCGAGCACCCGGCAATCGTAGGCGCCCCAGCCGCGGCAATCGTTCATGAGCCGCGCGACCGCGCGCGCGCGCAGCCGCTCGACGGATGCCGCGCTGCAGTCGCCCTGCCCGACGGGGTAGACGAGCTCGTCGCCGCAGAGGCGCGCGAGGCGATCGCAGCCGTGCCCTTCGCCGGCCTCGCACGCCGCGCGCGCGAGGTCGGCGGCGCGTGCGGCGTTCCGGCGCGGGCCGTCGTCGGCGAGGTCGAGCGCGCCGAGGCGCTGGCAGCCGAACGCGTCGCCGCCCTCGCACGCCTGCTCGAGCAGCGCACGCGCGCCGGCCAGATCGGGCGTGCGCCGCTCGGCGAGGAGCGCCCCGGCCCGCCCGCAGCTCGCGGCGTCGCCGGCGCGACAACGCGCCGCGCAATCGCTTTGGTCGTACGCGCGACACTTCGGGGCGGACGCCTTGAGCACCCGCTTCGCCGGGCCCGACGCCGCTGCGCGCGCCGGATCGGCCGGCAGCGAAAACGGGCGCAGCGACCGCGCGATCTCGCCGTAGAGCTCGGGCAGCCACCGCGGCCGCTGTGCGACCTGCGCAGCCGCCGCCCCCGGCTCGACGACCCGGAGGTCGACCGGGCTCACGATGACGGTCATCCGCTCGACCCCGATCCGGTCGGCGAGCGCGAAGAGCTCCTCGATCCCGTCGTCGCCGACCGGAACGCAGCCGTCCGACACCCGATCGCCGTGGATCATGATGTCGCCGCCCAGGGCCCTCCGACCGTCGTCCCGGGCGCGCTGTAGATCGAACGCGTTCGGGTAATCTAGTCGCATCGACAGGTGATAGTGGCTGTTCGGATTCAGCGCGGCGACCGCGTAGACTCCCTCGGGCACCTGGTGATCGCCCTGCCGGAGCTTCGGGCCGAGCCGCCCGCTCCCGGCTCGCACGAGGTACGAGCGGACGAAGGTGGGCTGCGTCTCGCCGGTCGCCCAGAGTTCGAGGCGCGCCTCCGCCTTGAGCGCGATCAGCGTGACGGAGGACGGTGGGTACGGGACGCCGGCCGCCCCGAAGCGCGCGGCGAGCCGCGCCTCGGCCGCGAGGAGAGCGCCCGGCGACGCTTCGGCCGCGGCGCGTCGAGCGACCACGGTCGTCGCCAGCGCGACCGCGAGCACATTCCAAACCCGAAGCCGACGACGCGCGACCCCCATCCAGTCCTTCCGATCTTCCTCCTCCGGCGCCGCGCCGCTGCGGCCGAATCGGGGATGATGCGAGCCAGTCGCGGGTAGCGGGGTGCCCCGTCGGTGTCAAGACTCTTCGTACATCGGCCGTTTCTCGCGCGATCTCGCGCGCGCCTCGCGGTGTCCTTCGCGCTGGCGCTGGCGCTGTCGCTCGTACCGGTGATCCCGCCGGCCGCGGCCGCGCGGAAGCTCCAGGTCTGCACCTCGGGCTTCAACGAGCCGGAGGAAATCGAGGCATTTCGCGCGCATCTGCCGCCCGCCGACTTCGACCTCGTCGACCTGAGCCCGCCGCCGCTCCTCCAGGGGCCCGATGCCGTCGCGGCGACCGACCGGGGCGGCGGCAGCGGCGCGGCGTGGCTCACGGGCCGCTGCGATGGCGGCCTCCACTGCGACGTCACCGTCATCTCGGCGGAGTTCGCGGGGCGGTTCTTCGGGCGCTCCGGCCAGTCGCTCAGCCTGCAGGAGATGGAGGAAGCCTCGTGCCAGAGCCGCTGCGACGGCTTCTTCCACGCGCCGCGCGAGGTCTTCCTGCTCGCGTGCAACACGCTCGCGACCAAGGACCCCGACGAGCGCACTCCGCCGCAGTACCTGCAGGTCCTGCTCGACCACGGCTTCGACCGCGCGTCCGCCGAGCGCATGGTCGCGCTCCGCTACGGCCCGATCGGCCCGACGTTCCGGGAATCGCTCCGGCGCGTGTTCGCGGGCGTCCCGCGCGTCTACGGCTTCTCGTCGGTGGCTCCGGTCGGAGCGATCACCGGACCGATGCTCGACCGCTACTTCCGCTCGGTCGGCGACTACCGGCGGCACCTCGACCGGCCGGAGGACGAGCACGCGAACCCCGCGCTCGCCTCGGCATTCAGCGGCACCTCGCTCGTCGAGACCACCGGCCTGGCGCCGACCGACGCGGCCGCGAGCGACCGCGATCGCATCTGCGCGCTCTACGACGAGCGGCGTCCGGTCGCCGATCGGCTCGAGATCGTCCAGGACCTCGTGAACCGCCCCGACATGCTCGAGTTCGTCCCGAGCATCCAAGCGTTCGTCGACCGCCATCCGCGAGAGCGGCTCGCGGGCGACGCGCAGCGCATCTTCGATCGGATCGCGGACAACCGCGATGCGCGCGCGCGCGTCCGGACGCTCGTCCGGTCGCTCGACGTGTCGGCTCTCCAGCTCGAGGTCGCGCACTTCGCGACCCTCGTGGGCTGGGTGAGCCACGACGAGCTGCACGCCCTCGCGCTCGACGCGGCCCGGGACCTCCTGCGACGCCCGTTCTCGAGCGAGGTCGTCGACGTCATCTGCGAGATCCCGCGGCACGAGCCGATCGGCCAGCATTTCAAGTCGTCGGACTTTCCCCCGGCGCTCTTCTGGGACCCGGAAGGCATTCGGCTGATTTCCTGTCTCGCACCGCCGGACCCGCGCGTCACGGCACGCCTCGCCGAAGTGCTCGACTCGCCGGACGTCGGCCTGCGCCTCTGGGCCGCGCATGCGCTGACGCGACGGACGACCGTCTCGGACGAGGTCCTCCTCGACCTGGCGGCGCACCTCGGCGATCCGTCACCCGACGTGCGGCAGCGGCTCGAGTGGATCTTCCGCGCACGGGCGACGCTCTCGAGCGACGTGCGGGACGCTCTCGCGTCGGCGAACCCGGCATTCGCATCCGAGCTGCGACGAAGTCGCTCGACGTCCGTGTCGTCCCGCTGAAGCTCCGATGGTGAGACGACGCGTCCACTGCTTCGGCTCTTCCTCTCCCTGCGCCGCGCAGCCGAGTCGGGAAGGCGGCCGCCAGTCTCGTGTGGCGCGGGCGCAGATCGGATGCCTAGACTCTGCCCGTGCCGCGCCGGGTCGCCGCGCTGTCGCGCGCGCTCGTCACCGTGTCTTTCATCCTGACGCTCGCGCCCGACGCGTCGGCGCGGAAGCTCCAGGTGTGCACGTTCAGCTTCCACGGCCCGCAGGAGATCGAGGCATTTCGCTCCCATCTCCCGTCCTCGGACTTCGACTTCGTCGACCTGAGTCCCCCGCCGCTCCTGCAGGGGCAGGACGCCGTGTCGGTGACCGATTTGGGCGGGGGCAGCGGCGCAGCGTGGCTCGCCGGCCACTGCAAGAGCGACCTCCACTGCGACGTCGCCGTGATCTCGGCCGAGTTCGCCGGACGTTTCTTCGGACGCTGCGGCCAGTCGCTGAGCCTGCAGGAGATGGAGGAGGCGTCGTGCCAGGCGCGCTGCGACGGGCTCTTCCACTCGCCGCGCGAGGTGTTCCTGCTCGCGTGCAACACGCTCGCGACCAAGGACCCCGACCAGCGGACGCCTGCGCAATACCTCCAGGTCCTTCTCGACCACGGCTTCGACCGCGCCTCCGCGGAGCGGATGGTCGCGTTCCGCTACGGACCGGTCGGGCCGACGTTTCGCGAGGCCCTCCGGCGCGTGTTCGCGGGAGTCCCCCGGATCTACGGGTTCTCGTCGGTCGCGCCGGTCGGCACGGTCACGGGTCCGATGCTCGACCGCTACTTCAAGTCGATCGGGGACTACCGCCGGCACCTCGAGCGGCTCCAGGCCGAGCCGACCAATACCGCGCTCCTGTCCGCGTTCGCGGGCACCGCTCTCGTCCAGACCAGCGGCTTGACGCCCACCGAGGGGACGGCGCGGGATCGCGACCGCATCTGCGCCCTCTACGACGAGGGGCGCTCGGTCGCCGACCGGCTCGAGATCGTCGAGTACCTGGTGGGTCGGCCCGACATGCTCGAGTTCATCCCGAGCATCCAGGCTTTCGTGGAACGTCATCCGCAGGACCGGCTGCAGGGCGACGCGAAACGCATCTTCGATGCGATCGCGGACAATCAGGACGCGCGCGAGCGCGTCCGGACGCTCGTCCGGGCGCTCGACGTCTCCGCGCTCCAGCTCGAGCTCGCGCACTTCGCGAGCCACCTCGGCTGGGTGAGCGAGGAGGAGCTGCGCGCGCTCGCGTTCGAGGCGGCGCGCGAGCTTCTGCGCCGTCCGTTCTCGAGCGAGGTGGTCGACGTGATGTGCGAGATCCCGAAGCACGAGCCGATCGGCGACCACTTCACGTCGGCCGACTTCCCGCCCGCGCTCTTCTCCGACCCCGAGGGCATTCGCCTCGTCTCGTGCATCGCGCCCCCGGATGCGCGCGTGAGCGAGCGCCTGGCCGCGGCGCTGGACTCGCCGGACACGGGCACGCGTCTCTGGGCCGCGCATGCCTTGACGCGCCGCCCTTCGCTGTCCGACGCGGTGCTGGTCGAGGTCGCCGGGCGCCTCGGCGATCCGTCGCCCGACGTGCGGGAGCGGCTCGAGTGGATCTTTCGGGCGCGCGCCCCGCTGTCGGCCGGCGTGCAGAACGCCGTCTCGGCGTCGAATCCCCGTCTCGCCGCCGAGCTTCGACCGCGCCGCTGACGAGCGTTCCGAGGAACGACAAACCCTCCACGGGCGGTTTCCGACGCCCGCGAACGCGAGATCGCGCGCCCTGGGGCATGTGCCCCTCGCGACTGTCGCCGGCGGCGGATCTCGTCCTATGAAATCCGGCGGAGCGCAGCGTCGTGCTGGTACGCGCGGTGCTACACGGAAACGCCCAGCGCGGGGAGGTCCGTCGCCGGGCTCTAGGGGGCAAGCATGCTGCGTGCGTTCTTCCGAACATCGTCGATCTGGGCGATCGCGGTCTTCTGGGCGACGTCGGCCGCCGCGGCGGGCTACACCATCATCGGCTGGAACAACCTCGGCATGCACTGCATGGACGCTGACTTTTCGGTCCTGTGCCTGCTGCCGCCGTACAACACCATTCACGCGCAGATCATCGACCCGAGCGGCAAGCTCGTCAGCAACCCCGCCGCGATCGGGTTGACCGTGACCTACGAGGCGATCGCCGACACGACCGGATCGATCAACACGACTTCCATCGGCAAGACCAACTTCTGGACGTACGCACCGCCGCTTTTCGGCGCCGCTCCCGCTCCGGACGTCGGCCTCACGGGCCTCGCGATGCCGGGCGCCGGCAACGTCGCGCGGCCGATGTCGTGGGACGCCGCGTCGGGCTGGTTCGTGGCGGAAGGCATCCCGATCACCCCCTACGACGACGCCGTCTGCAAGAACCCGTACCCGATGATGCGGCTGGTCGCGCGCAGCGCGGCGGGAGCCATGCTCGCCACCACCGACATCGTGCTGCCGGTGTCCGACGAGATGGACTGCAAGAGCTGCCACACGTCGGCCGCCGGGACGCCGGCGCCCGCCATGCCGGCCGGCGGCTGGATCACCGACCCCGATCCGCAGCGCGAGATGCGCCTCAACATCCTCTCGAAGCACGACGAGCTGCAGGCGGACGATCCGGCTTTCCACGCCGCGCTCGCGGCGCTCGCGCCCGTCGGCTACCGGACCGAGGGGCTCTACGCGACGGCCGCGATCAGCGGCCACCCGGTCCTGTGCGCGGCCTGCCACGCGTCGGCCGCGCTCGGCACGACCGGGCAGCCGGGCGTCGCGCCGCTCACGCAGGCCGTCCACGGCGGGCACGCGGACGTCACGGACCCGCTCACGGGGCAGACGCTCGACGCGGCCGCAGATCGCGGCGCCTGCTATCGCTGCCATCCCGGCTCCGTCACGCGCTGCCTGCGCGGGGTCATGGGAGCAGCCGTCGCGCCCGACGGATCGCTGGCGATCCAGTGTCAGAACTGCCACGGCACGATGAGCGTGGTCGGCGCGCCGGACCGCATGGGCTGGCTGCAGGAGCCGACCTGCCAGAGCTGCCACACTGGAACCGCCACTCAGAACAGTGGCCAGATACGGTACACGTCCGCGTTCGACGCGTCCGGCCAGGTGCGGCAAGCAGCGAACGCAACGTTCGCCACGACGCCGAACGCGCCGGCCCCCGGGCTGTCGCTCTACCGCTTCTCGACCGGCCACGGCGGCGTCAAGTGCGAGGGCTGTCATGGCTCGACGCACGCCGAGTTCCCGTCCATCCACGCAAGCGACAACGTTCAGAGCCTGCAGCGCCAAGGGCACGTCGGCATGCTGGTCGAGTGCGGCGCGTGCCACGGGGGCGCTCAACCGTCGACCGTGAGCGGCGGCCCGCACGGGATGCATCCCGTGGGGCAGATCTGGGTCGATCGCCACCCCGACGTCGTGGAGTCGACCGGCCCCGCGCAATGCCAGGCGTGCCACGGCGCGGATTACCGCGGCACGGTGCTGTCGCGCGCGAAGGCGAATCGCACGCTCACGGGCGAGGCCGGCACGAAGAGCTTCTGGCGCGGTTTCCAGATCGGCTGCTACACGTGCCACCGCGGGCCGAACAACGACGACCCGAACCCGGACAAGGGAGCGATCGCGACCGACGCGACGGCCGGAACCCGCGTCGACGTCCCCGTCAGCATCCCGCTGAGTGCTCGCGATCCCGACGGCGAGGCGCTCGTCCTGCGGATCGTCTCGCAGCCGTTGCACGGCACGGCCGGCCTGGTCGGAACGGTCGCGACCTACTTCCCCGCTGCAGGCTACAGCGGCAGCGACCTGTTCACGTTCGCAGCATGGGACGGATCGACGGACTCGAACCTCGCGACGGTCACGGTGAACGTGAACGGCGGCGCCGCCACCGGAACCCCGATCAGCGGCAAGAAGCTCGCGATCAAGGACAAGGCGGTCGGACCGACGACGAGCCTCACGTTCCTGTCCCGCGACCCGAGCCTGTCGTCCGCGGGGATCCAGCCGACCACCGACGGCGCGTACCTGCACGTCTTCAACAGCGCCGGAGGCAAGGACTCGGCGTGCTTCCCGTTGATCAGCGCGAACTGGACGCTGGTGAACGGCGTGCTGCGCTACAAGGACGCGGCGCTCGCCACGTCGCCCGTCAAGCTGGTGGTCCTCAGGAGCGGCAAGCTGCACGTCGTCGCGAGCGGCAAGGGCGCGATCCCGATCACCTATCGCCTCGGGGAGGCGTCGCAGGGCAGCGTCGGCGTCGTGTTCAAGAGCGGGCCGACCGTGCTGTGCACGAACTTCGGCGGAACGGTGACGCAGGACTCCGGCACCAACCCGCCGAATCCCGGTGGCCTCGGGCTGTTCCTCGCGAAGGATGCGCCCGCACCCGGTGCCTGCCCCACCGCTCCCGAGACGTGTCCGTGAGGGCGGCGCCGCGCTTCGCCGAGCGGCGCTCCACCGAGCGCGCGGCGGGCCCGCCACCGCGCGCTCGCGTTCAGAGCCGAACCGACCGCTCGAAGTAGGACGGCGCGAGCGCGCCGCTCGCCCACGCCGGAAGCCAGCCGTGGCGATGGGCTGCCAGGCCGACGCCGAAGAGGCGGCCCCGCAAGGTCGGCCTCTCGGCGGCCGCCCGCGCGCGGGCGAAGCGCTCGAGCGCGAGGCGCTCGGCGAGCGCGCGCACGGGGACACCTTCGCGTTCCGCGCGCGCGACGAGCGCTTCGACCATCGCGTCGATGCGCACGTCGAGGAAGCGGCGGACCCGCGCCTCGTCCATTCCGGCGAACGCCATCGTGCCGCCGAGGACGCCGCCGCAGTTCGCGACGAAGTCCGGAATGCAGAGGACGCCGCGCGCCGCGAGCGCCGATTCGGCGCCGCCGCCGACGGCGTCGTTCGCGCCCGGCGCGACGACGGCCGCCTCGACCGCGCCGGCGTTGCCGTCGTGGATGCCGTGACGGCGCGCGCAGGGGCTCACGACGTCGGCGGGAACCGCGAAGATGCGCTCGCGCGGCAGACGCTCGGCGCGCTCGTACGCTTCGACCACGCGGCTCCCCGCGTCGCGCGCGATCGCGACGAGGCTCGGCACGTCGAGCCCGCGCGCGTCGAAGAGAGCGCCGCGCGACGTCGACACCGCGACGACGCGCGCGCCGGCGGCGTGCGCGAGGCCGGCGAGCGCGGATCCGACGGCGCCGAAGCCCTCGATCGCGACCGTCGCGCCGCGCAGCTCGCGGCCGCTGCGGCGGAGGCCGGCGCGCATCGCGGCCAGAACGGAATGCGCGGTCCACACCCCGGAATGGCTCGCGCGCCACTCGCGCGCGCCCACCCTGAGGCCGAGCGACTCCGCCATCCAGCGGATGTCGCTCGCGTCGGTTCCGAGGTCGGCGTCGGGGACGTACGAGCGCGCGCGCAGGAGCGGCTCGATCGCGCGGCCGAACTCGAGGAGCCGCGCCCGGCGCTCGGCGCGCGGCGCGTCGGGATCGCCGCGGACGCCGGCCTTGGCGCCGCCCTGCGGCAGCCCTAGGAGGCCGTACTTGAGCGTCATGCAGCGGGCGGCATCGCTCACCTCATCGCTCTCGAGGTCGGCGACGAGGCGGAGTCCGCCGCGCGCGCGCCCGCACACCGTCGAGTCGATCGCGACCCAGCCGAGCCGCTCGCGGCCGTTCTCGACCGGGAGGATTCGCGTGCGCAGGTTGGTGGAGGTGGGCACGAGCACAGCCGCCGGCGACGCGCGCGATCGGACCGCGCGTCTCAGTCCTGTCGCGCGAACAGGCCGAGACGCTTCACGATCCTCGACTCGATCGGAAAGCGGACGTCCATCGCCCGCACCCGGTAGCGCGCGATCGGGGCGTACAGCTGGCCGAGCACGACCACCAGCGACCGGGTTTTCCGGTACGGGCTCACGAAGTTGCCTCCGAGGAACATGAGCGGGAAATCGAGGTCCTCGATGAGGCGCTTCGTCGCGGGCGGGATCCACGCCGACTCCTCCGGGATGTTCCGGAAGTTGAAGCGGGCCCAGTCCTCGAGGCGATCGGGCTCGCGCAGGCCGTGCTGGAGCGCGAGGCCGTAGAGCTCGGTCCCGGGATACGGCGTGTAGATGTTGAAGGTCTTCGCGGCCTCTGGGTTCTCGCGGACGAGGCGGTCGGCGAGCTGGAGGCTCTCGCGCAGCTCGTCGGGCGTCTCGGTCGGAAGGCCCATCATGAAGAGGTAGAGCGGAACGATCGGATACGGCGCGAGCTTCCGGTTCGCCTCGATCACCTCGTCGACCGTCACGTCCTTCTTGATCAGGTCGAGGACGCGCTGGCTCCCGGACTCGACGCCCACCGTCAGGCGCTTGACGCGCGCCCGCACGAGCAGGTCGAGGAAGTCGTTGCTCATGCGGCAGATCGTGTCGGCGCGGATCTGGAGCTTGCTGATCGTGATGCCGAGGTCGGCGCGCGCGAGCAGCTCGAGGATCGCCTGCGCGCGCTTCATGTCGATGAAGAAGTGGTCGTCGGTGAAGAGGAAGCCGCGGATGCCGTGGTCGCGGACGATGCGCGAGAGGTGATCGAGCACCGTCTCGGGCTCCATCGCGCGCCAGGTCCGGCGGTGCATGACCGGGTCCCAGCAGAAGCTGCACCGGAAGGTGCAGCCGCGGCTCGAGTTGAAGCTGATGTGGTCGACGCCGAAGAGGCGGCGCCGGTACAGGTCCATGTCGAGCAGGTGGTAGGAGAGCGGCGGCTCGCGATCGATGTCGACGAACGGGCGCGGCGGGGTCGACCGGTGGCGGCCGTCGCGCTCGAAGTGGATGCCGTTCACCCCGTCGAGCGGCTTCCCGTCGCGGAGCGCGTGCACGAGCTCCGAAAAGGTCGCCTCGCCCTCGCCCACCACCACGACGTCGATCAGCGGATGGGCGAGCGTCTGCTGCGGGAGGAGGCTCGCGTGGATACCGCCCCACACGATCGGCAGATCGGGGTGGCGCTCCTTCGCCCGCCGGCACGCCGCGAGCGCGTGCACGATCTGCGGGCCGGTCATGCACGTCACGCCGAGGCAGATCGGCTTCTCGTCGAGCGCGCGCTCGAGCTTCTCCTCCCACGCCGGGTCCGCGAACTGGTCGACGATCGTGACGTCGAAGCCCTCGCGGTCGAGCGGCGTCGCGGGGCACAGCACGCTGAGCGGCAGCTCGACGCGGCGATGCGCCTGGACGCCGCTCCGCGGCGACGGGTTCAGCATGACGACCTTCGTGTCGCCTCGCTCTCGCGTGCTCATCGCCGCGCGCCGCCTTTCCTCAGCGCTCGACGCGCCGCTCGACGCCGACGAGCGCCGGGTCGAAGGCCTCGAACTCGGCGAGCGCCGGCAGGTGTCCGGGCGAGCGGTGCGCGAACACGAAGTCCCCCACCACGGGGGCGAGCTTCGAGACCGGGACGCCGCTCCGCTCGGCGACGAGCCGCGACAGCTCGCGCAGCCGCGCCGGATCCGCGCCGGTCTCGCGGCCGCGCAGGCGGAGCGCGATCACGACCTGCTCGAGGCTCGCGTTCCCGGCGCGATCACCGAGGCCGTTGACGGTGACGTCGAGCCCGCTCGCGCCCGCGAGCGCGGCCGCGAGCGCGTTGGCGGTCGCGAGGCCGAGGTCGTTGTGCGCGTGGAAGAAGACCGGCACGCCCGCGGAAGCGGCGAGCTCGGCGACGAGACCCCGCACCGCGAACGGGTCGGCGCTGCCGTTCGTGTCGTAGAGCGTCACGCGCGTCGCTCCCGCGGCGACGGCGCGGCGCGCGAGGTCGAAGAGTGCCGACGGATCGGCTTGCGTCGCGTGCGGGAAGCCGGCGCCGGCGTCGGCGCCGCACGACGCGGCGTGCGCGAGCGCCTCGAGCAGCACGCGCGCCTTCTCCTCGGGCTCGTGCGGGGCGCGCTTCGGCGAAAGCGGCATGAGGAGGTCGAAGCGGTCGACGCCTCTCGCCGACGCGGCGACCTCCTCGCGACAGCCGGCCCCCGCGGCGTACACGAGGCCCGACGTCCGGAGCGCGACGCCGCGCCGGCGAAGCTCCTCCACGACCGCCAGGCCCTGCGCGACCCGGCTCGGCGCGACCACCTCGGCTTCGCGGACGCCGCACTCCGCGAGCAGCCGCGCGATCTCGACGCGGTCCTCGAGCGAGAAGCGGACGCCCGGCGTGTCGAGCCCCTCGCGCAGCGTCGAGTCGCGGAGCGCGATCTTCGGCGCGCGCGTCGGCTCAGCCATGGGATCCCCCGGCGGCCGCGGCGCGCGGAACCGCGTCCCGGTGCGGATCGGCCGCCTCGGCGACGCGCTCGTCGGGCACGGCCGGGACGTCGCAGCGCGCGACACCGCTCGTCAAGCAGCAGAGCACGCGGCTGCCCGCCGGGATGCCACCGCCGTCGATCTCGGCGAGAGCGCCGGCGAGCGCGAGGAGGCCCGTCTTCTCGACGACGTCGCCGTCGCGCCGGGTGATCGCGACGCCGTTCGACGCGAGGCGCGCGACGATCTCGCGGCCGACCGGATGGCGCTCGAGCGCCTCGGCGAAGGACGCGTGGTCGATCGTGACGAGCGATCCGCGCGTCCGCTCGACGAGGCGCGCGAGACGGTCGTACGTGCCGTACGTCTGCGGTCGCGAGTCGTACATCACCCGGCTCAGCAGCGCGGCCGTCGACCGAACCGGCGGCGCGGGCGCGTCGGCCGAGCCGGCGCGCCAGGCGCGCACCATCGCGCAGTTCCCCGCCTGCTGGACGCCGAGGAAGCGCGGCTGGCGCGCGCCGTGCGCTGCGAGGACGTCGTAGATGCCGATCGGCCCGAAGCCCGCGCTGATCGTCTGGACCAGCACGTCGAACTCGACGCCCTCGAGCGCCTGCTCGAGGAGGAAGCAGCCGAGGACGCGCGCTGCCGCGATCCGCCACGACGTCCGCGGCACGCGCGCGTACCCGGTCTCCTCCGCGAAGCGCTCGGCGGCAGCGCGCACGCCGCCCGGATCCGCGACCGCGACCAGCCGCGCGCGCTCGTGCGCGAAGACGCGGCCGTCGAGCAGCGAGACGTTCTCCTCGGGCACGAAGCAGGCGGTTTCGAGCCCCATGCGGGTGCCGTACGCGGTGAGCGCGACGCCGGTGTTTCCGCCCGACTCGAAGGCGATCCGCGAGAGCCCGTCCCGCAGGCAGAATGCGATCGTGACGCAGCCGTCGATCGATTTGAGCGTGCCCGTGTGCATCGCCGACGTCTCGTCGAGGACGTGGACGGCGACGCCGCGGTGGTCGAAGAGGTGGAAGAGCCGCGCGCCTTCCGCGATGCTGCAGCGCACGAGGAGATCTCGGAACGCGGAGTGGGCGCGCTCGGCGCTTTCGGCCGCGCCGTCGCCGTCGGGGTCGCGGCCGGGCGCACCACCGCGACCGCCAGCGTCGTCGCGATCGAAGCGCAGCGCGTTCCGGTAGCGGAGCACGACGCTCCGCCCGGCGTCATGGCGATGATCGATCGCCGAGCGGAAGCGCGCGGTCGAAGGTTCCATCGTGGAGGATCTCCTCGAGCGGTCGGAGCGTCCTGACGGCAGGAGGCTCGGCGGGAAAGCCGAGCGCGATGAGGCTCACGGCCTCGACGTCGTCGGGAAGCAGCAGCAGGCGCGCGACGTCGGCGCGGAGACCCGGGTCCTCGCCGGCATAGGCGGAGAGGTACACGCCGGACAGGCCGCGGCTCGTCGCGGCCAGAAGGAGAAACGCCGCAGCGAGAATGCCGTTCTCGCGCGCGCGCCCGAACGACCGAGGGGTCTCGGCGCAGATCGCGATCACCGCAGCGGCGTCCGCCAGGAAGTCGGCCGGGTAGGCGCGCTTCTCGGGTGGACAATGGAGGTTCTTGACGTTCGCGAGAGCCGAAAGCGCCGACCGGTCTCGCACGACGACGAAGTGGCACGGCTGCCCGTCCATGGAGGAAGGCGCGTGCCGGGCCAGGTCGACGATCTCGCGCAGCAGCCCGTCCGGGATCGCGCGCTCGGCGTACGTGCGCACGGACCGCCGGCGGGCGAACGCTTCGTCGAGCGACATCACGGGTCGCTCGGGAGCGATCGGCTCGGCGGCGGCGCCCATCGTCGGCGCGGACCATACCCGCTGCGTCCACGAGCGACAAGACGCTATTCCGGCCGTACGATCCGACGCGCGCGCGGCGCGGCCGTCGCCGCACGCGGTGGACGTCAGGAGCCGTTTTCGGTGGTGAGCGATTCCGCTCCCGCGACCGACGAACGCGCACCGCGCACGGCTCGGCGGCCGGCGGCAGCGCGCGGCCGCGCGCCGAGCTCCTTCAGGAGAGCGCGCGCGACGGCGACCTCGTGTGCCGCCGGATTCGAGCTCGCGAACGCGGCGTGCGCCGCGGCGAGGGGCGCTCGTCCGTCCGCCGGGCGGCCCTGCTTGCGGCAGTGCCGCGCGAGCGCGACCGCGGCGCGGAGCTCGAAGAGCCCGGCGTTCTGCGCCCGCGCGACGTCGAGCGCGCGCCGGAGGCACCGCTCGGCCTCGGCGGCCATCGCCTCCGACGGCTCGCCGGCGGCACCTCCGACCGCGAGCAGGTGACCCTTCGCGACGAGCAAGCCGGCCTCGTGCAGCCGCTCGCCGGTGCGCTCCACCTCGCCGAGCGCCGCATCGAGCCGCCGGGCGGCGGAAGCTCGATCGCCTTCGATCGCGTCGGCAGCCGCCAGCATGCCGAGGTAGGACGGCCGCATGAGACCCGCGCCCGTCGCATCGACCGCCGCCACCCCGTCCCGCAGGATCGGAATGCCGGCGGCCGGCTTTCCCTGCATGACGAGCGCCCATCCGCGGTTCACGGTCGCCATGCCGAAGACGTACGGAAACCCGTGCTCCTCCGCGAGCCGCGCCGCCTCGGCCGACGACGCCTCCGACGCCGGCCAGTCACCGAAGATCTGGTGGGTGACGCCCTCGGCGTGGCGCGCCCACGCCAGCGAGAACGGATCCGCGATCCTCTCGGCGAGCGCGATGCCGTCCCGGCTCCGGCTCGCCGCCTCTTCGAGCCGGCCGAGGAACGCGAGCGTCCAAGCGAGCCACATCGAGGAAGCGACGCCCGGGTCGTACCCGCCGTACGCGAGGACATGCTCGCGGTGCGCGGCCGGATCGTAATCCGCGAGCGCGGCCTCGAGATGATGACGTGCGTCCGGGAACCTTCCCGCGTGGAAGAGCGTCGCGCCCTGGCCATAGTGCGCCTGGACGCCGAGAGCGCGGTCTCGCGGGCGGTCCGCGGCCCGGGCGAGGAGCTGGCTTCCGAGATCGAGCGCGTCGGCGAGCTCGGCGCGCACGTGGTGATAGGACACGAGCCCGCGCACGACGCCGAAGAGCGCCGGGCCCGCCTGCGATGCGTCGCACAGCGCACGCGCGCGCGCGAACGCGCGCTCGGTCTCGGGCGCCGCGTAGCCCTTCACCGCCATGAGGAGCGTCGCGTTCGCGACGACGAGCCGGAGCTCGCGCTGCGCGCGATCGCCTTCCTCCGGCAGTCGCGCGAGCGCTTCGAGAGCCGCTCGGAAGTGCGACGACGCCTCGTGGGGCGCGTGGCGTTCGAGCGCCGCCGCTCCCGCGACCTCGTGGTAGTGGAGCGCTCGCGCGTAGTCGCGTCCGTTCGCGAAATGCATCGCGAGCTGGCTCGCGCGCTCGGCCGCCGCCCGACCGAAGCCACGCTCCTCGCACAGGCCGATCGCGCGATGCAGCCGCGCGCGGCGCGACTCGGCGATCCCGTCGTAGAGCACGCGCCGGTAGAGGGCGTGCAGGAAACGAAAGCGCCCGGTGAGCGAGCCGTCCGGCCACTCCGCGACTCCGGCTTCGGCCACCAGGACGCGCTGCGACGCCAGCGTCTCGCAGATGTCCTCCACCGCCTGCGGGTCCTCCTCGAGCGCGCCCGCGACCGACGCGATCGTGAACTCGTCGCCGGCGACGCTCGCGGCCTCGAGCGTCCGGCGGACGTCGGGGGTCAGGCGGTGCATGCGGTGCTCGAGCAGCTTGTGAAGGCCGGCGGGGATGCGATTCGTCGCCTGGTCGATCGACCCCGCGACGCGCCATCCGCCGGGCCGGCGGACGAGCAGCCCGTGCAGGACGAGGTCGTTCACGACGTCGACCAGGAAGAGCGGGTTCCCGTCGGTGCGCTCGTGGAGGCGAGACGCGAGCCGCCGCATGTGGTGCGCGGGGACCGCGCCGAAGCGCGCATCCAGGTACGCGTTCACGTCGGCGAGGGAGAGGAGCTCGAGAGGCAGCTCGCTCGCGAGGCCCCCCGCCTGGAGCTCTTGCTTGACGGCGAGGACGGGGTGGCGATGGAACGTCGCCTGCGCGGGGCGGACGCTGCCGACCACGAGCAGCCGCGCCGGCGGCCTTCGCCGCCCGACGCAGCCGATGAGGTCGACGGTCGAGCGGTCGCTCCAGTGCAGGTCCTCGAGCACGACGACGAGCGCCTCGTCGCGCGCGAGCACGTCGAGCGCGTCGGCCATCTCGCGCACCATGCGGGCCGGCATCGCCGCGCCGGCGTCGCCGTCGCGCGACTGCGGCTCGGGGGTCGCCTCGAGCGCGGGAAGATGCGAGAGCCACGTCGGCGCGTGGCGGCGCAGCACGTCGGCGAGGTCGCCGCCGTCGCCCGCCTGCGCGAGGCCGCCGAGCGCCTCGAGGACCGGCAGGTACGGCTCCTCCTCGCCGTACTGCTCGAGGCACTGTCCGCGGGCGACGCGCGCGAGCCGACGCCGCTCGACCTCCGCCACGAAGCGATCGAGGAGCGTCGTCTTGCCGATCCCGGCCTCCCCGACCACGAACACGACCTGACGCGTGCCCGCGATCGCGCGCGCGAGCGCGGCGTGGAGCGCCTCGAGCTCGGCGTCGCGGCCCACCATCACCGCGTCCGCGGTCGGCATCACGTCCTCGGACCCACCACCACTCGCGACTGCGCCGTCGCCGATGAGGCGATAGCCCTCGCGGCCGACGGTCTCGATGTAGAGCGGCGACTCGGCGTCGTCGCCGAGCGCCTCGCGCACCGCGCGCACCGCGACCTTCAGCACGGCGCGCGTGACGGCCGTCCCTTCCCATACCTTCGCGATGAGCTCGTCGCGGCGAACGACCGTCCCGCGTCGCGCCGCCAGGTAGCGCAGCACCGCGAGCGGACGCGGCTGGAGCCGGACGGGCTCGTCGCCGCGGTAGAGCTGACCGTCGGGGTCGAGGCGGTAGGGGCCGAACGCGATCGATTGCATCATCGCTCCCGCGCCGCGGCGCCCCCCGGGCCGTGGCCCGAGAGGCGAAGCACGAGCGGCAGCGACTCGCAAGCCGCCTCGGCCGAGCGGCGCCGCGCGAGCAAGAGGCGGTCGGCGCGCGTCGCGGGGCCGTTTCACGCGGCGGATGGCGCCGTCGCGTCCCATCTCCATCGTCGCCGGTCGTCGAAAGAGTTTCGGGCCGCCGCACGCCGGGCGGCCCGAAACGAGCGTTTCCGAGAGAGGCTTACTGCGTGCGCGCGCACTGCAGGTACAGCTTGAGCGTCGTCGGGCCGGGCACGGTGAACGCGAGGCGCCACACCGTCGGGTCGCCGTCGCGCGGGTGCGTCTCCTGGACGTTCGAGCCGGCCGGGAGGACGTAGCCGCCGCTGATCGCCGTCTTGCCTGCGGGGCAGGCAGCGTCGAACACCCAGCCCCCCGCGGCCGAAATCGGTTGGCTCACGGGGATCGTCTGGTACTCCGAAAGCCCAGGCGTGCCCGGCGAGCCGGTGTCCCCCTTGTCCCCCTTGTCGCCCTTCGGCCCCTGCTGGCCCCACGCGAGCGGCGTCTCGTTCGGCTTGCACGCGGTCTGCGGCACCGTCGAATCGACGAGCCGGACGCCGCGGCCGCTCGCCGTGTGGAAGCAGCTCGTGATGACGCCGTTCTGCACCGGATTCACCGCAGGCCCGGCAGCGGCCGGGCGCGCGATCGCGATCGCGCTCGCGGCGAGCGCAGCGGCGACGGCGACCCGGCTCACCCGGCGACCGGTCGCCTCGCTTCGCCGAACGTTCATTCCTCTCGTCCCCTGATCCATCTTCGTTCTCCCTTCTCGTTGGTCGTGCGACGCCCCTTGCGTCGCGCCAGGACCCGGCGTGCGAATGCGAGGAGCTCCGCGGGCGAGTCGAAGTGCATCACTTCGCCGGACGTGACGTGGTGGACGCGCCCCGCGGACGCGGGCTGCTCGCCGCGTGACCGCTCCCGGAACTGCACCACGAATGCGTGGTCGCTCGGCAGAGCGGGTCGGCTGGCGAGGTCGCCAGCGTCTGGAGGTCGTCTCGTCAATCGCGTCTCCCGTGATCGCCTTCCGGCGTCGTGTTACCGACGAGACGGTAGGCAGTGCGTCGGTTGGCTGACAGAGGGCTACGGTTGGTTGTCGCGCTCGGGGCGGTTGGGAACGGTTGGTTGTCGTTGGAAGCGGCCGGGCGAGCGCGGTGAAGCACTCGGGGCAGCTCGCGTTCGGCCCGTTCCGCCTCGATCCGACGGAGATGCAGCTCTGGCGGGACGGGGACCCGGTCACGCTGCAGCGCCAGCCGATGGTCGTGCTCGTGCACCTCGCCGCGAACGCCGGCCGGGTCGTGTCATCGGACGAGCTGCTGCGGCTCGCGTGGGCCGACGCGCACGTCAGCCGGACGACCCTCAAGGTGTGCGTCCGCGCAATCCGCGTCGCCCTCGGCGACGATACGGCCGCGCCGCGCTACGTCGAGACGGTCGGCCGCGAGGGCTATCGCTTCCTCGTCGGAGGCAGCGTTCCGGAGCCCGCGCCGCCCGCGGCGGACGCGCGCCCGGTGGTCGGACGCGACGGCGTCCTCGTGGACCTCGAGCGCCGTACGGCGCGCGCGCGCGCCGGCGAGCGCCAGCTCGTGCTGGTGACCGGCGAGCCGGGCATCGGGAAGACGACGGTCGTCGACGCGTTCCTCGAGCGGCTCGCGGCGTCGGGGCCGATCGCGGTCGCGCGCGCGCAGTGCCTCGAGCCGTACGGCGCGGGCGAAGCCTACCTGCCGGTCATGGACATCCTCGGCCAGCTCTGCCGCGCGCCAGGCGGCAGATCGGCGATCGACGTCCTGCGGCGCTGGGCGCCGAGCTGGCTCGTGCAGATGCCGGCTCTCGTCGACGACGCGGAGCTCGAGGCCTTGCAGCGGAAGGCCGCGGGCGTGACCGGCGAGCGCATGCTGCGCGAGATGGCCGACGCGCTCGACGCCCTGTCGAGCGAGAGGACTCTCGTCCTCGTGTTCGAGGACCTCCACTGGAGCGATCGCGCGACGATCGAGCTCCTCGCGCACGTGGCGGTCCGCCGCGAGCGGGCGCGCCTCCTCCTGATCGGCACGGTTCGCCCGGTCGAGCTGGTGCTGCGCGAGCACCCGCTTCTCGACGTCAAGTTCCGCCTCCAGAAGGAGCGCCGGTGCACCGAGCTCGCCCTCGAGCTCCTCGCCGAGCGCGACGTCGCGGACTACCTCGCGCAGCGGCTCGGCGAGGCCGCCCCGGAAGGGCTCGTGCACGACCTCTACCGGCGCACCGACGGCAATCCGCTCTTCCTCGTGAGCCTGGTCGACGAACGGCTCGCGCGCAGCCGAGCCGCCGCTGCCGGCGAGTCGCGCGCGCCGGCGCCCGAAGCCGCCACCGTGCCGGAGAGCCTCCACGATCTCATCTCGCGCCAGGTCGCACGGCGGCGCCCGGAGGCGCGCGCCGCGCTCGAGGCGGCCAGCGTCGCCGGTCTCGAGTTCGCGGCCGCCGCGGTGGCGGCGGCGCTCGATCGAGATCTCGAAACGGTGGAGACGGTCTGCGAGGACCTCGCGCGCGAGGGCCACTTCCTGCGCGACGCCGGGATCGCCGAATGGCGCGACGGCACGCTGAGCGGCCGGTTCGCGTTCCGCCACGCGCTCTACCAGGAGGTGCTCTATCGCGGGATCCCCGCTTCGCGCCGGGTGCGCCTGCACCGCCGCATCGCGGAGCGCGAGGAGCTCGGCTACGGAGACCGCACCGGCGACATCGCGGTGCGCCTGGCGTCGCAGTTCGACCGAGGCCGCGACCTCCGACGCGCCGCGCACTACGGCGTGCAGGCGGGCGAGACCGCGATGCGCCGCGGCGCGTATCCGGAGGCGATCCGGCAGCTCTCGGACGCGATCGAGCGGCTGCACGGCCTCCCGGACTCGCCCGAGCGGACGGAGCTCGAGCTGGTCGCGCAGTCGCGCCTCGCGAGCTCGCTCATGGTCACGCAAGGCGTGGATGCGCCGGCGGTCGGGGCGCCGAGCGCACGCGCCCTCGAGCTCTCGCGCTCGGTTCCGGACGAGCCGCGGTTCATCCCGGTCCTGGACGGGCTCCGCGGGATCTGCTTGACGCGGGGCGACGTCCGGAACGCCCGCGCGCTCGCCGAGCGGTCGCTCGCGATCGCGCAAGGCGGGACGGACGTCATGCAGATCGGCACGGCGCTCTACGGCGCCGGGACGATCGCCCTCTTCTCGGGGGACTTCGCGATCGCGCGCGAGCGCCTCGAGCGGATCGTCCAGTTCGCGGCGGCCGCTCCGTCCGGTGCCGCGAACGCGACGGCGCTGCAGGACCCGCTGCTCATCGCGCAGGCCCTGTACGCGGGCGCGCTGTGGTTCGCCGGCTTCCCGGACGAGGCAGCGCGCCGGATCCGCGAGACGCTCGCGCGCGCGGACGAGGTCGCGCAGCCGTACACGGTCGCCAACCTGCAGCTGTTCGCGACCATGGTGCACCTCGGCCGCGACGAGGTGGACGAGGTGCGGAAGCGCGCTTCGGCGAGCCGCGCCATCGCGCGCGAGCACGGGCTCGAGACTCTCGTCCGGAGCGGGACGATCCTCGAGGGCTGGGTGCTCGTTCGCCACCGAGAAGTGCAGCGCGGGCTCCAGCAGATCCGCACCGCGTTCGCGGAGTACGAGGCGACGTCCGGCGCCCTCTTCCGCCCATGGTTTCTCGGCGTGCTCGCGCAGGCGCTGGTCGAAGCGGGCGACCTCGACGAGGCGCTCGCCGTGGTGCGCGAGGCGCTCGCGGCGGGCGAGCGGAGCGGCGAGCGGACGTGCGAGGCCGAGCTGCATCGCATGGAGGGCGAGCTCGTGCTCGCACGGGCGGGCGCGAATGGCGGCGGCGTGAGCCGCGCGAAGAGAGCCGCGCGGGGCCGCGCGCCGCGCGCGTCGGCGGCGGGCGGTCCGCCGGGCACCGCTTCCGCTCGCGACGCGGCCGAAGCGTCGTTCTCGAAGGCGATCGAGGTCGCCCGCCGACAGGGTGCGAAGTCGTGGGAGCTGCGCGCGGCGACGAGCCTCGCTCGTCTCCTGCTCGCACGGGGAAGGGCCGAAGAGGCTCGGAGCCGTCTGCGCGAGATCTACGGCTGGTTCAGCGAGGGATTCGAAACGCCCGATCTCCGCGCGGCGAGGGCGCTCCTCGACGCGATCGGCTGAGCTCGGACCGGGGCGACCCCGGCGATTCCCGGGAATCCGTTCGTCGCCGGTTCCCGGACTTGGGAATCCCGCCCCGCATTTCTGCGCTTTTCCGGCCGATGCCGCGGGACCGCGGCTGGCATGCGGCCTGCCTATGGTTTCAGGGAAAGGCTACCGCCGGGCGACGCGCCCAGGAGGGATGACATGGCCTCGCTGCGCATTCTGTTGGCCGTCGGTTGGCTCATCGCATCCGGGGGCCACGCGCTCGCCGCGAGCTCCGAGACGGGCAGCATCGCGGGCCAGGTCAAGCTGGTCGGCGACGTGCCGACCCTGCCGCCGCAGCCGGTCTACACGCACACCGACACGTGCGGCTCGACGGTGACCGACGAGCGTCTCGTCGTCGACGACCAGCGCGACCTCGCGAACGTGGTCGTCTACGTCCAGGACGCGCCGCCCGGGATCGTCGCGTCGGAGCCGCCCCCGGCCATGGACAACCTCAGATGCCGGTTCATCCCGCACGTCGTGGCGACGACGGTCGGTCAGACGCTCTCGATCCACAACAGCGATCCCTTCCTGCACGACGCGCACGCCTGGCTCGGAACGAAGACGCTCTTCAATCGGGCGCTCATCAAGGGAGCCACGATCCGCGAGCAGCTCGACGAGCCGGGCCTCGTCCACATCAACTGCAACGTGCGGCACACCTGGATGCAGGCCTACGTCTTCGTCGGCCGTGATCCGCTACATGCGGTCACCGGCAGCGACGGCCGGTTCCGCATCGATGGCATCCCGCCCGGGACGTACACCGTCACGATGTGGCACGAGCTCGTCGGCAGCCAGGACCACAAGGTGACGGTCACGGCCGGACAGACCACGATGCTCGACGGCGAGCTCGCGGTGACCGCGCCGCCGCCGGCGGCCGCGTCGTAGCATCCGAGGCCGTCGCGAATCGTCGATCCCGAACATCCGGATCACGTGGAGGACCCGCCGATGGCGAACGTGCCACAGGAGTATCTGCCGCTACAGCGCCTCTATCGCTGGGAGCAGGAGCGCGCCGACCGAGTCTGCATGACCCAGCCGCTCGGCGGAGGCGCGACGCGCGACTTCACCTGGGGCGAGACGCTCGGCGAGGCGCGCCGCATGGCGACGCACTTGAAGTCGTTCGGCTGGCCGCCGGGAACGCACGTCGCGATCCTCTCCAAGAACTGCGCCTGGTGGCTGATGGCGGACTACGCGATCTGGCTGGCCGGCCACGTCAGCGTGCCGGTCTATCCGACGCTGACCGCGGCGTCGGTGCGACAGATCCTGGAGCATTCGGACGCCAGGGCGTGCTTCGTCGGCAAGCTCGACGACTGGGGCAAGATGAAGGCGGGCGTTCCGAGTGATCTGGCTTGCATCCGGTTCCCCCTGTCCCCGGACGTCGACTGTCCGCGCTGGGAAGACGTCGTGCAGAAGACTCCGCCCCTCGCCGGAAACCCGGTGCGGCCCGCCGACGACCTCGCGACGATCATCTACACGTCCGGGACGACGGGCGTCCCGAAGGGCGCGATGCACCCGTTCTCGAGCTTCGCGCAAGCCGGGCTCATCGCGGAGCGGACGTTCCACACCACCGCGGACGAGAGGCTTCTCTCGTATCTTCCCCTCGCCCACGTGGCGGACCGCCTCGCGAGCGAGATCTTGTCCATCGAGTGCGGCTGCCGCGTCTTCTTCGCCGAGAGCCTGGAGACGTTTCAGAAGGACCTCCAGCGCGCGCGGCCCACGATCTTCATGTCCGTGCCGCGGCTCTGGACGAAGTTCCAGCAGGGCGTCTTCGCGAAGATGCCGAAGGAGAAGCTCGACCGGCTGTTCCGGATCCCGATCGTCGGCCGCGTCGTGAAGCGCAGGATCCTGCGCGAGCTCGGGCTCGACCACGTCCGCTACGCGATGTCCGGCGCCGCCCCTCTCCCCGCCGACGTCCTGAGCTGGTTCCGCTCGCTCGGGCTCGAGATGCTCGAGGTCTACGGCATGACCGAGAACTTCGCGGTCTCGCACTGCTCGCGTCCCGGGCAGGTACGGCCCGGCTACGTCGGGCAGCCGTGGGAAGGCGTCGAGATGCGGATCGCGGAGAGCGGAGAGCTGCTCATCAAGAGCCCGGCCAACATGATGGGCTACTACAAGGACCCCGAGAAGACCGCGGAGGCGTTCACCGACGACCGGTTCCTTCGCACCGGCGACGTCGGCGAGACCGACGAGATGGGTCGTCTCAAGATCACCGGACGCGTGAAGGAGCAGTTCAAGACCAGCAAGGGGAAGTACGTCGCGCCGGCGCCGATCGAGAACCTGCTCGGCACGCATCCCAAGATCGAGGCGAGCCTGGTGACCGGCGTCGCGTTCCCGCAGCCGTTCGCGATCGTCATGCTGAACGCGGACGCGAGCTCGAGCATCGGCTCGAGGCCCGACGCGCGAGGCGAGATCGAAACGTCGCTGCGCGCGCATCTCGACGCGGTGAACGCGCAGCTCGATCCGCACGAGCAGCTCTCGTTCGTCGCCGTCGTCTCCGACGAGTGGACGGAGGCCAACGGCTTCGTGACGCCGACGCTGAAGGTCAAGCGACTGCTCGTCGAGAGCCGCTACCAACCGTATTTCGAAGGCTGGGCGACCGCTGGGCGACCCGTCGTGTGGCAGAGCGCCTGATGTCGTAGGCTCGCCGCGGCGGGCCCGAAACGAAGCGGGGGAAGCGACGGCCGTCGCTTCCCCCGCGCGTTTCGCGCTCGTCGACGATGGGTCTACGGAGCGATCGTCGAAGGCACGCAGAGCTCGGCGATCTTCTTGGCGTCGAGCGTCAGGTTGCCGAACTGGTCGGCCACGAAGATGGGCGTCACCGTGGCGAACTTCGGCTGCCCCTTCGCGAGCACGGCCTTGTAGCAGAGGAGGTGGCCGGCATGCGTCTCGGCGCCCGGGCTCTCGCCGTTCTTGCTCGCCGGATTGCACAGCTGGGTCGGAGCCGTGAGGTCCACCGTGTAGCTCCCGAGCTGGTCGGTCACTGCCACGCCGGTGATCTTCGCGAACTTCGGCTCGCCCATGCTCTTGCGCGCCTTGTAGCACTCGAAGTGGTCGATCGTCGGCGCGACCGGCGCGCTCGGCGCAGCGGCGAGACTCTTCGCCGCCGGCACCAGCAGCCGGGCCGGCGCCGAGGCATCGAGGCGCAGCGTTCCGAACTGGTTCGTCACGCCGATGCCGACGACCTTCGCCGCTTTCGCGGTCTTGAAGTGATAGGCCATCAGGTGGTCGGGATGGGTCTGCGCCGTCGGATCCTCGCCGTTCTTGTCGGCGGGCGCGCAGAGCTGCGTCGCTCTGTCGACGTCGACGGAGCGGGTCGCGAGCGCGTCCACCAGGCTCACGCCGGGCACCGCGGTGAACTTCGTGGTCTGTGGCGTCGTCATCGCGGTGTAGCAGAGGAAGTGATCGCAGCCGCCGATCGCGCCGACGCAGGAGCCGTTGGCGTCGCAGCGATCGTTCACGGTGCAGGCGTCGCCGTCCTCGCAAGCCGTTCCCGCCGGCTTCACCGGGTCGGAGCAGAGCCCCGTCTCGGGATCGCAAACGCCGACGTCATGGCACTGATCCGACGCGGTGCAGACCACCCCGTCGCACAGGCCGGGCGGCCCGACGATGCTGATCGTGTAGCTCTTGGTCACGTGCACCACGTCCGCGTCGGTCGCCTCGATGGTGAACGAGAAGAGGCCGGCCGCCGTCGGCGTGCCCGACAGCACGCCCGTCGCCGAGTCGATGCTCATTCCGGACGGCAGCGCGCCGGCGGTGACCGACGTCTGGTACGGCGTGTTGCCGCCGACGACGACGGTGCGATCCGGATAGGGCTGGTTCAAGTCGCCGTCCTGGACGTGGTCGATCAGACCGAGCACGGACTCGACGTTGAAGCCGGCCATCTGCGCGCCGATGTAGTCGCCGAGGATGGACCCGCCCGGCAGATCGCACTCCGGCTTGTACTTCGGATCCGCGGGATCGGTGATCGGCGGATAGTTGTCGCAGCTCGCCTCGTTGGTCTCGGGGTCGAGCGGTCCCGCGTACTTGTAGAACTCGTAGCGCCGGGTCACGACCTCGTCGCCGTTCGGAAGATCCTCGGCGGCGCCCACGAGGTCGTTGTTCTTGCCGGCCGGGTTCGCGAACTCGGTCTGCAGGATCTGCCACTCGACCTCGACCTCGTCCGGCTCGTTGTTCTTCCAGTCCTTGTCTCCGGGGACGAGCGGATCGGTGACGAGGTCCTTCAGCTCGACGTGCGCGTTGTTGTGCGACGTCGTGACGATCGACTTCACCCAGACGGCGTCGCCGAACTCCTTCGCGGGCACCTCCACCGGCTCGGGCGGAGCGAGGATGACGGCCTGCACCTGCGCGACCGGCTGCGCGGGTGCGGGCGGATAGTACGTCCACGTCGGCGTCGCGACGTTGACGGCGGGGCCGTGGATCAGGGTGCCCGGCGCGAGCGCGTCCTCGATGAGCCAATTGTACCGCACCACGGACGGCGCGCCGTAGTAGCCGACGCCGAAGTGCTCGCAGCCCTGGTTCACCGCCGGGTTCGTGCACATGTGCCCGCTGGTCGGCGACGGTGGCGTCGTCGGGACCGCGGTGAACGCCGAGAAGGTGTTGGTTCCGGTGCTGTACTTGGCCGCGTAACGGACGAACACCTTCGGATGGAGCGGGTCCGTGGTGTCCTCGGTGATCGCCGGCGTCCCGTAGTGGTTGTAGTCGTAAGTGTAGGTGATGTCCTTGCTGTGCACGTCGTCGAGCTCGATCTCGAAGCCGTGGCACTCCTGACCGGTGTCGTTGAACACGTCGAAGTTGTTCAGGTCGCCGTAGGCGGTGCTCGCCGTCGCCGGGCGTGCCGCCAATGCGACCATTCCGAGCGCGCACGCGAGCTGCGGCACCACGCGGCTCCACGTGGCGCTCGACTTCATCCGTCCTTCGCTTTTCATCGTTTTCATGAAGCCCCCTCGCTTCGGGTGAATGGGGCGCATGAAACGCAAGCGGTGTGCCTCGGGCATGCCCACTCGTTCCGTCGTCGGTTCTCACGTTCGGGAACGCAGAAACGCAGCAGCGGCGCGGAGAACGCGTCTCTGCGACGACGGGATTCTCGCGCCTGGCAAAGCTTCATCGCGCAATCCCTTGCGCGGTTGGGCCTTTTCACGCGCAAAGATCCGCGTGCGGGTCATTTCACGTGAGGGCGCTCGTCTCGACAGCCCGAATTCGGAGCATGCGTGCACGGCGGTCGGGATGGACGCGTGGTCGAGAGCCGCCCGTGTCCGATCGGCTCGCCATCGAACCGGCTGCGCGATCGCGCTCGCGTCGCACGGCGCGTTCGACTAGACGGGACGCTCGTCCACGACGCGGTCGAGCGAATGACGATGGCGACGCATTCGAACGAGTCCGGTACGCCCGGGGCGGGTGACGCCGGGGGCGAAGGCATCGTCACGCGGCAGCGGCTCGAGCGCTTCCGAGAGGACGGATACGTCGTCGTCCCCGGGCTCCTGACGGACGAGGAGCTCGATCGGTACGAAATGCTCGTGACGCGCGCCGTGCGCGAGCGAACCGCCGGCGACACCGTGCCGCTCGCACAGAAGAGCCGCTACCAGCAGTCGTTCGCGCAGTGCATGAACCTCTGGGAGGACTACGCGGACATCCGCCCGCTCACGTTCCACCAGAAGATCGGGCGCGCAGCCGCCGCGCTCCTTGCCGTGGACGCGGTTCGGCTCTGGCACGACCAGGCGCTCTACAAGCGCGCGGGCGGCCGCCCGACCGACCCGCACCAGGATCATCCGTACTGGCCGATCCGCGAGACGGCTTCCATCACCGCCTGGATCCCGTTCGCGGGGTCGACGATCGAGTCGGGCGCGATGGCGTACCTCCCGGGCTCGCACCTCGTGGGGCTCAGGAAGTTCGTCAACATCTTCTTCGGCGAGCCGCACGACATCCTGGCGGATCCCGAGGTCGCGCACATCGAGCCGGTCTGGGTCGAGGTGCCGAAGGGATCGGTCGCGTTCCATCATGGCTTGACGGTGCACCTCGCCGCCCCGAACACGACCGCGAGCGACCGAGCGGTGCACACGATCATCTACTTCCCCGACGGCAGCACGCGCGGCTATCCTTTCCCGCACTTCGCCGTCGATCGCGCCGGCATCGAGGTCGGGCAGCCGATCGACGGCGACGTCACGCCGATCGCGTGGCCGCGCGCCGAAGGCGACCTGCCGCCGGTCCCGGCGGTCCCGTTCACGCTTCCGGCGGGGCTCGCGAACACGGGCGCCGTGCCCGCCCGGTCGTAAGGGTCTCGCCCCGGCGAGCGCGGATGCCGCGCTGCGCCGACGCGCGGCGCGCTTGGCACATGGAGTCCGCTATTGCCGAGCGCGAACCGCGCGTGATAGTCGTCGCGCCCCTCGTCCCCGGATCGATGATCACCAGCCACGTGCCGCTCGACGGCAATCAGGCGGACGTTGCCCTCCTTCAGGCGCAGCGCGACCTCTACTTCTGCCTTCTGAACCTCGGCCTGAAGGACGACCTCGAGCCGTTCCTCGACGAGGCGCTCGCCCTCGTCACCCGCGCGGTCGGAGCGCATCAGGCCTACCTCGAGCTCGCGCCCCCGGGCGACGACGGCCGAGCGCAGCGCTGGTGCTCGCAGCACGGCTTCTCGCGCGAGGAGGTCGGACAGGTCCGGCTGAGCCTCTCGCGCGGGATCATCTCGGCGGCGCTCCAATCGGGCGAGACGGTCGTCACGCGCTCCGCGTGCCACGACGCGCGCTTCGGCAGCCGGGAGAGCGTGCATCGGGGGCGCATCGAGGCCGTCCTCTGTGCGCCGATCGGACAGCGACCGCCGATCGGCGCGATCTACCTCCAGCGGCGCTTCGAGCCGGGACCGTTCTCGGAAGATGACCGGGCGCGGGTCGAGATCTTCGCTCGCCATCTCGCGCCGTACGCCGACCGGCTGGTCGCGAAGCGGCTCGCCGCGAAGCGATGCGACCCGACCGGCCCGTTCCGCGAGCGCATGCGGCTCGACGGGGTGGTCGGATCGAGCGCGGCGCTCGCGGAGGTGGTGCGAGAGATCAGCCTCGTCGCTCCGCTCGACGTGGACGTCTTCCTCACCGGCCAGTCCGGCACGGGGAAGAGCCAGTTCGCGCGCGTCATCCACGACAACAGCCCGCGCGCCGGCCGCCCGTTCGTCGAGCTCAACTGCGCCGCGATCCCGGAGAGCCTCATCGAGAGCGAGCTCTTCGGCGCGCTGCCCGGCGCGCACTCGACGGCGTCGCGTCGCATCGACGGAAAGCTCTCCGCGGCGAACGGCGGCACGCTTCTCCTCGACGAGATCGGCGAGCTGTCGATCGCGGCGCAGGCGAAGCTCCTCCAGCTCATGCAGTCGCGGATCTACTATCCGCTCGGGAGCGCGAAGCCGGTCCGGGTCGACGTGCGGATCATCGCGGCGACCAACATCGACCTCGAAACCTCCGTCAAGGCGGGTCGGTTCCGCGAGGACCTCTACTACCGCCTTGCCGTCCTCCCGATTCGCCTGCCCGCGCTCGCGGAGCGGCGCGACGACATCCCCGATCTCGCGCGACACTTCTGCGCCCTCGCGTGCAGCCGGCATCGCCTGCCGCGGCTCGAGCTGTCGCCGCAGCTCCTCGACGCGCTCGCCGCATCGGAATGGCCGGGCAACATCCGGCAGCTCGCGCACGCCGTCGAGGCGGCCGCGATCCGCGCCGGCGGCGCCGGCCTTCTCCAGGTCGAGAAGTCGCACGTCTTCCTGTCGTCCGAGCCGACCCGGTCCGGCGACCCGCACGAGCCGCGCGCCGAGCGGAACGGCCGCCGCCTCACGTTCCAGGAGGCGACTCGCCGGTTCCAGGCGCAGCTGCTGCGCGAAGCCCTGGAAGAGACCGCCTGGAACGTGAACGAGACGGCGCGCCGGCTCGAGATCAACCGCTCTCACGTCTACGCGCTGATCCGCGGCTTCGGGATCGAGCGCCGGCGGTAGGCTCGGAGGCGAAGCGGGACCGGACGCCGGCTTCTCGAATGTAGACGCGTGTCCGGAATCTCCGACGCAAAGGCACGAGGCCTCGCGATCCGAAGAGCGGAAGCGGCGCGCCTCGCCGACCCCGCGTTCGAGGCGAAAGCTCCGCCCGCCGGCTCCTCGATCGAGATGCCGGGGCTCCCGTCCCGCTATCGCGTCGGCGCGGTCCTCGCGGACACGCGGCGGAAGCGGATCCACCTCGCGACCGACACGGTCCTCGGCCGTGAGGTCGTCGTCGCCGCGATCGACGCGCGTGCCGACTCGGCCGATCCCGGCTCGACCGAGCACCCGGAGGTGCAGGCGCATCTCTTGCTCGGCGACCACCCGAACATCGCGACGGTCTACGAGACGGTGGAGACGTCCGAGAAGCTGCTGGTCGTCAGCCGCTACTACGAGGGCGGCGACCTCGCGACGTATCTCGACGAGTGTCCCGAGCGGCGTCCGCCGCTCGAGAAGGCGGTCGAGATCGCGGTACACGTGTGCCGCGGGCTCGAGCACGCGCACGGCCGCGGAGTCGTTCACGGCGACGTCAAGCCCGAGAACATCTTCCTGAGCGGCGATGCGGGCACCGCGGTGCTGGGAGACTTCGGCCTCGCATCCATCGAGCGCGGCGGCGAGCGAACGTTCGATGAAGCGTGGGCCGAGCTCGACGGCACGCCCGCGTACATGGCTCCGGAGCGGATCGGCGGCGGCACCGTCGAGGCGCGCTCGGATCTCTACGCGCTCGGCTGCGTCCTCTACGAGATGGCGACCGGCACGCGGCCGTTCGGCGACGGCGACGCGACCGAGATGCTGCGCCGGCACGAGCTCGTCGTCCCGGAAGCACCCGTCTTCCGGAACCCCGCGATCCCGATCGCGTTGAACGATCTCATCCTGAAGCTGCTCGCGAAGGACCCGGAAGCGCGTCCCTCGTCGAGCCGCGACGTGCGCGCCGCGCTCGAGGGCATCTTCTTCACGCAGATCCCGGTCGCCGCCGACTTCGACCCGGAGGCGGTCCCCGATGTCGGCAGCGCGGCGGAGCCGCCGCTCGTAGGGCGCGATTCGGAGCTCGAGGTGCTGCTGCGAGCGCTCGGCCGCGCCGAGACCGGGAGGCCGAGCGTCGCACTCGTCGCGGGCGAGCCCGGCATCGGCAAGACCCGGCTCCTCCACGAGCTCCGGCGGCGCGCCGAGGCGCGCGGCGCCTTGACGCTCTTCGGCGAGGGCCGGAACGACGCGCCGATCCCGTACCACGCGGTCGTCGATGCCCTGCTGCCGATCGCCGGCCACCTCGCGGACCTTCCGATCGAGGACGCACGCCACGTGCGCCGCCTCCTCCAGATCGACGATCCCGGGTCGGCGGCGGACGGCCGCTCCGAGCCCGACCGCGACCGCGCGTTCATCGCGGTCGCGCGCGCTCTCCTCGCGATCTCGCAGCGCCGTCCGATCGTCGTCGTCCTGGACGACCTGCACTGGGCCGACTCGGCGTCGATCGACCTCCTGGGAGACCTGGCGCTTCGGCTGGCGGGCGTGTCGACCCGCGCCGAGGGCCGCGTGCTCGTCGTCGCCGCGTTCCGGACGGTCGAGGACGACCATCCGCTATCGCGCGTCGCGCACCGCATGGACGAGGAGGTGGATCACGAGCGCCTCGTGCTCGGCCCGCTCGACGAGGCCGCGATCCACGAGGCTCTCGCCGGGATCGGCGTCGCGCGCCCCTCGAGCGAGCTCGTTCACACGATCCGGAAGAACACCCACGGAAATCCACTGTTCATTCGGGAGCTCGTGGCATACCTGGAGCGCCGCGGAGCGCTCGCGAACGGCGGCGCGAGCCGGCTGGCCGCGATGCTCGCGGCCGACGTCTCGGTCCCGGCGACGATCGGAACGGCGATCGCGATGCGCGCGCGGAACCTCGGGCGTCCCGCGCGGGAGCTCGTCTCGACCGCCGCGATCCTCGGCGGGCGGTTCCAGGTCGACACGCTCGCCGCGGTCATCGACCGACCGGCGAGCGTGCTCGCGCCGTTGCTCGACGAGGCGGTGCGGAAGGGCGTGCTGCACGCGGACGCGGCGCGCGCGTATCGCTTCTCCCACCCGCTCGTCCACGAAGTGCTCTACCGCTCGACGCCGTCCGAGCAGCGCGAGGCGCTGCACCTCGAGATCGCGCGAACGCTTCGGCGACTCCGCGGCGCCGGGAGCGACGCGTCCGTCATCGAGGTCGCCCATCACCTGCTGCGCGCGGGGAAGGAGGCGACTTCTTCCGACGACGTCGTCTCCTTTTCCAGAATGGCCGGCGAGCGCGCGCTCGCGAGCTACGCCTGGTGCGAGGCGGCGGACTTCCTCCTCGCGGCGATCGAGGCCGGCGAGGCGACCGGCGAGCTGTCGGTCGGCGAGCGCGCCGAGCTGCACCGGCAGATCGGCTACGCGTACTTCAATCGCTACGACGCCGAGTCGTGCCTCAGGCACTTCGACGCCGCCGTGAGCGGCTTCCGCGAAGCGGACGACGCGGTCGGCCTCGCGCGGGCCCTCACCGACCGAACCCGCACCGCGGTCGTGTTCGGACGCGTCAACTACGGAGCGCTGGCCGACGTCCGACCGCTCGAGGACGCGCTCCAGCGCCTCCCGGCGAACCAGTCGCTCCTGCGCGCGCGCGTCCTCGGGACGCTGGCGGAAGCGTACTGGGGCGCGCTGCAATCGTCGCGCGCCCTCGCGCTCTCGAGCGAGGCGATCGACCTCGCGCGCGCGGGGCGCGACGATCGCCTGTGCGCAGAGCTGAGCCTCCGGGTCGCGATGTCGCACCTGCAGAGCCTTCGCCTGCGCGAAGCTCTGGACGCATGGTCCGCCGGACTCCACCACGCGCGACGCGCCGGCGACCTCCTCGGCGTCGAGCGCTGCCTGCACCGAATCCCGCTCGTCCTGTTCCAGATGGGCCGGCTCGACGAGGCGACCGCGACCGTCGTCGAGGCGCAATCGGTGAACTCGCTCGTCGGCAACACCGGCGACGCGTCGTGGGCGCTCGCGCTGCTCGCCGGCGTCGCGGTCGTCCGCGGCGACGTCGAGTCCGCCGAGCGACATGCGCTCGATGCGATCGCGCTCTCACGGCGCGCGCACTACCCGTGGTCCGGCTCGTACGCGCTCACCTCGCTCGCCGCGGCGCGCGCGCTGCGAAGCGACTGGGAGGGCGCGCGTCAAGCCGTGCGCTCGACGATCGAGCCGGGCTACCTGATCGAAGATCCCTCCGCGTTCCAATCCGGCTGCGAGCAGCATCTCCTGCTGCTCGACGCGTACGAGGAGGGCCGCCTCTTTCCCGATGCCCGGATCGCGGAGCTCGCGACGCCGCCGACCGACGACACGGGCTTCGACATCGCGGTCGTTCCCAAGCTGTGCGCGCACGTGGAGATCGCGCACGCGGCGCAGCGTCCGGACTTGATCGACGGCGTGCCGGCCGCGCTCGCGCGCGCGCGCGAGCGCGGCGTCGTCTTCTCGATCGGATGGCCGCATCTCCTCGTGCGCATCGAGGGGCTGGCCGCCTTCTTGCAACGCCGCTGGGTCGAAGCCGAGCAGTACTTCGAAGAGGCTTCGCGACTCAGCCGGTCGCTCGGGGCCCGCCCGGAAGGCGCACGGACGGCGATCGATTACGCGGAGATGCTGACCGTCCGAAACGAGCCCGAAGATCGAATGCGGGCAACGCTGATCTTGGAGGAGGCCGCGGAGCAGATTCGTGGGTACTGCCATGACACCGAACGCCTGCGCGCGGACAAGCTCGCGGCGTTCCTGGTTTCCTGACCCGAGCGGCCAGGAGAGGGGATCATGTCATGCCCGAGTCTCTGTTCCTCATCACCAAGGGCAGGATCATCACCAACGCAGACCTGAACCTGAGACACCCCACACACGCGCTGTACGAGGGATTGCGCGCCATTCCGCGCATGAGCGATCGCGCCGCGCTGCCGGAGTTCGGCGTGCTCCGCGAGAGCGACAAGCCGCACGTCGACGACGAGTTCTTCGGGAAGAAGTGGTGGCCGGAGATCCAGCACAAGGAGGACATCGTCCGTGAGGGCTACCTGAAGGCGATGAAGCTGAGCCTCGCGCACGCGATCCAGAAGCCGATCGTCTCGTACTGGATCACCGGCCTTCCGAAGTTCGAGGTGATGGTCGCCGAGTCGGATCACCAGATCACGGTCTTCCTGCTGACGCCGCTGCCGCCGGAGCCGCAGCTGCCGCCGGCCGAGAAGACCTACGACGAGAACCTCTGGCTGATCGCAGCCGAGGAGCGCATCGCCGAGCTGCGGGACGCCCACCCCGCGGCCTACGAGATGGCGAAGCTCGAGGAGCCGACGACGACCGTCGGCATCCGCTGCTTGCGCGCGAAAGGATTCTGACCGAGGGCACGGCGCCCGGCATGTGCGCGCGGGACGGTGGATCGCGCGGTCGACCGCGCCGGACGCGCATGCCGGGCGCCGGTTCGGGCGTCGCCGTCGGTCGACGGGACTCGGCTCGCCGCCAGGCACCGCGGATCGCCAGGCCTGCGCGGGAGCGGCGACCACCGCGGGGGTGCGTCCTCGCGGCGTCGTCCCCCCGCGCAGACGCCGGCGACTACCAAATGGTGGTCGCGAAACGAACGAGAGTGAACGCGTGCGAGCCGCGACGTCGACCGGGGTTCTACCCGCAACCATTTCTCCGCCGTTTCTCGTCTTTCTCCGCCGTTTCTCGTCGCTCCAGGCGTGAGGCTTCTCCTTCCATCGTGAGGGGCCGCCTCGCGCCTGCTGCGCATGGACACCACGATCGGGGACGAGCTCGCGACGACCGCCGCGCTCGAGGAGCGGCTCGTCGCCGCGACGACCGGCGCGCTCGAGCTGTTCGGCGTCCATCTCGGCGATCGGGGCGGCATCGACGCGCGCTACGCGCGCGAATGGCTCGAGCAGCAAGCGGTCGCCGGGATCCTCGGGGTCGACGTCGCGCGCCTTTCAGCGGGCGATCGGCTCAGCTCCCCACGAAGCGCACCGGCGGCATGGCCGCGACGCAGCCGCCGTCGGGCGCGTGCGACGGATCGTCGACGAACGCGGCCATCAGCTGCATCGCGCAGCTCGGCTCGCCATCGCTCCCGGCCTGCTGTGTGAGGACGACGTGGCCGAAGCCCGGGAACTGGAAGAGGTGGCTGTTCGGGAGCGTCTCGGCGGCGAGGCGACCGTACGCGGGCGGCGTATTCGGGTCGTACTCGCCTGCGAAGACGAGCGTCGGGACCTCGCTGTGGACCGGCTCCTTCTCGACCGGGTCGGGCTCGGGCAGCCCGAAGTGCGGGCACGCTCGCATCCACGCGTCGGGCACCGCGAACGCGTGCGCGATCCTCGGCTCCACCATCGCTTGCTCCGCTGCGGCGCGAGCGGGATCGATGAACGGCTCCGCCTCGTTGCAGAGCACGGCGTTCTGGACACCCGGGGAGTAGAGCGCCGGAGCCGCGACCGCACCGAGCGCGACCGTCAGCAGCGACGTGTCGCCGGCCGCCGTGGTGGTGACGAAGATCGGCAGGAACGGGATCAGCCGGGCGCTCTGGAAGGCGGACTCGGCGAGCCGGATCAGGCGGTCGCCGTTGATGATGACCGGGAACGGCTCGTTCGTCTCCGGATCGGTCGGGTGGACCGTGAGCGGCTCGCGGTCGAGCCGATCGACGAGGTCGAACGTCGCCCGCCGGAGGTTCGGGTAGGTGCGATTGCAGTCGGGGTCCGCAGCGCACCCGTCGAGCACGCGTTCGAACGACTGCTCGACCGCGCTTCCCGTCTTGACGAACGGCGCCTGCGGCGGAACGACGGAGTCGAGCACGGCGCTCCGGATGCGCGCCGCCGGGAGGTCGCGCAGGGCCGTCAACGCGACGCGCGTGCCGTACGAGAGGCCGTAAAGGTTGAAGCGGTCGTACCCGAGCGCGGTCATCAGGTCGGCGATGTCGCGCGCGGTCGCCGCGCTCGAGTAGCCGGCGAGGTCGTTGCCCTCGCGCACGAGGCGGTCGTTGCAGGCGATGAAGATGGTCGTGTCGATGTCGGCGTCCTCGTCGGTCGTCGTGAGGATGCCGAGCGCGTCGCGGTAGCGCTGCACCTCCGGACAGCCGAGCGCCGGCTGCGAGCGGCCGCTGCCGCGCTGGTCGAAGATCACGATGTCGCGCTTCGACTGGATGGGCGCGGCGAAATCGGCGGTCCACGTCGGGAGGATGCCGTCGAGCGCCCACTGTCCCGGACCGCCGCTCAGGAGAACGAGCGGGTCGGGCTCCGGATCCGCTCCTGTGGCGGCCAGCTTGACGACCGCGAGCCGGATCGTCCGGCCTTCCGGACGGCTCCGGTTCTCCGGCACCGTGAGCCACCCGCACGCGACGTTCGCCGGATCCTGACCGTCCGGTATCTCGATCTCGCAGGCCGCGGGCTCGAAGGTCGCGACGAAGGGAGGGGTCGCGCCGTCCCCGCCCTTGCCGCCGCAGGCCGCCGAGAAAACGCACCCCGCGACGAGAGCAAGGGCCGCCGCCGTGCGGCGACGCGAGGCCTGGGCGGTGTTCGGGACTGTCATCGTCGTTTCTCCTGGTGCCGCGCGCGGGCGGCTTTCGGCCCCTTCCGACGGCGCGGAACGTACTCGGGCGAGCGCTCGGAAGTCTTGGGCAAACTCAGGGATTTCTCAGGGAAGTGGCCCGAGAACCGCCCGGCGGCGAGGCGTGTCACGAGACGGCGATCGTGCGATGGTATTGCGCTCGATCGTTCGGCACGGAGGAGCGCGATGACGGAAAGACGTGACACCCCGGAGCAGGCGGAGTTCCGCGAGTACTGCCGGCGGTGGCTGGAGGAGAACCGGCCGCCCGCGCCAGCGTTTCGCATGCCGGTGTCGGCGATCGAGATCACCGGCGAGGAGCAGAGGCGCTACTTCTCCGACTGGCAGCGGAAGTGCCACGCGGCCGGCCTCGTCGGCGCCGACTATCCGAAGGAGTACGGCGGCGGCGGCCACAAGGGCTTCCAGACCGTCGCGTCGCAGGAGCTCGGACGGTCGGGCGCGCCGTTCATGATGAACGTGATCGGCCTCAGCATGGCGGCCCCGACCATCCTCGTCCACGGCACGGAGGCGCAGAAGCGCCGCTTCCTCCCTCCCCTCCTCTCCTGCGACGAGGTCTGGTGCCAGGGCTTCTCGGAGCCCGGCGCGGGCAGCGATCTGGCGAGCGCGCAGACCGCGGCGGTCCGGGAAGGCGACAACTGGATCGTCGACGGTCACAAGGTCTGGACGAGCCTCGCGCACTTTGCGGACTGGATGATCCTCCTCGCGCGCACGTCGCGCGACGACAAGTACAAGGGGCTCACGTACTTCATCGCCCCGATCCGGGGTGCGAAGGGCGTGACCGTGAGGCCGCTCGTCAAGATGACGGGCGAAGCGGGCTTCAACGAGGTCCTCTTCGACCACGTCGTCATCCCGGACGCGCAGCGCCTCGACGAGGTCGGCAAGGGATGGACGGTCGCCATGACGACCCTCACCTACGAGCGCGGCGCCGCGGAGGGCGCCGGGAGCGGCGGCGGTCCTTCGCTCGAGGACCAGGTGCAGGCGCTGATCGCGCTCGCGAAGCGGACGCCGCGCGCCGGCGCGACCGCATGGGACGACGCGGTCGTGCGCGACAAGATCGCGCGCATGGCGATTCGCGTCGAGGCGATGCGGCAGAACGCGCGCCGGGCGCGCGTCGAGACGCTGACCGACCACCCGATGCGCATCCCCCTCCAGAGCAAGGTGCAGCTGACGGAGCTGCACCAGGACCTCGGCGCGCTCGGGGTCGAGATCGCGGGCCCGCACTCGACCCGCTACCTCGGCGACGAAGCGGCGCCCGACGGCGGCGCCTGGCCGCACGCGTACATGAACTCCTACGGCATGACGATCGCGGCCGGCTCCAACGAGATCCAGCGGAACATCCTGGGCGAGCGCGTCCTCGGCCTCGCGAAGTCGAAGTAGCGGGAGAGGAACGATGGCGCTCAGCAAGGACTTCGGCTTCGGTGCCGACGAGCAGCTCGTGCGCGACCAGGCGCGGCGCTTCCTGCGCGACAGCGTCCCCGCGGACCGCCTGCGATCGATGGTCGCGCGCGATCACCACGAGGCGTACGAGAGCGCGCTCCAGCCCGCCCCGTGGGACGAGGGCGTGTGGAAGCAGATGGTCGAGCTCGGCTGGACGGCGCTCGGCGTCCCGGAGGACGCGGGCGGGCTGGGCGCCAAGGCGATCCTCCGCGCGACGATCGCCGAGGAGATCGGCCGCGTCGCGCTGCCCTCGCCGCTCCCCGCGACGCTCGCGGCGACCGCGGTCCTGCGAGCCGCCGGCGCGAGCGCCGCGCTCGCGCGCATCGCGGCCGGCGAGCCCGTCACGCTCGCGGTCACGCCGGAATCGGGGTCGTGGGATCCCGACGACGCCGGCGTCGCGGCGCGCGGCTCGGGCTCGGACGTCTCGCTCCACGGCCGCGCCGCCTTCGTGCAGGACGCCCGCAAGTGCCGCCGTCTGGTCGTCGCGGCGCGCGGGCCGGGCGGAATCGGCCTCCACGTCGTCCCGATCGATGCGCCCGGCGTGACGGTCGCGCCCGATCGCATCGTCGACCTCACGCGCGATCAGGCGACGGTCGCGTTCGACGGCGTCCGCGTCGCCCCCGGCGACGTCGCGGCGCCCGACGGCCGGGGCGCGGCCGCCCTCCGCGACGCGCTTCCCGAGATCCTGACGCTTCTCGCCGCCGACCTCTGCGGCGCCGCCGAATGGCAGCTCCAGACGACCGCCGAGTACGCGCGCACCCGTGTCCAGTTCGAGCGCCCGATCGGCTTCTTCCAGGCCGTCAAGCATCCGCTCGTGAACGTCATGATGGCGATCGACGGCGCGCGCTCGCTCACCTACGCCGCCGCCTGTGCCATCGACGAGGACCCGGCCGACGCGCTCCGCCTCGCCCGCATGGCGAAGGCGGCCGCGTCGGACGCCGGCGCGTTCGCGTCGGATCGCTCGGTGCAGCTGCACGGCGGCATCGGCTTCACCTGGGAATGCGACGTCCACCTCTGGTTCAAGCGGCAGAAGCACAGCGAGCAGCTCTTCGGGAACGCGCCGGTGCAGCGCGCCGAGCTCGCGCGCATGCTCGCGTCCGGCTGATCGTCTTCCCCCGCTGCCGCTCGCGCGCTGCGATGGCGAGCCGCATGCCGACCGCACGGGAGCGTGCGATCTGGACCGAAGTACGGAAATCCCGTACAAACGTTCAACCGTGCGGATCCCGAAGGACACGCGCGCGCTCAGCGGGCCCGAGCGGCGACGCCGGAAGATCCTCGACGCCGCGCTCGAGCTGATCGGCGAGGGCGGACCGGACGCGATCACCCATCGCGCGGTCGCGGAGCGCGCGCAGGTCGCGCTCGGATCGACGACGTATCACTACCGCTCGCGCAACGAGCTCCTGCGCGCCGCCTTCCGCCATTACCTGACGGAGGCGACGGCGATCCTCACGGCTGCAGCGGCCGACGCGCGCTCGCCGCGCGCGACGATCGACGACGTCGCCGAGCTCGCCGCCGAAGCGGCGCGCCGCGGGGCGAACGACGCGAGGCTCGTTCGCCCGGAGTACGAGCTCATCCTCTCGACTCCCGGTGATCCCGAGCTCGCACGCGATTTCCTCGCGTACGAGCGCGCGCTCGAGAGCGGGCTCGCGGTGGTGCTGGAGCGCCTCGGGGTCGCGCGACCGAACGACGCGGCGCGGACGGTCATCGACATGGTCCGCGGCTTCGAGCTCGAGCGATTCGCGCGGCCGAAGGCGGACCCGAAGGACCTGAGGCGCCGCGTGCGCTCGCTGGTCGAGGCGCTCGCGGCTCCGGGCCGCGGTTCCCGCGTCGGCAAAGGCACTCGAACGAGGCGGACCGGATAGGCGCACGTCGCGCGAGCGGAAAGGGGTGGAGCGATGGATGGGGCGGATCGGGCGGGTCGGGATGGATGGCGCATGACGCGACGTGGCTTCCTCAGGGCTGCATCGGCGACCTCGGCGGCCTACGCGCTCGGATGCGGCAACTCGAGCACGTCGTCGCCGGGGAGCGGACCGTTCGACGTGGCGGTCGTCGGCGCCGGTCCGGCCGGGATCGGCGCGGCGAGGATGCTGCGTGCGCGCGGCAGGAGCGTCGTCGTGTTGGAGGCGCGCGACCGGATCGGCGGCCGCGCGCACAGCGACAACGACTCGTTCCCCGAGATCCCCGTCGACCTCGGCGCGGAATGGTTCATCCAGGTCGTCCCGACGGGCCCCAGCACCACGCGGAACCCGTTGTACGACGAGGCCATCGCGAGCGGACGGGCGAAGGAGCTCGGGATCACGGCGGATCCACAGAACGTCCGGTTCTACGCCGGGCCCCGAACGCTCGGCACGGACGAGCAGGTCGCAGAGCCGCTCGCGACGGCCCTCGCGCTGAATGCGGCGATATTCGCCTACGGCGCACAGAGCGGCTGCGACCCCAGCGCGTGCGACCCGACGGCTTTCGCCGACGTCTCCGCGGAAGAAGCGGCGCGCCAGGCGGGCGTCCTTCCGTCGCTGCCCTGGTACGACTGGGCCGCCGCTCCCACCGTGAACGAGGCGGGAGCTCCGCTGTCCGAGCTCTCGGCCCTGGATCTCTGGCTCCTCGCGAGCGGGGACGCGCCCCCGGGAGGCGACCCCGATCACTTCCTGATCCGCTCGGGAATGGGCAACTACATCAGCTCGCTCGGCGAAGACCTGCCCGTCGAGCTCGATACGCCCGTGACGTCCATCGACTGGGGCGGATCCGGCGGGGTGATTCTCGCCACGCCGGCCGGCACGGTACGCGCGAAGGCCGTCATCGTCACGGTCCCGATGGGCGTCCTCGCGAGCGAGCAGATCGCGTTCTCGCCGGGATTGCCGAGCGTGTACCTCGCGACGTTCGATCAGCTCCCGATGTCCGCCGTCGAGAAGACGTGGCTCCGGTTCTCCGAGCGCGTCTTCGACGTGACCGACGATCGGATCTACCTCGGGCAGATCCTCCGCAACGACCGCATCCCGCCCGGCGTCCAGTTCAACTTCTTCGGGACCGACGTGATGGCCTGCATCGTCGGCGGGGACGTCGCGCGCGGCCTGGCTCGGGACGGTCGCGACGCTCTCGTCGACTTCGCGATGCAGTCCGCGGCCGATCTGTTCGGACCGCTCCCGCCCGGCGTCACCGTGACGGCGACGACGAGCACCTGGACGAACGACCCCTACTCGCGCGGCTCCTACACGCACGCCGTGCCGGGCGGCGTCGGCGCGCGGCTGACGCTTGCGAACGACGCCATGGCGGCGTCGCTCCTCGGCAACCGCGTCTTCTTCGCGGGCGAGGCGTGCGCCTCTGACGGCACGTGGCTCCCTGCACGGAGCGTACTTGAGCGGACAGCGCGCCGCGTCCGCGGCGCTCGCAGCGCTCTGAGGGGGACGCGTCGCGCTACTGCTCGGTCGCGCTGATCACCAGGCCGCTCGCCTCGAGCTCGTCGAGGACCTCCTGGACCTCGGCCACCGGAAGCCCGAGCAAGCGCGCGACGTCGTGCGCCGTCGACGCGAGGCTCAGGCGGAGGACGGCGAGGACCGCGTGATGGACTTCTCCCATCGCGCTATCTCGCCAAGCCCATCTGCTTCAGCTCTTCGAGGATGCGCTCGACCTCTTCGAGCGTGAGCCCGGTGAGCGCCGCGATCTGCTGCTCCGTCGCGCCGGGACGAGTCTTCCGGACGAGCAGCACGAGCTCCTGGACGTCGCTCAGGAAGCGACTCATCCCGCTCGCCGTCCGAGCGCAGCGAGGCCGCTTGCAGCACCACGAAACATCGATTGCTCGCCTCCCGCTCGCGCCCCCGCGCGAGCATGCCGGCGCCGGCTCGGTCGCCGGGTGGCTGGTCGTCGGTTGCTACGGAAGGCGATGCGGGTCCGGTATCGGGGATTCCCCGAGTCGGGATCAGGCAAATTCCGACCGGCGCGCCGCGCGTCGATCTCCGCGGCCCGTCTCGGGCTCGTCGCCGAGACGGGCGCGCGGAGGAGGCGGAAGCATCAGGGGTCGTGCAAAAGGCGTTGACGTGGCGCGAAGCGCTCGGGCGGCGCCGGTTCACCCGCGCTCGAAGGGTCGGCCGCGGCACGCTGGGCAACGGTATCGCGCGAAGCGTGCGACCCGTGCGCCAGGGACGGCACCCACCGGTCGCGGCGCTCTCGCCGGCCTGGCGGCGCCCGAGCGTCGGTGCGCCCTCCGGGCGACGCGGCGGTCTCTCGCCTGACCCAGCCGGCTCGCGATCAGCGCGCGGCCGCGCCGCGCCGTTCCGACCTCTCGAGCCGAGTCACCTCGCCGGCCGGCGCGCGATCGGACGCTCGATCGCCGCGGTCCCGAGCGACGAGCCGCGCGTCGAGCGACCACGGACCCGGGCCGGCCATGAGCAGGAACGCGCAGCTCATGAGCTGAGCGTACTCGGATCGGATCTCGTGCAGCACGGCCCAGATGCCGACCTGTGGCGGGACCGGCGGCGGCGGCAAGGGCGACGTGCCGAGGAAGAGGCGCGGCTTCGTCGAGAGCATCGCGACGACCATCTCCACGACGAGCGGGATCGAGATCAGCCGCGTCCCGATCCCCACGATGAGCGCGATCCCGCCGACGATCTCCAGGACGCCGACGAACGAAGCCGTGAATTCCGGAAACGGCATCGCGAGCTTCGTGAATCGACCGACCCCCTGATTCGCATAGACGAATTTCAGGATCCCCTCCCAGAGGAAGACCGCGCCCGCCATCCAGCGGATGGCGACGGTCGCGCGCGGTCCGTCGATCGGCGGGTGCAGCAGCCATTCTCTCCATCGTGCGGTCGTCATCGGTCACCTCCTACGACCGATACACCGGACGCCGCCTCGCGGATGGGATGCGACCGCCTTCGCGCCCGCGCCCCGAGTAGCGAGCCGCTACTCGAAAGGTAGCGCCGACCTCCCGAAAGCGACGCCGGGCGTGCACGCCGCGCGGCGGCGAACCGCGCGTCGCATCTTCAAATCATCCGGACGGCAAGGCGTCCGCGACGAAAGGGAGGAAACGGCAATGTTTCGCACGATTCGTTCGCTCACGGAGCTCGGGCTCGGCGCCGGGACCGCGGTCATGCTGATCGCGTGCTCGTTCGGATCGCCGATCGGATTGGATACGCCGGGGGACCTGTACGAGATTCTCAACACGGCGCCGTACGCACAGCCGTACGACAGCGACCGGTGGACTGCGTTCAACGACGAGCGGCTGCGCGTCGACCACGGCTACAGCTGCATCGCCGCCGACCGTGCCGCCAGCAAGCGCGTTCTCGGAGTCCGGGTGATGGAGCAAGCCCCGATCCCGGAGAACTACGACGCGACGGTTTTCATGAACGGCTGGAACGCGGACTACCAGAGCAAGGATCATCACGTCATGGGCTTGGGCGGGGTCATCTTCAACGTCCGCAACATCGACGGACAGCTCTTCTGGGATGCGGGCGGCGTCCTGAGCGACCGGAAGGGCGACGACGCGTACGAGTGGTGCTACAACTACGACATCGTCTACTGGCCGACGAACTCGACCCAGTTCGACATCCGCGCCACGCATTCCGATCCGAGCGGCAAGCTGCTGTTCGTCGAGGGCGAGATCCAGGACTCGTTCGCCGTCCACACGATTCGGGGAACCTTCACCTCCCCGAACCAGAAGGTGCCGCGCGCCGCGTTGCCGGCGGGAATGGCGATGGCCTACGACCACGGCGACCACCACGTCGCGCAGCTGGGCTTCGTGCTCGGCGACCAGTCGATCTCCGGCAAGACGCTCAGCTGGGAGTCGACCGCGATCCTCAAGGACAAGGCGAGGAGGCGCCGCTACCAGTCGGCGGCGGCGGTGAGCATCCTGAGCGGCCGCAACATCAAGGTGACGAAGCCCGCACAGGTGGGGGTCCTTTCGAACGACGTCTACCTGCCGCAGCCGAACGGGATCGACCTCGAGCCGCGTGCCACGGCGTCGTGCGGAAACGTCCAGCTCGGCGGCCCGCTGACCGTGGTCCGGAACTACGCGATCACCGGCCTCACGTCGCACTACGCGATCCCGATGCTCACCGGCTTCGAGCTCTCGTACAGCTGCAGCGACCAGCACGTGAAGTACGTCGGCGCGAAGCTCAAGGACTGGACGTACCAGCCGCCGGTCGATGGGCAGACCGGCACTCTCTACTACCAGGTCGAGACGATGCTGACCGACAAGGACAAGATTCCGGGCATGAACGATCAGGTGGAGGTGAGCGTGCTCGGCATCAACCGCCTCGGCCAGGGATAGTTCAACGAGGGGATCGATCCCCTCGCCCCGTTCGGCAAAGCCCGAGCCGTGCTCGGCGGGCGGCCGGCGGCGGAGGTCGGGATCGCGCCGCGACGGTGCGCCGCGCGGAACGCGATCCGGGCACGAGCCCGGCAGGCCCTCGATCGGCGGGGTCTCCCGGGCTCGCATGCGTCTCGCGCCCGGAGTGGCTCCCGGGCGCACGATGGGCGTGTCGGCCTATTGCATCGAGCAGGCGCAATGTTCATGATTTTCTAAACATACGGAATGTACGCATTGTACGTGATTTCCGCGCGGAGGTCCCGCGCAAGGAGTGGTGCCCGTGCCGAACGTCGTCCAACAGCACAACGTGCCCGCGGCCATCGCCTCCGTCAGCGGCTTCGATCGCCCGGACTACGTCGACCTCTTCACGATCCCGACCGACGGCGCTGCGGGCAGGTCTCCCGAGGAGTGGACGCGCGCAGCGGTCGACGCCGCAGACCTCGGCGGCCAGTTCGTGTGGCGCGTCCTGTGCGGCCTCCGTCTCGACGTGCGGCCTTCGCCGGACCGAGTCGGCGGCTGGACGATCGCGGGTCGCGGCGACCGCTGGATCCGGGCCGAAGCGTCGTCGTGGTTCATGACCGCCCATCTCGTCCTGTACGTCGAGGACGGCCGGCTTTCGGTCGCGACCTTCGTCCGCTACGAGCGGCCGATCGCTGCGGTCATCTGGGGGCGTCTGCTCTCCGCCGGCCACCGCTCGCTGATGCCCGGCCTGCTGGGCGCGACGGTCGGGCGCATGCGCCGCGCCGCGAACGGTCGCTCGTGAGGCTCCCGAGCTCCGCCCACGAGTCGCGTCCGTGGGTGATCTCGCGGATCGCGCCCGATTTCACGCTGCTCGACGTCTGGGCTCTCCCGGTGCGAGGCGGCCCGGAGGATCGAGATGCCGCGCTCGAGGTCTTGACGTCGCTCGATCCCGCCGCGGCGGACTGCGCCGCGAGTCGGGCGCTGTTCCGGTTGCGGTTTCGCCTGGGCGCCTGGTTCGGATGGGACGATGCCGCGGAGAAACGACCGATCCCCGGGTGCACCGAGACGTCGCTGAGCGCTCGTCTCCCCGACGCCCTGCGGGGAAGCGCGAACGGGACGGCGATGAGCTCCGCGGTCCGACGAGCGGCCGGCGGCTTCACCCCGCTCTATCGGACGCGCGACGAGTGGGCCGCCGAGATCTCGAACGCCACGGTCCACGGCGTTCTCCACCTCGCATGGGTCGACGAAGGCGACGGCCGCCACCGGGCACACATGGCCGTCTACGTGAAGCCGCGCGGAACGCTCGGCGAGCTCTACCTGCTGCTGATCCAGCCGTTCCGCCACCTCGTCGTCTATCCGGCGCTGATGCGCCAGCTCGAGCGCGCCTGGGACGCTCGTCGCTCGGCGAGATCGATCGAGGCCGGCGGCTTCTAGTCCGCGCCCACGCCGGGGCCGCGTGCACCGGCTGCGGAGCTCGCCGCGCGAAGCTCGTCGTCGGTGAACCGCCGCGCGTCGTATCCCCCGGCCGAGCGATACGGCACCATCAGCGCCGGCCGATTGCCGAGCTTCCGCGCGAGCTCGACCGGGACGTCGCGCAGGCGCTCTGCATCCAGGTCCGCCTTGACGAACGCGGCCACGTACGCGGGAAACCCGGCGAGGCGCGCAAGCCCGCTCGGCGCGCCCGCGCGACTCGCGTGCTGGTCGATGTACGCCTTCATCCGGTAGCTCTTCCAGAACCGGAAGCGCGGCAGGTCGGCGAAGAGCCGTGGTCGCCGCGGCGCGAGGGCCAGATCGTAGTGGAGCCTGTCCGCGGCCGAGCGCGTCCGCGCCCACTCGTCGAGCAGCGCGCCGGGAACGGGAAGGCCGACGTCGGTCCTCAGGTACGAGAACGCGTCGCGCATGTGGAGGCGCGCGTGGAAGCGGCCCGCGAGCGCGTCGATGCGCTTCCAATCGATCTCGCTGCTGCGCGCGATCATGAACGCGTCCGTTACCCAGCGGAGGAGCGGGAAAGGCGCCCAGCTGTACGCGTTCTGGCTGAGCCGCGCGCCGTGCATGCAAGCATGGAACAGCTCGTCGGTCGCCGCGAGCGCGTACGCCGGTCGGCCCTGGTGATCGATGCGCTGCGCGCTTTCCCAGAAGGGCCGATCCGCGTCCGCCCTCCGCTGCGGCCAGAGCGCGTTCCAGTGCAGATCGAGGTTGACCTGATCGCGCACCAGGGACACCGCGTGCGCGTAGTGGACCAGGACGCTCGGGGGCGTGCGCTTGACGGGGCGCCATCCTTCCCGCTGGAGCACGGCGACGGCGCGCTCGGCCTCGCGGTGGGGGACGAGGACGTCGATGTCGACCATCGGGCGGGTCGCGGGGCGCGGGTAGTAGCGGGTCGCGAGCGAGGTGCCCTTGAGAAGCAGGCCGTCGATGCGCGCGTCCGCAAGCACGTCGAGGACGCCGGTCAGCTTCCCCAGGAGAAGCTGGTTGCGATACCAGGCCCGTCGATAGACGCCTTTGGCGATCCGGAACGTGCGATCGCGCGGCGCGGCGCCTTGAAGTCGGTGACAGGCGAGCGGAAGGTGCCGCAGCGATTCCTCGTCGATGCGATCGAGATCGACGCTCGCGCTCCAGCGCCGCCATGCGGCGAGCGCGGTCGGCTCGTCCGAGATGCAGGCGCGCAGGAGGAGCTCCTGGAGCGCCGTCGGCCGGCAGCGCACCGCGTCCGTCGACGCGCGACGGAGCGCGATCACGCCGCGCTCTCCGCGCGCGCGGCGTCCGAAGACAGAGCTCTCGCGTAGGCGCCGAGACGCGCCGGGATCTCCGCGATGGCGTCGCCCACCCCGACGGCGTGGACCGGCACCCTCGACACGATCTCCTTGACGCCCGCGGCGGCGGCCTGCGCCGCTCCGGGGAGCTGGAAGACCGTGTTCGGCGCCATCGCGAGGAACGCCTGCCGCGCCGTGAGGCGCGCGACGCCGGCATCGCCGCGCCGCGGAATCGCGACGCCGGAGAGGGGCGCGCTCCGCACGATCCGGTCCGCGAGATGGCGATCGAAGACGTAGACCGCCTTCTCCCAGCAGGCTCCGGAGTCGCTCACGAGCGCCGGGGACAGCGCCGGAAAGCGCCCGGTGTCCGGAGCGTCGAGCTTCGCCGAGCAGAAGAGCGAGTGGACGACCGGCCGGACGCCGGGCTCGATGACGCACATGTCGTCGCCCAGGAAGCCGATGCCCGCGCTCAGGCAAGCGAGCGCCGCCGTAGACTTGCCGGTCCCCGATCGGCCGCCGACGAGCACCGCTCCGCGCGCGGTCGCGACCGCCGCGGCGTGCACGACCGCGAGCCCGCGCTCGGAGAGGACCCAGCTCAGGATCGGAAGCAGCGGCAGCGCGACGAGGTGATACGGCAGGTCGTCCGCCTCGCCGAGCCAGACGGCGGCGCGGCGGTGCAGGCGATTCCAGAGGAAGAGCGCCCGGAAGCCCTCGTGAAGGAGGCCGCGTCCTGCGGTGCCCTCGTACGACCAGCGCTCCACTCGATCGCCCGCCGGATGCGTCGGACGCTCCGCCGGGGGAAGATCGCGCAGCGGATTGCCCGGCACCTCCCGATCGAGGATGTCGATGGTCAAGTCGGGCGGCGCAGCGCTCGCCGCCGGCCCCGAAGCGTGGTGAGCCAGGGCGCGCAGGGAGACGCCGCCGAGATGCGAAGCGACCCGCACATGCACGTCGACGCCGGCGACGAGGAGCCGGCGCTCGCAGGCGGCGGGCACGTCGAGCGTCTCCAGGGAGCGCAGCGCGCGCGCGAACGCGTCGCCCGTCATGAGCGCTCGCCGAGCTTCCCGCCCGCGGATCCCGGCGCGACCGCCGCGCGGCGCCGGGCGACCGCTCGCCCGAGCACGCGCAGAAGCCGCCGCTGATCCGCCGCCACGTCGTTCGTCATGTTGCCGTCGTGGCGGCGGTAGAGGAGCGTGATCGCGTCGACGACGGTTTCGCGGACTCCGAGCTCGCGCGCGCGCAGCAGCCAGTCGACGTCGTCGCCTCCGGCCACGCTCTCGTCGAAGAGGCCGACCTTCTCGAAGGCGGAGCGGCGAATGAGCGCCGTGGCGACGTTCGGAGCGCGCCACGACTCGTCGACGAGCTCCCATCGCATCGTCCGCTCGTCTCGCACCATGCGCTGCAGCCGGCCTTGCGCGATCTCGCAATCGGGATTCCGCTCGAGCGCGCGGAGGAGCCGAGACAACCGCTCCGGCGGCCAGACGTCGTCGGCGTCGAGGAAGGCGACGACGTCGCCTCGCGAGCTCCGGAGCGCGGCGTTCCGGGCGGCGGCGAGGCCGCTGTGCTCCTGGCGCACGCACCGGATGCGCGGGCCGTGGCTGCGCGCGATCGCACCGCTCTCGTCGGTCGAGCCGTCGTCGATCACGACGACCTCGTCGACGGCGGGCTCCTGCGCGAGCGCGCTCGCGATCGCCTCGGACAGGAACGCGGCACCGTTCCAGACCGGAATCAGCGCGGAGACGGTGGCGCGACGCTCAGCCGGCATGCGCGGCTCGCGCGCGGCGCCGGTCGAGGGTGCTCTTGATCGCGCGCAGGTAGTCGGAGCTCCCGCGCGTGAGCACGGTGTTCTGGCCGTGGATGCGCCGTCGCGCCACGACGTCCGGAAGCACGAGGCGCACGAGCCCGAGATCGCGCGCGCGAGCCATCCACTCGACGAACTCCCCGACGCGGAGGTGCTCGTCGAAGGGCCCGATGCGCTCGACCGCCCCGCGCCGGGCGAGGAGAGTCGACGCGATCAGACCGGGAACGGGATCGGCGGCAAAGCGGAGCGAGCCGGCGAGCTCCTCCTCGCGCTCGGGTGACAGGAACTCGACGAGGTGCCCGAACACGAGATCGACCTCCTCGCGTGCGCTCATCGCACGCGCCTCGAGCTCGAGCTTGTCGCGCTCCCAGACGTCGTCGGAATCGATGAACGCGATCAAGTCGCCCGTCGCGGCGGCGAGTCCGCGATTGCGGGCCGCGCCGATGCCGGCGTTCTCCTGCCGAAGGACGCGCAGCGACGGCCGCGAGAAGGCTTCCGCGATCGCGACCGAGTCGTCGGTCGAGCCGTCGTCGACGACGATCAGCTCGTCGGGCGGAAGCGTCTGTGCCAGCACGCTCTCGATCGCTTCGCCGACGTAGGCGGCACGGTTGAAGACCGGGAGCACGACCGAAACGCGCGCTCTGCTCGCGAGCGCCATGTCACGCGAGCTTGCGCGGCCACCCGGAGTCGGCAACCTCGTGAATGGGGTCGAGGAGGAGCAGCTCCTCCATGTCGGTGAACTTCTCGAAGTCCGGAGAGGAGAACGCCGCGAGCGTTCCGTCGCATGCGGTGGCGGCCGCCTCGGGAGCACCGACCGCGTCGGCCGCCACGCGGCAGATGAGGCGCTCTTCCTCGAGACGCCCGACGAACGCCGCGACCTCGGACGCGATGGTCGCCGGATCGACCGCGAAGCGCTGCGCCACCTGCTCCGCTGCCGCCGCCACGGAGCTGCCCGCGCACACCCGAGTCCAGATCTCCGAAGCAGTCGGGTTGAAGCTGTAGTAGTGGCCGCTCTCGAAGTTCAGGACGATCGTCTCGCCGTCGATGACCTCGCTGATCACGGACGGCGCGTTCACGCAGTAGCGGTCGCCTTCCATCTCTCCTCCACGCGACCTGCCGCCGCGGTGACCCGTCATGACTGCCAGTCACCGGAAGGGCCGTCAATCCCGCCGGAACGGGCGCGTCACGCCGATCGCCACGCGCTCAGGTCGCGCTCGAGCAGCGCCTCGAGACGTCGCACGTCGTCGTCGAAGCGGGGCAGCAAGCGTTCCCGGATCGAGGGCGCGAGGCCGGGCGGCGGTCGCATGATCAGATCCCCGATGCGAGTCACGAGGCGGGGCGGCAGATTCCTCTGCAGGAGACGTCGAAAACGCCGAGGCCGGCTGAACGCTTCGCGCACGACCGAGGTGCGCGGCACGAGTGACCGGTTGTGCCGGACGCCCACGTCCGGCTCGAACCGATCGTCGACCCCGAGGAACCCGTACAGCTTCCGCATCGTGCCGGCCGGGTCCGCCGCGAACTCGTGGAAGAGAATGACCAGGATGCGCTCGCGCGGGAACCGCACCCAGAACTCTCGCAGCCCTCCGGAATAGAAGCTCGCCCGGGCATAGGTGAAGCGCATGCTCCGATCTCGGAGCCACCGCTCGTCCTCCGCCGCGAGCGCGGCCTCGAAATCGGGGATGACCTCGAAGCCCATCTTGCGCGCGAGCCCGAAGTGCGAGTAGGCGCGCTCGATCGGGTCTCGCAGGATGCAGATCACCCTGGCGTCCGGAACGAGCTCGCGCATCCGCGCGGCGCTTCTCGGGTAGAAGAGATAGGTGGGCGAAGCTTCGCCGACGGCGCGCGCGCCGCCCGCGCCGCGAAAGAGCGCCTCGTATTCCGCGCGATTTCGAGCGCGATAGGGCGATGCCGCGGCAGGCACTTCGTCCGGTGGGAGGTCTCCGAGCGAGAAGTAATCGGTCTCCTTCTCGGGGCTCATGAAGATCTGAGGGTGCTCGCGCAGGTGAGCGTAGAGCGACGTGGTGCCGCAGCGCGCCGCACCGATCACCGCGAAGTCGGGCAACCGGCTCATCGCTTCGCACCAAACGGAGCGACCGGCGTCGCGCAAGCGGCCGCGCCAGCTCGCCTGCGACACGCCCGTGTCGCCGCGATTCGTCTTGTCGGTGAAGCGACGCCCGTGGTACCCCGGCGGTCGGCATGGCTCCGTCAGGAGGGAGACAGGCTTTGCGTACTCCGCACCGGCTCGCGATGGGCTTGACGGTCTGGCTCGCCGCTTCGGCGGCGCACGCCGCCGCGGTGGATGGCGTCTTCGGCGGGCGGATCCCGTGCGAGGTGCGGAGCGGTGTGCAGTTCTGCGCCGGCAGCGTCGCCACCCGGATCGAGTCGTTCGATGGCGTACCGCTCGACGTGAATCTCACGCTTCCGCCGCCGGGCGTCGCCGCGCCCTACCCGCTCATCGTCGAGCTGCACGGGTGGAGCGAGGGCAAGGCCGAAGGGCCGTTCACGGGCTTCGCCAACGAGGGCTACGCCGTGCTCAGCTACACCGCGCGCGGCTTCCACGGGTCGTGCGGAAGCGCCGCCTCGCGCGCCCCGGATCCCTCGCTTTCCGATCCGGACGTCTGCGAGAAGCGCGGCTGGATCCGCCTCGCCGACGCGCGCTACGAGGCGCACGACACCCAGCATCTCGTCGGTCTCCTCGTCGACGAAGGTCTCGTCCGGCCGGACGCGATCGGCGTCACCGGCGGGTCGTACGGCGGCGGGCAGTCGCTCATCCTCGCGGCGCTGAACGATCGCGTCATGCGCGTGGACGGGCGCCTCGTCCCGTGGACCAGCCCGGCGGGCACGCCTCTTCGCATCGCGGCCGCCGCGCCGCTCGTCCCGTGGTCCGACCTCGCGTACTCGCTGCAGCCGAACGGCCGCACGCTCGACTACCGGACGGTGAACGACTACGGCCCGCGCGCCGGCGTGCAGAAGCAATCCTGGAATGCCGTCCTCTACGGCGCCGGGCTCGCGAGCGGATTCTATGCGCCGCCCGGAGTCGACCCGAGCTCGGACATCACGAGCTGGAACGCGCGCATCGTCGCAGGCGAGCCGTACGACGGCGATTTCGAGGTCGCGCGGATCCTGGCCGAGATCGAGGCGCATCACTCCGCCTACTCGATCGACGACTCGGTGCCGCCCGCGCCGCTCTTCATCTACAACGCGTGGACCGACGACCTGTTCCCGGTCGACGAGGCGCTCCGCTACTGGCGCAAGGTCGAGAGCAAGCACCCGAATGCCGAGATCGCGCTCCACTTCGCCGACGCGTTCGGCCACCCGCGCGCGAGCCTCGCGGGCGACACGGCGCGCGTCGCGGCGCGGGTCGAGGCCTTCTTCGCGGCGCACCTGAGGGGCGACGACGTCGCCCTGCCCCCCGCGCTCGAGACCTACACCCAGGTCTGCGACGGCGGCCCTGCCGGCGGACCGTTCGTCGCGGCGAGCTGGGACGCGATCCATCCCGGCGAGGTGCGCTATTCCAGTCGGTCGGCCCAGTCGTTCGACTCGAAGGGCGGCGACGCCGCGACCGCCGCCGCGCTCGACCCGTTGAGCGGCGGCCCGTGCCGGACCGTCGACGCCGACGACGATCCCGGCGCCGCGACCTATCGCCTCCCCGCGGCGACGGGGGCGGGTTACACGCTCATGGGCTCGCCGACGATCATCGCCGACTTCGCGGTACGTGGAGACTTCGCCGAGATCGCGGCGCGCCTGTGGGACGTGTCGCCCGACGGCTCGCAGACGCTCGTGTCGCACGCCTTCTACCGGCCGCGCACCGACGATGCGCCTCGACAGGTCTTCCAGCTCCACCCCAACGGCTGGGCGTTCCGCTCGGGCCACGTCGCGAAGCTCGAGCTGCTCGGACGGAGCGCGCCGTACGGCCGCCCATCCAACGGTGAGTTCACCGTGCGGGCGAGCAACCTCGAGCTCCGCCTGCCGGTGCTCGAGGAGCCCGACGGAGGAGCCGTGCGAGCGCCCGCGCGACACGTGCTGCCGCCGAGCGGACCCGAGCCGATCACCGGCTCGGCGAGCTGCCGCGTCGCGGCCGGCGCGCGCGTTCCGCTCGGCTGCCGTCCGCTTCCGAGCCTGCGCGCCGCAGCCATCCTTCCGTGAGGCACGGGATCGTGGCGCGCACGTTGCGGCGATAGCGGTCCGACGGGCGCACCATGCTGACGATCGACGACGTCGCGGCGATCCCGCTCTTCTCCGAGCTGCCGCCGGCGGAGCTCGAACGGCTCGCGCGCACGTCGGCGGACATCCATCTCGGTCCCGGCGAGTTCGCCGTGCCGGAAGGCGGCGAGCGCGCGCTGTTCGCGGTGCTGACCGGCAGGATCGAGGTCGTGAAGACGATCGACGGGATCGAGCGCCGCCTCGGCTTTCGGCTTCCCGGCACGATCTTCGGGGAGGTCCCGATGGCGCTGGGGACGCCGTTCCCCGGCGGATACCGCGCGCTCGAGCCGTCGCGCGTGATGCGGATCGATCCGCAGCACTACTACGCGGTCGCAGCAGCCTCGCAGGAGGTCTCGCTCAAGGTCAGCGCGCTCGCGCGCGAGCGGATCGGGGGGCTCCAGAGCATCGCGGCGGAGCCGCCCGGGCCGCGCGTGGTCGTCGTGGGACACCGCTGGGACGCGGCCTGCAGCGACGTCCGGAGGTTTCTCGCGCGCAACCAGATCTCGCTCCAGTGGCTGTTGCCGGATTCGCCGGAGCTCGCCCACGCTTGGGAAGGGCCTCTTCCCGCGGATGCGGATCTCCCGGTGCTCCGGCTGGCGGACGGCGCGGTCGTCGCGCGGCCCGGCGTGCGCGAGCTCGCCGTTCGCCTCGGACTCGCGACCAGCGCCCGCGAGCGCGAGTACGACGTCGCGGTCGTCGGCGGCGGCCCGGCGGGCCTCGCCGCCGCCGTGTACGGCGCGTCGGAAGGCCTGCGCACGATCGTCGTCGAGCGCGAGGCGCCGGGCGGACAGGCCGGGACGTCGGCGCGCATCGAGAACTATCTCGGATTCCCGGGCGGCGTCTCGGGCGACGAGCTCGCGAGCCGCGCCCTCCAGCAGGCGCGGCGCCTCGGCGCCGAGATCCTGGTCACGCGCTCCGTCGATCGCATCGATCCAGCGACGCGCGCGCTGTTCCTCGACGGCGGAGACGCCCTGCGCGCCCGGACGCTGATCCTCGCGACCGGCGTCGCGTGGCGGCGCCTCGCGGTCGACGGGCTCGATCGGCTGATCGGGAAGGGCGTCTCCTACGGAGCGGCGCGCGGCGAGATGGGCGCGACGCACGGCCTCGACGTCCACCTCGTCGGCGCCGGCAACTCGGCCGGCCAGGCCGCGCTCCACTGCGCCAACCACGCTCGTCGGGTGACCCTCCTCGTCCGCGGCGCATCGCTCGACGGGAGCATGTCGCACTACTTGACGGAGAAGCTCCGGGCGAGGTCGAACGTCGAGCTCCGACCATCGTCGGAGGTGCATGCCGTCCACGGCGACGCCCACCTGACCGCGATCGACGTCCGCGACACCCGAACGGGCGAGGTCAGCCGCCATCCGAGCGACGGGCTCTTCGTCTTCATCGGCGCCGACGCGGAGACCGGATGGCTGCCGCCGGAGATCGCGCGCGACGCGCGCGGATACGTCCTCACGGGAGAGGATCTGAGGAAAGCCGGCCGCTGGTCGCATCGGCGCGATCCCTACCTCCTCGAGACCAGCGTCCCCGGCGTGTTCGCGTGCGGCGACGTGCGGCTGAGCCCCGTCAAGCGAGTGGCCTCGGCGGTCGGCGAAGGCAGCATGGCGATCGCGCTCGTCCGGCAGTTCCTCGCGAACGAGGGATGACGGGCGGCCCGCCGGCTTCCGACCCGGGCTTTCAGCGCTCCTTCAGGAGGCGCAGCAGATCGGCATCGAACTGGTGCGGGTTCTGGAGGAACGCGAAGTGGCTCACGTGCGGCTCGATCAGGAGGCCGCTGTTCGGGGTCGTCGGTCTGCCGGGCCCTACGGCGTTCGCGCGGCCGCTTCGGAGCGCCGCCGCTTCTCGAGCGCTGCCGCGACCGCCCTTTCCGTCGGAGGTCCCATCACCGCATAGCCGGCCGCATTGGGGTGCAGGCCGTCGTTGGTGAGCGCCTTCCGGAGCTGCCCCGCGTCGTCGCGCATGGCGGCGTTGTAGTCGAGAAGTACGTATCCCCGCTCGCGCGCCACGCGAGCGATGCGTTGGTTCAGCTCGTCGATCTGCCGGAGCGGGCGTTCCGCGGTCTGCACGATCGTCGTCCCGTCGCTCGACTTCGCACAGTCGCACACCGGCAGCACCGTGCCGAGGACGACTGCGATGCCGTTCGCGTGGGCGAGCTCGGCCATGCTGCGCAGGTTGCTTTCGATCGCGTCGAGCGTCGTTCGTCCGCCGTTCCCCGCGATGTCGTTGGTGCCGGCCAGGATGACCACGACCTCCGGACGCAGAGCGACGACGTCCTGCCTGAACCGGAGCAACATCTGGGCGCTCGTCTGGCCGCCGATTCCGCGGTTGACGAACGGCTTGCCCGGGAAGAACCCGTCCGATTCCGGGCTCGACCAGCGGTCGAAGATCGAGTCGCCGATGAGGACCACGCGGTGCTCGCCCTTCGCCGGCGGGGCGAGCGCGGCGTTCGCGGCGGCATAGCGGTCGAGGCGAGCGAAGTCGCTCGCGACGTACGTCAGGCAGGCGGCTCGCTCGTCGGCCTTCGAGTACGACATGCACGCCTTCGGCCACACGGGCAGAAGCGGCTCTGGCGGGCTCGCGTACTGTCCTGGAAAGCTCGTCGGACGCGGCGCCGCGACCGGCGTCTCCGCATGCGCGGAGACGGCGAGCACCAGGACGATCGCGGCATGGCGGAGCCGGATGACCATCCGGCCCGACCATACGCGGCGGTCGCGCGCGCCGCACGCCGCGTCTATGGTGTCGCGCGTGGCGAGGCCGTCGCCGGCAGCGAGCATCGCAGGCGCGCATTCGCGACGGCTCGCCCTCTTCGCGGTGCTCGCATTCGCGCTCGCCCTCCGCCTCGCGAACCTCTGGTGGATGAGCCGGCTGCCGCTGGTCACGGAGCAGGTCCGCTGGCCGGAAGGCGACATGGCCTTCTACTACGCGTGGTCGGGGAAGATCCTCGACGGGGACGTCCTCGGCCGGGACACGCCGCATCCGTACACGCAGTGGATGCGGGCGATCGCTCCCCAGGGGACGTGGGAGCGCTGGTGGGGCGGCCGGCAGGTGTTCCACAACGCGCCGCTGTATCCGTATCTCCTCGCGGGCTTCCGGCTCGTGTTCGGCGACGGATTTCGCGCGATCGCGATCGCGCAGCTCGCGATCGGACTCGCCGGCGTCGCGGTCGCGTTCGCGATCGCCGATCGCGTGTTCGGTCGCGTCGCGGCGGTCGCGGCCGGGCTCACGGCCTCGCTCTTCGGACCGATGCTGCTCTACGAGTCGTTCGCTCTGCGGGACGGGCTCGCTGCGACGACCGCCCTCGGGGTCGTGTGGGCTCTCGTGCGAGCCGAGGGCGGTCGCGGTTGGTGGCTCGCCGGGCTCTCGTTCGGGGTCGCGCTTCTCGCGCGCGAGAACATGGTCGCGTTCCTGCCGTTCGTCGCCGGCTGGCTCGCATGGGTTCATCGGGGTCGCCGGGCGCTGCTCGCCGCAAGCGCGGGGAAATTCGCCGCGGGCGTCGTGCTCGCGCTGCTTCCGCTCGTCGCCCGGAACGTCGCGGTCGGCGTGCGGCCGTGGGCGCTGTCGCCGCAGGGAATCCAGGCGCTCGCGCTCGGACACGTCGCCGACGGCAGCCCGGCACTTCTCGAGGTGACGCCCGACGTCGCGCGCGTCCTGACGGCGGCGGACGGAAGCCTGATCGACGTCCTCCGGCAGATCTGGAGCACCTATGCGGGCGACTGGCGAGCCCTCGCGGCTCACGAGGCGATGCGCCTCGCCGCGATCGTGTCGAGCTTCGAGGGCATGGACAACGTGAGCTGGTACTACCTGCGCGACCGCTCGCCGATCCTGGACTTGACCCTTCCGTTTCACGTCGTGCTTGCGCTCGGCGTCGTCGGGCTGATCGTCGAGCGCGGATCCGGCGCGCGACAGGGGCCGCTCCGGCTCTTCCTCGCGTTCTCGGTGCTTTCGCTCATGGTGACGCCGGTGCTGGGCCGCTACCGGCTGCCGATCGCGCTGGTGCTCGCGATCTATTGCGGCGCGGCGATCGCGTGGGCGGCATCGCAGCTCGCGCGTCGACGGTGGCTCCCGGTCGCCGCGGCTTGCGTCACGGCCATCGCGATCGTCGGCGCATCGCAGCGCATGCTCGCCCGTCTCGAGACGCGGATGCGGTATCGATCGGTCGACTTCGGGATCAGCGCGCAGCGATTCTTCGAGCGCGGCGACCGCGCGGAGGCGATCGCGGAGCTCCGATCGGGATTGCGGGCGGCGTATCGCGGCCCGGACCAGACGACGTTGCCGAAGGGATTCGACCTGCTCGCGCGGGCGTATGCGATCCACGCGTACCAGTCGGGCCGGGCCGACGAGGCGGCCGGCGAGCTGTCCGATCTCGCGTCCGACTTCCCGGCAGATCCCGGGATCCAGGAGCTGCTCGGCCTTCTCTATCGCGACGGGCTCGGCCGGAGCGACGAAGCGGAGCGCCACCTGGCGGAGGCGCGGCGCCTCCGAAGCTCGTCGCCGTAGGACGTCGCAACATCGGGCGAGCCGGATCGCGCGGACGATCCGGCTCGCCCTCTCGATCGCTACTGGACGGCGACGAAGTCGGTGAACTCCATCTCGTACGCCTCCGCGCTCGCGTCGAAGCTCGCGGTGAAGTGGGTCGGGTACGCGGTCGACCGGCCGAAGGCCGCCGGAACCGGTATGTCGAAATCGAAGTCCGGGGTCCCCATGAGGAACTCCTTCGTGACCATCGGCTCGAGGAACGTGAGACCGCCGTCCCAGAAGCCGATCAGGAAGGTGGCGCTGAACTTCGCGTCGACCGCCGCGTACTCCGGCGACCTCGGGTCGATCGCGTGCTGGCCCATCTCCGGAACACAGCCCGGGGGCAGCGCGTATCCCGGCGGCATGCGGTCCGGGCTCGGCTGCACCGGGTTCGCGCAATCGACGGCGAGGACGTCGCTCACCGGCACGGTGTAGAAGTGGAAGTCGTAGTGCGGGCGCCCGTAGATGTTCTCGGGCTCGTGGCCGCTCGGGTTCCAGTGCAGCTCGAGGTGGTCGAAGACGGTCTGCTCGCGCACCACGTCGGGGAACTTCAGCACGGCGACCGCGCCGGCCGGGCCGTCGCCGCTGCCGTGCGGCGCACCGCCACCGCCGTCCGCGCTTGCGCTTGCGCTCGCGAGGCTCGCGCGCTGGTGTCCGCAACCTGCCGCGGCCGCCGTGCCCGCCGGCGCCACCGGCGCGTTCGCGATCGCAGCGAACGGCATCGTCATCCCGACCGCCTCGAGCGATCCGTCGGCTGCGAGCCGTGCCCACAGCGACACCGGCCCGCCGAACAGCTCCTGCGTGTCACCGGCGACGACGGTCGTCTCGCTCGCGCCGCCGCCGTCGCCACCGCTCCCGCCGCCGCCGCATCCGGCCGCGACGGCCAGCGCGGTTCCCGCAACCAGACACCCTCGCAGCGCGATCCGCATCCGCCGGCTCGCCCGGCGTTCGCGCGGCGATCGGTTCGCCGGCGCGGCGCCGGGCCGCGTTGCAGCGTCCGGCGAGTCGTTCCCATCGAAATCGAAATGCGAGCTCATCGCTTGTTTCCTTTCGTCGGTCGTTCTTTGGGATTGGCCGGCTGCGGCGCGCGGAAGAGCGGCGGCAGCGGGGCCGAAGGGTCGAGGAGCTGCGGCTCGCGCACGAAGCGGTCGGCGACCGCCTGCGCGGCCGCGAGCGCCGTGCGCGTGATCTGCTCGCGCGGCAGGTGCCAGAACTCGTGCATCACCCGCCATGCCAACGGGTTGCTCAGGATCTCGAACGTCGCGGCGACGGCGTCCCGGCGCTCCTCGGGAAGGCGTGCCAGGACGTCCGCGAAGATCGCGCGCACGTAGTTGGAGTAGTCGAGGCCGCTCCGGAGCGGCGTGACCGCGAAGACGTGGAAGAGGCTCGGGTCCGCGCAGAGAGCCTCGTGGGTCCGCGCGAGCTGGGCGGCGGCCCCGGGCAGATCGACCGCGGGCACTCCGTCGGTGATCCGAGCCATGGTCGCCATGGCGACGGCGCTCAGCAGGTCGCTGGTCTCGGGGAAGTGCCGGTAGACCGTCCGGGTCGCGACGCCGGCGCGCGCGCCGACGTCGGCGTAGGACAGGTCCTCCGGAAGCACCCCTTCCTTCACGAGCTCGGTCGCGGCCGCGACGATGCGGGACGTCGTCCGCTCGGCCTCGGCCCGGCGACCGGCCCCGTCGTAGGCGCGCTTGCGGGAGGGCCGCTTTGGCCGCCGGGATCTCGTCGCTCCGCGATTCATGTCACGCTTATGACATGAATCGCGATTTCGTGTCAATAGCGAGACATGAAATTCCACCGCTCCCGCGATGGGCCCCCGATCGCACTCGAGTCGGGTTGATCCCGTTGACATGGCGCCGGCAGGGCAGTACTCGGTCGGCCGTTCTAGAACGGTCGACCAAGATGCAACGCGGCTCGTCCGTGGCGACGAGCGATGGAGGCACGCCTCGCATGAGTGCCGTCTCGCGACTCGGCTACCTCGGCTTCGAGGTGAGTGACGTCCCGGCGTGGGAACGCCTGCTCGTCGACGTTCTCGGGCTCGCCGTCTCGGAGCGCCGGACGGACGGCGGCGTCGCGCTCCGCGTCGACGAGCGAGCGCAGCGCATCGTTCTCCACCCGGGCCCTCGCGACGACGTGCTCCACGTCGGGTTCGAGCTGGACGACGAGGCGTCTCTCGACCGCCTCGGCGCGGAGCTCGCGGCTGCCGGGGTCCGGTCGGTGCAGGCGCCGGACCAGCTCGCCCGCGCGCGACGCGTGCGGCGCCTGTGGGAGACCGAGGACCCCAACGGCGTGCCGATCGAGCTCTTCTGCGGGCCGGAGGTGGCGCGCGAGCCGTTCCGCTCCGAGCTCGTGCCGTCCGGGTTCGTCACGGGCGCCGAGGGGCTCGGTCACGTCGTGCTGGGGACGACCGACGCCGCCGCCACCGAGCGGTTCTACTGCGACCGGCTCGGGATGCGCCTCTCCGATCGCATCGTCGCGGAGATGGCTCCCGGCTTCTCGCTCCGGATCACGTTCCTGCACGCGAATCCACGCCACCACACGGTCGCGTTCGCGGAAGCGCCGCTCCCCAAGCGCATGCACCACTTCATGCTCGAGGTCGGCGCGATGGACGACGTCGGGACGGCGTACGATCGCTGCCTCGCCGCCGGCGTGCCGATCGCGAACGGACTCGGCGTCCATCCCAACGACCGGATGTTCTCGTTCTACGCGCGGACGCCGTCCGGGCTCGACCTCGAGCTCGGGTGGGGTGGACGCAAGATCGACGACGCGACCTGGCAGACCACAACCTACGACCGGACGAGCGTCTGGGGGCATCGCCGGCCGACGGCCGCGTGAGCATGAGGGCCATCCGACCGCTCGCGACCCGAGACGCGAACGCGGCGCGCAGCGGCGCCCGCCGTCTGTCGCGCCGCGAGCAGCTCGGCGTCGAGTCGAGACGGCGCATCATCGACGCCGCGGCCGCGCTCATGGCCGAGCGCGGCTTCGCGGGGACGAGCATCGCGGCGGTGAGCCAGCGCTCGGGCCTTCCGTCCGGGTCGATCTACTGGCACTTCGACAGCAAGGAAACGTTGCTCGCGGCGGTCGTGGAGGAAGGCGCGCGGCGGTGGTTCGGTGCCCTGCCGCGCATCGATCGCCTCCTGAAGGATCCGGCCCGGCGCACCGCGGCCCTGTTCGAAGCGATCGACGCGTCTCTCGAATCCCATCCGGAGTTCCTGCGGCTGCTCCTCCTGATCGCGCTGGAGCGCCGGGACGTCGACCCGACTTCGCTCGCCGTCATCCGACGCGTGCGAGCCCGCGCGCTCGCGAGTATCCGGAAGATGCTGCTCGTGCTCCTCGAGCCGCTCGGGCCGCGAGACGCGGACCACATCGCCGACGAGTTCGCACGCCTCGTGCTCGTGGTCGCGGACGGATCGTTCGTGGCGCAGCACATCGATCCGGAGCAGGCGGACGTCCGCCGCTCGTTCGGCCTCTTGCGGCGCGCGCTCACCGCGCTCGTCCGCGAGATGGACGTCGCCCCGCGCCGGAATCGGCGATGAACGGGGCGTTGCCGTTGGAGGGAATCACCGCATGACGCCGCTGACGACGGACATCGACGATCTGGTCTCGCTCGAGCGCGGCGAGGTCGATCGGCGGATCTACAGCGACCCGGCGATCTTCGAGCGCGAGATGGAGCAGATCTTCGCGCGTGCGTGGCTCTTCCTCTGCCACGAGTCGCAGATCCCGGAGCCGGGCGACTTCTTCGCGTCGGTCATGGGCCGCGACAACGTGCTCGTCGTGCGGCAGAAGGACGGCGGCGTCCGAGCGATGCTGAACACGTGCGCGCACCGCGGAAACGCGGTCTGCCGCGCCGACGAAGGCAACGCGAAGGGATTCCTCTGCACCTACCACGGCTGGTCGTACGGCATCGACGGACGGCTCGCCGGCATCCCCGGCTACAAGACCTTCTACGCCGGCGAGCTCGACAAGAGCCGCCTCGGCCTTCCGCCGGTCGCTCAGCTCGCGAGCTACAAGGGCTTCGTCTTCGGGACGCACGACGCGACCGCGCCGCCGCTGGAAGAGTACCTCGGCGCGACCGGACGCCTCGGGCTCGACCTCATCGCGGCGCGCGGCGACATGGCGGTCGTCCCGGGCGTCCAGAAGTTCGTCGTCGACTGCAACTGGAAGATCGCCGTCGACAACCTGTTCGACTGGTATCATCCGCAGGTGTCGCACGCGGCGGCGTTCCGCTCCGGTGCGGTGGGACCCGAACCCGTACGCGCCGGCGGAATCGAGCCGATCGACATGACCGGCGTCAACATGGACACCGGCGCCGGTCTCGACGTCCCCGTCGGCACGATCACGGCCTCGAAGTTCGACCAGATCGTCGTCATCGGGGAGTACGGCCACGGGATCGGCGGACCGAGCGTTTCGTCGTCGGGCAACGTCGAGATGGACAGCTCGTGGCGCGCGACGGAAGAGGCCAAGGCGGCGCTCGGCCCCGTCGGCGTCGAGGTGGCCGGCCATCCGAGCATCTTCCCGACCGCGTGGGTGACGGTGGCGCCCGTACAGCTGTCGCTCCGGATCCCGCGCGATCCCACGCACACCGAGATCTGGTGGTTCACGTTCGTCGACCGCCGGATGCCGCCCGAGCTTCAGAGGATGATGGTGAAGTTCGCGAACCGGGTGTTCGGGCCTGCCGGGGTGCTCGAGCAGGACGACGGCGAGAACTGGTCGCAGGCGACCGCACAGAGCCGCGGAGTGGCCAGCCGTCGCGTCAAGCACCTCGTGAACATGGGGCTCGGACGAGGCCGCATCGTGAAGGAGCACGGGCTCGCGCGCATCGAGGGCCTGACCAGCGAGCACGGCCAGCGGTGGACGTACCACGCGTGGGCGGAATGGATGAAGGGAACGAGCTGGGATGCGCTGCGCGCCGCGACGACCCCCGGCGACGTGCTCTGAGGAGCGACCGATGGGCGGATCAGACGGCTCGCAGCCGGACGCCGACCGCATCGCGGCAGCGGTGCGCCAGTACGAGGTCGAGCGGTTCTACTACGACGAAGCGGCCCTCCTCGACGCGCACCGCTACGACGAGTGGCTCGCTCTCTTCACCGACGACGCGCACTATTTCATGCCGATCCGCAGGACGCGCATGCAGCGCGAGCTCGACAAGGAGTTCACGCAGCCCGGCGAGATGGCCTTCTTCGACGACGACAAGACGTTGCTCGCCGGGCGCGTCGCGAAGCTCCAAACGGGGCGGTCGTGGGCGGAGGACCCGCCGTCGCGCACCCGGCACCTGATCACGAACGTGCGCATCGTGGCCGACGACGGGCACGAGCTCCGGGTCGAATCGAACTTCCACCTCTACCGGACGCGCCTCCGCTCGGAGGAGGACTCGTGGATCGGCTCGCGGCACGACGTCCTCCGCCGGATCGACGGCGCGTTGCGGATCGCCGACCGGAAGATCTTCTTGGAGCAGACCGTCCTCCTGTCGCGCAACCTGAGCAACTTCTTCTGACATGGGCTGGCTCGACGACACGGTGGCGCTGGTGACGGGCGCCGGATCCGGGCTCGGCCGCGCGATCGCGGAGAGGTTCCTCGCCGAGGGCGCGCACGTCGGCGCGCTCGAGATCGATCCGGCGAAGGCGAATGCGCTCCGCGCTCTGGATCGCGGCCGCGTTCGCGTGACGGTCGGCGACGCCACGCGCCTCGCGGACGACGAGCGCGCCGTCGCCGATACGGTCGCCGCGTTCGGGCGCCTCGACGTCTTCGTCGGGAACGCGGGCCTCTGGGATTACGGCCTGTCGCTCGACGCGCTTCCGGCGGCGCGGATCGGCGCCGCCTTCGACGAGATCTTCTCCCTCAACGTCAAGGCGTATCTGCTCGGCGCGAAGGCGGCGGTGGGAGCGCTCCGAGAGACGAAGGGCGCGATCGTCTTCACGGTCTCGAACGCCGGGTTCTGGCCGGGCGGCGGCGGGCCGCTGTACACGGCCTCGAAGCACGCGGTCGTCGGGCTGGTGAAGCAGCTCGCGTACGAGCTGGCTCCCGACGTGCGGGTGAACGGCGTCGCGCCCGGCGGCATGCCGAGCGACCTCCGCGGGCCGCGCGCGCTCGGTCTCGCCGACCGGTCCTGGGCGTCGATGCCCGTCGACCGGATCGTCGAGCGCTTCTCGCCGCTCGAGCGCCCTTTCGCCGCGAGCGACTACGCCGGCCACTACGTCCTGCTCGCGTCGCGAGCGAACGCGGCGAGCGTCACCGGCTCGGTGCACAACTGCGACGGCGGGATCGGCGTGCGCGGACGGCGCGAGCTCGGGCCGCGCTGAGCGATCGGACTCGGGCGAAGCCCGAGAGGTGACCGCGCGCCAGTCCGTGCATTCGCGGACCGGCAGCCGCGATCAGGTGGGGACGATCGCCCCAGTGCCATCGATGGCCCTATGCTCCGCTCGTCCACCGGAGCCCAGGTCCGCGCGGTTCGCGCCGTAGAGCGTCATGTCCACTGAAGACTTACGGCCCGTCGACCGATGACCGAGCCGGAGGGTGGACATGGCTCAACGGTCGCAGATCCTCGTTCTCGCCCTGCTCGTTTCGGTTTCGTTCGGCCGCGGCGTCGCACGCGCCCAGCAGTGCGACGTGAGCGACGGGGAGTCGATCGTGCAGGGGCTGCTCGACGACGTCGTCACGCCGTTCAACGACGCGTGGCCCGCGATCTGCCAGGCCACGGGGCTCGATCCCTTCGACAACGTGTACGACGGCTCCGTGAACCTCGGGTGCGGGCTCGGCGACCTCGGCAACACGGTGTGCGGCCTGCAGGCGTCGTCGTGCAAGAGCATGTGGGCGGACGTGGACGTCTCGCAGATCTCGGGCCTCGAGAATCTCGCGGTGACATCCCTGACCGTGACGTCGACCAACGCCAACAGCGGCACGAGCTGCCCCTACAAGTCGAGCGCCGTCGACGACACGTCCTTCAGCTGCAGCTACTCGGGCGAGGGTATCGGCGACGCCGCGCTCACCGGGACGGTATCCGCCGACTTGTCGAGCATCGAGATCCGCGTCGAGTGCGATGCGCTCGGTGGGCTCGACAAGTTCAAGGAGACGATCTGGGAGGGGCGTGCCACCGCGACCGCGACCGGCGGCACTGCGACCGCGGACCTCAAGTACTGCGCCGGTATCTGCAGCGCGAACAGCGGTCTTGCGTCGCTGGTGTACCTCGGCATGAGCGACCTGAAGCTTCATCTCACCGGCGTCAGCACCGACATCGTCACCTCCGGCTCCAGCTACGACATCGACGAGCAGCTCGCCGACGAGATCGCCGATCAGATCGCCGACGGACTGAAGTCGGTGATCGAGAGCGCGATCGCGCCCGTGATCACACAGGCGTTGAACGAGGAGGTCGACGAGATCCTTCCGCTGCCGAGCTCGTGCTCGAGCTCGGCCTCGACGGTGCCGGCCGCCGTCGCGACGGCGCCCGCTCCCCCGGGTTCGCTGGTCTGCTACGACGCCGGTCTCGCCCCGGGCTCCGCATCGTTCACGTCGTTCGACGACGTTCGTTTCACCGATCCGCACGAGTCGACCAAAAACGCGATCGTGCGCGAGGCACAGGTCTGCGGCCCGGCTTCCGTCGAGCCTGCCGCGATGGCAGATCCCGATCGCCGCTTCGTCGGCTACGTGCTGCGTCCCGAGTTCGGGGCGCCGGTGGAGACCCTACCAGCGGCGATCCTGACGAACGCGTTCGGCGTGGAGGACGTGAGCTTCGGCGAGGTGCTGCCGGACATGCTGCTGTCGGCGGCGGCCTCGGACGACGGCTCGCTCGACGTCGGGTGCATCCTCGCGCCGGGTGCGTATCGCTGCACCGCGGCGGCGGGCGACGGCTCCTCTTCCGGACAGGTCGTTCAGCTCGCGGACGGGCTCGGGGCCGTGGCGATCCAGGGGCTGCGCTCGGTGTGCGTTCCCTTGACGGTTCACGGAGCCAAGCTGCGGGGCGACGGCCCGTTCGCCTGCTATCAGACGTCGCCCGTGTCGGGATCGCTCCCCACGGAGCCGTCGGTCGTCGAGGTGGCGAGCGCCTTCGGGAGCCAGCTGCTCGACCCGCTCGGTGCGGACCGGCGCCTGTGCATCCCTGCCGCGGTGACGTTCGCGACCCCGGCGCCCGGGTTCCCGCGACTCGCGATCCTCGACGACGGGGTGCTCGGGTTCGACGCCATCGCAACCCTCGCGCCGCGCTTCATCGAGGTCGGCGGCTCCTGTCCGCTGCTCCGACGGCACCTCGATCCGGGCCTCGGCATCTTCGAGCGCTCGTTCGTCGCGGGCTCGGCGAGGTAGCCGGCCGAGCAGATCACGGCTGCAAGGGGCGTTACGCCGGGCTCTGCAGGTTGTATACGAGCCCGAGGACCGCGCGCCGCGGGAGGAAGGGCACGAGCCGCGCGATGATCGCGTTGCGCGAGCCGGTGATCACGACGCGCCGGTTCTGCTGCCAGCCGCGGTAGCCCATCTCGGCGACCTCGGCCGACGGCATCGGCTGGCCCGTGCGCGAGAGTCGCGTTCTGCCCGTTCCGGCGCGCTCGCGGAAGTTGCTCACGGTAGGCCCGGGGCAGAGGCAGCTCACCCGCACCCCGGTCCCTTCCGCCTCCTTCCACAGGGCTTCCGAGAACGAAAGGACGAACGCCTTCGAGGCGTAGTAGATCGCCATGAGCGGGCCGGGCTGAAACGACGCGGTGGACGCGACGTTGAGTACGCCGCCGCGCTTGTTCGCGAGCATGCGCGGCCAGTAGATGTGCGTCAGCTCGACCAGTGCGCGATCGTTGAGGTCGATCATGCCGAGCTGGCCGGCGCGGTCGGAGCCGTCGAAGGCGCCGGCGATCCCGTACCCCGCGTTGTTCACCAGGGCGTCGACCGCGAGGCCGCGCGCGGCGATCTCGGCCGCGAGCTTCTCGCCGCCGCCGGGGACGCCGAGGTCGCACGGGATCGTCGTCGCCTTGACGCCGTGCTTGGCCGAGAGGCGCGCCGCGACCTCCTGCAACGCGGCCTCGGAGCGCGCCGTCAGGATCAGGTCGTATCCGTCCCGCGCGAAGCACTCCGCGAGATCGACCCCGATTCCCATGCTCGCGCCGGTGACCAGCGCCGTCTGGCCTTCACCCTGTCTGGCTGCCATTGTCACGCTCCCTCGCAGAGAAATTGGCCATACCGTCGATGCTCGGTTTCGGCAAAATCTCCGGCCGCCCGCCTTTCATGCGAGCGAGCTCAGACCTGGAGTCGCGAACGCACGGTTTCGTCGACGTCGACCGGATGCAGCTGAATCGCCGCGAGCGCAGCCCGCACGCCCGCTGCGGAAGTCTCCGTGGACATGCTCGGCATTCCCACGTTCTCCACGCGGGCGGCGACCGCCGGCAGGGCCGGAAGGTGGACCCAGCCTGCTCGGATCGCGAGCTGCTCCGTGGCGAGGTAGTGCAGCGTGCCGTACATGAGATGATTGCAGCAGAAGGTTCCCGGCGCATCGGAGATGTCCGCCGGAACGCCTGCTTGCCGCATCGCACTCACCATGGCCCGGATCGGAAGCGTGCTGTAGTAGGCGGCCGGGCCACCGGGAACGGTCATCTGACCTCGTAGCGCGTTCCCGTCGTTGTCGCGCAGGCCGTAGCGGGCGCCGTCGTTGAGGTTCTGGGCGATCCGCTCGACCGTCACCATGGCGCGGCCGCTGAACTCGCCCATCATCACGACGGAGTCCGGCCGCAGCTCGCGGATCGCAGCCGTGACGACGTCGATGGATTTGAAGAACGTGTTCGGGACGATCCGCGACACGACCCGCGCGCCCTCGACCTCGACGCCATCCAGACTTCGCGCCACCTGCTCCGCCGGGTTGATCGGGGTGTCCCCGTAGGGCTCGAAGCCGGTCAACAAGATCGTACTCATCGGACCTCCACGGCTCGCATCCGGTACGCATTCGAAACCACCCGAGCTGCGTCAAGTCGGCGACTTCCCGAGCCAGAGCGCGGTCAGCCCGGCCCGGCCGCTCACGCCGAACTTCCGGAACAGAGCCGTGATGTACGTATGGGTCGTGGCGAGCGTGAGCGCCAAGTCGGCCGCGATCTCCTTCTCGGTGCGGTCGGTGAGGAGAAGGCTCACGAGGCGGCGTTCCGAAGGCTTGAGAGGCGCCTTCGCGATCAGCAAGCCGTGGTGGAGCATGACGCGACGGTGAAACCACTTGAGCGCGCGCAGCGCGTAGGCGACGACGTCGCGATCGAGCGTTGAGAACGGGCGGCTCCCCTCGCCCACGCGATACCACCCGAAGTACGACTCGGCGTCGTCGTTGACGGGAAAGGCCGCGAAGATCGCGTCGCTGACGTCGCGCGACCGGTAGAGGATGTCGTAGTCCGGTGTCCCGAAGAACGCGCAAGAGGCGAGCTCCCGAAGCAAGCGCGTCCGAAACGCACCGGCCTCACGCACTTGCGCGAGCGTGACCTCGTCGGCCGTTCCGTGGTCGAGACGCTGACGGGAGACCCGATAGACGCGCTCGTCCTCCGGCGTCGGGTCCATCCTGCGGACGGCGCGCATCCGCCATCCGCCGAGCGGATCGCCGTCGACCCCGAACCGGACGGCCCCGAGCCAGAACGCGCGCTGCGCGCCGATGAGATCGCTCAGCACCCGCATCGCGTGGACCACCGCCGCGTCCGTCTCGTGTGCGCCGAAGTCGGCGAGCTCGTCCCATAGTTCGTGGATCCGCGCGACGCGCTCACCGGGCAGCAGAGTGTGCGAACGTGCCTCAGCCATGGCGATCGACGGGTGGGCGCGGGTCGGGCGTCCCTCTGATTAGAGGGCTTCACCATATCCTCTGCGGCCGTGTAGAGAACCCTTCAACGCGCGCGTGCAAGCCGGGATCCACCCGGCTGCTGCACGGCACGGGGCTACGCTCCGGCGGAAGGGCTCGTCCGCGCTGAGCCGACGATCTCGCGCCGGCGAGGTGTCGACATGCGTGCGAAGATTGGTGCTGGATCGCTGCTGATCGCCGCTGCGATCGGCCTGGCCGCCTCAGCCGCGCTCGCGCAGGTCGGCCACATGACGGTCGACGAGCGTGCATGCACGGCCGCGCTCACGAAAGCGGCCGCCAAGTTCACCGTGGCGAAGTCGAGCTGCGTTCAGAGGTGCGCCGCGGCGGCGCGATCGAAGAAGGGCAGCTACGATGACTGCATCGCCCCGCACGGCGGCAGGACGGCGACGTGCGTCGCCGCTGCCGACGCGAAGGCCCGCTCCGCCATCGACAAGAAATGCGCGGACGCATGCCCGCAATGCCAGAAGTGCTCCGAGGGTGCGCCCGTCATCGCCGACGTCGAGACGACGCTCGACAACCTCACGATGGAGACCCACTGCGTCGAGCGTGGCGACCGCAAGCCGAGCAAGACCGAGAGGAAGTGCGAGGACGCCGTGCACAAGACGGTTGCGAAGCTCGCCGCCGCGCGCGTCAAGTGCTTCGACGCGTGCAACGCCGCCATCGCCAAGGGGACGCTCACGGACGGCAGCTGTCGGCGCCCGAGCCCGGCCGACGCGGCGACGGCAGCGTGCCTCGCGGCGGCGGACGCGAAGGCGGGCGACGCAATCGCCAAGGCCTGCGGTCCAGCCGGTGCGACGCCCGCCTGCTACGGCTCCGCGACCAAGGCGGACTGGATCGAGCGGGGGCGCGACCTGGCCGACATCCAGGATCCGCAGAAGTCGGACGGCGCCGCGTGCACCGACGGCGTGAGCTGCACCACCGATTCGTGCCGGCTCGGCCGCTGTGACAGCAATACGGCCTGCAACCCCGCCAATCTCTGCCAGTACGGAGAATGCGACGTGGCGAACGACCAGTGCATCATCCAGAACTATGACTGCCACCAGCCATCCGACCCGTGCTACGGCGCGTTCTGCAGCACGAGCTCGGGGATCTGCCTCACGCAGTGCGTCTCGGCCTTCGGCTGCGGCACCGGCATCGGGGAGTGTGGACTTGCCTTCGGCTGCACGTCCAACGCCGAGTGCGAGGACGATAACCTCTGCACGGACGACATCTGTCTGACGAGTAGCGGCGCATGTTCTAATTCGCCGAGAATCTGCGATGACGGTGACGCCTGCACCGTCGACTACTGCACCAATCCCGCGGTCGGCTGCCAGACGCGACCGCGTCCGGCCGGGTATTGCGACTCGATCGGACAAGACGGCATCGCGTGCACGGAGGACGTCTGCGTCCCGTTCCAGGGATGCACCGAGCACAGGCCGCACGACGCCGCCTGCGACGACGGCGACCCCTGCACGATCGACGACTGCGACCCGGCCGCCGGCTGCGTGCACCGCCCGGCGTGCGACGACGGCGATCCGTCGACGACCGACACGTGTGACCCGGTCGACTTCTCGTGCTCGTTCGTCGGCCCGAGTTGACGTTTCGTCTTCGCTGGGTCCGGACGTTGCGATCAGCGCGAGCTTGCCCCGAGCGCCGGGAAGAGCCGTTCCGTGTTCGCGCGCAGCGCTTCGATCGACGAGCCGTGCGCCTCGCCGGCCGCTTGGAGGCGTCGTGCGGCCAGGGCGGCGGCGACCTCCGGTGTGAACGGATAGTCGCTGCCGTAATGGAGATGCTCGAGCGTCGTGATCGTCAGCAAGGCATCGAGCTGACGGGGCACCGGGAAGCCCGCCAGGTCGTAGTGGAGGCCGGCGACGTCGCGCAGAACGTCGACGGACGGGCCGACGTCGAGCAGGCGCGAAAAGGCGTTCACCCGGTCGACGATCATCGGAAGGGTCGCTCCGGCGTGCGGGACGATGAACTCGATGTCGCCGTGACGAGCGATGGTGCCGTTCAGGACCAGGTCCACCACGGCGCGCGTCGTGTCGAAGAGGAACTCGAGCATCGGTCGCGGCCTTCCGAGCGACGTGTGCTCCCAGCACGCCGGGGAGGTCGGGTGGAGGAACACCCGAGCCCGCCGCCGGTTGAGCTCCCGGAAGACCGGCTCGCGCGACGGATCGCCGATGTAGGTGCCGCCCACGTTGGTGAGCAAGGCGAAGCCGTCCGCGTGGAGGCGATCGCAGCCGTGGGCGATCTCGGCGATCGCGGCATCGACGTCGGGCAGCGGGAGCGAGGCGAGGAGCCCGAACCGCCCGGGATGGTCGACCACCGCGCGCCGACCGATCTGGTTCATCTCGCGAGCGAGATCCCGAGCCGCCTTCTCGTCGCCGAAGTACACGCCGGGCGACGAGATCGAAAGGAGGGACGTCGCGATCCCCAGGCGATCCATCGCCGCCACGTGCTCCTCGACCGACCAGGCCGGCACGTGCGGGAACCCGTCGGGCCGATCGTGCCCCGCCGCGAGCAACGCGGCCCGGTAGGATTCTGGAAGGTAGTGGGCGTGGACGTCGATCTTGTTCGACACGTTCACACGTCGAGGGACTGGACCCACGCGAGCAGGGTATCGACGTAGAGATCGGGCTTGTCGCCGTGCATCGAGTGGCCCACGTCGGGGAACGAGCGGTACTCGACCGACACGCCGGCGGTCCGCAAGAGGTCCTGCGCGCGCTGCGCCTGCTGGTCGGACATCGCGCCGAACAGGAAGCCCGTCGCGTCGTTGGTGATGCGCAAGTGATGCGTGAGCAGCACCGGGACCTTCACGCTGCGGAGCATGCGCTCGTGATCACACGACGCGGCCACGGTTCCCGTCCAGAAGGAGCGCCCCCACTCGGGGTCGTACTCCTTCAGGTTCTGGGGCGGCTCCTCCGGGATTGGGATGCCCTTCAGCCACTCGGGCAGCCGGTCCGGGGCGGATTCGCGCATGGCGTCCCACGCCCCGATCGACCACTGGTCGCCGAGGTAGCTGCTCCACAGGTCGAAGATCGGGCCGATGCACTGACGGATGCCCGGTCCCACGGCCGGTCGCACTTCGGACGCGAACAGCGGTGGATCCTCGTACAGCGCCGCGACGACCTGGCCGGGCTTCGCGTACGCCGACAGCCAGGCGCTGAGGACACCCCCCGAGGAAAGGCCGCTCACGTACGTGGGCCGTCGGATGACCGCGTCGATGAAACGGACCAGATCGTTGCCCATGTTGTCGAGCGTGTACCGACCCGGCGTGCGGGTGCTCCGGCCCTGGCCGCGCAGGTCCACGGCGAACGCCTGGAAGTGCTCGGCGAGCCGGGGCATGGCGGCCTCGTACCCCCACCACGACTCCGTCTGCCCGGGGATGAGCAGCAGCGCCGGCGACGAATCGTCGCCGACGGTCGCGTAGTTCATCCGCACTTCGCCCAGGTCGACGAGCTGCTCGGACAACGCGTGGCCGACGTAGGTCTCGTCGGGGTTGTGCGGGCCGTAGCGCGACCGATGCTGCGTCATGCGGCGCCTCTGATCACTCGATCCGTCTCCCGTCAATACGACGACGTCGCTTCGACGACGTCCGCGCTTGGCACGTCGGACGAGAGCGGTGGACTCCGTAGACGACGATCCCCTACTCCTTGTCCGAGCCGAGTCGGGCCACCGTGACGGCGGCTTCAGCACCGCCGAGGCGGACGAGCTCCGCGCTGTCGACGAAGAGCTCCTCTTGCGTGTCCCGCTCGTAGGACGCGTCCGACGACCGGCTCTGACGGCGCCCGGCGTAGTAGACGCCCGTGATTCCGTCGACGTCCGAGTCGATCGCGAGCCGAGCGAGGGCAGCGCCGGCCTGCGGCACCGTTTGAACGTGGATGAACGGCTTCATCAGCGGAACGAGAGCGGGTCCCACCGTCCCGAACAGGAAGCGCATCGCACGCCCGTACTGGCGTGCCAAGCCGGTGCCCGGAGTGAACCCGGGGTCGTAGGCGACCGCGGTCACGCCGGGCCTGTCACGCCGCAGCCGCTCGGCGAGCCCATAGGTGAAGAGGATGTTGCAGAGCTTCGACGTGCTGTAGGCGCGCTGGCCCGCCTTGGTGATCCCTTCTGTGTCGA